>Ga0075421_100013914_pt1 | contig 10038 bp, 7 predicted proteins | sample SoiMetdeltSBSDD5_FD_75292 | JGI IMG/M metagenome (GOLD analysis project Ga0075421, IMG submission 75292) | Bulk soil microbial communities from a Populus tree surrounding site in Tennessee, USA - Soil MetaG P. deltoides SBSDD5 | ecosystem: Environmental > Terrestrial > Soil > Tree plantation... | reverse complement strand
AAGCGCTTGCCGGCGCAAGTCGTCGCGCATCACGGGCGCAGTGTTGTCTGGTTTCTGGATGACGCCGCCAGCCGCATTTTACGAACAAGCTAAAGCTTGTTCCACAGTGATGTTGTGGAACGGGCGTTAGCTTCCGGCGCCAACTACTTCTCGATGCGCATGCGGTAGAACGACCGCCAGATAAACACGAGCGCCACCATCAGAAAGATCGCCGACAACACGCGCGTAAGCGCCGGGCCTTGCTCGGCGGCCAGGGCTACGGCCAGCTCTACGGCAAGCAGTCCGAACAGGGTGGTGAATTTGATGATCGGATTCAGCGCTACCGATGACGTGTCCTTGAACGGATCGCCCACCGTGTCGCCAACTACGGTTGCGTCGTGTAAGAGCGTCCCTTTCTGCTTCAGCTCCGTCTCTACGATTTTCTTGGCGTTGTCCCAGGCGCCGCCTGCGTTGGCCATGAAGATCGCCTGGTAGAGGCCGAATAACGCAATCGAAATCAGGTACCCGATGAACAGAAACGGCTCAGCGAACGCGAACGCGAGTGTCGCAAAGAATACCGCGAGAAAGATGTTGAACATGCCCTTCTGCGCGTACTGCGTACAGATCTCGACCACACGCTTGCTGTCCGTCACCGACGCTTTCGTGACGCCTTCCAGCTTGATGTGCGCCTTGATATATTCGACCGCGCGATAGGCGCCCGTAGTCACAGCTTGAATCGCCGCCCCGGTGAACCAGTAGATGACCGCGCCGCCCGCCATCAAGCCGAGCAGGAACGGCGGATGCAGAATGGACAGGTTCCCCAAATTGTCCTTGAGGCCGTTGGTGAGCATAACGATGATCGAAAAGATCATGGTCGTCGCGCCAACCACGGCCGTGCCAATCAACACCGGCTTGGCCGTTGCTTTGAAGGTGTTTCCCGCTCCGTCATTCTCTTCCAGATTCTCTTTTGCACGCTCAAAATCCGGACGGAATCCGTACTTGGACTCGATCTCCTTGTGAATTCCCGGGATCTGATCGATTAGGGACAGCTCGTAGACTGACTGCGCGTTATCGGTTACCGGTCCGTAGGAATCGACCGCGATCGTTACGGGTCCCATACCCAAAAACCCAAATGCCACCAGCCCGAACGCGAACACCGCCGGGGCCATCATCAGATTGCCTAGACCGAGCGTGCTCACGCCATACGCCGCTCCCATCAGCAGCATCATCGCCAGGCCCAACCAGAACGCGCTCATGTTCCCAGCCACCAGCCCGGACAGGATGTTCAGCGACGCGCCGCCTTCCCGCGACGACGTTACCACTTCGCGCACGTGACCGGACTCGGTCGACGTAAAGATCTTGACAAACTCCGGAATCAGGGCGCCGGCCAGGGTTCCGCAAGTGATCACAGTCGAGAGCTTCCACCACAAGGACGTGTCGCCAGCCAGATCCGGAATCATGAAGTACGAAAGCACGTAGGTCAGTGCAATGGACAGTATGGAGGTCAGCCAGACGAGGAACGTGAGAGGCGCCTCATAGTTGAACTTCGTTGCCGTTGCATAACGCGATTTGGCGATGGCCTCATTGATGAAGTAGGATCCCGCCGACGAGATCACCATCATGATACGCATCACGAAAATCCACACGAGCAACTGGACCTGCACGAGGGGACTGGTGACGGCGAGCAATATAAAGGAGATCAACGCGACCCCGGTGACCCCGTAAGTCTCGAATCCGTCCGCGCTCGGTCCTACAGAATCGCCCGCGTTATCTCCGACACAATCGGCGATGACCCCGGGATTGCGCGCATCGTCTTCCTTGATCTTGAAGACGATCTTCATCAAATCGCTTCCGATGTCGGCGATCTTGGTAAAGATGCCGCCGGCCACTCGAAGCGCCGCCGCGCCCAACGACTCGCCGATGGCGAACCCGATAAAGCATGGGCCTGCGTAGTCGCCAGGGATGAACAACAGAATGCAGAGCATGATGAGCAGCTCGACGCTGATCAGCACCATCCCGATGCTGATGCCGGCTCGCAGAGGAATGGCATAGCAGGGGAATGGATTGCCGCGGAGGCTGGCGAAAGCCGTGCGCGAGTTGGCGAATGTATTGACCCGGATGCCATACCAGGCGACAGCGTAGCTTCCGGCGATACCAATGATGCTGAACAGGAGAATCACGGTTACTTTGACTGCGTCGAAGTGCTGAAAATAACCGAAGTAAAGCAGAATGATGACGCCTATGAACGATTCCAGGATGAGGAGAAACTTACCCTGTGTGAACAGATACGTCTTACACGATTCCCAGATCAACTCCGAGACTTCCAACATGGAGACATGCGCTGGAAGATCGCGAAGCTGCCTATAAGTGACCAGTCCGAACAGCAACCCCAGAGCGCAGATTCCAAGTCCCGCCATCAGCAAGGTCCGGCCGTCGATTCCGAAAAAGGTTCCCTGGCTCAAATCCGGGAGGATGAGGCTCGCTTCTCCCCCTGGCCGGTGCTGCGGCGGGTCCTGTGAAAATCCGGGCGTGGTAGCTATCAGTAAAAATACAATCGCGAAAAGCCAGCGTGCGCCTACGCGGCGGAAAATCGGCATTCCGTTTGGTCCTCCTGGACAACAACTTGGGTATCTGGGATTACGAACCAGCAACTACAGGAAAGCAAAACCCTTATTAAATCATAAAGCATACACTTCACAGTATTGTCACAGAACCTGCAATATCAGGCACTTCAAGTAATGGGTCTCGGGTACCGTCAGCAGGATGGGGTGATCCTGCGCTTGGGTCCGCCGCTCCAGCACGCGGAGTTTCCGGCCCGCGTCGAGCGAGGCGGCGGCGACTACATCGAGCAGCATCGCTTCGCTCATATGGTGCGAGCAGGAGCAGGTCACCAGCACGCCACCGGGACGGAGCAATCGCAGCGCTCGCAGGTTGATGTCCTTGTAGCCTCGCGCTGCTCCTTCCAGGCTTCCTCGGGATTTGGCGAAGGCCGGGGGATCTAGCACCACCATGTCGAATTCACGGCGCGCCGAGGCATACCCCGACAGCAGCTCGAACACGTCAGCTTGGCGGAACTGGATGTTGTCAATGCGGTTCGCAGCAGCGTTCTTCGCTGCGAGAGCGAGCGCTTCTGACGAGCTGTCGACGGCTTCGACGGATTCGCACGGGGCGGCGAGATGCAGAGCGAATCCACCAGTCGAGGTGAAACAGTCGAGCGCCTTACCGCGGCCGTAGCGAACTGCAGCCAGATAGTTCTCGCGCTGATCGAGGAAGTTGCCCGTCTTCTGGCCCTGCAGCAGATCGGCGTGGAACTGCAGGCCGTTCATGCGGACCAGTACCTCCGGCGGAATCTCGCCATGCGCGACCACTGTTTCGAGCGGCAGCTCTTCCTTCCTCCGCACTGAGGCATCGTTGCGCAACACGATTCCGCGGGGGGATAGCAGCTTAACCAAAGCGGCGACGATCTCGTCCTTCGCGCGGTCCATGCCCTGGTCGAGCGTCTGGACTACGAGGTAGTCGCCATAGCGGTCGACGATCAGAGCAGGAAGCAGATCGGCTTCGGCATGAACGAGACGATAGGCGTCGGAGTCGCGAACGATGGCGCCGCGGAAGTCGCCGGCGGCGGCGATGCGCCGGGCGAAGAAAGCGGCATCCACCGGTTCGACGCGATCGGACAGCAGGCGCAGGCAGATTTGAGACGACGAACTGTAGTGCGCGACACCCAGGGGACGCCGATTCGGGTCCACGACCTGCACCACCGAACCGGGGACGGCCTCCCCACGGCTGGTGACATCGCTTGAAAAGATCCAGGGATGGCCGGACGCGACGCGATTGGCGCCTTTACGGTTGACGCGAACTTCGATCAACGAATCGCCTGGAGCTTGGCAATTCGATCAGCCGTCGACGGGTGCGTCGAGAACAGCTTTGACATGACGCCACCAGCGCCGAAGGGCATAATGATGAACATGTGCGCGGTAGCAGGCGACGCTTCCATCGGTATCCGCTTTGAATAGGTCTCCAGTTTCTGCAGTCCGGAGATCAGCCCGTAGGGCGTCCCCGTGTACTTAGCGGCCCCGGCGTCGGCGGCGAATTCGCGGGTACGAGAAATCCAGAGTTGGATAATCGTTGCGGCGATCGGCCCGAGAATCAACATGAGAAGGCCGCCCATTCCGCCGCCGTGGTCTTCGTCGTCCCTCCGTCCACCAAAGAACATGGCCATATACGACAACTGCGTAATAGCCGCGCCAATCGTCGCTGCCACCGAGCTGGTCAGGATATCCCGGTGCAGCACGTGGGCCAGCTCGTGCGCCAATACTCCCTCAACTTCCCGGTCATCCATCAGTTGCAGAAGGCCGGCGGTGAAAGCCACCGACGAGTGCGACGGGTTGCGGCCGGTGGCGAAAGCGTTGGGCGACTCCTCTGGGATAATCCAGAGCTTGGGCACGGGAATTCCCATTCGCTGGCAGATATTCGCCGCCATCGGGTATACGCGCCGGTACACTTCCGGGTTCTCCGTCGGTGTGACTGGCTGGGCGTGGTACATGGACAGGGCGATCTTTTCGGAAAAAAAGTAGCTTCCGAAATTCATGACCACTGCCAACATCAGCCCAATATACATCCCGCCCCGTCCGCCGAGCGCCTGTCCGCCAAGAAGCAGAATAGCGCTCATCAGACCGAGCAAAAAGACGGTCTTGAGAGTATTAGTTGTAGTCATATCTTTATTGTCCCATTACTTGGCGACCAGCTCCCGCTGCTTCTCAAAACGCAGCGTATGAGTGGCCGGATCGACGTCGACGACAACTGTATCGCCTTCCCCGAACGCGCCGCTCAGCAATTGCATCGCAAGCGGATCCTGAATCATTCGCTGGATCGCCCGCCTCATCGGACGGGCGCCGTAATTCGGATCGTAGCCCTCGGCGAGTACCAGCTCAATGGCCGCCGGGGTCAGCTCCAGCTTCAATCCGCGCTCTGCCAGCATGGCGACAACCCGCTTGAGCTGGATCTGGATAATCTGCTCCAGATGTTTTCGGCTCAGAGTATTAAAGACGATGATATCGTCGATCCGGTTCAAAAATTCCGGCCGGAAAGTAGACCGCAAGGCGTCGAGAATCGTCTTTCTCGCTTCCTCGTTGTTGGTCCCGCGGGCATGCACGGAGAAGCCGATATGGAACTCCCTCATCGAGCTCGAGCCGACGTTCGACGTCATCACGATCACGGCGTTGCGGAAGCTCACCGTGCGGCCCTGGCCATCAGTGAGGCGTCCGTCTTCCAGAATCTGAAGCAGGGCATTGAAAACGTCGGGATGCGCTTTTTCGATCTCATCGAATAAGACGACCGAGTAGGGCTTGCGGCGCAGGTGCTCGGTAAGCTGGCCACCCTCTTCGTAGCCGATGTAGCCTGGAGGGGCGCCGATCATGCGCGCGACGGAGTGCTTCTCCATGTACTCGGACATGTCGATGCGAACCATGGCGCGTTCGTCGTCGAATAGAAACTCAGCAAGGGCTCGCGCCAGCTCAGTCTTTCCGACGCCGGTCGGGCCGAGGAGCAGGAAGCTGCCGATGGGCCGGTTGGGATCGCCCAAGCCCGCCCGGTTGCGCCGGATGGCATTGGAAACGAACGTGACAGCTTCATCCTGGCCAATGACGCGCTCCTTCAGGCGCTCTTCCATGTGAACCAGTTTCTGGATCTCGCCTTCCAGCATGCGCGAGACGGGGATACCCGTCCACTTGGCGACAATGCGGGCGATGTCCTCTTCATCGATCTCTTCCTTGAGCAGCGCCGTGCCCTTGACGCTTTCGGTCTCGCGACTGGCTTCTTCGATCTTCTTCTCGATCTCCGCCAGGCGGCCGTAGCGCAACTTGGCGGCCTTTTCCCAATCACCGGCGCGCGTGGCTCTTTCCTCTTCCTGGCGTAGCTGCTCCTGCTCTTCCTTGAGCTGCTGGACGCGGGTAATGGCCGATTTCTCCTTGTTCCAACGTTCTTTCAGGACGGCGGCGTCGGCGCGGAGGCGTTCGAGCTCGCTTTCAACGGATCGGAGGCGTTCGCGGGACGCTTTGTCGCTCTCGCGGACGAGAGTCTGGCGCTCGATTTCGAGTTGCGTGATGCGCCTCTCGAGCTGATCGATCTCGATCGGCATGGAGCCGATCTGTATCCCAAGAGCTGCGCCGGCTTCGTCGATGAGGTCGATGGCTTTGTCGGGAAGGAAGCGATCGCTGATGTAGCGGTGCGAGAGCGTGGCGGCGGCAACGATGGCGGCGTCCTTGATGCGAACGCCGTGGTGGATTTCGAAGCGCTCTTTAAGACCCCGCAGGATGGCGATGGTGTCCTCGACGGTCGGCTCGCCGACCTGCACGGTCTGAAAACGGCGCGCGAGGGCTGCGTCCTTCTCGATGTACTTTTTGTACTCGACGAGCGTGGTGGCGCCGATGCAATGCAGCTCTCCCCTGGCGAGAGCGGGTTTGAGCATGTTCGCGGCGTCGATCGCGCCTTCCGCTCCGCCGGCTCCGACTAGAGTATGCAGCTCGTCGATGAAGCAGATAATCTCGCCGGCTGACTCGCTGATCTCTTTTAAGACTGCTTTCAGGCGGTCCTCGAACTCACCGCGAAACTTGGTACCGGCAACCATGGAAGCCAGGTCGATCGAGACCAGGCGCTTGTTTCGCAGTTGATCAGGGACGTCGCCGCGCGTGATGCGCTGGGCGAGGCCTTCGACGATCGCCGTCTTACCGACGCCGGGCTCGCCGATCAGGACCGGATTGTTCTTGGTGCGCCTGCTTAAGACTTGCATCACGCGACGGATCTCGTCGTCGCGTCCGATCACCGGATCGAGCTTGCCCTTCTTGGCCAGATCGGTCAGGTTCACGGCGTAGCGCTCAAGGGCCTGATACTTGGTTTCCGGATTAGGATCGGTGATCCGCTGCGTGCCGCGGACAGATGCCAGCGCGGTAAGAATCTTTTCGTGAGTGGCGCCGGCCTTGTTGAGGATCGCTCCGGCCGGATCGTGCTTCTGCTTGGACAAGGAGAGCAGCAAGTGCTCCGTGGAGACAAACTCGTCCTTGAACCGCTCTGCCTCTTCCGATGCGCGGTCGATTAATTCATTCAGGGAAGGCGAGACGTATGTGCCGGTTTGCGTTCCCGTCACTTTGGGCAGAGTATCCATGGCGCGCTGCGCTTCCTGCAGAATCGCTTCTGGTTGGACGCCACTCTTTTCGAGCACGGGACGGACTACTCCTTCGCGCTCGCTGGCCAAGGCAATGAGAAGATGGATCGGCTGGATTGCCTGACTCTGACTTTTCTCGGCGAGCGATTGCGCTTCCTGAATCGCTTCCTGGGCTTTCTGTGTGAATTTGTCAAACCGAATCATTTCTTCTCTCCATCAAAACAAAAACCGGGACGGGTATTCCCCGCCCCGGTTGCGAAAAGCGGGTTAGTCCTTGGCTAGGATCTTCACCTGACGAGGTTTCGCTGCTTCCTTCTTTGGAAGCCTTACGGTAAGGACGCCGTTTTTGTACTCGGCGGCGACTCTTTCCGGGTCAACCGAGGTGGGAACCGTGAAGGTGCGCACGAAAGTGCCGTATTGGCGCTCAATGCGATGGAAACCACTATTCGATTCGTCCTTCTCAAATTTGCGCTCGCCCTTCAAGGTGAGGGTCTGGTTTTCAACGCGGACTTCGATGTCTTCGAGCTTCACATCGGGCAGATCGGCCTTCAGGATGAGCTCATTTTCGGTCTCGTAAATGTCAACCGGCGGCGACCATGGACGGGCGCCACGGGGTTCGTTCAACATACGTGCGACGGCATCCTCAAACGTACGGAAGGTCGCGGGGAAATTGCTTAGCGGATCATATTGGGAAAGTGACATAGGCTTTATCATCATCCTCCTGACACAATCATAAAATCTTAGTGACTTCTTGTCAAGTATCTTTATAAGAAAATTTTAGGGGTGTGGAGATTGGATATGTGCTGAAACTAAAGCCTTTACGAAAATGGGTTTGCTTTGTACTTTCGTTTATCCCACTGCACGCTCCTCGGGCGCTGATTTTCTTATCCTGCTACTATCATGATGCAATTGCTGGACCTCATTGCGTATTATCCGGCTGGTTTCATTGCAAGTAGCTGAATCTACGGGTATTGTTTTGTTAGGAAAGCTAGGCGCCGGATTATTGCCTAGAATGAGGAATGCTCTACCTTACTGAGTCGGATGTCCGTGAATGTCTACCAATCGACAAAGCCATTGAATTGATGGAGGCCGTCTTTCGGCGCATGGCTACTGGCGAGTCCTTGAATCAGCCTCGTAGACGGCTGGTCCTCCCGACCGGGGCGACTTTACACTATATGGCGGGTGCGGATGGTAGATACTTCGGGACTAAGATTTATTCGACGCATCCGAAGCATGGCGCGCACTTCCTTTTTCTGTTGTACTCAGCGGCCGACGCGAGGCCCTTGGCGATGATCGAGGCGAACCACCTTGGGCAAATCCGTACGGGAGCTGCCAGCGGATACGCGACCAAGCTGCTGGCTCGGGGCGACGCTTCCACGGTCGGCATTATCGGGACAGGATTTCAGGCGCGGACTCAATTGGCTGCCATGCGCGCGGTGCGGCGGGTGCAGGAGGCAAGGGTGTGGAGCCGGTCGGCGGAGAAGCGGAAGGCGTTTGCGACGGAATGCGGCGCGCTAGCGGTGGACTCGGCGGAGGAGGCGGTGCGCGGGGCCGATATCGTTGTCACTGCGACTAATTCGAAGGAACCGGTTCTTGATGCGCGCTGGATTGGCCGGGGCGTTCACGTCAATGCGATGGGATCGAATCAGGCGCAGCGGCGTGAGCTGCCGGCGGAGCTGATTTTGCGCGCGGCTCTGATTGCGGTGGATTCGATGGAGCAGGCTCGCATGGAGTCGGGGGATTTACTGCTGGCGCTTGATCCGGCGGGGTGGCATGTGGTCGAGCTCAAGGATGTGACGGGGCGTCCTTCACCGGATGGGGTGACGATATTTAAGTCGAATGGGATTGCGGTGGAGGACGTGGTCAGCGCGGGGTATGTTTATGAGCGGGCGATTGCGGAGGGGCGCGGGGTGACCGCTTCACGAACAAGCTAAAGCTTGTTCCACAGGTGTGCAGTGATCGTTGAGGGTTATTCTTGAGCGGGCATTTGCTGTTCGTTGTCGCGCCAGGCGCTGATTTTCAGGCGGCGGCAAACCCAGCATAACTGCTCCGGCAGGTCCGAGGAGGCCTCGGCACCGCAGACGGTGCATTTTACCGTTTTCTTCAACTCGTCGTTCGACAGGGAGCGCTTCGCCTTCTCCAAAATTTCCGCCGGAACGACGGGCTCGGATTTGGCTTGTGGTTTTTTCCTCATGTCCGCACTCCGAGTATCCCAGAAACCGGTTCCGGGCACAAGAAGTAAAACCTCTTACTTACTCAGGCGGCTTCCCGGAACTGAATGACTAGTCCTGCATCGAGCGACGAAGAGCATCGCGGGCACTTTTGTCCCGGCTTGACTAAGGGCTTCTTCCCCTGCAAACCTGCCTCCGCCTCTACCGAATGGGTGCATATAGGGCAATACACCAACGCCCTTGCTATGTTTGCGATTGCTGTGTTCATCGCTTCCTCCAAAGTTCCTTTCAGTCTTTCAGACGCAGGAATGGAGAAAAAGGTTCTGGAAAATTCGCCAGATTTTAATCGCCGGCGGCTGGAGCTGTGGCGGCCGACGGATGGCGGCGGGCTAAGAGCGCGCGGGCCTCTTCCACCAGAGAGTAGCCCACCGGTACTACTAGCAGGGACAGAGCCAGGCACAACATTTGTCCCCCAATAATTGTCACCGCGATCGCTGAGCGCTGCGACGCGCCGGCTCCGATGCCGATGGCCGTCGGGATTAAGCCGGCGACGATCGAGAAGGTGGTCATCAGAATGGGCCGCAATCTGACGCGGTTGGCTTCGATGATTGAATAGTGCAGCGCATGACCCTGCTCGCGCAGGTGATTCATGTAGTCGATCTGCAGGATGCCGTTCTTCTTCACGATGCCGAGCAGCAGCAGGATTCCCAGAGCGCTAAAGAGATTGAG
>Ga0075421_100013911_pt1 | contig 10039 bp, 9 predicted proteins | sample SoiMetdeltSBSDD5_FD_75292 | JGI IMG/M metagenome (GOLD analysis project Ga0075421, IMG submission 75292) | Bulk soil microbial communities from a Populus tree surrounding site in Tennessee, USA - Soil MetaG P. deltoides SBSDD5 | ecosystem: Environmental > Terrestrial > Soil > Tree plantation... | reverse complement strand
AACCCCGACACGCTCCGGATCACCGAGCGGTTCACCCGCGTCTCGCCCAACCGGGTCGAATGGCAAGTCACCTTCACCGACCCGTCGACCTGGACGAAGCCCTGGTCGTTCGCGATGCCGCTGACGATGGACACGAGCGAGCAGATCGTCGAGTACGCCTGCCATGAAGGCAATCGCGCGATGGCCAACATCCTGAGCGCCGCGCGCGCGGACGAGAAAGCCGTCGAGGAAGCGGCCAAAAAAGGAATCAAGATCGCTCCGCGCAACATCCCGACCGAGGCCGAGGGAGAGCGCTAACCTCTCCTCTCGCCATCGCAACGTGAGAATCATCGGCGTCATCGACGTGCTCGGCGGCCGCGCCGTGCACGCGCGGGCTGGAGCGCGCGATCGGTACGCGCCCGTGCAGACTGCTGCCGGCTGGCCGATCGATCCCGGCAATGCGCAGACACTGGCGGAGGTCTACACCGACGTCCTTGGGATCTCGGAGATCTACGCCGCCGATCTCGACGCGATTCTCAACCAGCGACCGCAAGACGAGGTCACGAGAGGACTCGCCGCGTCGAAGGCACCGCTCTGGCTGGACGCGGGTGTGCGGTCGGTTGACGACGCACGCAGGGCGATGGGCCTGGGAGCACGTCGTGTGATTGTCGGGCTCGAAACGCTGCCCTCCTTCGAAGTGCTCTCAGACATCTGCGCGGCGGTGGGAAACGATCGCGTCGCGTTCAGCCTGGATCTTCGCGACAATCAGCCGATTATCACCAAGGGAGCACACATCGAAGGCGCGCGATCCCCCGAGGAGATCGCCAACCTGGCCGTCATTTCAGGAGCGGGCACGCTCATCGTGATCGATCTCGCGCGGGTTGGAACCGGGCGGGGCGTCGATGTGGATCTTCTGAGCCGGATCCACTCAGCCGCGCCAGAGTTGAACCTCGTGGCGGGCGGCGGCGTGCGAGGCTGGGACGATCTCGTGCAGGTGGCGAAGGCCGGATGCAGCGCCGCACTCGTCGCGACGGCCCTGCACGATGGCCGCATCAGCGCCGCGGAGATCTCAGAAGCTCAGAAGCTCTAAATCAACATTTGGAGCTATTTCCCGTCTACAGAGAACGCGAGGAGCACGTTGCCCGGCATGAAGCCGATCGTGCTGTAGCCGGAGTTTACGAACAGCATGCCGCCGGCAATCGTTGCGCCGGGGCCGTTGATCGATCCCCCACGCGCAGGCACGTCGTTCACCGTGTCGTACTCGTTGATCGTGTTCACGTCGAGCAGCACTTTGCCATTGCTGCTGTCGTACGCCCGGAAGTGACCATCGAGGCTGCCCGAGAAGACGACGCCGGGAATCGACGACACCGCGGCCGGCTGCGCGGTGTTGCAGCCTTGGCGGCCTGCACACGTGTCTGTCGGTGGTGGCACCGACCATCGCCGTGATCCATCCGCGACATTCAGCGCCACAACGCCGCCAGCTTGTCCAGGCTTCTTCTCCATGGCGCTCGAGAGCGATGCGTACACCACCGATCCATCAACCGAGAAGCCCCACTCGATTCCACCGAGCACACCGCCTTCGCCTGCCTGAGTCTTCCACAGCACGTCGCCGGTATCGGGGTTGATGCCAAACATCGCGCCAGACTTCTGACCTGCGAGCAGAACTCGCTGCCCGTTTGCGAGCGTCACCAACGCCGGAGAGCTGCCGAAGTCGTGATCGGGACCAGCCTTGGCTGGACAATTCAGGTTTTCAGGCGGGGCGTTGCCGAAGCACGCGGTGTTCCACGCGTCACCTGCCAGTGTTTGTCGCATCCACAGCACACGGCCGCTATCCATGGCGAGCGCCATGATCGCGTCGCTCTCCGGCGCGGCCGGGCTCGAGTAGCTGTCGCCGGTTGTGATGTAAAGGCGATTGCGATCGGGGTCGAGCGCCGGGGCCGACCACACGCCGGCGCCGGACGGCGCTCGAAGCTGAGTCCCCACGTTGTTCTTTCCAGCCGGCTCGGGCGTGCGAGGAATCGTGTAAGTCTTCCAGATCTGCTTCCCGGTCGCCGCATCGAGCGAGACGATGCTTCCGCGGAAGGTGCAGCACTCGTACGTCGGGATGACAGCCGTCCCTTCCTCGAGCGACGACAGCGGCACGTACAGCCGTCCGTTGTGGAAGACGACACCGCCGGTGATCATCGCGTCAGGGTGTTCCTCGACCTTCACTTTCCACTTGAGCGCGCCCGTTGCCGCATCGAGTGCGTACACCTGGGCGTGCGCGTCACCGAAGTACACGGTGGCGCCGCTGCCGCTTGTCGCTCTGTCCACGACAGGCGTCGACCTCGTGCCGGCATCTGCTTCGAATGCCCACGCGAGGCAACCGCTCTGACGGTCGAGTGAGTACATCACGCCGTTGCGACTGCCCACGAAGATGCGGTTGCCCACGATCGAGACCTGCGAGCCCGACGCCGACGCACCAGCGAACCCGAACGACCATTTGAGCTTGAGACGCGGAACATCCGCAGCGGTCAGCCCCGCCGCTGTCGCGGTCTGATGCCGAGAGTTCTGCAAGTCGATTCCCCAACCGTTCCACGAGGGGCCATTCAGATGATCGCCCGTTGTCCCCGTTTCGCAGTACGCGCTCTTGGGAATGACGGCGATCGGTGCACGGTATGAGCCGGCAGGGCGGCCAGTCAGGAACTCCGCGACGGCCCGTCGCTCGGCCGGGCTGAGCGACGCCCCCTGCCGACGCATGCTGAACGACGCCAGCTCGCTCTCGATGTGCTCGGGCGTCATCGCCGCCAGGGCCTGGCGATTTGGCATCCGCGGCAGCGTGCCTTCATGACAACTCGCGCAACGCTGCTTGTAGACAGCGGCACCTGACGGCGCCTGTTGCTGCGCAGTCGCCACACACGGCCACATCAACCCCAGGAACACATAAGCGAGAGCGCCGCAGCGCATAAGCCTCCTTCGAGCCGAACCTGAAGATGAACACGAACCGAGCAGAGAGAAGCGCGAACGGCGCCTCTCACACGCTACGTCAGCGTGACTCGGTACACCGCCGACTGCCCGAAGTTCTCTTCCACTTCCATCTCGATCGCCGTCAAGTCACGGGCGCCCATGGTCTGCAGCTCATGGTGCAATCGCTCGGTCAGCAACTGCGCCAGCATTTCGACCGTCGTGTTGGGGATCGGGAGCAGCGCACAGTCCTTACGAGGGAGGACGTAGCGCGGTTTACCGTCCACCGAGACTGATACCGATTCGCCCTCTTCCGTCACTCGAACACGATCGCTCCTGGTCGGCAGCAGCACGAGGTGATCGATCTCGTCGCAGAGCCGCTTCATGATGCGCTTGAGTTCGACGAAGTCGAACACGAACCAGCTCTCCTTGTTGAGCGCACCTTCGACCGTGACACTCGCCCGGTAGTTGTGTCCATGCAGCCCTTCGCATCGATGGCCGGCAAACGTTATGAAATGCGCCGATGCGAATACCAGATAGTCCTTCGTGACCGAAACGCGGAACTCACCGCGTTCTTGCATAGATTCCTCCGCCACTACGAGTCCGGCTCATGCGTCGCCTTCAGGGGGACCCTGAGACCCATCCCTGCCCAAGCAATACGACGAAGATCGCTGCTGCGGTGAGATCGGCCGTCGTCCCTGGGTTGCCGCTGTTTCTATCGTCCCGCAACGCACGGTCCATGTCGTCGAGCGCGCGCCGCCCGTTGTCCGAGCGGACCCCTCCCGCCGCAAGCACCTCGCGCGCACGCATCGAGACGTCGGCCGCACGCGCCGCACCACTCCGCCGCGCGACGTGTGTATCAAGGGCGGCTGCGAGGATCGTCAGAAACGTCTCGACGACGGCATCATCCCATGGCAGCCCGTCGTGACGAGCCCGCTCGAGCGCCGGCACAGCGGTTCCGAACGTCACGTCGAAGCCGGTCGCATACTCGGACGCAATGGTGTCCCTGTGCGCTGCCAGTCGCATGACCTCGACCAGAGTCATCGTCGGCTCGGTGGACACATCCTGTGCGTCCGCGCGATCCAGCCCTCCAGGTCTGGCTAGCCGGATAGCAGCATACGCCTGCCTCGCATCGTCGACCGTCGTCGACTCGAGCACCTCGCGCACCCTGTCCTGGAGGGTCAGACCCCTTGAGTCACTTCGTATCAAGGGGTCTGACCCCGGCAGCGCCAGCAGCGCCGGCAGCGACGCTGCGCGGGCCAGCGGCGCGAACAGTAAAACGATGCCGAGATTCGTATTGGATCGCGACCATCGCGCGGTGGCTTCAATGGCCTGTCGCACCGTCAGGCCTACACCGTGCTCACCCGCAGCCGCCATCGGCTCTCCGATCGCGAGGGCGCTGGCAAGAAAATCCTCGTAGCGCACATCGGCGAAGTGACGGCCTGGCGAGACGTTTCCCGGCTTCGGAGCGCTGACCTCCAGCAGACAGGCGAGTTGCGCGGCCAGACCGACGTTGAGCGGTCGGTGATCTCGATCCACCGCCATCAGCGCCGCGGCCAGTTCGCGATGCACACTGCTCATGCCGGCAGGGTCTCCTCGGGTCGCTCGGTTGCCGTTCCTGACGACACTGATCGCTCAACGTGCTCGACGATCGCGGCCGCCACATCGACACCAGTCGCCTGCTGCAGCCCCTGCCATCCCGGGATGCCATTGACTTCGAGCACGTATGCGGATCCGTCGCGCGCGGGCAACACATCCACGCCCGCATAGTCCGCACCCACGACGGCGGCCGCCGTGAGAGCGATACCCTCTATCTCTGGAGACACGTCAACCGCCCTCGCGGAGCCACCGATGGCGACATTGGTACGCCACTCGCCTGCCGGCGCGCGGCGCTCGATCGCTCCAATCACGCGACCACCAACGACGAAGATGCGCAGGTCGTAACCCGCGTGCTCGATCGCGCGCTGCACGTAATACACCGACTTGATCTGCTCGAGCGCGCGGACAACGCGAAGCGCAGTCTCCGGATCGCTCACTCTGACCATGCCATGACCGAGTGAACCGAAGATCGGCTTGATGATCACGTCACGCATCGCTCGAACGGCGGCCATCGCGTCCTCGACGCGTTCGCAGACCACGGTCTCGGGCATACGCAGGCCAGCGTCGTGGAGCAGCGTCGTGGTGTAGAACTTGTCCACGGAACGCTCGATCGCACGCGGTGAATTCACCACGCGAACGCCGCGATTCTCGATCCAATGAAGCGCGTCGACACGATAGATCAACTGCTCGAGCGAACCGCCGGGAATGATCCGCGCGAGGACAGCGTCGGCGTCCAGGACGGAGATCTGCTCACTCATCAGGCGGGTCTGACGACCCGCCTCTACATCGCGGGCACCGAGCGTGGCCGTCAGCCCTTCGTAGGGGACAAGCGCAGCGAGATGTCCGCGCTCGGTGAGCGCCCGAATCAATTCATCAGTATGCCAGCCGGTGCGCGCACTCAGGATGACGACGCGCATCATCAGCCTCCGAAGAGCGATGCCCGCAGCACGTCGACGTTCAGCTGGCCGGCGTGGAACGTGCGCCCGCTCGTGGCGCTGGTGAGCCACACCTCTGCCGGACTGAACAGCATCGGATCGATCTTATAGAAGTCGTTGTTATACCGCTTGAAGATGTCGTAGAAGGGCGTGCCATAGTCAGGCGATGTCGAGGAAGGCAGCCGATCGGCGAGCTGCGCCAGGTCCGTGTCGTCGCCGTGGATCGTGTAGCGCACCTGGCCTCCATACAACACACAGTCATTGGTCCGGCCGATCGCGCGGAGATCGTTTTTCGCGACAGGGGGCAGCGGCGCCGTACCAATCGCGCTCACCACTCTCGTCACGTCGAAGCCGAGCGTATCCATCTTGTGGAGGCCGGTCTCGACTGACCGCGCCACGATCTGAACGGTCCCGGCGAGGCTCGCCGTCGGCGCGACCGCGAACGTGATCCCATTCGGCGACACACCCGCCTTGTGCGCCACCCACGCCGCCACGTCGTCGGTCGGCAGAGTCCGTCCTTCCAGGACGAGAACGCCACGAGACGCGTCTTCGGCGTATCCCAGTTTCTCGAACAATTCCTTCTCGACACGCGCTTTCGCGCGAAGAGGGCCTGATCCCATCGCGAAGAATCCTTCCGGGTTGATGGCCCATCCGGCGTATTGCGACGCCATGCAGCAGGCTGCGGGATGATCCGTCCAGACCTGCACCCCCGACCAACTCTCGCCGCCGATCATGAGGGGCACGTACGCGACGTGCCCGAGCCCTCCCAGGCACAGCTCTGAGAGCATCAGTCCAGCTTCGAGTCCACCCGGAACGTCGACGCCTGCGTCAATCACACGCGCGCCCCCATCGAGGGTTCTCAGGCCCATCCGGAGATCGTAGGCGCGCGCCGCGTATCGATTGGCGATCGCCCACGCCCGCTCGTTCATCCCAAGATCACTCACCCTGCCTCCTGCGCGACCGGCTGCAGATCGCGATCGCGCCGGTCATTCACACGAAGATCTTCGATGATTGCGAAACCGCGAGGATCTTCGTATTCTTCGTGTTCTTCGAGGTCTTCGTGAACTTCGTGATTCTGACACGTCCGACGTGCGCACTGCTTCTGCTGGCCACTGCACTCCTGCGTCTCGACGCGCAGACGCAGGGCCCTGCAACTGGCGCTGTGCTCTTCGAAGGCGCGCGCCTCATTACCGGCGATGGTCGGCCCGCGATCGAGAACTCCGCTTTTCTCGTCGAGGGCTCTCGCATTACTCAGGTCGGGACGCGAGGCTCGGTGCGGCAGCCGTCGGGCGTCTCCGTGGTCGATCTCGAGGGCCGGACGGTCATGCCGGCGATCGTCGATGCGCACAGCCATCTCGGCTACACCGACGTACGAACTGGCGATACGGCTTCGACTCACTACACGCGGGAGAACCTGCTCGATCATCTTCAGCGCTACGCGTACTACGGAATCGCGGCCACGCTCAGCATGGGGCTCGACCGCGGCGAGTTGCCGTATGAGCTGCGGGCCAAGCCGGCCGACGGCACACCGCTTTTTCTGACGGCGGGTCGCGGCATCGCCATGCCGAACGCCGGACCGAACGCGTTGTACTGGCGGGACGCGCCCTACGGCGTCACGACCGAGGCAGAAGGGCGCCAGGCAGTGCGCGAGCTCGCGACCAGGAAAGTCGACATCGTGAAGATCTGGGTCGACGACCGGAACAAGACCGTCACGCCGCTTCCGCCGTCGTTGTATCGGCCGATCATCCAGGAGGCGCACGCACTGGGGCTTCGTGTCGTCGCTCACGTGTATTACCTCGCTGACGCGAAGGAGCTCTTGCGCGCCGGGATCGACGGCTTTGCTCACGGCATCCGCGATCTCGAGGTCGATGACGAGATCATGGGGTTGTTCAAAGCACGGCCCCAGGTGTTTCTGATCCCGAACCTGCCCGACACGCCGCCATTCGGCAACGACCTCGTGTGGCTCAGTGAGACGCTGCCACCTGCGCAGATCGAGGCATTGAAACGAGCAGCGGCAACGACGCTCTCGAGGCCGCGGCTGTTCGAGGTGCAGGCACGCAGCCTGAAGAAGCTCACCGCCGCAGGTGTCCGCATCGCCTTCGGTACAGACGCTGGGATCGGTGCGCCGTATGGCTGGTCCGCCCACGCCGAGATCGCGGACATGGTCGCGGCGGGCATGACTCCGATGCAGGCGATCGTCGCCGCGACACGCACATCGGCCGAAGTCCTTCGACTCGATCAGCTCGGCACGATTGCGCCCGGCAAGAGCGCCGACTTCATCGTCCTCAACGCCAACCCGCTCGACGACATCATGAACACCCGGCGCATCGCACAGGTCTACCTGCGTGGCCGGCAAATCGACCGGGCGTCGCTGAGCCGAAATTGGACTGGTCGGTAGCTCACCGACGATGCTATCGTCGTCGTCTTTCAGGACGCCTTATCGTGCGGTACGTCCCTCGCACAGTGCATTCCCAGACAACGAGCGGCCGATGTTCGGCCCTTGAAGGTCTGGGAGGAAGCAATGGCGCAGAAATCACTGGAAGAACGCATGGACATGCTGGAAGGACGGGTTGAGATCCTCGAGCGTTTGCCTGAGCGGGTGACGGCTCTCGAGACGCAGATCGTGCAACTTCGCGACGAAATGCGCGCTGAATTTTCTGCGACGCGGACGGAGGCGCGCGCCGGAGAAGAGCACGTCGTGAAGACGCTGCGCGACGAGATCCGCACCAGCAACGAGTACGTCATGCAGACGCTGCGCGATGAGATCGGGGCCGGTGACGAAGAGACGCGTGGAGTGCTGCGCGATGAGATCCGGGCCGGTGACGAAGAGACGCGTAGAGTGCTGCGCGATGAGATCCGGGCCGGTGACGAAGAGACGCGTGGAGTGCTGCGCGATGAGATCCGGGCCGGTGACGAAGAGACGCGTAGAGTGCTGCGCGACGAGATTCGGGACGGTGACGGGGAGACGCGCCGGTTCATGCGGGTCTTGCACGAGGAAGTCATCGAGCGCATCCGATTGTCGGGAGGCAGGCCCTGATCGCGCGTGTCATGCGACTCGCCGTGCTGGTCGCGATTGCCGTTGCGAGCGTCGTCTCCGCAACCGCGCAGCAGGCGCCGCCAGACACACCCGCATCTCGAGGTCAGTTCGCATCCGTCAGCGGTGCCCGTCTGTGGTTCACCGATAGCGGAGGCCGCGGCGAACCGATTGTGCTGATGCACGCGATCACCGGCACGAGCGTGAGCTGGACACAGCAGATCGCGGCATTTTCGAAGGCCGGGTATCGAGTGATCGCATTCGACCGGCGCGGTTGGGGCCGAAGTGAGGCCGATCCCTCGACTGGTCCGCAGCCGGGACACGCCGCTGACGATCTTCAGGCGCTCGCTGACTTCCTGTCGCTCCGGCAATTCCACCTGGTCGGCGTCGCGGGTGGCGGATTCGTTGCTCTCGATTACGCGGCCGCCCACCCCGAACGGCTGTCGAGCCTCGTGGTTGCGGCAAGCACGGGATCAGTCAGCGACAAGGACGTTCAGGACGTCATCGCCCGAATCGAGATCCCCGGCATCAGAGGATTGCCTGCCCATTTCCGCGAAGTGGGCGCTTCGTATCGCGGCACCAACCCGGAGGGCACCAAACGCTGGCTCGAGATCGAAGAGCACGCACGTCAGCGTGATGCGCCGACGCAACCGCTGCGCTCACCGAACACGTTCGCCAAGCTCGCCACGATTACGGCGCGGACGCTCGTTGTTGCCGCGGACGCGGATTTGATCGCACCGCCAGGACTCATGATGATGTGGGCTCGCCACGTGAAAGGCGCGCAGTGGACGACAGTGCCCGATGCCGGCCACTCGATCGCCTGGGAACAGCCTGCCATCTTCAACGACGTCGTGCTGAAATTCCTGAAGGGTGGCCGTCCCTTCGGCGACGTTCCCCGCTAGTCCTCGCGGCCTTCGTGACCGTCGTAGTTCGCTGGCCTCGCTTCCAGGCCGACGTGTGAAGAACTCGCAGGTGCTGTCTCGATTCGGCTACGACATCCGCACCATTCAGGAGCTGCTTGGGCACCGGGACGTGAGCACGACCATGATCTACACGCACGTGCTCAATCAGGGTGGGCGCGGAGTTCGTAGCCCACTCGATCACATCGGGCCGATATCCCGCGGCTGACGCTGGATATGCCGCGGGCCCACACGTCGGCTGGCACTATGCCGATCGGCCTATCCGACGATTTGTGATCGCGCAATTGTTGGCAAGTGCTCTGAACACTAGCCTTGGGGTTGTGTCGCCGCAAGCTCGACTGGCACACTATACTGCGGGCGCCGACTGAACTATCGAACTAGATCGATCGGTCGACTACTCGTTAGGCAGACAAGAACAACGAGATGGGACGAGCACGCGGAAGGCCTCACGGAAACACCGTCGCCTTGTCCCGTGTCGTTCGCAAACAAGTCAACGAGGGGCCGGCGAGTCACGCCGACATTCGTGACGGGCAAGAAGTCTTCAGGCGACCGCCCACACTCTCTGGGGAGGTTTTATGCGGCATGAACAATTCACGAAGCGATACCTGTCCACGATCTTGTTGACGGCC
>Ga0075421_100013908_pt1 | contig 10041 bp, 9 predicted proteins | sample SoiMetdeltSBSDD5_FD_75292 | JGI IMG/M metagenome (GOLD analysis project Ga0075421, IMG submission 75292) | Bulk soil microbial communities from a Populus tree surrounding site in Tennessee, USA - Soil MetaG P. deltoides SBSDD5 | ecosystem: Environmental > Terrestrial > Soil > Tree plantation... | reverse complement strand
TCGAGGCGCTGCCCGCCGCGACCCACCCGATGGACGTCATGCGCACCGGCGTGTCCGTGCTCGGTTGCGCGCTCCCGGAGAAGGACGATCACGCCGCGGCCGGCGCCCGCGATATCGCCGACCGCCTGGTCGCGAGCCTGGGCTCGATGCTCGTCTACTGGTACCACTACAGCCACAGCGGGCAGCGCGTGCACGTCGAGACCGAGGACGAGTCGATCGGCGGGCATTTCCTCCACCTGTTGCACCGGCGGCCCCCACCCGATTCCTGGGTGGAGGCGATGCACGTGTCGCTCAACCTGTACGCGGAGCACGAGTTCAACGCCTCGACCTTCGCCGCGCGGGTGATCGCGGGGACGGGGGCAGACATCTACTCCTGCGTCACGGGCGCGATCGGCGCGCTGCGCGGGCCGAAGCACGGTGGCGCGAACGAAGTCGCCTTCGAGATCCAGAGCCGATATGCGACTCCAGACGAGGCCGCGGACGACATCCGACGTCGCGTCGAGGCGAAGGAAGTGATCATCGGATTTGGTCATCCCGTGTACACGGTGTCTGACCCGCGCAACAAGGTGATCAAGGAGGTTGCCCGCCGCCTCTCGCAGGAGGCCGGCGACACAGCGCTCTTCGACATCGCCGACCGTCTCGAGACCGTAATGTGGGACGCCAAGAAGCTGTTCCCGAATCTCGACTGGTTCTCGGCAGTGTCCTACCACCGTATGGGCGTGCCGACGGCGATGTTCACGCCGCTCTTCGTCATTGCCCGCAGCACGGGCTGGTGCGCGCACGTCATCGAGCAGCGCATCGACGGCAAGATCATCCGCCCGAGCGCGAACTACGTCGGTCCGGAGGACCAGAAGTTCGTGCCGATCGCGCGGCGCAAGTAGGTTTTTTCGGATCACCGGCGTCGCGCCGCGATCCGGGGTTTTCCTTATCCTTGAGGATTCGAGCTGATGTCAGCGCATGATTACAAGTCGGCCAGGCGTCCGGACCCGGACAAGGTCCTGGTCGATATCGCGAGCTACGTCTGCGATCATGAGATCGGCAGCGACGTCGCCTACGAGACCGCGTTCTACTGCCTGATGGATACGCTCGCCTGCGGCTTCCAGGCGCTCAAGTACCCCGCCTGCACCAAGCTGCTCGGACCGGTCGTGCCGGGGGCGACGATGATGGGCGGCGCTCGCGTACCGGGCACCTCCTACGAGCTCGACCCGGTGCAGGCCGCGTTCAACATCGGCGCGATGATCCGCTGGCTTGACTTCAACGACACCTGGCTCGCCGCCGAGTGGGGTCATCCTTCGGACAATCTTGGCGGGATTCTCGCCGTCGCCGATTACCTGTCGCGCAAGGCGATCGCCGAGGGGCGCAAACCACTTACGGTGCGCGACGTCCTGACCGCGATGATCAAGGCGCACGAGATCCAGGGCGTGACCGCGCTCGAGAACAGCTACAACCGTGTGGGGCTCGATCACGTCATCCTGGTCCGCGTCGCCTCGACGGCGGTGGTGACGCGCATGCTCGGCGGCAACCGCGACCAGGTGGTGAACGCGGTGTCCAACGCATGGATCGATGGAGGCGCACTACGCACGTACCGGCATGCACCGAACACCGGGTCGCGCAAGAGCTGGGCCGCGGGTGACGCGACCAGCCGCGCCGTGCGGCACGCGCTCATCGCTCTCACGGGCGAGATGGGTTATCCCTCGGCGCTCACGGCCAAGACCTGGGGGTTCTACGACGTCCTCTTCAAGGGCCGGCCGTTCACCTACAACCAGGGCTTCGGCAGCTACGTCATGGAGAACGTGCTCTTCAAGATCTCCTACCCGGCGGAGTTCCACGCGCAGACGGCCGTGGAATGCGCGATGAAGCTCCACCCCGCCGTCAAGAACCGGCTCGCCGATGTCGAGCAGGTCGTGATCGAGACGCAGGAGCCCGGGGTGCGCATCATCGACAAGACGGGGCCGCTCGCGAATCCCGCGGATCGCGACCACTGCATCCAGTACATGGTGGCGATCCCGCTGATCTTCGGTCGGCTCACCGCCGCCGATTACGAGGACGCCGTCGCAAACGATCCGCGGGTCGACGAGCTGCGCAACCGCATGGTGGTGCGCGAGAACACGACGTTCACCGAGGAGTACTACGCGGCCGACAAGCGCTACATCGGCAACGCGGTGCAGGTGTTCTTCCGAAATGGCGGTTCCACCGAACGCGCGCACGTCGATTTCCCGATCGGCCACCGCAAGCGTCGCGCCGAGGGCATCCCGGTCCTCAAGCAGAAGTTCGAGAGCAGCGTCGCAGCGCAGTTCGCCGCACCGCAGACGGGGAAGATCATCGGCCTGTTCACCGATCGCACGAGGCTCGAAGCGATGCCGGTGCACGAGTTCGTGGCCGCGATGGTGAAGAACTAGGCGGCCCGTGACGACGACGGTCGCGTGAGCCTGTATGTCAATGCACTGGCTCGAGGGGCAAGCCCATCCTTGTCAGCATCGCAAGGTACCGGGCATCGCCCCGGATCCCGGCCAGCAGCGGATCGAACTTGATGTGGACGAGCGTGCTGTCGTGCTGTGCGTACGCGCGATCCAGCCACGTGAAGGCCGCGTCGGACTCGCCGCGCCGGGCGTACACCTCTGCGACCTGGTAGGCGTTGGTCAGCGCATATCCGCCGATCAGCTGGTCCAGGGCTCGTTGTGACTCCGCCGTGTGACGGAGCTCGTGCTCCGCCATTGCGACACCCGCCTCGCGCCGCCCCTGAGTCGCTTTCCTGAACTCCGCCAGCGCCGCTTCGGGCTTAGCTTGGAGCAGCGAAGCAACCCCAAGGCTGAACGGGGCGACGCCGTGCTCGGGACTGATCTCGAGCGTCCGCATGGCGGCCCCGCGAGCTTCGTCGTACCGACCGGCCGCGTTGAGCTGGATGCTGCGCCGGAACCACGTGTCGGCCGACAAGGGGTCGAGCTCGGTGGCCTTCTTGTTGATCTCCAGCGCCTCCTGCAGTCGCCCGAGGCTGGCGAGAAAGCATGCGTAACAAGTGTAGGTCCTGTAGGAGCCCGGATCGAGTTCGAACGCACGTGAGAGGTCCGCCTCCGCACCGGTCCAATCCCAGTTGATCGTGAATCGCAGGTAACCGCGCGCGGCGTGCGCTTCCGAAAGGGCCGGATCGATTGTGACAGCCTGATCTGCCGCTTCAAGCGCTCTCGTCTGTCCAGCCAGCACCTCCGGCAACGAAAGTCCGGGGCGGTGCGACAACTCGTATTCCGCTACGGCGAGACCGGCATAGGCGGCGGCAAAGTTCGGATCGAGGGCGATTGCCTGCTTGTAGGAGGTCACCGCCCGCGCATAGTCCTCCATGCCACTGCGGTTGAAGAATTGCCGTCCAAGCAGGTACTCGTTGTAGGCCTCGGAACTCCCGGGCCGATACGGAGTGCGCGCGGCCACGTGCTCCGGCAGCAACCGAATTTTCAGGGCCGCCACCACGGCTTCGGCAATGTCGTCCTGCACGACGAAGATGTCGTCCAGAGTGCGCTCGTAGGTATCGGACCAGAGGTGCGAGCCGTTGGCCGCATCGATCAACTGCGCGGTGATGCGAACCGTGTTGCCCGCCTTCCGTACGCTGCCTTCGAGGAGGTTTGCCACGCCGAGCTTCGCAGCAATCAAGCGCAGGTCTTCGTTCTTGCCTTTGAACTGGAATGACGAAGTCCGACCGATCACTCGCAGCTCCGGGACCCGCGCCAGCAGGTTCAGGAGTTCCTCCGTGAGGCCATCCGCAAAATACTCCTGGTCCTTGGTCTGACTCATATCGACGAACGGCAGTACCGCCACCGATCGATCCGTCGCGGCCACCGACACTGTGGGTACCCCGCCGGCAGCTGGCACTGCACGGGACTCTTCGGCGCCTTGGTACATCCAGAATATGCCGCCGCCCAGGATGAACAACAGCGTAATGATCGTCAGTTCCGCACCGCTGATCTTCTGCTGGCCGCGATCGCCGTGATACCAGGCGAGCACCAGCACCAGCGGCAGGCCGAGGAGCACGGCAAGGGTAACGAGCTGTCGGATCTGGCCCGGCCAGCCGAACGTGTCGCTGACGTAGCCAAGGCCCTGCAGGAAACCCCAGGCCCCCGCCGTGTAGGCAAGGCCCCACTGCGCAACCTTGCGGTCCCGCAGGCGGCGCCAGACACTCGCAATGCCCATCGGCGCCCCGACGCTCACGTTGTGCCTCCGCCGCCGCCCATTGTTGCCGCGCGCTCCCCTACTGGTCGCCGCTGCTGATCGGCATTCCCTCGTCGATCCAGTCGCGCTGAAGGTTCTTCGGCAGGTAAAGCAGCTTCACATCGTCGCGGCCTAACTCCTGTGCGAGCTGCAGCGCCGGGCGCACGTTCGGGCAGTCGGCCCACGGGCAGCAGCCGCAATACAGGACCACAATTGACCCCCGCCGCGGAACGCCGCGCAGCGCCTGCTTCAGCGCCTGCAAGCCCGCCGGCGTCGAGGCCGGTCCGATGTGTCGCGACCCGGTGATGTGACCGGATCGAAACAGGATCGGAAAGCCGACGTGCAGGACCTCCGGCCGGCGGCTGCTCGTGTCAGAGAGGAGACGAGCGAGGTCCGCGGGCTCGATCAACTGCGCGGCGGTCGGCGTCACGGCGTTGGCGGGAGCGAGCGCCTCCATGCCGGTGTCGAAGCCTGCCGCCGGCGGCTCCGCTTCGGTCTGCCGTGCAACCATCACCGCCAGTGCGATGGCGAAGAGAGCTCCACCGGTCAGCGGCCGCATGCGAGGGCAGGACATTGGTGCTTCGCCTGCGCGCTCGTCACTCGACCGGATAGGCGTTTTGCCGGCCGATGCGCCGGCCATGAGCGCAGAGGTGAGCAACCTGCGGGACATCGCGAAGCGGCACAGCACGCGAACGACGCTGCTCATAGCCGATCCCCCCGGCCCGCTGGTTCGCGAGCCGCTACCCCTAGTGTCGACTGCCAAGAGTCTAGGCCGATCGCCCGAAAATCCAAGTCGGAGCCGCAGTCGGGCGCGCACATCGGCAACGTCCCACCGCCGTTCGGTACCATGCCAGGAGGGCTTCGGTCACCGGTGCCAGCATGGATGAGTACTTCTGCGTTGCGGCGCGATTCGCAAGGATTCCCGACGCGTGACCAGCCCGCTGCAGTCAGCCGCCGCCCAGCTTGGTCTCCAATTGACCGACGCGCAGCAGGACGCGCTGCTTGCCCACCTCGACCTGATGGACGAGTGGGGCGCGCGCATGAACCTGACGGCGATCCGCGACCGGGAGCAGCAGCTCACCAAGCACGTGCTCGATAGCCTGTCGATTCGCCCGTGGCTGCGAGGCGAGCGGATCGCGGACCTGGGTAGCGGTGCGGGTTTTCCGGGAATACCGCTCGCGGTCGTCGACCCGGCCCGGCACTTCGCGCTCATCGAGGCGACGGGCAAGAAGTGCGACTTCCTGCGGCGCGTCGCGGCCGAGCTCGTACTGGCAAACGTCGAGATTGTTCAGAGCCGGGCCGAGACCTATCGGCCGCCGCTGCGGTTTGGCACAGTCGTCGCGCGCGCCGTCGGCCCGATTGCGGATCTCGTGCGGCGAGGCGGGCACCTCGTGGCCGGCGGCGGCCGGCTGCTCGCCATGAAGGGTCGGCTCCCCGAGGCGGAGTTGGCCGCACGCCTCAATGGCTGGAAACTGGCCGGCGTGCACCGGCTCGCTGTCCCCGGTCTCGCCGAGGAGCGCCACCTCGTCGAGCTCTGCCATTCCCATGAGCGACCCGAGAACAGGTAGCCGCGAAAAGCGCAGTTTTCCGGCGTTTCGGCGCTGTCGTCAGTGCCCGGGCGTTTTGCGGGTGTGTTCGCGGGACTTCGCGGCTATCCTTCGTCTTCCATGAAGCGCGTGATCGCGGTGGCCAATCAGAAAGGCGGCGTCGGCAAGACGACGACCGCCGTGAACCTGGCGGCCTCGCTCGCGGCGACGCAGCGGCGCGTGCTCCTGATCGACAGCGATCCGCAGGGCAACGCCACCATGGGGTGCGGTATCGACAAGCGCAGGCTCGGCGCATCGATGATCGATGTTCTGCTGGGTGAATCCGACGCGGCAGCGGCGCTGCTGCCGGTGGATCCGGGCGGGTTCACGCTGTTGCCCGGCAACCAGGACCTGGTCGCGGCCGAAGTCCAGCTCATGAGCAAGATCGGTCGCGAGCTCAAGCTCCGGCAGGCCCTGAAACCAATCCGCGGCCTGTACGACGTGATCGTGATCGATTGCCCGCCCGCGCTGAACCTGCTGACGCTGAACGCGCTGGTCGCGGCGGACAGCGTGCTGGTCCCGATGCAGTGCGAGTACTACGCGCTCGAGGGCCTGACCGCGTTGATGAGCACGATCGAGCAGATCCGCGCCAGCGTGAACGCAGAGCTCGAGCTCGAAGGGATCCTCCGCACCATGTTCGACCCGCGCAATAACCTCTCGAACGAGGTCTCGGCGCAGCTCTTGATGCACTTTGGCGACAAGGTGTTCCGCACGGTAATCCCGCGCAACGTGCGGCTCGCTGAAGCACCGAGCTTTGGCAAGGCGGCGCTCTATCACGATCGTGAATCGCGCGGCGCGCTCGCTTACCTGGCGCTCGCCGGAGAGCTCATCCGCCGGGAGGAAGAGGCTGCTGCTGCCGCGATGGGCCTCGACGCAGCCGATGGATCCGGCGAGGTTCTGGACGGGTCAGCCGCGCTCGCTGATGCGCCTTCCGTTTCGGAGGCTTCGGGAGTGCCCGAGCCGACGCTCGCCGACTGAAGCGAGCCGTCACGGGCTATCCGCTACACTGCGTGGCATGGCCACAAAACGCCCCAGTCTAGGCCGCGGACTCGAAGCGCTGCTGGGCGGCAGCGGGGTTACGTCCGCCGCGGACGTCGACGCCGAAGCAGTACCCGCACCGCACGGCGCGGAAGAGCTCGCGCGGATTCCTGTCGACCTGGTGCAGCGCGGACGGTACCAGCCGCGCCTCGACATGCGACCCGAGAGCCTGCAGGAACTCGCGGACTCGATCCGGGCACAGGGGGTTGTGCAGCCGATCATCGTCCGGCCACTTGCGGGCTTGCGCCCCGGGGAGCCGGTGCGGTACGAGATCATCGCCGGCGAGCGGCGCTGGCGCGCGTCGCAGATGGCGGGCTTACACGACGTCCCGGCGGTGATCCGCCGCGTGTCCGACGAGGCCGCGGTCGTGATGTCACTGATCGAGAATATCCAGCGGGAGAACCTGAACCCGCTCGAGGAAGCACGCGCCCTCGACAGGCTGATCCGCGAATTCGAAATGACGCACCAGACGGCGGCGGACGCCGTGGGGCGATCGCGCGCGGCGGTCAGCAACCTGCTGCGTCTGCTCGAGCTCGCCGACGACGTCAAGCAGCTCGTCGAGCAACGGCAGCTCGAGATGGGGCATGCGCGCGCGCTCCTTGGACTTGCTGCCGGGCGTCAGCAGGCCGAGGTCGCCCAGCTCGTTGCGAAGAAGGGTCTGTCCGTCCGGGAGACGGAAGCGCTGGTCCGGAGGCTCGCGAACCCTCCGCCGCCGGCCGAACCGCGTCGCGAGGACCCGAACATTCGACGGCTGGAGCAGGATCTCGCGGGCAAGCTCGGCGCCAAGGTCATCTGCCAGCACACGAGCAGCGGGCGCGGCAAGCTGGTCATCAACTACAACAGTCTGGACGAGCTCGACGGAATCCTCGGCCACATCCAGTAGGTCTGTCCGCGAGACTGTCAGGATTTTCTGATTAAACGGGTACGACGACCCACTGAGATCTCGACATTCTCAAGTGACACTCCACGCACGCATTGCGTGGCTGACCTGCCGGCGCGCGCCGCACCAGAACGCCGTGGCCGAGCGAGCTGCCCCGGCCACGCGGCCTTGTGCGGTCGGGCGAGCCCTTGCCGGGACATGCGAGCGTTGACACGCAAAGAGATCGAATCGCACCGCGGCGAACAAGCGGTCCTGCGATTTGAAGCGCTGCAAAAGGACCGGATATACTCTCGCCCCTTTTCGGAGGCCGGCCGCTTGTGTGCGCCGGTCGAAGTAACGGTGAACCGCCACCCGCGGCCAGCGCGCGGCGTGTGCGGCGATCTCAGTCGTCCTTAGAACCGCGTTTCTTCAGTCGCCGGTTCGTAGTGCCAGGTTTCGCCACGAGCGGGCGCTGCCTAAGCGGCACTGTGGGCGACGAGGTCTGACAGCGGACGAGCGGTGTTCGAGGAGAGCGGGATGGCGAGCGAGGGTGGAGACAAGGGAGAGTTGACCGGTTACATCGACCACCACCTCCACCACCTCGCGAACCGCGAGCAGCACGGCCTGCTCGATTTCTCCGTCGTTCACTGGGACACGGTTTTCTTTTCCGTGCTCTGCGGTTTCCTCGTCCTGTTCGTCATGTGGATCGCGGCTCGTAAGGCCACGGCCGCGGTGCCCAGCCGCTTTCAGGCGGCGGTCGAGATACTCGTCGACATGGTCAACGAGCAGGCGAACGCCCTGGTCCGCGGCAACCTCACGTTCATCGCCCCGCTCGCACTGACGGTGTTCTGCTGGGTCGTGCTCATGAACGCGATCGATCTCCTGCCGGTCGACTCGCTGCCCTGGCTCGCCGGCAAGGCCGGCGTCCACTACCTGCGCCCGCTGCCGACTGCCGACCTGAATGCCACGCTCGGCATGGCCGTCGGCGTGCTGCTGCTGGTGCTTTATTACAGCGTCAAGGTGAAGGGCTTCGGCGGCTGGATCCACGAGCTGCTCTGCGCGCCGTTCGGCATGGTCAAGCTCTCCTTCAACCCTCTCACGTGGGTCGGCGCGATCCTGCTCGCGATCGCAAATCTCGGTCTCAACGTCATCGAGTACTTCTCGAAGACGCTCTCGCACGGCATGCGACTCTACGGGAACATGTACGCCGGCGAGCTGATCTTCTTCCTGATCGCGAGTCTCGGCGGCAGCGCCACGCTGCTCGGGATTGGGCTGCACCTGTTCACCGGCACGGTCTGGGCGATCTTCCACGTCCTGATCGTGCTGCTACAAGCCTTCATTTTCATGATGCTGACCTTGGTCTACATCGGCCAGGCGCACGAACATCACTGACCTGACGCGTTCCACTCTGGAGAGAACAAATGACGAACGTCGCATATGTCGCTATCGCCTGCGGGCTGATCATCGGGCTCGGCGCCATAGGCGCCTGTATCGGGGTGGGCATCATGGCGGGGAAATACATCGAGGCCTCGGCGCGCCAGCCGGAACTGATGAACGTGCTGCAGACCAAGGTCTTCCTGCTGCTCGGCCTGATCGACGCGTCGTTCATCATCGGCGTCGGTATCGCGCTCTGGTTTGCGACAGCCAACCCGTTCGCGGCGGGTTGAAGTTCGTTCGTCCGGCCCAGCCGGTAGCTGACCGCCACGCGGCGATGTGCCGCGCGGCCTGATCGGGGCGACGAGCCATGAACCTCAACGCAACTCTTTTCATACAGACCATCGTCTTCGTCATCCTCGGCTGGGTGACGATGAAGTTCATCTGGCCGCCGTTGATCCGGGCGATCGACGACCGCCGGAAGAAGATCGCCGACGGCCTTGCAGCTGCGGAGCGCGGCTACAAGGAGCTGCAAAACGCGAACGGCGAGGCGCAGGTCATCATCAACGACGCGCGTGAGAAGGCGCTCAAGATCGTCGACCAGGCCAACCGGCGTTCGGGCGAAATCATCGAGGAAGCGCGCTCTAGCGCGATGTCCGAGGGACAGCGGCTGGTGGGCGACGCGCGGCAGGAAGCGGCACTCGAGCAGGCCCGCGCGCGCGACCAGCTCCGCAAGGACGTGGGCTCGCTGGCCGTGGCGGGCGCTTCGCGTCTGCTCGAGCGCGAGATCGATCCAAAGGCGCACGCAGATCTGATCGAGCAGCTCGCGCGCGAGATCGAGACCGCCAGGGCCTGAGGCCGGCGGACCAGGACCGAAGATGGCTGAACGAGCAACCGTCGCACGACCGTACGCCAGGGCCGCCTTCGCCCACGCGAAGGAGCAGGGTCGCCTCGCCCAATGGTCGCAGTGGCTGACGCGCGCCCGCG
>Ga0075421_100013905_pt1 | contig 10042 bp, 6 predicted proteins | sample SoiMetdeltSBSDD5_FD_75292 | JGI IMG/M metagenome (GOLD analysis project Ga0075421, IMG submission 75292) | Bulk soil microbial communities from a Populus tree surrounding site in Tennessee, USA - Soil MetaG P. deltoides SBSDD5 | ecosystem: Environmental > Terrestrial > Soil > Tree plantation... | reverse complement strand
GGATTTGACGCGCCTCGAGGAGATCCGCGATGCCATCGACGAGATGGCGCGCGACGCCGCCGCGTGGCTACAGAAGAAATCGCTGCTGTGCCGAACGGTCACGATCAAGGTGCGATATTCCGATTTCAGTACCGTGACCAGAAGCCACAGCCAGACACCGCCGACGAACGACCCGGACGCGATCTCCGCTCGGGCGCGCGCGCTGCTCGATCGCACAGAGGCCGGACGCCGCCCGGTTCGGCTGCTTGGAGCGAGCGTCCACAACCTCAGCGATCCCGCGGCGGACGAGCACGAACGCGAGACTGGCGAGCAGGCCGCCGCGCTCCCGTTCGTTGCCGGCGACACGAATTAGCTGTTCGAGACGCTGTCCTGCATCGAACGCGGCCGGCGCCGCTACTCGGCCGCGGAGTCGGTGCGGTGCCGGCCACGCCCGGCGCGCGGTTTGGGTGACGTCTTCCGCTGACGGGGCGGTGCGGCTGCCGGTGCGTCGGCGGCCTTGCGCGCGCGGGACTCGCCGGGCGCGCGCCGGTTTCCCCCGCTGCTGCGCTTGCGCCGTGCCGGCTTCCCGGGTGCCGGTGCTTCCTCGGCGTCGACGATCGACGGAATCTCGCGTTCCTGCAGGACGTTGCCGTCGACGACCTCGGATTCGGCGTCGGACGCGGCGTCGACCGCGGGCGGAACCCACCCGTCCTCCACCGCGTCGCCCGCGGCCATGGATTCTGTTTGTGGCTCGCTCTGCTCCTCGTACGACGGTTCCACCGGCTGCGGAACGGCCTGCGTGATGTTGCCCGGGAAGATCCGCATCCCGCCTTGCCGATCGCGTTCGATGCGCAGCAGCCCTTCACGCTGGCAGGCCCGCATCAGATCGCCGAGCGTTTCGAATCCGTACCTCCGCTCGTCGAACGTCGGATCGACGTTGCGCAGGAATTGCTTCAGCTGCCGGATGTACATCGGCCAGCGCGGCGGCTTCGACGACGTCAGCAGGATGCGGCGAATCTCACGGATGCCGTCGGCGGCGCGGGCGCCGCTGTGGCTGGCCGGCGACACGGTTTCCGGCGCGGCCGTCACGTCGGCGACACGCATCACGCTGTCGTCGTCGCGCGCGGCTGGCGCCGGTCCGTTTTCGGCCAACTCGACCAGCACGTTGCGGCCCGACTCGCGCAGCGTGACGTGTCCGGCCGCGGCAAGCTTCTGCGCGAAATCGCGAAAGCTGCCAGCGCCGTAGGTCCGCTCGGAGAAGGTCGAGTCGAGCTGCAGCAAGGTGCTCTTGAGCAACCCCAATTGCGGCGTGACCTCGCGATCGGCGAGCACCTTGAGCGCGCGCCGCACCAGCGCCACGACCTGATCGAGCGGCGCCTGGGACGCGCTCACTGGGGCCGTGCGCTGGCCGCGATCGTGGAAGCGGCGTGAACCGACGAGATTCTCGTAGGCGATGAACTCGTGGCAATTGCGCTGCATCACCAGGCTCGTGAACGCCCGGCCGCCGACCACGAAGATCTGCTTGTCGTACTGTTTGAGCTTTTCGACCAGGCTGATGAAGTCGCTGTCGCCCCCGACGATCACGTAGGCGTTGATGTGGCCGTGAGTGAACGCCATCTCGAGCGCGTCGAGGGCGAGATTGATGTCGGCGCCGTTCTTGTCGCCACCCGGCGTCAGGTTGCGCTGCACCAACTTGGTCGCGTGCTGCGTGAGCGATCGGCTGTAGTCGCCGGCCCGCGTCCAATCGCCGTAGGCGATCTTCGAAACGACGTCGCCGCGTTCCTTGAGCGCTTCGAGTACGACGCCGATGTCGAACGTCACGTTCAGCGTGCTCTTGACGCCGATCTCGATGTTGTCGAAGTCGATGAAAACCGCAATCTTCAGTCGTGTGTCTGCCAAAACCGTTCAGTCTTCCCTTCTTGTTGCGTGCTGAGACCCGTTGCCCAGACCACTGCCTATTATCCTCCGAATCAGCCGCTACTTGCCGCGGACATCGTAGGCGTAGAGCGTGTCCTGATCGCGCAGGAAGAGCTTCCCGCCCGAGACCACCGGATGGCTCCAGATGGGCCACCGGCCGGGGCGAATCGCGAAACGGCCGTGCTCGACGTAGCGCGCCGGTGAGGCCTCGGCGAGGCCGATGGTTCCGTCCTCGCCGACGAGGTACAGGCGCTCGTCGGCGAAGATGAGCGAGCCCTTGCCGACGCTGCGATGCTGCCAGGCCACCTGACCCGTATCGAAGGTTAGCGCCGTCAGGATCATGCTGTCGAAGCCGTAGAGATGATCGCCGACGAGCACGGACGTCGCATGATGATTCTTCATCGCGCGTGTGAAGTAGACCTCGCGAACGCTGACGGCCTGTTTCGCGTCCGCCGGCGACAGCTCCAGCAGCGCCGACCCTGTGCCGTAGTCGGACGACACGAACACGCGGTTGCCGCGCACGACCGGCGTCGCGATGTTCGCCACGCCGTTGGCGACCCTGGTGTAGTTCCACAACTGTCGTCCGCTGTTCACGTCGACACCGACCACCCTCGAGCTGGTGAAGAAAATCGCCTGCGTGATGTTGCCGATCTTCTGCGTCACCGAAGACGAGTAACCGGCGTCGTCGCCGGTTCTCGCGTTCCAGATCGCCGAGCCGTCCGTCTTTCGCAGCGCGACCACCGTGCCGCCCGCGTTGACGAGGATGCGATCGTCGAGCACCAACGGCGACTCGCTGAGCCCCCACTGAATGTTCGATCCCTTGAACTTGCTGAGGACGTTCGCCGTCCAGTGCACCTTCCCCGTGGCCGCATCCAGCACGCTGAGATCACCGCTCGCGCCGAATGCGTAGACGCGATCGCCTTCGACCGTTGGTGTCGCCCGTGGACCATCGCCGCGATCGTTGCTGAACCGGCGGCCGTGGGGCGTCTCCCACAAGCGTTTGCCGCTGGCCACATCGAACGCGATCACGTACTCGGTGTCGGCTCGAGCGCCGAGGGTGAACAGCCGCCCCTGAGACACGGCAAACGAGGAGTACCCGTCGCCCGCGCCTTGCGCCCGCCAGGCGAGCGGCGGTCCGCCCGCCGGCCAGGTTTCAGCAGGCCGACCTCGGGCGAGCGGCCATCGCGATTCGTGCCCCGCCACTGGGGCCAATCGTCGAGCGCACGGTTGGAAACTCGAGCTGGGACCGCGAACAGCAGCGTCGCTGTGGCCGCCACACCCAGGACCCACAGACGTCTCGTCATCAAATACTCCGATCAGTGGTTACTTCTGGACTCTTACGGCTGTGAGCTCGATTCTGTTGACAGGCGTCTCGCCGTTGACCGGCACCTGCTCGATGGCCTCGACCACGGTCAGACCATCGATCACGCGGCCAAATGCGGTGTATTTCCCGTCGAGCGAGGGCGCGTCGCCGGTGACGATGAAGAATGACGTCGTCGCGCTGGCCGGATCGTCGCCGCGCGCCATCGAGACGATGCCTTTGACGTGTCGCGTATCGTTGAACTCGGGCTGCAGCGGCCGAACCAGCCTCGACTGTTTCTGGCTCAATGCGGCGCGAGTGGTGACCGATCCCGTCTGCACCACGAATCCACGAACCACGCGATGGAAGGTCGTGCCGTCGAAAACCCCGCCGGCGGCGAGCCGCAGGAAGTTGCGGACGTGCTCGGGTGCCTTGTCGGCGAAGAACTCGATCGTGATCGGCCCCAGCGACGTGTCGAGCGTCGCCTTGTAGTTGGCGAGATCCGCGGGCGAATCGCCGGCGAATGGCTCCGGCTCCGGTGGTGGCGTGTCACGAATGGCGATCGATCGGATCTCAACCCGGGTTGCCGGAACACCGCTGGCGTCTGCCGGCGCCTCCGAGATCTTCTGCACGACGTCGATCCCTTCAGACACCTTCCCGAAAATCGTGTAGTTCGCGTCCAGCGCCGGTTGATCGGTGACGCACACGAAGAACTGCGCACCGGCGCTGTCAGGCTTTCCTGGTTGCAGCACCGCCGAAACGGCTCCCCGCGTATGATGCTCGCGGCTGATCTCCGCTTTCAGAACGCCGAGCCCGCCGGTTCCGTACACCTTGGCTTTGGCTGGGTCCTTCGAGAGCGGATCGCCGCCCTGGATGATGCCCAGCCGGACGACGCGATGAAAGATCGTGCCGTCATACGCGCCGCTGCGCGCCAGCTTGATGAAGTACCCGACATGGTTCGGCGCGAGGTCGGGACGGAGATCGATGACGAACGTCCCCGCGGATGTCTCGACGACGGCCTGCTTGGCGGTCATCTCCGCGAGCGTCAGCGGAGTGGTAAACGGCGCAGCCGTCCTCGGCGTTTGCGCAAGGAGCAGCGCCACCACCGCGGTAAGGAAGGGCGGAGTCAAGAGCCTATTCTCCAACAAAGCAGAGTCCGCTGGACAATAGGATGCAACGGAGTCGTTCAATGATGATGCGCGTCCTGACCATGTCCCTCCTGCTGGCGTTGGTGGCACTGCCGAGCGCGCAGGCGCCGGTCGAGAAGCTCGACCTCGCGATGATCGCCAAGATCAAGGAGGAGGGACTCACCCGGTCGCAGGTGATGGACCACATCGGCTGGCTCAGCGACGTGTACGGTCCGCGGCTGACGGGTGGTCCGGGGATCATGCAGGCAAGCGAATGGGCGCTCGCGAAGTTCCGCGAGTGGGGATTGGCCAACCCGCACCGCGAAACGTTTCCGTTCGGCAAAGGATGGTCGCTCGTACGGTTCAGCGTGCATCTCGTCGAGCCGCAGATCGAGCCGCTCATCGGCTTCCCCGCCGCATGGACGCCGGGCACCAACGGACCCGTGGTCGCCGACGTCGTCCGCGTCGCGATTGCGACCGACGCCGACTTCGAGAAGTACCGCGGCACGCTCAAGGGCAAGATCGTGCTGACCCAGCCGGCGCGCGAAGTGCGCATGCTCGAGGGACCGTTCGTCCTGCGCATGACCGCGAAAGACTTCGAGGAAGCCGCGACGGTACCGCCAGCACGGGGAAACACCGGCGACGAGGCCGGCCGCGGCGGCCGCGGACGCGGCCGTGGCGACGGCCCCACGTTCCAACAGCGCCTGCAACAGTTCTACAAAGGCGAAGGGGTCGTCGCGCTGTTCAACCGTGGCGGCGAGAGCGACACGGCCGCCGGCGGCAGCGACCTCTCGTGGCGGCATCAACGGCCCGATGGTGGGACGATCTTTCCGACCGGCGGCGGCGGGTCGCGTGGTGCCGACGCCGGAACGGGACTGCCAACCGTGACCCTCGCAGTCGAACACTATAACCGCATGGTCCGGGTCCTGGCGCGCAACGTTCCAGTGAGAGTGGAGTTGAACGTCGCGACGCGGTTCTACGACGAAACGACCGGCAACGGATTCAACGTGATTGCGGAGCTGCCGGGCACGGATCCCGTGCTGAAGGACGAGATCGTCATGCTCGGCGCGCATTTCGACTCGGTTGCCTCGGGCACCGGCGCCACCGACAACGCGACCGGATCGGCGGCCATGATGGAGGCGCTGCGGATCCTCAAAACCGTCGGTGCGCGGCCGCGCCGGACGATTCGCATCGGCTTGTGGGGAGGCGAAGAGGAAGGATTGCTCGGCTCGCGCGCCTACGTGCGCGAGCACCTCGGCGATCCGGCGACGATGGCGCTGAAGCCGGCGCACGAGAAGTTCTCGGTCTACTTCAATTCGGACAACGGGACCGGGCGCGTGCGCGGCATCTGGCTCCAGAGCAACCTCGAGGCCGCGCCGATCTTCCGCCAGTGGATAGCGCCGCTCAAGGACCTCGACGTCGCCGCCGTTGGTCCGCGCTCGGTGACATCGACCGATCACGTGTCGTTCGATGCGCTCGGACTGCCGGCGTTTCAGTTCATGGTCGACCGTCTCGAGTACAACTCGCGCACGCACCACTCGAACATGGATACCTTCGATCGCGTGCAGGACGACGACATGATCCAGCAGGCGACGGTGGTGGCCGTGTTTGCCTACAACGCGGCGATGCGCGACGCGAAGCTCCCGCGAAAGCCGCTGCCCGCGAAGTGACGGCAGACGGCGAATCGGGACGGGCTCAGCGCACGACGATCTGCCCCTGATTCATCCACCGGCCGTTCGGACTGCGCACCTCCATCCACAGGATATGTCGGCCTGCCGGAACGTCGTACTCGAAGTCGTAGGTTTCGCCCACCCCAATCGTCAGGCGGGCGGGACCCGGCTGGCAGCGGCTCGCAGGCACAGGCGCACCATCCTTCCTCAACGGCTTCCACGTCACGGGCCCATCGGACGTCTGCAGGCTCACGGTGAAAATGTCGCTCGGCGTGATGTTGATCAACCGCACACGATGCCGCGTGCCCGCCTTCCATACGCTGTGCGGCTGGCGATCGCCGTTGAGGACGGCGGGGGCGTCCTCGCCTGGGCCTCCGCGCGCCATGACGAACACGTGATCGACCGTCTCGTCGTAGCTCTCGCCGTCGTCGAGCACGATCAGCGCGCCGTAGAGGCCTGACTGCAACTGCCGATCGTCGTGCAGGTGTGTGTGGTACATGAACGTGCCCGCGCGCGGCGGCGTGAAGCGCACCACGAATGTCGACCCGGGCGCCACCAGCGGCGTGACTCGCTGCCCGGTGCCACTCCAGCCGTGCACTCCGTCGTAGTAGCTTTCGAGTTCCATCCCGTGCCAGTGAACCGCGGTTGCTTCCGGCAAGCGGTTGACCAGGGTGATCTCGACCGGCTGGTTGCGGCGGAGAACGAGGGTCGGCCCTGGAATCGGCACGCGCGGCGACTCGACGCCGTCTTCGGCATTCGTGAGCACGAACCCATACGCCGGCTCGCGACCGAAGCGATTCGCCTCCGCTTGCATTTCCAGGGTCAGTGTCCGTGCGGCGGGCGGCGAATCGGTTTTGACGCGTTCGCCTTCAGGTCCGGTGACGGTAATGCCGAGGATCATGCCAGCCATTCCGGCGGAGCCGTCGTCGTGACCATCATGCGCCGTGCGCTCGGCGTGGCCGCTCGAGATTCCGCCAGGTAGTCCGAGCCGCCGCTCCGGCGACACGTGCGCGCGGACGTGACAATGAAAGAGCCAGTTGCCGATCCGCTCCGGTGTCCACGTCATCGCCAACGTCGCGCCGGGCGCCATGAGTTGGGTGACGACTCGCTGCTTGTCGCCGTCGGCGAACTGCTTGGCGGTGAGGCCATCGCCGGTGCCGTCGACTTCGAAGTAGAAGCCGTGCAGGTGCATCGTATGCGCCTGCGTGCTGAGGTTGAGCACGCGCCAGTGAACCGGCTGATGCAGGCGATACGTGAGCCGTTCGGTGAAGGGCCAGACCAGGCCGTTGATTGGAAACGTGAACTGCGGATCAATGGCCGTGAAGACGCGGCCAGGATCCTCGGCCTTCGCGATGTCGCGCAGCTGTTCGAGGGTCAGACTGGTCCAGTCGGTGATGACGAACACCCGATCGTCCGTGCTCCTGGGCTGCCGCCCCGCATCGACAATGAACGCGCCGGCCAGTTGCGTATCGCCAACCGCCCGGAAGGCAAACGGCATCCCGGTGGTCGTCGCCCAGTAGTGATACGTGCCCGCTGGTCCGCTCTTGAAACGAGTCGTGCGCCCCTCACCCGCGGGCACTTCGATGGGCGAACACGTGTCGCCGCCGCGCTCGCAGAGTCCGTGCACCGTCATCGGCCTCTCGAGCTCGTTGCGGATCGTGACGGCGATCTCGGTGCCCTCGACGACGCGAATCAACGGTGCGGGAATGACGAGCGACGCGCCGGCCTCACCGAACGCCTGAATGTCGAGCGCGGGACCGCGCGGACCTTCTGGCCGCCAGATTCCCTCAGCGGCTCGGAGGTTCAAGGTGAGGACGCCGCCTGCCATCACACCAGCCGGCCTTCGATTGTCGTTGACGGCAATCTCGGCGGCGCGTGACGTCACGCCGGGCGGCGATGAATTGGTCGAGCTGGCGTTCGCCACGAACGTCAACCCGGCGGCGACGAGGATGGATGCCACACACATACGAGACCTCCGACCTAGGACTCAACGAAACGTCAGGGTAGTGCGTCTATCTCCCCGAGGTCATGAGCGAACGGTTAGGAGGCCCTTAGGTTTGCGGCCGGCGTCGGGGTGTATTACGCTCGCTCCTGTCGAAGCTGCAGGGAAAGGGATGGGTTCATGGTCACGCCGAGGATGGATCTGCCGCAGGGAACGCTCGACCTGTTGATTCTCAAGACGCTGTCGCTCGAGCCCCAGCACGGCTGGGCGATTTCGGAGCGGCTGCAGCAGATTTCCACGGGTGTGGTGCAGGTGCAGCAGGGATCGCTCTACCCGGCGTTGCACCGGCTCGAGCGGCGCGGCTGGATCAAGGCACGATGGGCGCCGTCAGACAACAACCGGAACGCCAAGTATTACGAGCTGACGCGCGCGGGAGGCAAGCAGCTCGAGGCGGATACCGCCGCCTGGCGAATCCTGTCGCGCACGATCGAGCAGATTCTCGACACTGCGTAAGGAGGTTCGACATGTTCAGCGATCTCCGGTACCGCCTGCGCTCACTCTTCAGGCGAGGAGTGGTGGAGCGCGAGCTCTCGAACGAGTTGCGGTTCCATCGCGAGCGCCTGGTCGCGAAACTGATCGCGGCGGGGGCCAGCCCCGAGGACGCTGAACGGCGCGCACGCCTCGAAATGGGCGGCCTCGATCAGATCAGCGAGGAGTGCCGGGACGCGCGCGGCGTGTCGCTGGTCGAGTCGACGGTGCAGGATCTCCGCTACACGACCCGACAGCTTCGCAAGAATGCCGGCTTTGCTGCCGTCGTGATCGCCTCGCTCGCGCTCGGGATCGGCGCGAACACTGCCATCTTCACGCTGGTCGACGCCGTGTTGCTGCGCATGCTGCCGGTCGAGGCCCCGGGCGAGCTCTACTTCGTGGCGCGTCACCGTCCGACCAACACGATCTACGGCTACGGACACGAGGATTTCCGCTCGCTGCGGCAGGCCAACGCGGTCTTCACCGACATCGCCGCCTACGGCAGCACTCGGCTCAACGTCAGCATCGACGGCAGCACCGAGCCGACCGCAGAAGGGCAGATGGTCACCGGCGCGTACTTTTCACTGCTCGGGATCGATCCGGTCATCGGCCGCTTGCTCAGCGAGGAGGACGACCGCGTTCCGAACGGACATCCGGTCGCAGTCCTGAGCTACAACTACTGGCGGCGCCGGTTCGGTGCCGACGCCAGCGCGCTCGGCCGCACGATCTCGCTCTCGGGGACCTCGTTCACGATCATCGGCGTGACCCCACGGGACTTCTTCGGGCTCGAGGTCGGACGCGAAGCCGATCTGTTCGTGCCGGTGATGATGCAGCCGGCGGTCATGCCCGCATCGGAGAACCTGCTCTATAACCCGACCCTCAATTCGACATGGCTGACCGCCGTCGGCCGCCTGAAATCCGATCGCACGCCGCAGCAGGCAGCGGCGGTGCTCGGCGGACTCAACGTGCTGCGGCCGCTCATGACGAAGCCGATGCGGCCTGGCGAGCCGTCTCAGCGCATCCCTGAACGGCTCGGCCTGGCTCCGGCGGCCACCGGCCTCTCGGCGTTGCGGCAGCAGTTCTCCGAACCGCTGATGGTGCTGATGGCAGTGGTCGCGGTGGTGCTCCTGGTCGCGTGTGCGAACGTCGCGAGCCTGGTGCTGTCGCGCGCTGCGGCACGGCAGGCGGAATTCTCGATGCGGCTTGCGCTCGGCGCGGGCCGATGGCGCCTCGTCCGCCAGCTCCTGGTCGAAAGCATCGTCCTGGCGCTGGCGGGCGGGCTGTGCGGCCTGGCGGTCGCGCGCTGGGCGACGGGCGCGCTGGTAGCTTTCCTCTCGTCGGGGCGAACGCCGATCGTGCTCGATCTTGCCCCCGACACGCGGATCCTCATATTCACCGCGACGGTGTCGATCCTGACCGGCATTCTCTGCGGCCTGGTCCCGGCGCTTCGCGCGTCGCGTGTCGATGTGATCTCCGGCTTGAGAGGTCAGGCGCGCGGCGCGGTCGGCGGCAACTGGTTGCGCCCCGGCAAGATCCTCGTCGTCTCGCAGGTGGCGCTCTGCCTGCTCCTGCTCTTTGG
>Ga0075421_100013904_pt1 | contig 10042 bp, 10 predicted proteins | sample SoiMetdeltSBSDD5_FD_75292 | JGI IMG/M metagenome (GOLD analysis project Ga0075421, IMG submission 75292) | Bulk soil microbial communities from a Populus tree surrounding site in Tennessee, USA - Soil MetaG P. deltoides SBSDD5 | ecosystem: Environmental > Terrestrial > Soil > Tree plantation... | reverse complement strand
CCGCGAAGATGATCGACTGAAACCGCCCGAGGGTGAGGTCACCGTCGTTGAGGCCGATCGCGATACTACGTCCAAGGAGAGCCGCGCGCAGATGAGCGTGGGCGTTGCCGCGCTCGCAGTCGGAGAACCGCGGGTCGTCGTGCTTGTAGCCGCCGCGCTCGGGCACCAGCCGCTCGCCGAGCGCCTTCAGATCGTTGATGAGCGCGCCCTGGAATTCGTTGATGAACAGCGCGCACGTCGTATGCAGGGTGTTGATGAGGGCGATGCCCGCCGAGACCGGGAAGTGACGGATCGCGTCGCGGACGAGCTTCGTGATGTCCGAGACCTCGGTCCGTTCCGCACTCGACAACGTCAACGAGGTGTTGAACGCCTTCATCCGTCGCGTCTCCCGGGCGCGTATCGCCGATTCGCCGACGTTGAGGCCGGCCTGTGTCCGCGCCAAGACCAACCGTTACAATAACGACACCATCGTACAAAAGTCAACGTTCTGCGTCATGACGGGCCGCTCGTCATGACACGCCACCTGCGCGCGCATGCGTGATCGTGGAGCGCCAGTGAACGCGAGCAGCGTGCGCGAGCGCGTCACGATCGTTGTCGTCACCGTGATCGCTTCCGTCGTGGCCGTGCTTGCGTGGCGGTCGCTCTCGTGGCCACTCGGTGCCAACGTCGCCGTGCAGCACTACATCGCGTGGCTCATCGGACAAGGGTATGTGCCGTATCGGGATATCTTCGATCCGAACGTGCCCGGCGTCTGGCTCATTCATGGCGTGGCCCTCGCCGTGGTGGGATCGAGTGACGTCGCGTGGCGCGGCTGGGACCTCGGGTGGCTCGCCGTCACCGCCATCACTCTCTACCGCTACTGTCGCCCGCTTGCAAGCCGATGGTCCGCGTTCGCCGTTGCGCTTCTGTTCGCGCTCTACCACCTGACGGGCGGCGAGCGCCATGCGGGCGAACGTGACTACTTCGCATCGCTCCCGCTGCTCCTCGGCGCGCTCGCCACCGCTTCGTGGTGCGAACGCGACCGCGGCGGTGGTATCGCCGCCGTCGCGGGCGGGCTCGCGCTCGGGCTCGCGGCGACGATCAAGCCGATGACCGTCCTCTTTGGCGCGGGCTGCGTGGTGGCAGCGGCCGTCGGCGCGCGCGCGCGCGGCCGGCGCATCGCCGGCCCCGTCGCGCTGCTGGCGGGCATGGCGGTGGCGCCCCTGCTGCTCGCCGGCTGGCTTGCGTGGCAGGATGGACTCTCCCCCTTCGTCACGATCCTCACCGAGTACACGCTGCCGATCTTCAGCGCGACCGGCCGCAACCGGATGTGGAGATTCCTGAAGCCGTACTGGCTCACGCTCGGCGTGATCGTGGTCATCGCGCTCGCGCTCGGCGCGCCCCGCGACCGCCGTCTTCGTTTCCGTCTTGCCGTCTTCGGTCTCGCCTACGGCGTCGTGCACGTGGTGCTGCAGTTCAAGGGCACCTGGTATCACTTCCACCCGTTCGCGCTGTTCATGTGCGCGGTGGCCGCGCCCGCGCTCGCCCCTGCCGCGGGAGACCGCGCGCGATGGCGGGCGGCGCCGGCGTTTGCGCGGGCCGCGGCCGAGCGCGTGTTGTGGCCGGGGACCGTACGCGTGCCCCTCGCCATCACCCTGGTCGCCGCCACCGCCGTCTTCATGGTCACGCGCGACCGACACGTGTTTGCCGCTGATCCGGTGGCGCAGGAGCGCGCGCAGCGCGTGGTGGCGGTGACGCGCGATCTCGCGCGTCTGGTGCGCGGACGCGACCGCGTGCAGAACCTGGACGTCGTCGAGGGCGGGGGCGTGCTCGCTCTGCTCCGCGTACAACTCTATCCCGCGAACCGCTTCATCAACGACGAGCCGCTCTTCCAGGCCACGCAGGACCCGCGCATCCAGCGCCTGCGCGCCGAATTCATCGCCTCGCTGCGCGCCCGACCGCCGGCCGCGGTCGTCGTCTTTCCGCGGCGCTGGCGTCGTGAAGGCTATCGGCGGCTGGACGGCTTTCCGGAGCTCGGCGATCTGCTCGCGGAGCGCTACACGCTCGTCGTGGATCGCCACGACTACAAGATCTACGCACGCACCGAGGCTACGCGGTCTTCGGATCCAGCAAGTCACGAAGCCCGTCCCCGAGCAGGTTGAGACCGAGGACCGTGAGCGCGATCGCCCCCCCCGGGAACAGCGCGAAGGCGGGATTGACGCCGAGAAAGCTCTGCGCCTCTCTCAGCATGAGCCCCCACGACGGATACGGCGGCTGCGTACCGAGACCCAGATAGGCGAGGGCGGCTTCGGCGAGGATCGCCACCGGGAAGCTGGTCGTCGCCTGCACGATGAGCGGCGCCAGCGTGTTGGGGAGGATGTGGCGCACGATCAGCCGCGTGTCGCCGGCGCCGAGGGCGCGCGCGGCCCGCACGAACTCGCGGTCGCGTAGCTCGAGAAAACTGCCGCGCGTCAGGCGCGCGAACGCGGGCACGAACGAGATACCGATGGCGACCATGCTGATGGCCGTCCCGGGGCTGAACACCGCGCTGAAGAGCAGCGCGGACAGGATGGCGGGAAAGCCCTGCACGGCGTCGATCAGACGCATGAAGACGTCGTCCACCCAACCGCCCACGTAGCCGCTCACGATCCCCATCGCGACACCCACGCCGGCGCCGATCGCGACCGCGATGACGCCGACGGCGATGGAGGTGCGCGCTCCCGCCATCACACGGGAGAGGATGTCGCGTCCGTACTGATCGGTGCCGAACGGGTTGCCCGCGCTCGGACCCTGCAAGCGCCCGCCGATCGACATCGCGAGTGGATCGGCCGGCGTGTACACGAAGCTGAGCACGGCGGTGGCGATGAGCAAGGTGGTCACGGCGGCGCCGAGCGCGAACGTCACGTGCCGGAACGGTCGGAGGCGGCGGCGACTCATCGGAGGCTGCGACGACTCATCGGAGACGCCGGGGGCTCATGGGCGGCGCCGGCTACTCATAGCGGATCCGCGGATCGAGCACGCCGTAGAGAAGATCGACCGTGAAGTTGATGAAGACGATCGATCCCGCCACGAACAGCGTGACACCCTGTACCACCGGCAAGTCGCGCGCGGCGATGGCGCCGAGGGCGAGACGGCCGAGACCGGGCAGCGCGAACACGGACTCGAGCACGATGGCGCCCGCGATGAGCTGGCCGAGCTGGATGCCGGCGACGGTGACGATGGGAATCATCGCGTTGCGCAGGGTGTGCTTGGCGAGCACGTACCGCTCGGCGACGCCCTTGGCGCGCGCGGTGCGGACGTACTCTTCGCGGAGGACCTCGAGCACCGCGGAGCGGGTGGCCCGGACGAGCACCGCCGCCTGGAAGAAGCCGAGCGCGAATGCCGGGAGCAGCAGCGAGCGCACGCCGCGCCACGGACCCGCCGACCAGCCATCGAAACCGCCCGAGCGAAACCATCCGAGGTGAACGGAGAACAACAAGATCAGGAGCAGGCCCGCCCAGAACGCGGGGACGGCGACCCCGAGCTGCGAAATCACCATCGTCAGGTAGTCGCCGGCCCGGCGATGGTGGGTCGCCGCGAAGACACCGAGCGGCACCGCGGCCGTGACCATGAAGAAGGCGGCGAGCAGCGTGAGCGGCAGCGTCACCGGAAGCCGGCTCGCGATCAGACTGCCCACGGGCACGTCGTACTGGATCGAAACGCCGAAATCGCCGCGCAGCGCGTGCGCGAGCCAATCGACGTACTGCACGCCGAGCGGCCGGTTGAGACCCATCGCCTCGCGCAGGCGCGCGATCGCCTGCGGATCGCCCTGGGTCCCGAAGATCAGCGCGGCGGGATCGCCCGGGAGGACCCGGATCACGACGAAGACGAGGATGGAAACGAAGAACAGGGTGGCGGCCATCGCCACCACCCTGCGTATGACGTACCGGCGCACGCCCGACCGGTGTTACTTCGCCCAGCTCACCTCGGACAGGTCGGCGGAGGGGATGGGAAGGTCCTTCCAGAACCCCTGCACGCCCTTCTTGGTGACCACCAGGCGAGGGTGAATATAGAGGAAGACGACGGGCGCGTCCTCGACCTGCATCTTCTCCATCTGCACGTAGAGTTCGCGGCGCGCCTTGTCGTCCACGGTGACCTCGGACTTCTTGAACAGCTCCTGGAACTTGCGGCTGTCGTATCTGAAATAGTATTTCGGATTCGCGTAGTTGGCGATGTCCCAGGCCTCCGCGTGGCCGATGATCGTGAGGTCGTAATCGGCCTCCTTCCATACGCGCGAGAGCCACTGACCCCACTCGATCTGCTCGATCCGCACCTTCACCCCGACCTTCTGAAGCTGACTCGCGATCACCTCGCCCGTCCGCACCGTGTAGTAGTACTGCGGCGCCACCTTCAGCACGGTGTCGAAGCCGTTGGGATACCCCGCTTCCGCCAGGAGCTGCTTCGCCTTGGCGGGGTCGTACGGCATCGCCTGCGCGAGATCGACGAAGTACGGGTTGAGGGGATCGACGTTGGAGCCGATGACGCGCGCGAAGCCGAACATGGCGCCCTTCACGACCTCCGGCTTGTTGATGCCGTGGGTGATGGCGCGCCGGACGCGGACGTCGCTGTACGGCTTCTTCGAGTTGTTCATGGCCATGACGACGTCGTTGGTGGTCTCGCCGATCGTCACCGTGAAGCGCGCGTCTTTCTGCAGCTCGGCCACGTGCTCGGGACCGAGGCCGAAGATCGACGCGTCGATGTCGCCCGCCTTGAGCGCGGCGAGGGCGGCGTTGGGATCGGGAATGAAGCGGAACGTCACGCGGTCGAGCTTGGGCAGGCCCTTCACGTGATAGTCGGGATTGCGCGCGAGCACGATGCGATCGCCGCGCACCCACTCGGCCACCTTGAACGGCCCCGTCCCCACCGGCGCGCTCTTCAGCGTGTCCACCGCCTCCCGCGGATAGATCACGGAGCCCTGGCGCGCCATGTTGAGGAGGAAGTTGGCGTTGGGCTCCTTCAGCGAGAACGTGATCGTGTAGTCGTCCTTGGCGATGATGTCGCCGATGGCCGCGTAGTAGCCGGGGTACGGATGCTTCGTCTCCGGATCCATCGCGCGCTCGATGGCGAATTTCACGTCGGACGCCTTCAGCTCGCGGCCGTTGTGGAACTTCACTCCCCGCTTGAGGAAGAACGTGTAGTTGCGATTGTCGCTGGTGTGCCAGCGCTCGGCCAGCCACGGCGCGATCTTGCCGTGACGGTCCACCTTCACCAGGCACTCCTGCACGTTGTAGAGCACGACGGCGGCGGTGGCGGAGGCGGGGGTCGCGGTGAGATCGAGGCCGGGCGGCTCCGTCCCCGTCTGCACGACCAGGCTCGTGGGCGTCTGGGCGGGAGCGACCGCCCACGCCGCGATCATGGTCACCAGCGCTGCCAGCGCCCCGCACGTCAGCTTTCTCATCTCGCCACTCCTTGCACCCATTCGAGCTGTCGTCGCAGCCCCTCGGTGATGTCCACCGTGGGCGCGAAGCCGAGGATCGTTTTGGCCTTGTGGATGTCGGCGGCGGTGTGCCGCGCGTCGCCCTTCTCGGCGTCCCGGTAGGACACGGGCACGCTCGTCCCGGTGAGCCGGGTGAGAACCTCGATGATGCGTCGGATGGAAATCGTGCTGCCGCCGCCGATGTTGAACACCTGGCCCACGGCGGCCGGCGTGGTCGCGCGGAGGTTCGCCTCCACCGCATCGGAGATGAACGTGAAGTCGCGCGTCTGCTCACCGTCCCCGTAGATGCTGATCCCGTCGCCGCGCACGAACGCCGTGCAGAAGCGCTGCAGCGCCATGTCCGGCCGCTGCCGCGGCCCGTAGACGGTGAAGTAGCGCAACGCCACCGTGGGCACGCCGAAGCTCTGGTGATAGACGCGGCAGAGATGCTCGCACGCGAGCTTGGTCACGCCATAGGGCGAGACCGGCCGCGGCGCGGTCTCCTCCGGCGTCGGCATCGTCTCTGCATCCCCGTACACGGACGACGACGACGCGAACACGAACGAGCGAAGCCGCGATGCCCGGCGCGCCGCCTCCAGGAGCCGTTGCGTCACGCTGATGTTGTCGCGGACGTAGGTGGCGAACGTTTCGCCCCAGCTCGCGCGGACGCCCGCCTGCGCCGCCTGATGGAAGACGTGATCGGCGTCGCCGACCAGGGCGGCGGCGTCGGCGAGGGCGAGGTCGGCTTCCACGAACGTGAACTCCGGCCGCCCGCGCAGCCGGTCGAGGTTGGCCTCTTTGAGCGCGCGCGGATAGTAGTCACGGAAGCAGTCCACGCCCACCACGCGATGGCCGTCGGCGACGAGACGCTCGGCCAGATGGGATCCGATGAACCCCGCCACGCCCGTCACGACCGCCGTGGTGCCCGCCGTCACAGCGTCAGATCATAGCCCATGCACGCGAGGGGAACCGCTCTCCGCAATCAGCGCGCGACGGTGGCGGCGCCGAGGCCCGCGCCCGCCTGACGGTACTCCTCGCGCGGCGGCGCGAAGATGTCGAGGACGACCGCGCGGCGATCGAGCGCGCGTCCGCCGTGCGGGACGTTGGGCGGCGTCTGCCAGAAATCGCCCGCCTTCACGTGGTGCTCCACCCCGTCCTGGATGCGGATCCATTCGCCTTCCAGGCACACGCCCCATTGCTCGTTGGGATGCGAGTGCACCGGTGACACCGAGTGCGGCTCGATGGTCACCACGGACAGCATGGCGTGAACGCCGGGGAAGACCCGCGCCGTGAGCCCGGGCGCGAGCGCGCGCAGAATCCCGCCGGCGTGGATATTGTGAAAGCACGACGCGTCGCTCATCGACCCCTCCTTGACTCCGAATCAGTTTACAGTGGCGCGCGGAGCCATTACACTAGCGGCCCTGCATCGGGAAGCGACCTGCGTCCAGCCCAGGAGGCGTCGTGCCACAACCGCTTCGCGCCGCAAACGACGCGTGACCGTTCGACGCCTCGGCGCCGCCGTTCTCGTCTTCGTCGCGGGCGCGCTCGCCGGCGCCGCCGCCGTGACGTGGGCGTACGCGGCGCCGCGCATGAGCGCTCAGGTCCTCCTCAACATCGTCACCGAAGAGCTGCGCTGGGCACGCACGAACGTGCGCGTCAATCTCGACACCTGGCAGCCCGGATCGGAGGTGGGTCAGCACAAGCATCCCGGCCCTACCATCATGTACGTCCTCGAGGGCGAGCTCGAAGAGACCTCCGCGGACGGCACGCGCACGCTCACACCGGGGCAAGTGGTGTGGAACCGCGGGCAGCGACCGCACAACGTCCGCAACACCACCGACCGGGTCGCGCGCGCGCTCGCCGTGCACCTCGATCCGGGTCGCTGAGCCGAGCGAGGAGGCGCACCATGCCGTCCGGAGCCCTGAGCGCCGCCGACTTCAAGACGTTCGACGTCAACGGGTTCCAGCCGCGGATGGGCGAGATCCGGACGCGCGTCCGGCCGAAGCTCGAAATCCTCGGCCATCGCCTCGCCCCCGGCATCGCGCACGCGACCGCCGCCGACACGTTCCCGCACGTCGCCAAGCACGCGCGGCGGACCATCAATCCGCCCGACGACACGTGGGTGGCCTTCGGTCCCGATGCCCGCGGCTACAAGAAGCATCCGCACTTCAAGGTCGCCGTCTCTCGCAACTGTGTGCGCTTCCTCTTCGAGGTGGGACCGGAGCACGCCGACAAGAAGCGGTGGACGGCTGCCTTCAAACGGAACGTGAGCCGCATCGGCCCCGTGCTCGGCCGGGTGAAGGGGCTGGCGTGGTTCAAGAACGAGCACGACGAAGAACCGGCCGCGTTCCTCGCCGACCTCGGTCCCGAAGGTCTCGGCCGCCTCGGCGACGAGCTCCTGCGCACGCGCGACGGACAGCTCGTGCTCGGACGCGCCGTGGCCGCCGCGGAGGCCGCGCGCTGGACGGAGCCGCAGTACCGCGAGGCCGCGCTCGACACGTTCCGCGCGCTGGCGCCGCTCTACCGTTTGCGGTGACCGCCAGCAAGGCGGTCGTCTTCGATCTCGACGGCGTCCTCGTCGATTCGCGGGCGCGCGGCGGTCCCGCCCCGGTGCCCGGCGTGGACGCGTTTCTTCGAAGTCTCAACGCCCAGGGGATCCCGTGCGCGGTTGCCACCACGGCGTCCCGCTTCGACACCACCCGCATGCTCGCGCGACACGGCCTCGCCGAACACTTCCTCGTCGTCGTGACCGCGGACGACGTGCGGCGGCGCAAGCCCGATCCCGAGGTCTACGTCCGCGCCGCCGAGGGCGTCGGCGTCGATCCCGCGGCGTGCCTCGTGTTCGAGGACGCCGTGATGGGCGTGGCGGCAGCGCGGGGGGTCGGCATGCGCGTGATCGGCGTCATGACCACGTACGCGGCGGCCGAGCTCATGCGCGCGGGCGCGGAGCGGGCGATCCCGAACTTCGAGGGCGTGACCTGGCCTCTGTGAGCTCGCCGCAGTTCTGGGACGACGCCTACGCACGCGGCGCCGATGGCTGGGAGCTGCGGCGCCCGACACCGCCCCTCGTGAGCTTCGTCGAATCGACGCCGCCGCCGCGCGGCCGGGTGGCCGTACCCGGCTGCGGCCGCGGACACGACGCGCGCTATCTCGCGCGCCAGGGCTACGACGTGGTCGCGTTCGATTTCTCGGAGGCGGCCCTGCGCGAAGCGCGCGCGCTCGCGCGCGCGGACGGCGTGACGGTCGATTTCCAGCAGCGCGACATCTTCGCGCTCCCGTCGGACTACGCGAACGCCTTCGACGGCATCTGGGAATACACGTGTTACTGCGCCATCGATCCCGCCCGGCGCCGCGAGTACGTCGGCGCCATGAGCGCGATCCTCAAGCCGGGCGGCTGGCTCCTCGCCTGCTTCTTCCCGATGCGCGCGGGGGGCGCCGGGCCACCGTTTCCGGTGAGCAAGCCGGAGGTGCGGCGGCTCTTCGTGCCGCCGTTCCGCATCGAGCGTGAGTTCCGGCCGCTGCACTCGGTGCGGCTGCGACAGGGACTCGAGTGGATGGTGTTCGCGCGCAAGACGGCAACGCCGGCGTGACGGTGGACGACGCTATCCACGCATGCTACTTTGACGGCCACTTTTCGCGTGAAAAAACGCGGCGGCCCAACGCCGTCATCTCTCGCGCAGGAGGTCTGGATCCATGAAATGGCTCGGGGTCGTCCTCACCCTCGCCGTCGTCGCCGCCGTCGCGTTGCTCGTCCCCACCGCCGTCCCCGTGAACGCGCAGGGACAGACGATCAAGATCGGCGTGCTCTTCGATCACACGGGGCCGTTCTCCGCCGCCGGCTCCCTCAACTGCTGGCGCGGCGCCAAGATGATGATCGATTACGTCAACGAGAAGGGCGGCGTGCTCGGGAAGTACAAGATCGTCCAGGTGGACGGCGACAGCCAGTCCAAGGCCGAGGTCGCCATCAACGAGGCGGAGCGGCTCCTCAACGTGGAGAAGGTCGACATCCTGGCCGGGATCTATTCCAGCGCGCATGCCGTGCCGCTCGCGGAGAAGGTCGACAAGCAGAAGCGGTTCCTCTGGATCACCACCGCCATCTCGGACGCGGTCGTGAAAGATCGGAACCTCCAGTACGTGTTCCGCCCCACCGCCAACAGCGGCCTCTTCGGTGAGATCTCGGTGAAGTACATCGCCGACTACGCGCAGGACAAGTTCAAGAAGTCGCCCAAGGACCTGCGCGTGGCCGTCATCTACGAGGACGGGCCGTACGGCACCGGCGTCGCGTCGTCGAACGAGGCCGAGATCAAGCGGCAGGGCATGAACCTCGTGCTCAAGGAAGGCTACTCGGTCAACGCGCCCGACCTGAGCTCGCTCGTGACGAAGCTGCGCGCCGGCCGTCCGGACGTCCTCTTCCACACCGGCTACAACCCGGACATCGCGCTCTTCCTGCGCCAGTCCAAGGAACAGGGCTTCCGCGTGCGCGCGATGGTCGGCCACGGCGCCGGCCACAGCCAACTCGACAAGCTGAAGGAAGCGTTCGGCAAGGACGTGGAGTTCTTCCACACCGTGGATCCGGTGGCCGCGCAGCTGCTCGATGCGAAGAAGCTG
>Ga0075421_100013898_pt1 | contig 10044 bp, 8 predicted proteins | sample SoiMetdeltSBSDD5_FD_75292 | JGI IMG/M metagenome (GOLD analysis project Ga0075421, IMG submission 75292) | Bulk soil microbial communities from a Populus tree surrounding site in Tennessee, USA - Soil MetaG P. deltoides SBSDD5 | ecosystem: Environmental > Terrestrial > Soil > Tree plantation... | reverse complement strand
GTTCGCCGGGTATGCGCCTAGGCCCATCTCCCGTCGCCTGCCCTGGCGGGTCCACATGAAAACCCATGACTTCGTGCCCGACCGTGAAACGTACAGATAAAGCCCGCCCCCATCAGAATGCCTGCCCGCACGATCCCGACGGTCGATCGAAATAGCAGAAAGCTTTCCGACTGAGCGTGCCACCTTGTTCCCACTTTCTTTCCCACTTCCAGACCGGGATAGTAGCGAGCACCCACGAACGCTGGAATACAGAGTTCAGCCATTTGTGTGAGTTTTCAACGAGAACTTGGACGTCAGTGTACAGGCAGGGACCATGGTATGTCGGACCTCTGCTCCACCACGACTTCCCCGAAGCCGGTCATTCCGCTGGTCTTCTCACGCCGTCTTGTTCGACCGAAGCCGGCGCCAGCCGATAGAGCCGGAAGCCGCCGCCGCCTTTCCAGCCGACGGTCTCGGTGATGCCGCCGGGATCCTCGCCGTCGATCACTTTCCTCAGGCGCGGAATGATGTGGGTATGACAGTGCTCGCCGACCTCCACCATGATCCAGCGGCGCCCCATCTTATGGGCGACCGCGCCGGTCGTTCCCGAGCCCGCAAAGGCATCGACGACGAGGTCGCCCGGGTCGGACGCGATCTCCAGCACCTTTCTGATCAGCCGTTCCGGCTTCGGGGTCGGGAAGTCGGGAAGACCGAGGGCGCGGAGCTCGCGCACCCCTTGCTGGTTGAGGCCGAATGCCTCGCCATCCGCCCACAGCGTCGTCGGCAGGATGCCGTCTTGCGACTCGCTGAGATAGAGCTTCAGTCGCGGCGCGCGGTTGCCGTCGGGTCCCCACCAGATCCGCTTGTCGCGCTCGAGCGCGGCAAAGCCTTGCGGGTTCCTGCTCCAGCACCGATTGGGCGGCGGCATGAATGATCTCCCGCTCGGCGACACCGCTTCGAAGATGTTCTCCGACACGCCGGTCCGCGCATAGCGCCGGCCGCGGGCGCCGCCGACGAGGCTGATCGTCATCGTCACCGACTGCCACGGCCCCCGCGGGTCGCCGTCGGGATTGCTGTAGCGATTCTCCTGCCGATCGGTCCTGGAGAATTTGTTGGGCGAGAACCGCACCCGGTCCTTGGCATAGACCAGGATATGCTCATGCGCCGTCGAGAAGAATTGGGCGTTGCTTCTGACCGCATATGATTTGTTCCAGACGATATTGGCCACGAAGTTTCGACGGCCGAAAATTTCGTCCATCAGCACCCGGCAATAATGGGCCTCGTTGTCATCGAGCTGAACCCAGCACGACCCTGCGGGAGCAAGCAGGCTGCGCAGCACTTCCAGGCGATCGCGCATCATGCCGAGCCAGTGCGCATGCTCCCGGCCGTCCTCGAATTGCGCGAAAGTGCTCCCCGTATTGTAGGGCGGATCGACATAGACGCATTTCACCTGCTCGGCGAATTCCGCCTCGAGCGCCTTCAGCGCCGAAAGATTGTCGCCAAAGATGAGCCGGCTATCGAGCCGATCCCGATCGCGCCCGTCGCGCGCTGCGCCATGCCAGCCGCCGCTCTCGACGAGAACGCAAGCGCCGAGGCTAGGCCGCTCCTCCTTGCCCGTCCAGGTCAGCGCGATCGGTTGCGTATGCTCGTCCATTGCCGGAAGGGTGGAGGAGGCAATAGGCATTAGGCAATAGGCCGTGAGTGGTGCTCTTCCCGACTGCCTAGTGCCTAATGCCGACTGCCTACTTTGCAAAATGGCACAGGGAAGCAGCCGGGCTGCCTCCCTGTGAGACTTGAGGCCGGGTACGCGATACCTGATCCCGGATTGGGACAGCTGGGGCAAGAACCGTGCCGCGTGATGGAAAACGCGATCAGGCCGCCTGGCTCTCCCGTGACTCCGCCTTGAGCGTCAGCCAGTGGTCGAGGAACAGGTCGAGCCAATGGTCGACGGCGTGATCATGGATCAGCCGTCCTTCGAGATGCGCCTCCCGCGGCTGGGCACCCGGCAGTGAGAAGCGATGCGCCGCCCTGACCGTCCAGCGATGCACCATGGCCAGCGTCACCTCGGGATGGAACTGGATGCCGAACGCGGTCGGCCCATAGCGGAACGCCTGGTGGGGGAAGGTGTCGCCCTCGGCCAGCAGCACTGATCCGGCGGGCAGGCTGAAGCCCTCCCGGTGCCAGTGATAGACCATGCCAGGCCACGGCCCATAGGACGCGCCGGCCGCCGTCGGACGGATCGGGTAATAGCCGATTTCCGTCTGGCCTTCGGGATGCCCCCTGACCTCGCCGCCGAGATGGCGGCACAGCAGCTGGGCGCCAAGGCAGATGCCGAGATAGGGCACCTGCTCGTTGAGCGGCACCGCCAGCCAGTCGATCTCCTGGCGGATGAACTGCAGATCACCGCAATCATTGGCGCTCATCGGCCCGCCGAACACCACCACGCCGGCATAATCCTCGAGGCTTGCCGGCAACGGATGGCCGATGCATGGGCGACGTATATCGAGCGTGCAACCGCGCCTTGCGAGCTTGACCCCGACCCGCCCAGCGGTGGAGGTCTCCTGATGCACGATAATGAGGATCCTGCGAATCATCGAACGTTAAGATAGTGCCCCGCGCGAGGATTACATGAGAACATGGCATCGAGCCATACCTCCGCCGGGCAGCGGCCATGCTGTCGAGAGTGGCGTTACTCCTGCCGCATCGGCTTGTGGAAGAACTCGAGCGCCGCAAAGGTCACGCGGCGTGGCGACACCCGCGAGAAGAACGCGCCCATCGCATCGACCCCGCGCGGGAAGGCCACCACCTCGCCCTTCTTGAAGGCGTCCCATCCGGCCTTGGCGCAGGTTTCCGCCGAGATCGGCCGGAGCATGCGGACCAGCCGTGCCTCCTCCATGCCGGCGCGCCGCTGGAAGCCGGTCAGCACCGGACCCGGACAATAGACGCTGATCGTCACCCCGGTTCCTTTGAGCTCATGCGCCACCGCCTCGGTGAACGACACGACATAGGCTTTGCTCGCATAATAGACCGCCATGCTCGGCCCCGGCATGAAGGCCGCCATCGAGCCGAGATTGAGCACGCCGCCCCGCCCGCGCTCCTTCATCGCCGGCAGGAACCGCAAGGTGAGATCGGTCAGCGCCCGCACATTGAGATCGACGATGTTGAGCTGGTCCTCGGCCGAGGCCTCGAGCACGCGGCGATTGAGCCCCCACCCGGCATTGTTGATCAGCACATCCGGCTTGAGCCCGCGCGCGTCGAGCGCATCCTTGAGCCGCGCCCCCGCCCCTTCCTTGGAGAGGTCGGCATCGATCACCGTGACCGGCACCGCATGGCGGCTGTTGACCACCCCGGCGACCCGATTGAGCTCGCCATTGCGGCGCGCCACCAGCACCAGGGAATAGGCTTCCGCTGCCAGAATATGCGCGAACGCCTCCCCGATGCCGCCCGAGGCACCGGTTATCAGCGCCAACGGACGGTCGCCGCTTTCTGCCGCCATCTGAGGTCGTACCCTCTTTGCGTTGCACCTGCCCCCGCCGGGAGCATCAAATCACAGCCCGCCACCCCTGGATAGGCGACGACGACCGTAAAAACCCCGAAATCTTGCAAGATTGTGGAAACACAGCGGCCGCCAGCCTCATCAGCGGTCTCACTCTGGCGACCAAGGGCCGGGAACAGAAGCTATATGCATGTAGAGCGGTTGGTGAAGTCCACTAGCCATTAAATGATGGTGCCGCCTGCGTGACTCGAACACGCGACCCTCGCATTACGAATGCGATGCTCTACCGGCTGAGCTAAGGCGGCTCACCTACCCACGAACGCCCGACAATGCGCCGCAGCAATACAGTGCCTTGGGGCGAAGTTCAACCTCACGTGCCGGCGAGCTTCTCCGTCCAATCCCTTGTATCGCGCTTGGCCCTGAGCGACTCCGGACCCGGATCGTCCGGTTGGTGAAAATCATCATCCGGCGCATTCTGTCGGCGCTGCTGCGGCATGCTCGGCAGCGCCGGTGGGCTGACCGGCACCACCGCTTGCCCGGACCCGTCGCCGGCCACCCGCTCCGGGACCGCCTGCGTCTCGACGGTTGCGCCCGTCCGTTGCTCGCGTCCCTCGCCTTCGCCGACCACCTGCGGCGGCTTGATCTGCCCGTTGCTCGCCGTCTCCGCCACAGGTTCTTCCCGATGCGCGATCGCCTCGGGCAGCTCCTCGGCAAATCCTCCGCCCAGCCGTTCGACCGGCACCTTCCAGCGGAACGCCCCCAATTCGCCGCTCGCCGGCGACACCGGCAGCCAGCTCTCCGAAACGATGCCGTCGGCCGTCCAGACCGGATCGCGCGGCGCCCGTATCGCCCGCGCCAGCCACTCTCTGACGCGGCCGCGGTCGCCGTGCTCGCCCTCCTCGATCTCCGCCATCAGGGTGCAGATCCGCGCCCGAGGTGCCAGCGCCGCATAGGGCCTGAGCTCGTCGCGTGCCTCCTGCCAGGCATGCGCCTCGATGGCGGCCCGCGCCAGCGCCACCGCCCCTTCCTCGCCGCCCGACGACAGCCGCGTCAGCTCGCGCACCCGCCGCAACCGGTCATGCGGTGAATCGCCGACCCGGGCATGCGAGTAGATATGGGCGAGGTCGGGATGGGGATTCAGCATCCAGGTGCGCTCCACCACCCGTCGTGCCTTGCGGATATTGCCGGCCTGCGCGTAATGCCGCCCGGCGATCACCGCTGCCGGGATCAGCGACAGATCGAGCCGATGCGCCTTGAGCGCCAGCTCATGCGCCTTTGCCGGCTCCGTCTTCTCCGCTTCCAGCGCCTGCGCCGTCAGCACCACCGCCCGCCGCTGCGCCGCCGTGCGCTCGTCGATCGCCTTCACCCGCCGCTGGCTGTCGATCAACCGCTCGACCGCCGGCCAGTCGCCGCGCGACGAGCGGTCGGCCAGCACCGCCGTCGCCGCCCAGGCCAGCGCCGGATTGCGCGCATTGGCCTGCTCCGCCAGATCGCGCGCCCGCTGCTCCTCGCCGAGCCGTCGTGCCTCCGCATAGAGCCCGCGCAAGCCGAGCAGCTGGGTGTCTTCATGCTCCGCCATCGATTGGAAAAGCCGGCTGACCCTTCCATGATCGCCGGCGAGCTGCGCCGCCTGCGCCTCGAGCAGCCGTGCCAGCGGATCATCGCCCAGCACCCTGACCGCCATCCGCGCCTCGCGCCGGGCCGTCTCGACGTCGCCGGCCGCCGCCGCCACCAGCCCGCGCGCCACCGCTTCAGTGCCCCGCCTCTGACGCTGGCCGCGGAAATAGCCGCCCATCGTCCATGGCAGAGCGAAGAACCCGGCGATCAGCCGCCACGACAGCCACAGGATGACGACCACCGCCAACGCCAGCAGCAGCCCGCCCAGCACCGAGATTTCCACCTCATAGCCGAGCCAGTCCACCCGAAGCTGCCCCGGGCGATCCGCGAGCCATGCGAACAGCGCCGCCGCGGCGGCGATCAAACCGAACTTGACGATGAGCCTGATCATCCGCGGGGCCTCAGGTCTGAGGTCCGGAGATGTGGCGCAGCACCGCGGTCGAGAGCGTGGCCAGCGCCTCGTCGACTTGCAGCCGTGTCCGCGCCCCCTTGAGCCAGGTTGCGATCTGGTCCGGCGGATCGGTCCCCTGTCCGAGGATCGACACGGCATTGCCGAGGCTTCCTGCCTTGAGCGCCTCCAGCGCCTTGGCCGACGCCGCCGGCCAGTCGAGCGCGCCCGCGCGGCGCACCCGGACGACGCTGCCGATCCGGTTCATCATCGCGGCGAACAGCCCCTCCTGCGGCGGCCGCGCCGGCTGGCTGAGGCTCGCGGTGATGTTCTCGAGCGCCGTCCTGAGCTCGTCCATGGTCGGCGCGCCCTCGCCCGCCGCAGCCCGCAGCGTCTCGATGCCCGGCGCATCGGGGAGTTGTCCCACCATCCGGTCGAGCGCCGCGCCATAAGGCTCGCCCGACTGCACCTTGGTCAGGAGCGCCGCAAAGGCGGCCCCGGCGGGTGGCGCCGGTGGCGGCCCCTTGGGCGCGGCCACCTCCGCCTCGGTCTGCTTCAGGCGGTTGTCCATCTCCTCGATCTTCCGGGCGGCGTCCTCGATCTTCTGCGCAGTCTCCGGCGGAACGGTCGGCGGCGGTGGCGGTGGTGGCGGCTGCGCCAGCTTGGCGTCGATATCGCCCACCCGCTGCTTCAGCTGGTCGACCGCCGCCTGGGTCTCGGCCGAGACCACCGGCGGTGCCGCCTGCTGGCTCGCCAGGCTCTTGCGCAGCTCGTCGAGCGCGGCGCGCTGCTCGCCCAGGCTCTGCTCGCTCCGGGTCAGCCGGTCGGCGAGCGCGCTGCCGTCCGGCTCGCTGCGCGGCTGCGCCGCCAGCCTCTGAACCTCGCCGCGCAGCCCATCGAGGCTCGCCATCATCTCGTCGCTGCGCGTGACATTGTCGGCGAGCCGCTTCTCCAGCGCCGCCACCCGATCGTCCAGCGTCGCCATTGCAGTCCGATTGGGCGCCGTCGCCATCTCGTAAATCCAATAGCCGAGCGCCAGCCCGGCGATCAGCGCCGCCACCAGGCCTGCCGCAACGTAAGTGACCTCGCGCCGCCGCGGCGCCTCGGACGGCGACGCCGGGTTCTCCGCCCCGGTTCTCGCTTGATCCTCATCCATGGGCGGTGGATCGCGGACCTCCGATGCCTCGAGATCGATGGTCGGCGGTCCGTCGCGCTCCGGCTGCGGCGTGGGCTCGGGTTCGTGATCCGGGCTCTGCCCCGTGCTGCTCATTTGGCGGCCTTGTCCTTTGAGTGAACGGCCGCTCAACCTAAAACAGGATCAACGAAAGTGGAAACCGCTTTTCAGCACCCAAGAATCGGGCAATTTACCCCTGAGGCGGATCATTCGCCTTCGGATAGCCCTCGAAATTGAACTCGGGCGGCTCTTCGAGCTCGAGGCCGTCCGCGTTCCCAGCTGCGAGGGCAGCATGGGCGATCACGAGACCCATTTTCCGGCCATGCGTGGAAAGGGCGCCTTCGAGTGCATGGTTGTATGAATGTTCGTCGCGGTGGCAATGCAATGTATCGACATTGTTTTCCTGATTGACAGTGATCTTGAATTGATCCGTCGTCTTTTGGACTCTGTATGTCAGTTGTTCGGACTGGTCGCTGCCCCCGAGCTGTTCGGCGGTTAACCCATTTTGGTTGCCGAGAGCCTTATCTGCAAAGAACATCGTATTTGGAGTCAAAACTAAGCATAGATTGTAGGCTGCATTGGGATTGCCACCCACGAAAGCCTCGACATGGGCCTGCGCTTCAGCGGGTCCCTTGTCTTTGAGATTCGTCGAGGTTACGCCATCATCCAATATGATGTTTGCTCGTTTAAGCTCGCTCACAAACAACGTTGGAAGAACAATCTCGTCTTTCTGACTGATCGTTTTCTGACGGAAGTACAAATTGAAGTGTGTCTTCATCTCTTTGAGCATCTGCGTTGTCGACTCGTTGTTTAGAGAGAATCGACCACTCCACTTCCGGCGCCCTCCATCGATCGACTCTTTCATCCCCGGAGGCTTCGTTTCCAGAGCCTTCTTGAACAACCCATCGAGTTCCTCGGTTTGTTGTGCATTGATCTTGGGATTGAAATCGAAAATGCCCAGATGCACACCAACCTTCTTGAGCATTTTCCTCGCTTCGCTCTTCCCCAGCGCGTCGGCGATTTCCTTTTCGAATCCCTCAACGATTTTCTTTTCCTGCATGATCCTTTTAATAAAGTTCAATTCTATGCCCTTGCTTGCATCCCGCGTGCGGAGCTTGCCATGGATCAGGCGAAGGCCGCGTCCGCTGTCCTTTATGGCGTCCTCCCCAAGATCATTCTCCTGGCCCGGCCTGACGATGCGCGCGATGACTTGGGATATGCTCGGAATTTTACCCATGATGCCCTCTCGACTTTGCTGCTTGTGTCAGGCGCGAATAAGAGTTGCGCCATCCGGAAACGGCGGCTCGACCGTGCCGTCGTCCGAGCGCGCCAGATAGGCCCGCCAGATCGCTGCCCGGCTCACGACGTCCTCGATAATACCGGCAAAGCGCGGCGGATGGAGATAGGACGCGACCCGCGCAAAGACGAGGACTGCCTCGCCCTCCGTCCCTTCGAGCGCGCAATAGAGCCCGAGCGTCTGCTTCCACAGGCCGCTATAGGTCAGGAGCTGCCCATAATCCTCCGGCCGCGCCTTGCCGATCCCGATCGACAGATAGAGGCGGCTTGTCTCCTGCTCGAAATCGACATGGACGATCTCGCCGTCGCGCGTCGTCAATTGCCAAGACGGCTCCTCCTCCGCCGCCGCGATCTGTGCCAGATCGAGCAGTTCGCCGACCTCCACCAGCAGCTTTTCGACTTGTTCGATGCGCAATCGCGCCCCCCGGCGTGGCAGCTTCGGTTCTATTATTCATAATTTTCGATTATCGACTGTGCCGAACGGCACAGGGTTGGTGCGATTATCGCTCCGCCGCCGCAACCGCCAGCGCCAGCGCCACCATGGCATCCTCATCGGGCCGATCCGCCACCGGGACCGGGACACCGGGTAGCGCTGCCCGGACCCGCACCGCCACATTCTGTGACAGGCAGAGATGACGCAGCTTCGCCGCTGCCGCGCCAAGCCCCGCCACCGTCACCAGCCGGACCCAGATCTCCGCCGTCCGCGGCGAATAGAGCAGCACCCCATCGCCGCTTCTCCCCTCGGCCAGCGCCGCCGCCGCCGCTTCCGGCAGCGTGGTCACCGGTTCGGCCGCATAGAGCACCGCCCGGTCGACGGCAAAGCCGGCCGCCCTCAGCGCCCCTTCGAGATCGCCGGACACCGTCGCACCGCTGACATAGAGAAGCGGTCCCTTCGCCGGGTCGAGATTGCGCCTGGCGGCGGCGATCAGCGCGCCGACGTCGCCGCCCGCTTGGCCGACGCGATGCCATCCTGCCCGGCGCATTGCCGCCGCCGAGGCCGGACCGACGGCATGGACCGCCACGTCTTCGAGCCGCTCCCGATCCGGATGGCGCGCCAGCGCCCGCGCTCCATTGGCGCTGGTCACCAGCACCGCCTGATAATCCCGCTGCGGAATGACAGCCGACCGGCCGACAATAGCGAGAAGCGGCGCCAGCACCACCTCATGCCCGGCGCTGGCGAGTCGCGCCACCACCGCTTGCGCCTCCCCCTCGGGCCTCGTGACGATGAAGCGCACCGTCCCTCAGACTCCGATCAGCGCACCGCCAAGCCGGTGCACCTCGCGTCCCGCATCCGCGCCAAGCGCGGCGGCCTCGCCGAGCGGACCCTCGCGCACCGCTTCGAAAACCTGCCGGCCGTCCGGCGTCAGCGCCGCGCCGCGGAACCGCACCCGCTCACCCTCGATCACCGCAAGCCCGGCAATCGGCGTGCGGCACGACCCGTCGAGCGCTGCCAGGAAGCCGCGCTCGGCCGCGACCGTCACGGCCGTGGCCTGGTCATTGACCGCCGCGACGAGATCGCGAATGACGTCGTCGCCGGCCCGCGTCTCGAGCCCCACCGCCCCTTGCGCCAGCGCCGGCAGCATTTCCTCGACGCTCATGATCGCCGTCGCCTCATGACCAAGCCCCAGGCGATTGAGACCGGCCTGCGCCAGGAAGGTAGCGGCGGCGACCCCCTCCCCGAGCTTCCTCAGCCTTGTCTCGACATTGCCCCGGAACGGCACGATCTCGAGATCCGGCCGCAAATGCAGCGCCTGCGCCACCCGCCTCACCGATGACGAGCCGAGCCGCGCCCCCCTGGGCAGGGCTTGCAGCGTCGGCGCCACCGGCGACAGGAAGGCATCGCGCGGATCCTCGCGCGCCAGCATCGCCGCCATCACCAGCCCGTCCGGCAGCCGCGCCGGCATGTCCTTCATCGAATGGACCGCCACATCGATCGCGCCGGCGAGCAGTGCCTCCTCGATTTCCTTGGTGAACAGCCCCTTGCCGCCGATCTCGGCGAGCGAGCGGTTGCGCTCGCGGTCGCCGGTGGTGGTGATGGCGACGATGGCGATCGCTTGCGGGTCGAGCCCGTGCGTGCGCGCGATCGCATCCCGC
>Ga0075421_100013897_pt1 | contig 10044 bp, 8 predicted proteins | sample SoiMetdeltSBSDD5_FD_75292 | JGI IMG/M metagenome (GOLD analysis project Ga0075421, IMG submission 75292) | Bulk soil microbial communities from a Populus tree surrounding site in Tennessee, USA - Soil MetaG P. deltoides SBSDD5 | ecosystem: Environmental > Terrestrial > Soil > Tree plantation... | reverse complement strand
ACAGGACTCCCTCCTCCTTCAATTCCTCGACCGCGGGCGGGTAGGACCTGTTCTGATCGACATTGATAACCCGTGGGCATTGATGCTTGGGGGCCTTCAGCATCTTGCGGAAGAAGCGTTTGGCTGCCCTCGCGTCTCTTTTTGCGCTGAGCATGAAGTCAATCGTTTGGCCGGTGGAATCGACGGCGCGGTAGAGGTAATACCATTGCCCTTTGATTTTGACATAGGTCTCATCAACACGGTAGGAGTCATTGGTCGGTCGGAGGTGAGGGCGGCATCTTTTCTCCAATTCCGGCGCATACGCCTGTACCCAGCGGTAGATCGCCGCGTGATCGACTGACAGGCCGCGCTCATTCATCATTTCTTCGAGATCTCGATAGCTCAGACTGTAACGCAAATACCAGCGGACGCAGAGGAGAATGATCTCGGATTGGTAGCGTCTCCACTTGAACGGGTTGGATTTAATCGCGGCAGATCTCCCGACGAGAATAAGAAGCGGGTCAGTCTACCATCATCGAAACAAACCGCCTGTTTTTGCAACACAACCATATTTCAGAAATAGAATCAGTCGGATGAAGGAATAGCATTGCCGACCATTTCGCTAAATACAAGTAAAACAATGCGGGATGGAGTTATTGATAGGGACAGCGCGCTTGTGGCGCCCCGACTGAGTGTCAAGCTCACTCCGAATCCGGGCGAGTTCATCTTCGGTAGGTTCCAAGGCTTCGTCGCTGTCGCCTCGAAGTCCATCTCCGGGGCCGCAGTCGGAGTTGTGGAAGAACTTCGGGATCTCCAAACGTCTCGCTGGGGAATCCAAGCCCAGTCCGGCCACCAATCGTTCGTAGCAATCGGGGTGGATCACGGCATGCATGCGCGCGACCTCGATTTGATGCTCTTCGTCCGCATCAGAGCCGCGAAATGTGAAAGCCTCAATCTCGCCTAGCGCCGGGCCTGCGCCTAGTAGGGGGCAAGGTGTGTCCCATGGCGTAAACATTTGCAAGCACTTTTTGACTAAGACTAGATACCGCGCCGAATCCTCACGCCTCTGAAACCTCTCTTCGCCATGAGCCCCTCGCACGATGACCAGCCTCTGGCCGAAGCGGTCTTTCAATTCCCGCCTCAGCCGCGCTTTACGTTCGCGCCAGTAGGCGTCATCTTTGGCTCGCTCCGGGTTCTGCATAATCAGGTCATAAAGTTTCATGCTTTCAGCCGTAGTGTAATTGTAGAGCAACCGGCTCACACCGAGCGCGACGTGGAAAGAATTGCGCATCAAGGTGATGTTAATCAAATGTTTTATGTAGCGCGTGATCAGACTCTCTTCATCAATCGTGGCGCTTTGCCGTTGCTCTTCTTGCCGCTCATGCGGCTCGGACTCGACATAAACGAGCCGTTGAAGCAAGTGTAACTCGCTCAGGCAGACTTTGGTTCGTGGGCTGATTACTTTCGATCCGGGGGACCGCGAACGGCCGCCGGTCCTGTAGTAAGAGCGTTTGTCTTGAGCGGCGGAGGCGGCGTTCAGTTTAGACATCGCCGCAGTTGCGATCCGGACGGCAAGTTCCCTATCACTATGAATGAAGTATGCCAACCGGAATGCCTGGCGGAGCATGGCGTCCCTAATTTCAACCTTGTCCATTGCTTATACAACGACCCCCAATGTACTTTATCCGAGGCGTATTCAGCGCAGTAGTAGACACTCTACTAAGTCTTGTCGAATTTAACGTGACTGCGGAACCCTTACGTTGCCTTATGGCGGTCTTCAGTCGAATGAGAAGGCGGCACAGGCTGAAACAAAGCTACAGCCGCCTGTGATTGGGGAGGTTTGCATTTCTGCTGACCTACATAAGCTTGATAGGCGATGGCGGCGCAGTGTCATTTATAGGCCACTGGACATTAAACTCAGGGACAATTGCAACAGCTTGCGAACTGACTAAAAACCTATCTCAAAAAAGAAAGCAGCTACAAAATGTTTCTGTTACGATGAATCAGCGTTTGCCGCGCGCAATCGCCAATACCAATATAGTGCGCAAGCGAACTGAAATAATCCGAGGTAATTTCGGCCAGCTACAAGGATAAGATCATTTCAAAGAGCCCGATCCGGACCCAACGCTGAAAGGCGCGATGGATGGTCGAGACATCGCCTTAAACTTTGGGGATCTGATTCCACTGGCAGCCTGTGTGGAAGTGCTGATGTCAGGACACTTTTGAAAAAAAAGACTTTGGTTTTCGCCGCGTGAGCGGCGGCTGACTTTAGCCCGGCCGTTTCAACGCCGGGGAGCAGCGCCCGAATTGTTCCCGTCGCGTAGCGACGGTTGAAATTCGAGCCATCAGCGGGCCTACGTGACGCGAACCGCTTTGGCCGGCTTACCCAGCACTAAAGTACTGGGCTAAAGTCAGCCGCCGCTCACGCGGCGAAGAATGGTATTTCTCCAAAAAGCAAAAGTGTCCCGACATCAGGTGGAAGTGGTAAATCAATCCGTCCAGAAACAGCCGCGCCGGGGCTCGCTTTCGGCCTCTGAATTTAGGCGGATCGAACTTATCGAGCAGCCATTCGACGGGTTCCCAGAGGTCGTCTAGCAACGCCCAGAGTGTTAAAATTGTCGCACTGTCGGCCACCGGCCTTCTTGTTTTGAGTCTAATCAACCAAGATGATAAGGCTGATGCCGACAGTGTCATAAGTGTTTCAGCTCATATTGCTAACCATAATATATCGCGGGCCTACTATATTTTGAGATAGTCATTAAGCCTTGACTCATTGCGCCGGATCATCCGACGTCTTCTCGTAAATGTCCTTCACTACTATAAAGACGCAAAACAGGAGGGATTTTGCCTATCTCAGAATGGACACGGTCCCGTTTAACTGTTAATCGGGTGGCGAGCGGCCTATCTGCACGGTCGTCAATTACTTATTTTCAGGTTAAGCGATCGGTTAACTGTATGTTAATCGGTGACGCTCGGCGCCTGATTGTTTTTCAATGTCGTTATCGAGTTAAGACATCGAAAAATGGCGCTGACTTCGTCCATTTTGTGATGCCGGCGCAAGCGCCGGCATCACAAAATGGACGAAGTCGAGCCCAATGCAATCGGGATGGAAAATCTGAATGATTCGCAAAGAATATTTCCATAACTATTTTCAGTATTCGAGCAACACATCTGAAACTTGTTCCGAAAACCCTACGCTATGCCGACTCCATGAATCATATAATGGCGCAGTCATGTTAAGTGGTCATGTCGGCGTTGCCCCACACAACGCGGCCACTCATTAAAATCAAAGTATTGCGACATTCCATCTTGATAGCTTACAAAGGCGCTGGCCAAACCATCGCGTCGATGATACTCGTGAAGCATGGGTTTGTAGATCGAAGCAGTTTTCCTCGTAATTTCTTTCGGCCCCCCTAATCCCTTGGTATAGACATTCTCCCCACACAGCCCAGAAGGCCGGGTCGAGTTTTTGATTTGCCAGATTGCGATCTTCAAGATTCCCACTTCCGGTTGATCGGTCTTCATCAAGATAGAGGAGTCCATGCGCGCAAAGTGGGCGCCACATCAGGTGACACCGATCCTAGGAGGCTGTTCGAAGAGGTCCTCTCGGACATCCTTCTCGTAGTCTATCGGGCCTGTCACGGCTCGGGGCATCGACCGGGACGGATGGAATTTGAAGGGATCGTTCAGCAGATCATCTTGCTGCCGATAGATCGTGATTATTACATACTATGCCCATTCAAGCGCCTCTCTTCTCTTCAGACTTGGCTGTTTACGGTAGTCAGGCGTCTTCTCGCTCGACAAATTCAGAGACAAGGCCGAGAAATGAGTTTGGAAGACCTCCCGATGGCTTCTCTTTCCGCTCAGCCGGAGCAAGAAGACGCTGATCGCCGAAGAGGAAGCGAAACGGTTGTTGGCGGCTGTCAACAAGCTGACCGATGAAGACATCGCGCGCCTGGTATCATTCTCAATGGCGTCATCGACGAAGCTTTCGAGGGGAGTTTCTGTGACAAGGGAGACTTCATGCGGCGAAGCAAATGTTGTGTGAACGGCGGGGCTGTCCTGGGATAAGCGTGGCAATGATTGCCGATTGTTCGTCAGTCAATTCTACTCGCCGTGCTATAGGTTTAGCTTGGCACGACCATTCATGAGATGACCTCTAGATGGAGTTTTTGATGTGCGCAGCTGGCGCTGCTCGTATTGTTTGATTATTAATGCCGTATGGTAAAACAGATGCATCTACTTTCGGTTCAGGTTGGGTTGCCACAGACCTATAGCAGACACGCCGAGATTGGCCCGGCAAATAGCGTTTGGACAACTGCTTTTGCGAAGCGACCAGTCGGTGGTCCGGTTTGGGTGAGAAAGAACAATATAGATGGCGACGGACAGGCGAGCGCCCAGACTCACGGGGGGGTGGAAAAGGCATGCTGTGTCTACCCTTGGGAGCACTACAGTTATTGGCAGGAGCGCCTTGATCTGCCAAAGCTGACTTACGGGGCGTTTGCTGAAAACTTCACAACGCAAGGATTATTGGAATCAGAGGTTTGCATAGGAGATGCATTTGCCTTTGGTGGCGCGGTCGTACAGGTTTCTCAGCCTAGGCCACCCTGTTGGAGACTGTCAAGATGGTGGGAGATCAAAGATTTTGCCGCCAGAATGGAGCAGTCAGGGCGCACGGGATGGTACTTGAGAGTGCTTCAGGAAGGGATTGTTGAAATCGGTGAGCGGATAGAGTTGGTCGAACGGAAATTTCCTGAATGGACTGTCACCGTAGCGCATGAGTTGATGTACGATCCTGAAGCCGATGTAAAGCGAATAAAAGCGTTGATGGCGTGCGCTCTTTTATCCGAAAGCTGGCGTGATGCTCTGTCGAAAAAGATCAAAAAGCAAGAGGATAAATAATGGCTGTTCGCTGAACAGACGCTTGATTATTGAAGGCGTGATGCGAGTCCGTAACTACGTCCGCCGCTTCCGTCATGGAGTCGATCAACCGGCTTGCTTTAGCTTGCGGAATATTTACAGTTCTTACGCGCCCTGACATCTGGGCATTATCAGTGAAAAACCACGGTCTCGCGACATATTGCGGCGGAAATATCCTAGGCGCGTGAAGCTATCAGCGTCGGCAACTTATTCCGAAAATCCTACGCCATGCTGACCCCTTGAATCATATAATGGCGCATCCATGTTACATAGGTCGTGTCGGCGTTGCCCTATACAACGCGCCCACTCATCAAAATCAAAGCAGTGTTGATTGCGACATGTCTACTCGATAGCGCACAAAGGCGCCGGCCAAACCATCGCGCCCCATGGCGGCCGTGGAGCGCGGATTTGTAGCTCGAAGTAGCGTCACTCGAAATTTCTTTTGGATCCCCCTGATCCTTCAATAGCCATCTAGACATTCGGCTCGCACGGTCCAGAACGCCGGGTCGACTCTTTGATTTGCACGACTGCGATCTTCAGGGTTTCCGCTTCCGGTCGATCGGTCTTCAAAAGATCAGGCCTAGCTGTTTACGGTAGTCAGGCGTCATCTCGTTCGGGAAATTCAGAATAGGCCTGGCGTCACTATAGAAACGCCCATTGAGCCATTCTTTTTTGCGCAGGTAGTCCGAAGGCAGCCAAGTTAACGAAAGGGGTCAGTCAATATTATGATTCAAGCTTCCTCGAACACAGTAGTTAAGAGCAAAGGTGAACATCTTCTTCGGCTATATCTGTCTTTACCGGCAGACCGCCGCGAGCAGATGTTTCCAGGCACAACGCGAGCCGCAAAACTCGTTGGCATACCTCGCCGCACAATCCAGTTCTGGGTTGAGATCGGCAAGGTTGAAGCCATATCAGTCGGCAGGAAATACAAGGTTCACTTTGAGTCGCTCTTAGCCCTCATCCAAAGCCACGTGGATGAACAATGAGGAACTGTAGTTGTCCCAAAAACTAGTTCTCATGCGCGAACGCAATTAAAGTGTCCGTGTTCTTGCGGTAACGCGGCATGGCGGCGGCAGACGTTTCTGGTGATAGTAAGGCTCGCCTGTGATGGTGTTGAAGCTGCTGAGCATACTGTTGTCGGTCAGCCTGGAGAATTTGTTGCCGTGGGGTATGGGCGAGATGAGCTTTTCGTCGGGGTCGTAGCCGTAGATTCCGCGCGACCCGAATGATGCGTAAAGACGGCGTCCGTCAGTCGCCGCCGGGTTCGAAGCGAAGCTGCCGTATTGGCGGTGATGGCCTTTATGCGGTGTGGCGACCTTGGCCACTCGCCGCCACAATGAATTGCCGGCCTCCTTGCCGAAAAACTAAACTCAACTTGAAAGCTATTATATCAAACGTATCCTGAGGTCAGGGCGCTACCCTTAATTTCAACTCCCGAAAGTTTCTCCCAGCTTGAGGACAAAGCTTCCGCACAAATCATAGTAACATCCTGCCTATTTACCAAACCGCGCCATAACCAATTTTACGGGCCAACTATGGATAGCATGTGAATTTTTTGGCGCAGTTGGCGCAGCCGGCGCGGTTGGCGCTAGACGTCTCGGCGTTCTCTTGGTAATAAAATGCTCGTACCCAATAATTCATTCAAATTTCAAAGTAGAAGAGCGCATTTGTCATCGCCGTTATCCTTATTACTATCTATATATAGATCATTGTATTGACGCAGGTACTTCTTCGAATCGTTAGCCAAGAAAGCCTTGTTATTAATTGCAGGCGGTGTTATGGCGCTAACAGGTTGATCTGCTGTTGAAACTGCTCTGGATCGCCTGTGCAGTGATATGCGCCAGCTTAAAACTCCATGGATTTCAATACAATGAATAAAAAGCAACGGTAATTTGCGCCGCCATTCGCCTGAAAAAGTCTACATTGCGCCGGCGATACCCATCAAGAAGGCTGGGATGTTCCTTAATTCGTATAACACCTGAGTATCTTGCGGTAGGTCCCCTACTTGCCCCATACCCCGAGGAACGCAGCGAAGCGCATGGAAAGAATTGAGCTTATGACTGAAGCCACTATAGTCGCTACTCTGATGAAGCCGCTCAAGTATGCCGGGGAAAAGTTATTGTCGCTTCCGATCATGGTCAAATGGTTGCAGATAAGGGCGGATGTTGTGGGTGACATCAGTCCCGGTTGGTTACGTAAACATTTCGGCGGGAAGCTTATTTATACACTGCGTAGCCGGGAGGAACACGGCGCCTTTGCGGGATCTGCCCGGCAACGACAACAGCGTTTGCTGAAAGCCGCGAAGGATTACGACCTCATTGACCTGGAAGGCGACCGCGATCTAACGCCCGAATTATTAGAAGCAATCCCGCCGAGCAAGCGCATGATCTCATGGCATGGCGCGGCCACTGATTGCCTAACGTTGAAGCAACGATTGGAAAAGTTTTCAGAGGCTGAAGCCCGAATCTATAAACTGGTTTCTATAGGCTCGAAACCTGGCGATGAGTTAGCGGCTTTGTCATTTTTGAAACTCGCAGGCCGCCCGAATCTCGTCGCTTACACTACAGGGAAACACTGCCTCTGGAGCCGGCTGGTGGCTCTTCACTTTGGAATGCCGATGATCTTCGGAACGATTGGGAACCAGTCCGATTTCCCCTGGGAGCCGACAGTCTTGCAATTGATCGATGACTACAATCTTCCACAACTAACACCCCTTAAAGAGATCTATGGAATTGTTGGCGACCCCGTCCAGCATTCTCTCTCTCCCAGACTTCATAACGCCGCCTACAGAGCTTTGGGATATCCAGCGCTATTTGTGCCTTTCCCCGTGGAATCCTTCCGTGATTTCTGGAGCAGGGTGGTGGAAAGGGACACGCTGGAATCACTCGGCATTTGGATGAAGGGTTTTACGGTGGCGTCGCCACATAAGGAAACGGCTCTTAATGAGGTGGCAGCCAGCAGCCAGATGGTACAACGCGCAGGCTCTACCAATATCTTCGTGCGGAAGAATGGAACGTGGAAAGCGGACACGACCGATCCTGAAGGGGTAATCGAGGGAATAAGCCGACGCGGAATTAGATTATCAGGTAAGAAGGTCGCTGTGGTCGGCTGTGGCGGATCAGGTCGTGCGATTGCAGCGGCTCTCGATCAGGTTGGCGCCGTCGTTACCTTGGTGAATCGAGGAGTGGAACGCGGGCTGCGCGCGCACCGCCTCCTCGGACTGCCTTTTGTACCCCTCTCCGAATTTACTGTAGATGGTTACTCCTTGATCGTGAATGCGACGCCGGTGGGACGCAACAATGCTGATTTACCTTTTAAGCTGAAGGGGTTGGTCCAAGATGCGGTAGTTGTTGACTTGGTCTATGGCTCCCAGACCACTCCGCTGATTGCCGCTGCGCAAGCGCAGGGAAGAATCACGATTGATGGACGAGAAGTTTTATACCTTCAAGCCCGTCGCCAGTTTCACCTGATGACGGGCCAAGAGATGCCGGCTGATCTGGGATTGAAGATTCTCGGTATGAAGCCGTCATTGAATAACGTGTGACCGCCGGCGGGCGATCGCTCTACGAAAGGGCAGTCTCTTCTTACGGTAGAGAATCATGGATTTCTATAAGCGACTAGACCTGGCGCCTGACAAGCAAGCGCTCGTCAATCGGGTAAAGGATTTGGCCCGCGAAAGATTTGCGCCGCGCGCCGCTCAGTACGACTTTACTGCCGGCTTTCCCGCCGAAGATTTCGATGACTTGTTTAAAGCAGGCTTGCACGCGGCGGCGGCGCCGGCGGAGTACGGCGGGCTGGGCCTGGGCCCCTACAAAGACGACGTATTTACACTGTGGATGATGACCAAAGAGTTGGCGAAAGCCGATCTTTCCTTGGCGCGCTGCTGGGAAGGGCACACCAATTCGATGGTACTGCTAGACGGAATGGCGACCGACGAGCAAAAAGCGCGCTGGTTTGGCGATGTCGTGCGGAAGGGGCACAAATGGGTGGCTTGGAGTGGTGAGCCGCAATCGCGCGCGCCGGGTGAAACGGCGCGCTTGGGCACACACGTCAAGAAAATATCGGACGGATACTTAATTGATGGCACAAAGGTATTTTCGACCAGCGCCGGCGCGGCCGAGTGGGCGATCTTATTAGTGAACACGGCCGGGCCGGGGGGCATTCGCAACGCCACAGGTTCTCTTGAAGATCAGATCTTACTAGCCTGCGATCTATCGGACCCGAGCGTGAGCTTTGACAGCTCATGGTGGGACCCCATTGGCATGCGGGCGACCGTAAGCCATTTGGCGCGCTTTCAGCAAACCTTCATCCCGGATAAACAGATAATCGGGCAGCCGGGACAATACATGCGAGAAGGTTGGCAAACCTGTTTTATTCCGCACTATGGCGCGTCCTTTCTCGGCGCCGCCGAAGCCGCCTATGACTTCGCGCTGGAATACGTGACTTCGCAAAAGAAGGGTGGTGACCCGTATGTGCTACACCACATCGGTGAAATGTCAGTCAATGTTGAGACGGCGCATCTGTGGTTGAGGCATGTGGCGAGGCTATGGGAAACGGGGCATTACGACGAAGCGAAGATCGCCGGCAGTCGCGCCCGGCACACGATCGAACACCTGGCCGAAGCCACAGTCAAACATTGCATCAGGGCTTGCGGCGCGCGTTGCCTGAATCGCCCAAGCCCGCTCGAACGCATCTACCGGGACTTGTCTTTCTATGTGCGCCACGACAATGACGATCACATCCTTGCCACCATCGGCAAAGAAGCGCTCGGTCAGGTTCACGACCCGTCGTTTTACAAACCATGATTCGGCTCGGCGAATGAGAAGAAGACTTCTGGCTCTCCCATGAGCGCAAGGAGAAGCGGCAAATGTCAAATGACCGTCGCCAATATAGTTTAGGTATCTGGACCCTCGGATTCGGATACTTCATTTTTTACACGCCTTACAGCGCCTTGACCAAGGCCATCTCGAACGGGCTATTGTCCGCGGATGCGAAACCGGTCCCCGGCGCGGTGATCTTGCCCATCTCGGTCATGGCTACTGTGGTGATCATGTTCGCCATCATCACAGTGGCGGGATGGTGGCGGTACGCGGGCCGGCGCGAATTCTTCGGCCTGAGCGTTCCTTTTCCCAACCGCTGGACGTT
>Ga0075421_100013895_pt1 | contig 10045 bp, 6 predicted proteins | sample SoiMetdeltSBSDD5_FD_75292 | JGI IMG/M metagenome (GOLD analysis project Ga0075421, IMG submission 75292) | Bulk soil microbial communities from a Populus tree surrounding site in Tennessee, USA - Soil MetaG P. deltoides SBSDD5 | ecosystem: Environmental > Terrestrial > Soil > Tree plantation... | reverse complement strand
TGCATCGAGGAATTGGCCCGCGTCGACCCATCGGTGTGCCTGTCGATCGCGGCGCACAACGGGCTCGGCGCCGCGCACATCTACATGTTCGGGAGCGAGGCGCAGAAGCAGCAGTACCTCATCCCGCTTGCCAAAGGTGAAAAGCTCGCCGCCTGGGGCCTGACCGAGGCCGCGTCGGGCAGCGACGCCGCGTCGATGCAGACACGTGCGGTGCGCGACGGCGACGGCTGGGTGATCAGCGGCACCAAACAGTTCATCACCCACGGCAAGACCGGCGACATCATCGTCGTCATGGCGGTGACGACGCGGGCCAAAGGCAGCCGCGGCATCTCGGCGTTCATCGTCGAACGCGGGACGCCGGGATTTCACGCCGGCAAGAAGGAAGACAAGCTCGGGATGCGCGCCAGCGAGACGAGCGAAGTCGTCTTCGAGAACTGCCGCGTGCCGGCCGGCCAGTTGCTTGGGACCGAAGGGCAGGGTTTCATCAACGCGCTGCAGGTGCTCGACGCCGGACGAATCGGCATTGCCGCGCTCGCTGTCGGGCTCGCGCAAGGCTCGTACGAAGCCGCCAGGAACTACGCCTTCGAGCGGAAGCAGTTCGGCCAGGCCATCGGGACATTCCAAAGCATCCGCGCCAAGCTCGTTGACGCCGCCGCGCGCATCGAGGCGGCCCGTCTGCTGACGTATCGCGCCGCGGCGATGAAAGACCAGGGCCAGCGCACGACGCTCGAGGCGGCGATGGCCAAGCTGTATTCGAGTGAGATTGCTGTCCGCGTCGCCGAAGACGGCGTGCAGATCCACGGCGGCTACGGCTTCGTGAAGGACTATGTCGCGGAAAAGTACTTCCGCGACGTCAAGCTCACGACCATCGGCGAGGGCACGAGCGAGATTCAGCGGCTCGTCATCGCCCGTCACCTGCTGTAAATGGGGTCGAGAGTCATTTGATGAGGACACTCTTGGAGCGGTCGTGCCGTGCACGGGCGAGTGTCCTCATCAAATGACTCCCGACCCCATTTCTCGCGTGCTCGCGGGCGACCCGCGCGCGGTGGCCCGCGCAATCTCGCTCGTCGAAGACGATGCCGAGGCGGGCCGGGAATTGATCGGCGCCATTTACGGGCACACCGGACGCGCGTACATCGTCGGCGTGACTGGAGCACCCGGCGTCGGCAAGAGCACGCTGGTCGATCGCCTCATCGCTGAGGCCCGCCGCGCAGGACGCACGGTTGGCGTGCTCGCCATCGATCCGACCAGTCCGTTCTCCGGCGGCGCCCTTCTTGGCGACCGCGTTCGCATGACGACGCATAGCAACGACACGGACGTGTTCGTGCGGAGTATGGCGACCCGCGGCCATCTCGGGGGCGTCGCCGCCGCGACGAGCGACGCAGTGCTGGTATTGGACGCCGCCGGCAAGGACTTAGTCATCATCGAAACGGTTGGCGTCGGCCAGGACGAAGTGGACATCGTCCGTACAGCCGACGTGTCGATCGTGGTGCTTGTGCCTGGCGCCGGGGACGACGTGCAGGCGCTCAAGGCCGGCATCATGGAGATCGCTGACATCTTCGTGGTGAACAAAGCCGACCGCGATGGCGCTGACCAGGTGGTTCAATCCGTGACCGCGAACCTCTCGCTGCAGACGTTCGCGGAAGGCGAGTGGCGCCCCCCTGTGCTCAAGACCGAGGCGGCCAACGGCGTTGGCGTGGATCGCTTGTGGGAGGACATCGGACGTTTCCGTCAACACCAGGCTCCTCATTACCAGCGACGACAGCAGGTGCGTCACGAGGCGCGATTGCGCGGCCTGCTCGCCCAGCGGCTGGTCGAGTACGTGGAAGGGCGTCTGGCCGCGGGCGCATTCGAACGAATGGTCGACGATGTCGCGAACCGTCGGATCGATCCGTATTCCGCGGCGGCCCGACTCGTGACCCAGGTGTTGAGTATATGAAGGCCGTGCTCGATCACGTCGGGATTGCGGTGCAGGACGTGGACGCGGCGCTCGCGTTCTATCGCGATGCGCTCGGCCTCGAGGTGGAAGCACCCGAAGACGTTGTCACGCAGCGCGTGCGCGCCCGTCATATCCCGGTAGGCGGGGCGAAGCTCGAACTGCTCGAGGCGACCGCCTCTGACTCGGCGATCGCAAAGTACGTTGCCTCGCGCGGCCCCGGCATCCATCACATCACGCTGCGCGTCGACGATATTCGCACCGCGCTCGAGCGGCTCAAGATGCGTGGCGTCCGATTGGTGGACTCGGAGCCGAGGCCGGGCGCCGAGGGCGCGCTCGTGGCATTCATCCATCCGTCCGCGGCGCATGGCGTGCTCGTCGAGTTGAAGCAGATCCTCAGCCAGGGTCTAGTGCTCGGCATCAAGCGCCTGACGTTCGGCGATCTCCAACTTACGATGCTGCATGACGGCGGCTTCCGGCTCGATGGCGGGGCCATGTTCGGCGTCGTGCCTCGGCCGCTGTGGGAGAAACTGGCGCCGGCGGACGAGCTGAATCGCATTCAGCTCGCGACGCGGCCGCTGCTCGTCGAGGCCGCGTGGGGCCGGATGCTCGTCGATTGCGGTATCGGCGACAAGATGCCGCCAAAGCTGGCGGACATCTACGCGCTCGAGCGTGAGCGTCATCTCGATCACGCGCTTGCCGAAGTCGGTCTTGCGACCGCGTCCATCGACTTCGTGCTGGCGACGCACCTGCACTTCGATCATTTCGGTGGCGCCACCATGCGTGAGCATGGCGCCCTGAAGCCGCGATTTCCGAACGCGCGGTATCTGATTCGGTCCGCCGAGTGGGAAGACGCGACACATCCGCATGAACGAAATCGTGCGAGCTATCTGCAGGATGATTTCGTCCCGTTGAAGGATGCCGGGGTGGTGCAGTACTTCGATGGCGACATCGCCGTCAAGCCTGGCGTGCGCGTCGAGCGCAGCGGTGGCCACACGGGGCAGCACCAGGTGGTCTACATCGAGTCGCGCGGCAAGACGGCCGTCTACGTCGCCGACATGATCCCCACGACCGCGCATCTGCAGGATCCCTGGTTGATGGGCTACGACCTGTTCCCGATGGACACGCTCGCGTTCAAGCGCCGGTTCATCCGCGAGGCCATCGACCGCGAGTATCTGATCCTCTTCGAGCACGATCCCCGCGTGTCGCTCGGGTACATTCGAGAAAACGCGAAGGGCCACAGGTTTGTTGAGGACGTGCTGTAAACTCCTAAAGGCCGCACGGCCAGAGCCCCAGGCGTAGTGCCTAGAAAGCCCTAGAGCCTGAAGCCCAAAGCCCAGAGCCCGAGAGCCCAGAGCCACAGAATGGAAACAGTTCGAATCGGCATCATCGGCGGCAGTGGTCTGTACGACATGGCGGAAGTGAGCGACCGCAAGGAAGTGACGCTCCAGACGCCGTTTGGCGAACCATCGGGGCCTTACATCCTCGGCACGCTGCGCGGGAAACGCGTGGCGTTCCTCGCGCGCCACGGCACCGGACATCGCTTCTCGCCATCGGAGCTGAACTTTCGCGCCAACATTTTCGGAATGAAGATGCTGGGCGTTGACTACATCCTGTCGGCCAGTGCGGTGGGCAGCCTCAAGGACGAGTACGCGCCGCTGCACATCGTCATTCCCGACCAGTTCATCGATCGCACGAAAGGCCGGCTCAGCACCTTTTTTGGCCGCGGCCTGGTCGCGCACGTCGGATTCGCGCATCCTTTCTGCAAGATGCTCAGCGGCATCGCGTTCGAGAGCGGCACGCGTGCCGGCGCGACCATGCACAAGGGCGGCACCTACGTCTGCATGGAGGGGCCGCAGTTCTCGACACTCGCCGAGTCGCGGCTGTATCGCTCGTGGGGCGCCGATATCATAGGCATGACCAACCTGCAGGAGGCGAAGCTCGCGCGCGAGGCGGAGATTTGCTACACCACGATCGCGCTGGTTACGGACTACGACTGCTGGCACCCCGACCACGAGTCCGTGACCGTGGACATGATCATCGCCAACCTGACGCAGAACGCGAAGACCGCGCAGCAGATCATCGCCGGTGCCGTAGACGCGCTGCCATACGAGCGCTCGTGCGAGTGTGCGTCGGCCCTGAAGTACGCTCTCATCACCCGGCCTGATGCCATCCCGGCGCAGACCAGACAGGACCTTGCTCCGATCGTGGGCAAGTACCTGCAAACCACTTAGGACCCCGTCAGAGGAGACTGACCCAGAATGACCACCCGACGGTTCGATGTGACGGCGATCGGCAATGCGATTGTGGACGTGATCGCCCAGGCGGATGACTCGCTGCTGGCCGAACACAACCTGCCCAAGGGCGCGATGAATCTCATCGACGCGCAAACGGCGGAGAAGCTCTACTCGATCATGGGCCCCGGCAAGGAAGCGTCGGGCGGATCGGCCGGGAACACGATTGCCGGCGTCGCGGCGCTCGGTGGAAAGACCGCCTACATCGGCAAAGTCGCGGCCGACCAGCTCGGCGAGGTCTTCACCCATGACATCAGAGCGGTGGGCGTCACCTATGACACCAAGCCGCTGGTTGACGGGCTGCCGACGGCGCGGAGTCTGATCTTCGTGACGCCAGACGCGCAGCGCACGATGCAGACCTTCCTCGGCGCGACGACCCAGCTCGGGCCTGAGGACATCAACATGGACTACATCACCTCGTCGAAGGTGGTGTATCTCGAGGGATATCTGTGGGACCAGCCGCGCGCCAAGAAGGCGATGCGCGATGCCGCGATCAAGGCGCAGGAGTCCGGTGTCAAGGTGTCGCTCACGCTATCGGACGCCTTCTGCGTCGCGCGCTTCCGCGATGAGTTCCTCGAGCTCGCCGAGAAGCACGTGGATATCCTGTTTGCGAACGAGACCGAGATCCTCTCGCTGTACCAGACCGACAACTTCGACGAAGCGCTGCAGCAGGTCCGCAGGCACTGCGAAATCGCCGCGCTGACCCGCAGCGAGAAGGGATCGGTCGTGATCAACGGCGACGAGGTGCACATCATCGATGCCGTGAAAGGCGTGAAGGTCGTGGACACGACCGGCGCCGGCGATGCGTACGCGGCGGGCTTCCTGTACGCCTACACGCACGGCCGGGATCTCGCCACGTGCGGCAGGCTCGGCGGCGCGATGGCCGCGAAGGTGATCAGCCACTTCGGGCCACGGTCGGAAGTGGCTGACGTCAAGAAGATCGCGGCGTCAGTGCTCTAGGCTCGATATTGGGCAGGAAAGCGGTCAGCAATCCAATCGCGGGCAGGAACGAACACACTTTGTAGACAAAGTCGATGCTCGTTCCGTCCGCCAGCTGGCCGAGCAGCGCCGCGCCGATTCCACCGAATCCAAACGCGAACCCGAAGAACAGTCCCGACACCGCTCCGACCCGCCCGGGAACGAGTTCCTGCGCGAACACCACAATCGCCGAGAAGGCGGAGGCCATGACCAGACCGATGATGACGCTCAGCACCTCGGTCCAGAACAGGTTCGCGTAAGGCAGCAGGAGCGTGAACGGCAGCACGCCGAGGATCGACACCCACATCACGTACTTGCGGCCGATGCGGTCGCCGACCGGGCCGCCAATGAACGTGCCGGCCGCAGCGGCGCCGAGGAACACGAAAAGGTGCAGCTGAGCGCTGCGCACCGACAGGCCAAACTTTTGAATCAGATAGAACGTGTAATAGCTGGTGATGCTGACCAGGTACACGTTTTTCGAGAAAACCAGCAACATCAGGATGAGGAGCGCCATTCGCACGCGCGCCGTCGAGATGCCTGTGTGGATCGCAGCCGCCGCCGCCTTTGCGTGTACGACGATATGCGCCTTGTACCAGGCCCCGACGCGCGTGAGGATGATGATCGCGATGAACGCCACCAGCGCGAACCATCCGATGCTGCGCTGCCCATATGGCAGCACGATGAACGCGGCCAGCAGCGGTCCGGTCGCCGACCCGGCGTTGCCGCCAACCTGGAAGAGTGATTGCGCGAAGCCGTGGCGGCCCCCCGAAGCCAGGCGCGCCACGCGCGACGACTCCGGATGAAAGATCGACGAGCCGATGCCGACAAAGCCGACCGCGATGAGGACTGTCGCATACGTCGGCGCCGCGGCCAGCAGGAGCAGGCCAACCAGCGTGAACCCCATGCCAATCGCGAGCGAATAGGGCTTCGGCCGTTTGTCAGTGATCAGTCCGACGACCGGCTGGAGCAGCGACGCGGTGACCGTGTTGGTGAAGGTAATGAGACCGATCTGGCCGAAGTCCAGCTGATAGGCGGTCTTCAGGATCGGATACACCGCGGGCAGCACCGACTGCAGCAGGTCGTTCAAGCCGTGGCACAGGCTGATCGCGCTCAGAATGCCAAGTGCCGTTTCGGGTGCCGCCGTCCGGGGGCCGGCGGCTGGGGCAGGGGACGCCATTCCTAATAAGAGACATAGTACCGTGGCCCAACCTGATCACCGGTGTCCCACCCCGGAACAGCCCGCCACAAGTCTCTTGAACGCCCGCACTTAGCTCCCGAATCCCCAAAACCGGGTGTCCCAGGCTTCGACATCTCGCAGGAATGGGTGCCGTTCGCGAAAACACACCTAACTGATTCGCTCGTCGTGCGTTCCGGTGTTGATTGGCGAATTGGTCCAGGCCTTGCCCTGTGTTCACTGGGACTTTCCAGGAGATCACATGAATCGTCGTGTGCACATTTCGCAGCGGTTCCGACTACGTACGGTCTGTCTCGCTTTCGCCGTCATCGCCGGCGTGTGGGGCGTAACGGCCACCGGTGCGGCAAAGTCGAAGGGAAAGTCTCACCAGAAGCTCGATCGCTTCCTCGCCGGCCTGAGCGTTGACGCCGGCGACGTGCGAGTGATTGTCACCGCGGCCAAGGGCCGCAAGCACGACGTCGGACAGACGCTGGCGCGCAAGCAGCGGCAGATCAACGCGGAGCACACGTCCATCGACGCATTCAGCGTCACGATGCCGGCCGATGCGCTCGAAGAGCTCGCGAGCGATCCAGCCGTTGCGCACGTCTCAGTCGACGCGCCGATCAGAAGCTTTGCCGCCGTCGATGAAGTCGGCACGTTGAGCACCAACATGCTCCTGCCGACCTTGGCGTTGCCGTACTCCGGCTATACGGGCAATGGCGTCGGCGTCGCAGTGCTCGATTCCGGCATCGTCAATAACGTTGAAGTTCCGGTCGCCGCCTTCTACGACCTCACTTCCAGCGATAAACCGGCCAAGCCCTTCGACAAGTTCGGCCACGGCACGCACGTGGCCGGCATGATCAAGGACGACCAGGGATGGTCCGATGCCCGGTATCGAAGCATCGCCCCCAACGCGCGGCTCATCGGCCTGCGTGTGCTCGGCGATGACGGCTCCGGTTATACGAGCACAGTGATACGTGGTATCGATTTCGCCATCGCCAACAAGGCCAGGCTGGGAATCGATGTCCTCAACCTCTCGCTTGGCCACCCGATTTACGAACCGGCAGCTACCGACCCCCTCGTGCAGGCGGTGGAGCGCGCGGTCGCGGCGGGTATCGTTGTCGTCGTTTCGGCGGGCAACGAAGGCACGAATCGCACGACCGGTCAGGTCGGCTACGCGGGCATCACGTCACCGGGCAACGCGCCATCGGCAATCACGGTCGGCGCCGTCGACACCCGGAACACGGTGACGCGTCTCGACGATCAGGTTCCGTCATTCAGTTCGCGTGGGCCGACGTGGTATGACGCCTACGCGAAGCCCGATCTGGTTGCACCGGGGCGCCGCATTGTTTCCTTCATGGCGAAGAAGAGCGTCCTGTACAACCGGTATCCCTCGTACCGAGTCGACGTGGCGACGCGCACGTACATGACGCTCAGCGGGACGAGCATGTCATCAGCGGTCACGAGCGGTGTCGTGGCGTTGATGATCGAGGCGAGCCGGTCGAGCAACTCGGCAAGGGTCGCGCTGCCGCCGAATGCGATCAAAGCGATCCTGCAGCACACGGCGGTCTCGATCGCCGGCGTCGACGAGCTCACGCAAGGCGCCGGGTCGCTCAACGCGGCAGGCGCGATCGAGCTGACGCGCAGAATCGACCCGACCCGTCCTGAAGGAACGTGGTGGCTGACGTCGAACGTGTCGCCGTTTACCCAGCTTCCGAACGGTGAGCGGTTGCCATGGGGACTTCGGATCCTGTGGGGCGAGCATGCACTCTCGGGTGATGCACTGTACGTGAAGGAGCGCGCCTGGGGCAACGCCGTGATCTGGGGCAACGCCGTGATCTGGGGCAATGCGGTGATCTGGGGCAATGCCGTGGTGTGGGGCAATGCCGTGATCTGGGGCAATGCCGTTGTCTGGGGAAACACGGTGCTGGGCTATTCGGCAGAAGGCGCGCCGATCTACGGCGACGCCGTCGACTGGTCGTCGGTGAACTCCGACGCGGTGATTTGGGGCAACCTGTCCGATGTCGTCCAGGCGTCGTCGGAAACCTCGGAGCAGCAGTTTTCTCCGGTGTTCTAACACCTAGCGGCGCGCCAGGTACTCGCGCGGATGTGCGATCAGGCGGGCCGTGCCAACGGGCCCGCGCTGGTCGTGCCTTCGGTCCCCCTCGGCTGTGCCGCAAGCGCCACGGCGGACACGAGCCCGTCAACGACATCGTAGGTCGCGCCTTCGAAACAGCCTTTTCGATCACCGTATAGAGTCATCACACCGACGATGGTGTCGCCGCGAACAATCGGTGTACTGACGGCGGATTGCAGCGCCGTCTTATCGTCCAGATCGAGTCTGGGGTCGGCATCGAGCTGACGACGGCGGCTTGCGGCGACCCATCCGCTGAGACGATCGCCGAGTCGCATGTGCAGCGACTGCAGGAGGTCTCGCTCGAATCCCAAGGCGACGGCCGGCACGAGCGCATCGCTCTCTTCGACGTACCTGAACACGATGCCGGCTGTCGCTCCAAGCGTGCGGCACGCCACGACGAGGGCCGGGCCGGCGACTGCCGCAAACGACGTGTGGCAATCGAGGTGGATCCACGCGTCGGGTAGGACAGCGCGCTGCTGCCGGACAGCAGGCATCATCGGCACGGGGGCTGCGCTCACCTCGATCGTTGGGGCCATTCTTACGAACGCGTCGACGACCGCCGGGTCGTACATCGTGCCGCGACGCTCCTGCAGAATGGCGATCGCCTCGCCGCTGGACAAGGCGCGGCGGTAGGGCCGGTGTGACGTCAGCGCATCGAAACAGTCGACGACCTGCAGAATCCGCGCGCCGATCGGGATGGCCTCACCGGCCAGTCCATCCGGGTAACCCGTCCCATCCCAATTCTCGTGGTGGTGCCGGACGATGGGAACGACGGGATAGGGAAAATCCACGCCGGCGAGGATTTCGGCCCCGATTTTTGCGTGGGCCTTCATCGTCTCGTATTCGGCCGGTGTCAAACGACCAGGCTTGTTGAGAATGTGTTCCGGGATGGCGAGCTTGCCGAGGTCGTGCAGCAGACTCGCGGCTTCGATGGCGTGAATCTCACGATCGTCCGAGCAGCCGAGCGCGCGGGCGAGCTGCAGGCTCGCCGTCTGGACGCGGCGGATGTGCCCATGCGTCACTTGATCCTTCGCATCGATCGCATGGGCCAGCGCCTCGATCGTGGCACGGTACTGACGGTTGACGGTATCGAGGTGCGCGATCTGATCGTTCACTCGTCCGAGCCACGTCCGAAGCCCTGCGTACAAGATGAGCGGCATGGGTGCGAGCAGGAGGAATCCCCGCACGCCCTCGGATGGGGCGAGCATCGCGAGCAGCAATGCGGTGTAGGCGCCTGCGCCGTACGCCAGTCCGAGGCCGAGGAAGTGGGTCTTCCAGATGACGTACACGCTCCCGCCTTGTTCGAGGGCGATGGCGAGCGCGACGATCCAGGTGTTGACGAGAAAGTACGTTCCGATCGCGCCTGCCGTCGCCAGCAGGAGCAGAGCGAAGTTGCTGGCCCCGCCGCCTCTCCATGAGCCGCCGTCGAGGGCCATCCAGACCCCGCCCGCCGCAGACATTGCCAGGCCCACGGCAGCGACATTGAAGAGCACTCGTGTGACACGACGCTGGCCGGGTGAGAGGAA
>Ga0075421_100013893_pt1 | contig 10045 bp, 3 predicted proteins | sample SoiMetdeltSBSDD5_FD_75292 | JGI IMG/M metagenome (GOLD analysis project Ga0075421, IMG submission 75292) | Bulk soil microbial communities from a Populus tree surrounding site in Tennessee, USA - Soil MetaG P. deltoides SBSDD5 | ecosystem: Environmental > Terrestrial > Soil > Tree plantation... | reverse complement strand
GAGGATGCCAACCGCGCGCACCGAGATGAACTCGGCGAACGTCAGTTCCAGCGTGCCCGAGTACTCCCCGCGATCGGGCTCGAAGTCGAGGAATCCGCCGCCCTTGAAGCCGCCGCCCTCGACCGTGATGCGGACGCCGCTGGGCGGCTTGAATCCCACGGCGATATCGAGCGGCCCGGCATTGCCCGGCTCGAACAGCACGTCGGCGCGCAGGCCGACGCCCTTCAGCATCATCGAGACCGGGCCGATCTCGGTTGAAATCGCGGCGCCAACCTCGAGCTGGACGCGCGGCTTGCCGCCAACCGGAACCTTGAGCCCGACGTCGATCTCCTCGACCTTCGCCGGTCCGATCGAGAGATGCGGGTGCACGACCACGTTGAAGGACGCGCTGCCGCCGAACCGCAACCCGTCGCGGCCCCATTGCAGGCCGACGGGAATGCCGATCTCGGTTTTCGTGCTGCCGATCAGAAAGCGGAGAAAGCCGTCGCCCTCACCCGGATCGAAGACGAACTTGACGCCCTTCAGATCGGCGCCCACGTTCACCGACCAGGTGTTGTTGACGAAGGTGGCTTTGAGATCGAGCGAGGCGCCGGCAAACTCCAGCCGCGACGCTTTCGGATCTCCAATCAACAACGTCGGGGTCGTCGGCGTGAAGTCGAAACCGATGCCGATGCCGCCTGGTGGCGGTGCGGTTGCGGGAGCCAGCGGAAAACGGACGGCCACGTCATTCGGCCGCATCGCGATGCCGAAGAGGCCGCTGGTGTTCGTGCCGGCCAGCAGCCGCATCGACACCTTCGGATGCAGTTTCAGCGAGAGCGGAAGTTCGGCGGGTAGCCGCGGCTCGAGCACGATGCCGGGCAGCGTGGCACCGTCGCCAGGAAGGGGACGCAGATCGATCGTCGCCAGGACGGGGACGTCGCCGAAATGCGTGCCGATGAACGGCACGCGCAAGGCGGATGGCAGATTCAGCGGCGCGGCGTGACCGAGATAGCCTGCCAACTCTGCTCCATCCTGCTCCGGCAACGAGACCTGAAACCCGAGCCCGTAGGCGAACGACAGGAGGTGCTCGAGGACGAGATCGCCGTCAAACTTTGGCGTTCCCCACCCCCACACGCGTCCAGGCCAGCCTCCCGGGTCCGAGATCATGGCCACGAGCGCGGGCAGGTTGAGAGTCGGACGCACGAACGCGGGACGCGTCGCGGATCCACTGATGCTCTCGAAGCGAATCGCCCCGAAGCTGTTGAGAACGCCGAACGCCGTCGGGAACTCGCGCGCGAGGTAGTCGCTGAGGAGCAGCGCGAACATGCCATCGCCGATTTCCGCTTTCCACGCCAGGGCGTCGACGCCCGGCGGCGGCGACAAGGCCAGGCCGCGAATGCCGTCGTAGACGGCTTTGGCGTCACCGAGCAGCGCGAGGATGTCGTTCAACGGTGCGCCGTCGGCAAACGTATCGACCTTCAGGTTCGCGCCGCTGACGCTGACCGACAGCGCGGCAAATGGCGCCGGCACGCTTGTGACGCGAAAACCGAGCCGGGCAATGAGGCTTTGAAATGCCGCGGGCGCCGCGGCCGCTTGGACGATCGGCTGCGTGACTCGGATCAGATGACGCGCGAGCGTCTCGAAGGTGTGCCGCGCGTCGCTCATGGCTTCAACGGATACTGCCGGGCGTATTCGACGTCCATGGCGGCGTGCCCAGAGGGATCAATGAACTCGACGAGGACGTAACGGCACACTGGACAGAAGGGCCAGAACTCGTTGCGACTGTCGCGCAGCTTGCAGGCGCCCGCCGGGTGAAAGACGTCTTTCGCGAAATGGGCGCCGCCCTCGTATAACCCGACGATGCGCGCGTCGAGCCGATAGCTCCAGGTCGTGAGGAATCCGCCAAACGTGATCGTGGTGGGTAATTGCAGCCCGTCACCTATCTGCGCTTCCTCGTACAGCTCTCGCACGCTGCGGGGCCATCGGGTGAGCGGCTTGTTGCCGTTGTCGATTTGCGTGGCGATCACCGGCGCAATCATCCGTGCGTAGGGAACTGTCGGACCGGCCTCCGCGGGTGCGGGCACCGGTGCATAGAGGACGCTGCCTGTCACAACGGTGGTCGGATTGAATGGTGAGGGTCCGGCGAGCTTCTGCCGCAGCGTCACCGTATTGCCGGCGATGCCTTCGATTTTGAAGACGGGCCCGAGATCGTCGATACGCATCAACGGAACCGTGGTCGAGCGCAATCGCAAGCGTACGTCTTGGTCTTTCTTGAACCCGCGCGCATGTTCCGGGAGGAGTGTCGCAATGAAATCGGAACCTGACGTGGCCAGGTCCGACGCCAGAACTCCGGCCCAGCGAACCCGCTCCCAGTTCCATTTGATGAGATCGGCGCGAAAGTGATCGGCTTGGCGCACCGCCACGAGCGACGTGACATTGGCCCACGGATCGAGCACCGGTTCCGCGTAGGGGAACGCCTTGGCGTCGTCGACGTACTCGTCGGCCAGGCCGAAGCGATGCGCCAGCTCGTGGATGAAGACACGCTCGAGGTTGTTAGGAAGGCCAGCCACCATCGGATGTAGCTCGCGCACGGCATTCCGGCCGGCGATGGGAACGACGTGGCCCCAGCTCAGCCCGTTCAGCGAAAGCATGACGCGGTTACGCGCGTTCTTGCGCCCCAACTCGGTCGCGCAGAGCATGGTGACCAGTCCGGCGTTGTTGAAGCGATGCCGGCTCTGGTCCTGGGCCCACAGCAACCCTATTTGCGTGCCCGGTGCGGGTACTCCGAGCGTCATCCCGTTCTTGTCCACGAGCGCCGCGAGAAAGTCGTTGAAGACCTGCGCCCCGCCGCGATCGGGGTGAAGGGTGATGGCAGAGTTGTCCACCAGCGTCGGCACGCCGACGGCCGTGGGCAACGCGCTGTCGACCTCGTCGACGAACGTCCGGTGCCCGCACGACCGCCAGCGGTCGATCTCTTCGTCTTTCAGGTCCTCGGTGTTGAGCGGATCGAGCAGGCGACCGGTCGGCCACGGGTCGTCCGGGGCGAGGCCGAAGGCGTTCGGCCACGTCTTGGCCCAGCGCTCGCGCAGCGTCTTCAGGTCGACCTTCACGTCGGTCGGCATCGCCAACCCTGACAAGTACATCAGGTGCTGGATTTCGATCGGCAATCCCGGAGTGGGACGCGCGAGCGACGGGAGTACCCGCGCCTGTTGCGGCGCGCCGTTGGTGACCACAACTTCGGTACGCACGCAGGTGCCACGCTCGGGCGACGGCACCGCCACGCGCCAGAAATTCATCGCTAACGACAGGTGGTCGAATGGCTTCGACAGCGGATCGAGGCGCATCCGGTGCAGCAGGTTCACCGTATGCGTCTCGAAGTCGGGAAGATCGGTGGCCAAGTAGCCCGACGGGATGAACAACACGTTGGGGAGATGTTCCGGCAGAACCGTGCCTGGCGCCGATGCCGGGCTGAACAGCTCGACCTGCGGTGCCTCGCCCGGTTCCGACCAGGGCGGTCGCACCGTGAAGGTCGCCGTCGCCGAGGCCCCACCCAGTGCCGCCGGGAGCGTGGCGGTGACCGATGTGCCCGTGGCAGGCCCGAGTCCTGTGGGCAGTAAGATCCGCCCAAAGGCAGCAGCCTGCTGCGAATTCGGAGGGTTGGGTTGCGGCGCGAACGACGCGGCCGGCGACCATCGCACACCGTGATGCAGCGTCACATCACCGACCGTTCCATCGTCGAACTCGGCGCGCGCCGTGAAACGAAAATGGGTCTGTTCCGGCGCGGCGGTGGTTGCCGGCGTACGGCGCCGCACCGTCATGCGTGTGGGCGTGACCCAGAACGCCTGCACGGACTGGTGCAGATGCACGCGCACCGTCATCGGCTCGAACGTGCTCGGTGCGCTGCCGCCGTCGTTGCGCACCACGACAACTTCGATCAGAAAGTTGTCGATCCGATCGGCGCCGACCGGAGGCGGATCGGTCGTGACCGCCCCTGTCTGGTGGTTTACGCGGATACCGAAGCCGTAGTACTCGGTGCCGTTGTTGGAGTAGCGGAAGGTAGGCCTGAACTCGACCTTGAGATCCGTTGCCGTGTAGTCGCTGAGCCACACCCGCGCTCCACCCACGACGTCGACGAAGATGGTGCCGGCCCTGCGCAGCGGGGGCAGGACTTGCCCCCGCAACAGGTGCATATCGCAGTCCGTATCGTTCTGGAATCCGATATCGGCGATCGGCACAGGGCGCCCACTCTACGTCAAGGCCCGACGCGATGCCACGGAAAATCGCCGGGCGCCGGCGCTGTTCCTATACGCGCACTTAAGCTCAGCTGGAGGTGAGGGAGACACCGCAATTGGCGCCTCCCTCGAGAGATCGCGTTACCAGTACTTCTTCAGACCTCCCGTCACCACAAATCCTGACGGATCCTGACCGGTGCGCGTCTCGCCGATGATGTGGTACCGCGCTTCGCCTTTCAACGACACCGTGCGGCTGGTGAAGTACTCGACACCCCCACCGACGTTGAACCCTGGTTTGGTTTCGGTGTCGCCAATCGCCTGGCCGTTGTCTTTGAACCGCATGAAGTAGGCGCCCACGCCGGCGCCGACGAACGGGTGCCACTTTCCCCCTTCCCAGTTGTAGTTGACGTTGACGCGCAGCGGGATTTGCCGCAGCGAGTCCGACGACTCACGCGCGAAGCCCGCGTCGGTCATGCCGAGATCGGTGCGGAGGCTGACGCGCGGCGTCACATACCACTCGAGCAGCGCGTTCACGACCAGCGCCGGATCGAGCTGTGATTCTCGCGGGATGTACGCGCCGACATCCACACCGATCGCGGTCGACCCGGTGTGAGGTGCGCGTTCCTGCGCCGTCGCGACCGTGGGCGCCACGATGCACGCGCTCACGACGAGGACTCCAAGGACACGTCGAAACATTACGCTCCTCCTTGGTTACAACGATGACGTTTTCGTCGCGGCACCTGCCGACGACAGTCGACGTCGCTGCAAAGCGGATTCCTCGTTGGAGCTCGGCTGGTGCTTAGTCTGTCTGCTTGCGTGGGTTGTGCGCCGATGCTCCAGTCAGCGAAGGACGGTCAGGTTGCGCACGGATGAGCGGAAGCTTGGACGTGTCGTCTGGAAATAAGGATTATCCGTGCCACGGCTCGTGTCGGGGGTCCGAGGGGCGAAGCCCCCGGATAAACAGGAGCGATGCGCGGATCGGGTCCCGTCTGCGAGCAGCCCCCCTCGGTGCTCGGCCCAAGAGCGCTGCTCACGGGAGTGGCCTGCGCGCCGAGCGGGGCGCCCCGCTCCGCCTTCGCCACGGCTCCGGCGGACCGCCGTAGCTTTAGCGGAGGCTGGTCGCAGCCACCCGCTGAGGCGCATCACTGATGATCGGAAAAAGAAACGCGCGAGCGAAGCGAAGAAAGCGTCAGATCGCTCGGATCGCGCGCACCCGCCGCGGGAAGTCCTTGTCGTCGCCGTGCAGCCGGCCGAGATCCGCGAAATCGATGTGCACCGCCATGTCCGCGGTCTGCTGTGACGATGCCCAGTATTGAATGTTGTCGGGCAGGCCAGCGCTGTCGAAGCCCCCGAGGCCGGCGACCTTCAGGTGCCGGTACATGAGCTGCAGCTCGTCGCGCGAAGGCAGGAACCAGCCGTCGACGCCGTTGACGCGCAGGCTCGCGCACAGCTGCGCCGCGCTGCCCGGCTCCGCGCACGCCGCCAGCATGTCCGCGGTGTTCTGCCTGCCCGTGCCGATTTCGGTGCCGCGCGCACCCTCGATGAGCCGCCTGAAGCATCCCCACGTCGCGCCGCCACTTTGATCGAACGGCGCGGCCTCGAGATAGCGCCAGCCGTCCGCGGCGTCGTTGGGATTCTCATAGAAGATGTAACCGCCTGCCGGGCCAACGTCGCCGATGGCGTAGCCGGCAGTCGACAGCCACACACTCATCTGGCCCACGGCACGGTTGGCCCACAGGTGATACGGGATCAGCCGCGCGCCCGTCGCCGGGAAGTGCGGCTTGCTGACGCGCCTGGCTTCGGCGCCGACAGCGATCACCTCGCCCAATTCGTGCTTCTCGATTGCCGTCGTCAGCGGCGCGTTCTTCTCGACCAGCAGATCGAGCGCGTGACCGCCGTCAACCTCCGGCCATTCGGCGCAGTAGACGATCGGACCGCGTTCGATCGCCATGCGGCGCCGGTTGTCGGCGACACGATCGTCGGCGACAACCTTGCGCGTCTGGAACGGGAATTCGATGGTGATGACGTCGCCCGTGGTCCATTGCCGATTGATCGTCACATAGCCCAGCTTGTCTGGCACGGCGCCAAACGACGTCCCGTTGACCGCGATCGTGGGCTGCGCGTCCGGGCGATCGAGATAGCGATAGAGCCCGCCTGGCGCGGGGATGTTGCGCGTCCATCCGGGCAGGCGCAGCTTGATGACGGTCTGCGCCGGCTGACTGGGCGACACGGTGATGCGCGTTCGCCCGCCCCAGGGCATTTCGCTCTCCGACGCGAGCGCGATCCTGGTCCCGCGGACGTCAAAGGCCGTCTCGCTCGACACGTAGAGGTTGACGTAGATGGCCTGCGTTCTCGTGTCCTGCGCGTAAATCAGGCTCGGCATACCGGCGAAGAAGCGGACGATGTTCGGCGGGCAGCACTCGAGCGAGGCGCGTTCCCATCGCGCGTCGCGGCCATCGCCGGCGCTGGCGAGCCGGTTGACGTAGAAGAAGCGATTGCCCGATAACGACACGCCGTCCACGGCGTTGTTGTACATGCCGCGCTCCATCACGTCGATGTATTGCGCGTCTCCTGTGGCCATGAACAGCCGCTGGTTGAGCGTGATGAACATCAGCACGGCGCAGGTCTCCGCATAGGCCGAGATGTTGGGCAGCACATACGGCTCGCCGAAGCCCTCGTTGCCCGTGGCGCCCACGCCGCCGGTGACGTACATCTTTCGCGACATGGCATCGGTCCACAGCCGATGACCGGCCGTGAAGTACTCCTTCGAGCCCGTCAACACGCCGACGTCCACCAGCGACACCATCAGCGTGACGCCGTTCACGGCATGGCCGACGGCCTCGCGCTGCTCCAGCACCGGCAGGTACGACTGATTGTGACGGCTTCGGTTGACCGAGTTCGCGAGGCCGCGAATGTCGAGGTAGTGCCTGGCGAGATCGAGGTGCGACTTCTCGTGCGTCGATCGATAGAGCTGGATGCAGTTCATCGCGTCGCGTTCGCCGCCGGAGAACGGCGGATTCTTCACGCGGAACTCCTCGTGCAGCTCGGCGGCCGTCTTCACCGCCGCATCCAGCAGGTCCCGCTGTCCGGTTGTCTGGTAGCGCGTCGCGGCCACTTCGAAGCCGCCGTTGCCGTCACGGGGTTTCTGCAGCAGCTGCTGCACGGCCGCATCGACCTGCGCCTGCAGCTTTGGATCCGGGTGCGTCTTGAGCGAGAGCATTGCCGCCTCGAGCACGTTGCCGCTCAGCCCTCGCGTCGTCCCCGCGGACTTGCCAATCTGAAACGGAATCGTGACCGCGGCATTGGTCGCGACCCGTGGCTTCCAGAAGCGATCGCTAAGCGCGACCTCCCAGTGCCGTTGGGGCTGAATGGGATAGTCCAGCACTGGCGTGTATCGTGCGCTTCCGATGGTCGGGCCCGGCGGCGGCGTCGACGGCGCTTTGGACTGCGCTTCCACCGTCAGCGCCCTGGCAGCAACGCCCGCGGCCGCGGGCGCGATTCTCAGGAAGGCTCGGCGATCGAATCTGGACATTGCTCGTCTCCGCGAGCGCAGTATACCCAGCGCGCGCGCAAAGGCCGAGTTGGAAGGGTTTATAGAACCATCATCGCCTCATCCGGCCCCGCGCTCTGGCTTTCGCGCGCGTCAATGGAGACAGTGCCGGGGTCGGCGGTGAGACGGGGGGCGTTGTCGGCGGAGCCACAACCGGCTCGGGGGGCGGAACCGGGGCTTGCGGCTGTGTCGGACGAAGCTTCGGCAGCCGCGGACGCGGCAGCTTCACGTGCCGCCACCACTCGCGTGCGGCGGCGAACAGCAGCAGACGCCGGCCGCCGATCTCGATCACGTGGAGCATCAACAGCGCCAGCGCGAGCGCCCACACGAGGTCGCGCACCTGGCGATTGCGAAATGGGATCGTCGTGAAGACATCGTCCCACGTCGTCCGCTCCGTTCCGCCGGTGATCCGCGCAATCTCACGAAGCGTGTGCCGGCCTTCACCAGGATCCGGCCGCGGCTCGAACTCTGGCGAATACGGCAGGCTGAGCGGCGCGAGCGGCAGCACGTCGCCGTTGCCAAGCCGGACGGCGCCGAGGTACATCCCGGCCTTGCGAATCGGAAACCGCGCTTCGAGTGCATCCTCGCCGACCCACGCAAGCGTCAACCGCTCCGGTGCATCACCCGTGCGATCGTCGGGCGGCACGATCGTCGCGGTTGCCGCGCGCACGTCGTCAGGTCCGCCGCGCGTCCGGCTCGGATCGAGCTCGATCCGGACGATGCCCTGGCCGCCGCGGCGTTCGACGCTCGCCTGCACGCCGGACGGTGGATCGCCGCCGAGCAGCCAGCGCCCCAACCCAATCGCGAACTCCTGAAAGTCGCGCCACGCGTTCAAGCGCCGCGAATACTGTCCGTCGACTTCCGCGGTCAACGACGCGACGCGGCCGAGGCCGCGATGCCAGAATGCCAGCACCGGCGCCTGGTAGTCGTCGGTGGTGACCACGCCCATGGTCGCGCCGGGACGGAGGTAGGTGAGGTTGTAGCCGTCGAGTGTCGGGAACGCCGACGCCGGCAGATCGCCGAGCAGCACCATGTCGGGCAGCGCCCGGGCACCGGTCGGCTCGGACACGAAGCTCGATCGTGCGACGGTGATGGCCTCCTGCGCGAACAGCCGCGGCAGGTCATCGGCGTTCGCGGCGAAGTGAAGCCTGCCTTGCCCGCGCGCCGCGACGTCTTTCAGGAACTCCGCGTCTTTGTCCTTGTCGCTGCCGAGGCCGATGACGCTCACGGTGATCCCGAGCGGCTTCAGCGTCTCGAGCAGGCGCTGGTAATCGCCCGGCTCTTCGGCGTCGGCCGCGTCGGCAAACAGCACAATGTGCCGGGTGCCCTTGTTGGATTCCTGGATCATGGTCGCGGCGGTGACCAGCGCGGTGTAGGTGAAGATGCCGCCGCCCATCGACTGGATACGCCGGACCTCGTCGCAGATTCGATCCTTCTCGCTCGCCGACGTCAGCGGGCTGACGACGTGCGGCGCACTGTCCACGGCAATCACGCCGACCTCGTCGAAGGGACCGAGCGTCTCGATGGCCGCGCACGTTCCGAGGTTCGCCAGATCCATCTTCGTCCGACCGTCACCGGCTGGCACCGCCATGCTGCCGGATCGATCGAGCACGACCGCCATCGCCAGCGACAACTTGCGGTGCTCGTTCTTGACCTCCATCGAGACCGGCAGATGCGGATCGAGCACGGACTTGAAGTACCCGCCGACGCCGAACGATGCGGTGCCACCGGTCAGCAGCAGCCCGCCACCGAGATCGGTGGCGAAGCGCGCCAGCGCGGACAGCGCTTGCGGCCCGAGCTGGGTGGCGGAGACGTTTTCGAGAATCACGCCGCGATACGCCAGCAGGCCGGAGGCATCGGTCGGCATCGCCGGCGGCGCGATCGTCGCGACGCGAAGCTTGCCCGCCGAGAGCGCGCGGCTCAAGTTGTCGGCGCGTCCGCTGGCATTGACCAGGAGCAGCGTGGCGGGCGCCTCGACGCGCACCGCGCCCTCGCCGAGATTGTTCTCGGGTATGCGATCGCCTTGAGCGGCGAGCTCGAGGCGATACCGCGCGACGCCGGGGCGATCGATGAGGTCGCGAAACGTCAGCTGCGTCGCGCCCGGTTGAAACGTCCGCCTCGATCGCGCCACTTCCACGCCATCGCGCCGCAGCACCGCCTCGGTCTCGACCGTGCGATCGGTACGCACCCAGGCCGTGAACTGAAACGGCTCGCGCTCGTCGACCATGGCGGGCAGATCGAGAGACTCCACCGCGACGTCTGCCGCCTCGCCGCGGCTGAAGAC
>Ga0075421_100013892_pt1 | contig 10046 bp, 5 predicted proteins | sample SoiMetdeltSBSDD5_FD_75292 | JGI IMG/M metagenome (GOLD analysis project Ga0075421, IMG submission 75292) | Bulk soil microbial communities from a Populus tree surrounding site in Tennessee, USA - Soil MetaG P. deltoides SBSDD5 | ecosystem: Environmental > Terrestrial > Soil > Tree plantation... | reverse complement strand
CGTCAGCACTTTGTTTGCGAAGAACGCCCCGGCAAATCCGACGAGCATCCCGGCGACCGCCGACGCGATGCCGCCGCGCAGAATCATCGCCTGGATCTGACTGCGCGTGGCGCCGAGGGCCATGCGAAGGCCGATCTCCGGCCTGCGCTGCCCTGCTGCGTATGCGGCCACACCGTAGATGCCGATGGCGGCGAGGAGCAGAGCCATTCCGGCAAACGTGCCGGCAAGCAGCGTCGTCAGGCGCGGCTGCGCCGCTGCCTCGCTGAGCCATCCGCTCAGCGGCCGCACCTGATCGGCCGGGAGCGTGGGATCGATCTCACGAAGCGCGGCGCGCAGCGCAGTGGCCATCGCCGATGGCTCGCGCGAGGTACGCAGCAGCACGGTCATCGTGTTCTGCGGGAACTGCATGGCCGAGAAGTACGCCGCGGGAGGCGGTTGCTGTTCGAGGCCGCCCCCAGTTGTTCCGCGAACGTCGTCGCCACGAACCTCCGCCGCGACGCCGACGACTTCGTGCCGCCTGCGATCGATCTCCAGCTCCTGGCCAATCGGATTCTCGCCGGGCCACAGCTGTTTCGCCGCCGACTGACTGACGATGACGACCGGCGTGGAGCCTGGCCGGTCGCGACCATCGAATGGGCGGCCGGCGATGAGCGGGATCGCCAGGGCTCGGAAGTAGTTGTCGCTCACGATGTGTTCCGCCACCGTGATCTCGTTCGTTCCGCCCACGCGCACACCACGGCGAACACCTGGTGCGAAAGGCGCGCTCGTCGCGACCGCGGCGAACTGAATGTCCGGATTCGCGTCGATCGACTCGAGCAGGCGCTGATAGAAGGCCGACACGCGGAGCGGGTCGGCGTAGGTGCTCCGCGGCAGTCCAACCCTGGCGGTCAAGACCTCGTCAGGATCGAAACCGAGTGGCACTTGCTGGAGTCTCGTAAAACTCTGAAGCAGCAGCGACGCGCCGACGAGGAGCGTGGTGGCCACCGCGACCTGTGCGGCCACGAGTCCCTGGCGCAGCCGCGAACGCGAGGACGCGGCGGCGAGTCCGCGTCCTCCAGTCCTCAACGCCTCCAGCGGATCGACGCGGCTGACTCGTATCGCCGGCAGTATTCCAAACAGAATCCCGCTGAGGAGCGATACCAGCAACCCGAATCCGAGCACCGTCATGTCGACGCGAACCTCGGTGATGCGCGGCATCGTCGATGGCAGCAGCGACCGCATTCCCTCGACGCCAACGAGCGAGACCCATATGCCGATCGAGCCGCTGACGAGTGCGAGGCAGACACTCTCGGTGAGCAACTGACCGACGAGTTGTCGCGGTCCAGCGCCGAGCGCCGTCCGCAAGGCGAGTTCACGCTGGCGTCCGATGGCTTTCGCGAGCACGAGATTGGAGACATTGGCGCAGGCGATCAGCATGACGAGTGCGGCTGCGCCGAGCAGTGTGAGAAGCGACGCGCGGACTCCTTCGGCCAGCATCGAGTCGTACACGTAGTCGATGCGAGCGGCCCACCCGCGGTTGGTTGCCGGGAACTCTTCTTCCATCGCGGCCGTGACCGTGCCGAGCTCGCCACGAGCCTGCTCGATGGATACGCCAGCCCGCAAGCGCCCGACGACCCGCATCACGTGATTGCCTCGACTCTCCCTCGCCGGATCGATGGTCAGCGGGACGAAGACCTGAGGACTCGCGACCGCCGAAATCTGCGACCGGCCGACGTCGCGAAACGCCTCCGGCACGACGCCGATGATTTCGTGGGCCTCGCCGTTCAGATCGATGGTGCGTCCGATCACCGAGCGATCGCCCCCATACCTGCGCTGCCAGAAGGACTGTGCGATGAGCGCCACACGACGGCTGCCGGGCCGTTCGTCGTCGGGAGCGAGCGGTCGCCCGGCAATCGGCGCCACTGCCAGAACGCGATGCAGCGAGGCGGTGACGAGCGCGCCAGGGACGCGCTCCACGTCGTTGTCGCCAGTGACGTTGAACGCGGTGCCGTTGAACGCCGCCAGCGCATCGAGGCTGGTCGTCCGGCCGGCCCAGGACAGGTAATTGAGCAGCGAGACGCGGAACCCACGCCCGCGTGCATCGAGCTCGGAGAGCTCCACCAGCCGCTCGGGCGCAGGGTACGGAAGCGGCCGAAGCAGGACTGCGTGAACGACGCTGAAGACGGCGGCGTTGAAACCGACTCCCAGCGACAAGGTCACCAGCGCCGTGATCGCCAGAGCCGGCGTACGTCGCCAGCTCCGAAACGTGTTTCGCACGGTCTGGATCAGCATGGGGTCCGATCTTGATTCTTGCAGACATGCAAGAATCAAGATCGGACCGCACCCGCAAGTTTCGGCCGTTTTGGAGTGATTCTCGCCCTAGCCGCCCGCTTCTGGGATCACCACTGACCGATACCGGACGCCACCAAGTGGAGGCGGCGATTGCGGCGGTGGCGTCCCGAGCGCCGGCGGGTTGCGAGTATCGCACGTGGCTAGCGATTGCCGCAGCGTCGGCCCGAATCGTCCGTCAGACCGTGCCAGGACGAGCGCGTAGACGGGAATCGGCCTCGTCTCGGTATGCACGGCGAGCTTGAATCGCTCGCGCGAGACACACGGCTGCGGCGCGGAGAATCTGAGTGCGAGTCATGCCCGTCTGAACGGTTTGCGCAAGAGATGGTTAACACCCCCTGGAGTCACGTTCCTCAATCGAGACGGTCCAGCACAAACGGCGACCTTGAGTCGGCCCTCCCGCCTGCTGCTACGGCACCCTGAACTCGCCGAGCGCGGGCGGAGTGACACGCTGTTCGTTGGGCTTCATCAGCTGCGGAATCCACCCGTACGGCACACGATACGCGCGATACACGGCGTTTCCTTGATTGACGAACATCGGAAACATGTATTCCCAGACGATCGTCCCCTCGCGGGTGACTTCGAACATCCGGCCGCCGGCGCCGGCGGTGATGAGCGTGTTGCCGTTCGGCAAGCGCTGCGCGCTGCTGATATTGGTGCTGAAGAACCTGGGATTCGTGTAGGACCACACGAGCTCGAGCGTCACCGGGTTGATCTCGAGGACGCGCGATGTGGCACGGGCAAATGCGCCGACGCCGTCAGGCGCGATCGGACCGGCGAAACCGTACCCGCTCGAACCGCCGTTGTCGAAGACGAGTAGATTCCCAGCCCCAGGCAAACCCTTTGGAATCAGGTGCGCGTGATGCTGGCCGATAATCTGCCGAATCGCGCGCAGCTCTTTCGATGCGCTGAAGTCGGGACCCAGCTGCCAGGCGATCTTCCCGTCGCGGCCGACGATCGCGAGCAGACTGGCTTCACGGCTGCTGATGATGACGTTGTTCGGCGCGAAACGCCGGTCGCCCTTGTCGAACCACTGGTTCGGTCCGACATAGGTCGCCGAGTTGACGTGCAGCCAGTCGAAGCTCCCCCGTGCCTTGTTGAAGCTGCGCGCGGCCTTGATGGCGCTTCGCGCATCCGCGGCAAACCCGAACTCGTCGATGTGGTCGCTCGCAACCCACTCCCAGACGATCTCTCCATTCGACGACACTTCGATGAGGCGATCGTCTCCGAGCATCACGTCGGCGACCTTCGGCTGCATCCGATCGGTGTGCGTCAGGATCAACGTGTTGCCGCCGTTCGCGTTGGGCGTGTTCTCCGGCGAGTAGTACCCGGCGGGAAAGCTCTCCAGCTGCCAGTCGTGGTGCTGACGCGCCGACCAGGTCATGCCGCCCTCGCGCGTGGCGATCTGCTCGCCGCGGGAGAACTTCCACAGGTCCTTGCCGTCGAAGTCGCGCCGAATGAGCTCGAGCGACTCCTGGTGCGGCGGACGAGCACCGCTCGCCGCCATGACGATGCCGCCCGGAAGCACGCGCGCTGGTCCGCCGGCGGAGTTGTTGAAACCGTCCCACCGCTTGACGACAGTGCCGTTCATGTCGATGACGAGCACGGCCTGCGTCGCCAGCGGCGAGAGCACGGTGAAGCCGCTCCACGCTCGATCCGGGTCGTAGATCGTCGTGCCGGTCGGGTACACCGTCTGAGCTGTCGGGTTGGGGGTCAGCGCGTACAGCACGAGGGCTGCAGCACAAGCTGCGGTCAGTCGAGTCATGACGTTTTCCTGCGATTGTGGCGAACGCTACACCGGAGCAGCAGCCGCGGTCAAAATTGACGGAAATACGCGGCGGGCTTCATGCACGGAATCAGCATTGCGCCGTACACTCGGCCAAGAGGGACATGCCATGAAAGCTCGGGTGATCTGGACGTTGGCCGCAACCGCGACGGCGATCGCGATATCGGTGCACCTGGACGCGCAGGCGAGCCGCGACGGGGCCTGGAGCGGGCGCACGCCATGGGGCGATCCGGATCTACAGGGCGAGTGGACCACCGAGGGTGAGTATGGCGTGCCGCTCGAACGGCCGGCGCAGTACGGCACGCGACAGTTCCTCACCGACGCGGAATACACCAAGCGCATCGACGACGTCCGGGTCCGCGACGAGCGCGACCTGGCGCGGGTCGACGTGCTCTCAGGAAAAGTGGAAGGACCGAACGCGCCCATTCCGCACTGGCGCGAATACAACACCACGTCGCGGCGCACGTCGCTCGTGATCGATCCGCCCGATGGCCGCCTACCAGCACGCACGCCGCAAGCGCGGCCGGTTCCGGCGCAGCGGTGCGGCAGCCTGCAGCGCGGCGAGCCGTGCGACTCGTATGTGGATTACGGCCTCGGCGTCCGCTGCATCGTGCATGGCGGCGGTCTTCCCGACGCCATGATTCCGGCGGTCTACAACGCCAACATGCGCATCGTGCAGAGTCCCGGGTTCGTGGCCATTTCCTACGAGCTCATTCACGACACGCGAGTCATCCCGCTCGATGCCGCATCCGGACAGAATCCGTTGTCCCCTGCCATTCGCACCTACATGGGTGATGCCCACGGCCGCTGGGACGGCACGACGCTCGTCGTCGAAACCAGCAACCTCAAGGCGAACACGCGCGGCGCCTCACCAGGACTTCGACTGATCGAGCGGTTCACGCGCACCGGACGGGACTCGATCGACTATCGCGTCACGTTCGTCGATCCGGCGACGTGGACGGGGCCCTGGACAGCGGCGCTCGACATGAAACGGCGTCCGGATGACGCAGGCGTGTTCGAGTACGCGTGCCACGAGGGGAACTACGGGCTGTTCAACATGCTTTCTACGTCGCGGCTGTACGACAAATAGGCTCTGGTCTCTGGTCTTGATCAGTTCCCGGACGTCTTGACGACGAGCTCGGGATAGCCGCGCGCTCCAAGTCCGCTCGGTTGCTGGCCGGCGCCGCGCAACGCGTGGTCGAAGTAGCTTCTCGTCAGCGCGCGAACGAACTCCAGGTGCCGTAATGTCCGTTGCTGTTTTTCGACGTCGCCGCCGCTTCGCAGGAACAAGAGGTCCGAGAAGCTCATGTGCGCGAACTCAGGGCTCGAGGCCGTGGCCAGCATCGTGCCCTTGGGCAGAGCGTTGAACAGCTCATCGAGGTCCGGTTGTGCACCTGCTCGAACCGGACGGAAGAACAGGCCGAAGCGCCCCCGGTGGCGTGTGCCTTCCTTCGCGAACGCGCGTACACCTTGACCGAGAGCGTCTTGTGCGAGACCCGCTCGAAAGCGCGGATCGATCTGTACTGCGCGAAGCACGGTCATCCCGCCGAACGAATGCCCGAACACTCCAACGCGACTGAAATCCACGCGGCCCAACAGCGGATCCGCTGCGGCGCGCCGCATGATTTCGTCGAGGGCAGCACGTAGCGACTGAGCGCCACTGTCGATCTGCGTCTGCTCGGCCTTCGTCAGCTCGAGCGAATCCTCGGGCAACTTCGACAGGGCGTTCCAGCGCGACGCATCGAAGGTCGCCACCCACCGATCCGGCAACACGACGAACGACACCGCCGGTTGGTATTCCGCGGCTGCCACGACGTATCCGTGGCTCGCCAGGTCCTCGATTTGCGCGCTATAGGCAAAGCTCGTGATGCCGAGTCCCGGCGTGAAGAGCAGCAACGGGAACCTTCGATTCGCCCTCGCAACGGGTGCGCCCTCGATAGAGTGGCCGGTGATGCGCCCTTCGTCGAACGCACAATAGGCCTCGCGAAACAGCCGCTCCGCGGGCTCTTTCATCGTTGCGCGGGCCTGGTCCCATCCAGGTATGTAGTGCGCCGGCGTTGCCCCCGCGCGCGTAGCGGGATACCAGATGTGGATCACCGCTTCACCCTCCGGCGCAGCGACTGCACTGGCTGCCGTGCCCGTCACACGACGAGCCGTACGGCCCACCGCGAAGGGGCCCGTCGGCTGCGGCAGTAATAGGGCTTTACCACTGGCTCCCTGTGGCGGCGAGCACGGCTGCTGCGCATCAGCGACGGGGCACCACGTGACGACACCCAGCAGAGCGAACGGGAGGAAGAGTCTCATGTCCCGTTCAACGCCTGACTGGCGGAATGGTTAACAGGTCTGAGGTGTCACTGCAGGAACTGCGCGATGGCGGCGCGGAACGCGTCGGGCTGTTCCAGCCAGGGGAAATGCCCGCACTTCTGGAGATACGTCAGCACCGACGTCTTGATCGAAGCGTGAATGTCTTCGGCGGTCTTGTCGCCGACCGGATCCTGATGTCCCTGCACGATCAGCACCGGCCGATCCAGCTTCTGCAGCCCCGGACGCGAGTCGTAGTGCCTGGCCATGTCCTCGAACAGCAGCTGATTCACTTTCACATGCACCGCGCCATCGCGCAGCTGCTTCGCGAACGCGAGCCCCTTCTCGCGATCGAAGAAATAGCCGGGCGTGATGGCGCGAATGCCTTCGAGCGTGGCCTTGTCGGCATCGACGCCGCGCTTCTCCGCCTCCTCCCACGAGCGTTCCGCCTCGAGATCCTCGGGCCGGAGACGCATGCGGATGTTGTCGGGGAACCACGTGACGAACTCCAGAGTCGGGCCGCCAGGCCCGATGAGAATCATCCGGTCGATCCGATCGGGATGTGCCGCCGCGTACGCCATGGCCAGCATGCCGCCCCACGAATGGCCAACGAGGAATAGACGCTCCTGCTTCAAGTGGACGCGGAGACCCTCGAGATCCTCCACGACGTTGTGAATCGTCATGGTCTCGGACGTGAGTGCGACGCGCGAACGCCCGGTACCACGCTGCTCGAGGAACACACGCTGATATGACGATGGGAGGAAGTCGCCGACGGGAAGCATGTAGTCGACGTCGAATCCCGGCCCGCCGCTGAGAAGGATCACCGGTGGACCCGATCCCGCGGTTCGATAGTGCAAAACGACGCCGTCGCGTGCAAGAGAACCGTCCTCGGCGCGCGCCGTGGCGGAGCACGCAACGAGCGCGATCAGGATCACGAGGCGAAGGCAGCTCGGCGATCTCGACATCGAATGATTCATGGTTCCAATAAATAGGGCCGCCGCTTGGGCGGCCGGGCAAGGACGCCCATTATAGTTTTGAAATTCCAGGTGGATGAGAAGGTCCGGCTAGCGGCGCGCCACGATCGCTGCGGAACGTGAACGCCACCTGCACGTCCACCTTCAGTAGTCGGTGCCGGTCCTGGCGTAGTTGAACCCGCCCTGCAGCGTGAGCCCGAATCGCGGCCGCGCCGTGACGTTCAGCGCCACCGAGTCGGTGGACGTTCAGCGGTGAATGCTAACGGTGCAGCCGTATTCCAGCCCGCTCAAATATCGATCAATGGCTGCTTGTGACAATTGATGACGAGGTCCGGCTAAAGCCGGACACTACGCATCAGGGTGCGGCTGAAGCGGACGCCACGGATCACAGAGTCCGCATAAAGCCGGACACTACATTCCGCTCAGCGAGGACACCGGCTGGTGCGCCACGCGCCCGACCGGCATCAGGTAGCGCTTGAGCAACCGTGCGAAGCGGCGATCGGAGCGGAATCCGTCGAGCAGTGGATCGAAGCGAATCGCGTACAAGGCACCGACACTCTCGTCGATGGCGCGGCCCAGCTCGACAAACGCCTCGTCCACGTCGCCGAGCGCATGGCGCAGACGCGCGATCGCGTACGAGTCGATGTACTCGGTGTGGCGGCGTGCGAGCAGCTCGTTGAGGATGGCGCGCGCCTCGCTCCGGCGTCCCAGTTTGACGAGACACGTGCCTTCGAGCGCGCGCATCCACGGCAGCCCGTACGTGACTACGGCGCCGATGTGATACTGCTCGAGGGCTTCTTCGCGCCGGCCCGAGAACTCGAGGGCCACGCCGTAGTAGGCGCGGCACAACATGAAGTACGGCTGCAGCTGGACAGCCTGCGCGCCGATTTTCGCGGCGGCCTCGAACTCGCGCCGCCACAGACGCACGTTGACCTCGACGGCGGCGGCCAACGGCTGCAGCGGATCGCTGTCGTGGGCGCGCTTCGCCGACTCCAGCGCCGCATCGACATCACCCATCGTCACGAGGAGCAGCGTCTTGCGGACGTGCGCCAGCGTCAGCGATGGACTCTCCGCGATGACTTCGTCGAACTCGGCGAGCGCCTCCGGCAGACGGCGTTCGTACATGTGAACCGCATGCGCGTGGTTGCAGCGCAGGTCGGGTGTGAGGCCGACTAGCGCCACGGCACGTTCATACGCCTGAAGAAACGCGGGCAGCATCTCGCGCCCCGGCCGCGTCCCGAACGAGGCCATCAGCAGATGACAGTTCCCCTGCCCTTCGAAGGCGCGGTGATCACGCGGCGCTTCCGCACCCGCTTCCTGAAAGCACTCGAGCGCTCGCTCGAAGCCCTCACGCGACCTGAGGCCGAGGAAGTGATAGCCGTGACGGATCAGCGTGTCGGACTTGGGAATGCGAAGACAGTAGCCGCCCTTTGGCTGATGCACGATCCATGAACCGCAATCGCTGAGGATGCGGCGGACTTCGGCGATCGTGACATGCACCGTATGACGCGAGACGACCGTCCCACCCCAGGCCTCACGAATCAGCTGATCGCCGTCGATGATGCGGCCGCCGTGCGCGGCCAGCGTCCGCAGTACGTGGAACGCCTGCGGCCGCATGCGCACTTCAGTACCACTGCGCAGCAGGCGATTGGCGGCAACGTCGATTGTGAAGGGGCCGAAGGTGATGTCCGACACAGGCTAGAGGATCGCGACCAATCAAGGGACAGAGAGCGGTTGCTCTCTGTCCCTTCACGATGACCTTGGATCAGTCCTTCGTGTCGAAGCTGATTCGCAATGCTGTCGTCCCGAAAAGAAGACGGACTTTAGTTATTGCCCCGCCCGCCGCCGCGGCCTCCGCCGGCACCGGCACCGCGTCCGGCACCGCCGCCGCGCGCTGGCTCGACGTACTCGGGGATCTTCTCACCGCGCGCGACCGCTTCGGCGCGCCGCTTTTCTTCCGCACGCGACCCGGCGAGGAGATTCGGCATCGCGTAGTTCCCCTCGTGGCAGCCGTACTCGAAGTAGCCGTAACTGTCTTCACGCGGGATCGGCAAGCGGGCGGTCCACGGCGCCGCGTAGACCTTCGGGTCGTTGACCGTGATGCGATAGTCGAGCGTGTTCGCGTCGGCGAGCGTAAACCGCTCGATCAGCACACCCTCGTCCGACAACGGCTGACCGTTGATCATGGACTCGGGCTTGATGTTGCGAGTCTCGACGACGAGCACGTCCCCTTCCCAACGTCCAACCGACGTGCCCATCCAGTTCCTGATCCCCGAGCCCACCTGCTGGCGGCCGTCCGTCGGGATGACGCGCGTCTCGTGAATCATCTCGTTCTGGAACGCCAGCCAGCCCGGTCCCTGCACGATGCGGCTGCCCGAGTTGTAGATCTTCGGCGTGATCGACTGCAGCACGCCGGTGCTGATGCAGCGATCGTAGTTGCTGCGGTCGGTGGTCCACTCGGCTTCGATGCCGTTCAGCTGTCTGCGCCGGGCTGCCTGGGCCTGCTGACGCTGCTGCGCCGCGGCCTGCGCCGCCGGCGTCAACGCCGGAATGCGGCCGTTCGGCGGGTCGATGACGTACGACGCCACGCGGCTGACGGTCCGCGCGCGCTCGAGCCAGTGCGGCGGGGGCGACACGGCGCCACCGACGGTTCCGAA
>Ga0075421_100013889_pt1 | contig 10046 bp, 9 predicted proteins | sample SoiMetdeltSBSDD5_FD_75292 | JGI IMG/M metagenome (GOLD analysis project Ga0075421, IMG submission 75292) | Bulk soil microbial communities from a Populus tree surrounding site in Tennessee, USA - Soil MetaG P. deltoides SBSDD5 | ecosystem: Environmental > Terrestrial > Soil > Tree plantation... | reverse complement strand
GACGCCAGCAGCTCTCGATATCATCGTAGACCCAGCACGACTAACGCTTCTGCAGCATACGGAGCTGTTAGATAGCCCTCCTGAAGAGGCATTTGACCGTTTTACCAAGATCGCAAGTAAGTTACTGCATACGCCTGTGGCGCTGGTCTCCCTCGTCGATAAAGAGCGGCAGTTTTTTAAGAGTGCGGCCGGGCATGGCGAGCCCCTGGTAGACATCCCACGTGAGACGTCGCTGTCGCACTCGTTCTGCCGCTATGTCGTCACCTCGGGCGCGCCGTTTGTAGTGACAGATGCCCGCACGCATCCCCTAGTCCATAACAGTCTCGCGGTCAGCGAGCTGGGGGTGGTGGCCTATGCCGGTATGCCCTTGAAGGTCTCTTCCGGGCAGACTCTCGGGTCGTTCTGTGCGATTGATCAGCAGCCGCGCGAGTGGACCCCCGAGGAACTTGAACTGCTGCAGAGTCTAGCCACTGCCGTCATGACCGAGATTGAACTGCGCCTCACGGCTCGACAGTTGCGGGACAATTATCGTCGGCTGCAGGCCTCGGAGACCTTACGCGATGACCTGGTGCACATGCTGGTCCATGACCTGCGCACGCCCCTCACTACCTTGATCAGTGGCCTGTGTCTGGTACAGGAGGCCGGGACGTTAAACGACGTCCAATCCGAGTGTCTGACCGCGGCCTTGCGGGGCTCAGAGACCTTGCTGGGGATGATCAATGATATGCTGGATGTGCATAAACTCGAGGCTGGCCAGCAAATCCTGGTGTGCGCCGCATTGGCACCAGCCCAGGTGGTGACGCATGCCCTTGAGCAAGTGGCCCAACTGGCCAACGATCGTGGCCTCGCCCTGATGACAGATCTTGCTCCAGTGCTCCCCCCGCTCGTTGCCGATGCCGATAAGCTCCAGCGTACGCTCGTTAATTTACTCGGCAATGCCCTCAAATTTACTCCTGCCGGCGGTCAGGTCACCGTCGCGGTCCACGCCAGTACGGACGCCGCAGCCGTGCACTTCAGCGTGACCGATACGGGTCCGGGTATCCCCCGTGAAGCGTTTGACCGCATCTTCGAGAAGTTCGGACAGGTCGCCGTGCATCAAACCACAGGGCAGAAGTCGACTGGTCTTGGGCTCACCTTCTGTAAGATGGTGGTCGAGGCACATGGCGGTCGTATCTGGGTCGACAGCGAATTGGGCAAGGGCAGCACCTTTAAGTTTACGATGCCCTGCCACCCGCCGGTAGCGCCATCACGGTCAGACCAGGGCGCCGCCGCTCCACCCTGAGCCGCCGCATCCGGCCCCGCTCTCAATTGGACTGCAGGGCTACCAGAACTTCGAGCAGTTTACAGTTGCCTAGGCCGTGTCCTGCATTCTCGCTTGCGCTGGCATAACCGCTCTAGCGTCATGTCCACTCCCGTCTACACGAGGGCATCCAGAGTTTTACTACAGGTATTTATCCCTAAACGCAAAGTGGAGACACCCAGGCACTGCACACTGTATGATGCTAGCCAGGAGTTGTATTTTTGCCCCCATGCACGCTCCCATGACACATGCTACTGGCCAGGCGCCTCAGGAGGATACCGGGAGAGCCACACTGCAGAACGTGCCCAGCGATATCTGGCTAATGCATATTGTGAGGTGCTACTGATGTTCCAGAGTCAGTGCGCCAGTGAGGCTCAGGTGCGGGTGCGGGGCAGCCAAGAAACCGGTGCACCTTGGCATAGGAAGATTCTGTTAGGTAGGATCTCTCTGTACCTGGGCAGGAGTCAAGCGCGCGAGCGATCACTCCTCAGCGTGCAAAGCACCCGTGACGTAGGAGGCTCCGCGTGGTACACATCGCCCCTATCCCCCAGCACACCCGCCCCGCCGGGAGAACCGCAGCCGGCGTGCTGGGGGGTCTGCTTGCATGGTTCGTGTGGTTGCTGACTGCCCCCGTACTCAGCGCGCTTCCCAGTGGAGTCTACGTCTACGACCAGCTCATTGCCACGACGGCGGCGCGCTACGGATTCGACCCCGCCTTCGTGAAAGCGATCATTAAGTGTGAAAGTCAGTTCAATCCGCTGGCGCAGTCGCCACGCGGGGCGCAGGGCCTCATGCAACTCATGCCAGCCACGCAGACCCTGCTGGGGGTGCGCGACGCCTTTGACCCCCAGGACAACGTGGAAGCCGGGGTGGCCTACCTGGCAATGCTGCAGCACACCTTCCCGGACAACCTCGCCCTCCTGCTGGCGGCTTATAACGCGGGACCGCAAACCGTCGTCCAGGCGGGCTACAGCGTGCCACCCATCACCGAAACCCAGCGCTACGTGGACTGCGTCCTGCAGGCCCAGGACACGTACCGACAGGATAGGCTATTCCCGACTTTCTCGCGCCTGCCCGCCCGCCCAGGCCGGCCTGAGGTCCGTGGCCCCTTGTGCGTGATGCCGCTCCGCCTGTCGCGCCCGGTTGCACGGCAGGGCAAGCTGATCACCGTACAGCTAGAAGCTCGCCATAGCAGCACGCAGCGTGTGCACGGGCAAGTCATGCTGTACTACCCAGCGCACCTGGTGTCGTTGGCGGCCCTGCACAGCCCCGTGGGGGAGACGGCAGTGGCCTTCCCGGCCTCCTTCATGGGCCGGGCCGTCCCAGCCGACGCGACGGCTGCTTATCAGCTCCTGCAGATGGCCTGGTCCGCCTGGCAGACTGGTGAGCAGCGCCGGGCCATGATTGCCCTTATCCCGCGGGTGCACCAGGACCTGATGGTCTATATTAGCGTGGTGCTAGAGCCCTCGGTGCCGGCAGCACGGCCCCTGCGCTGGGGCACTGTGGTGCGGATTCCGGTGCAGCGTACACCCTGAGCCGGGTGGCGGATGCACGGTGTATTGCCACTGCGCGTGCCGCTGTGGGCGCATGCTCTCTCACGCAGCTCGCGGCTGCATCAGACGTCTATCCGGTAGACACGCGCCGCCGTGTCATGGAACATCGCGGCGCGTTCGGCAGCCGAGTAGCCCTTGGACAACCGTTTGAAGGCGTTATACATCACGTTGTAGGAGAAAGATACCTTATCCACCGGGAAGTTACTTTCGAACATACACCGGTTGGGGCCGAACTGCTCGATGCAGTACGTCAACAGGGGAGCCATTGATGCCGCCAACTCTTCCGAGCCAATGGGCTTGCTCCGGATATGCCAGTCAAAACCGGTGCGGGGCATGCCGAGGCCACCGAGTTTGATGTAGACGTTGGGACACGCGGCCACAGCAGCGATACCGCTCCGCCAGGTGGCCAACACCTCGTTATCTCGGTTGGCGTACGGGCCGACTCGCATCAGGCCGCCGACATGGTTCAGGATGATAGTCAGATCGGGAACGGCTTTGGCAAAATCCGCCAACTCGGGTAGCTGCGGGAAGTACAGCCACCCCTCGAGGGACAACCCCCTCCGGGCCAGTACCCGCGCGCCTGTTCGGAACTGGTCACTGGCTAGCTGCTTCTCCATTCTGTGTGCGGCCGTGTTCTCAACCTCAGGATGGGGGTCCCACGTCACTGAATGACGGATACCACGAAACCGGTTGGGGCTGGCTGCCTGCAACGCGTCCAGCACCAGTGCCACCCGTTCGCCCAGGTTCAAGTTGGCGTGCCCGACGATGGCGGCTGCCGCCCGACCAGGGCCGTACAGACCGCTGGCGCTGGCCGCGGCGAGACCCTGGACGAATTCGACTTCCCCTACGGGCCGCATCTCCTCCGGTCCGCCAGCGCGGTACATGGCGCGGGCCTCAATAAACACGGTGGAACGCACGTTGTGTCCGCTGTGTATATCAGCGGCCAGCTCGTGGAGCAGATACCGCTGGTAGGGAACACGCTCGGTGCGCATATCCCAGAAGTGATGATGGGGATCGCAGATGGGTAGCTCCGGCTCCACGGTCGGTTCCGAGGTTAACGCAAGCCAGTCATTGCCTCCGAATGGCATAATGGTGTCTCCCTGATAGTCTGTAGCGGCGCCATCATCGCACCCCGCCGGGCTCTTACGCGACCAGGATGGCCCATGGCACGCTGATGGTCTCCGCCATGGGCCCCACGACCAATACACTCCAGGATACGAATGTCTCTGGACTCAGTCAACTCGTGCAGCGGTGAAGGACCTAGGGCGCAGGCAGCAGATCAGTCAGTGCGGAGACGTGCGTGACATGGCGGAAGTCGTGGATGACTTGCAGACTCGCTTCGACCTGCTGGTCACGCAACTGCGCTCGCGGTACCAGTGTGCGGTATTTGGCATCGATGTCGGCCCAGTCGATACCGCGGACGCCCGCCCCTTTCGGGGCGTAGACAGTGTTCGCGAAAGTCCTGCCGTCCTTCGTCCGAATGGTCACGGTCGCACCCTGCTTGTACTGCTCGACATTTTCGGTGGGCGGCGCGCCAACACGGACCTTATCCAGGAGCTGCTGGATGACCGGATCCGTGATCTTGGCCTCGGTGGCGTGCACCCATGAGAAGTCATGATCGGCCACACCGGCAGCCAGGAAGTAGGCGGGGCTGTGCGCCATGCCGATCAGGTCGGCCGGGTGCACGGGGCCGGACAACGCCGTGACACCTGGTCGTGACAGGGTGATGGTCTCGACTTCATCAGGAGAGACATTGCCGGCCCTGGCCGCGTTGGCGGCCGCCTCGGCGAGCGCGTGGCTGGGATGCCCACCCGGCACCAGCTTGATAGCCATGTCCGTGATGATGTCCCACTTGTGCCCCAGGTCGCGCGTCACGCTCGCGCCGTCCGTGCCGCCGTAGACTTCAAAGAATCCCTGGCGCGTTTCGAGGATGCTCTCTTCTGCCACATACCCCTTCTGCGCGGCGAGCGCGGCGTGCACCCCTAGCATCGCCGCCAGCCCGGCGTGATACTCACGCGCCACGCTCGTGTTCGCCGCGGCCATGAGACCGCCCATCGAGGTCGCAGACAGGGCGATGGCCTGGGCCATGCGGGGCGCGTCGAGCCCCAGCAGCCGCCCAGTGGCGACGGCACCGGCAAAGATCGCCACGACGCAGCCGTGAAAGCCCCGGTTACGTAAGCCGGGCGTCACCGCCTCGCCAATGCGCCCCGATGCCTCGTAGCCCAGGACGATAGCAGCCAACACCTCCTGGCCGCTGGCACCTGTGCGCTCCGCCATGGCGAGCGAGGTGGCGACGAGCGTGGTGCCGGCATGCACGATATTCCGCAGGTCGCTGTCGTCGGAGGCCGCAGCGTCACTCATGACCGCATTGACCCGTGCGGCCTCGGCCACCGGCAACTTGGGACCCGGGTCAAACCAGAGCGAGGCTTCGGGCGTGCCTCCGCGCTCCCTGGCGAGGGCACGGATGATTGCAGAGGACTCAATCCCGGAGCCCCAGGCGGCGCTGGCTATCGTGCTCGCGATCAGCATCGCCGCGTGCTCGATGGTTTGCGGGGGGAGGTCGGCATAGGAGACCTGCGTGAGAAACTCCGCCAATGTACGGGCAACAGTCATGGCAAACTCCTTCCTACACCCCGGTGCTTAACGCAGGCCAGCGCCGAGGATGTCGCGGGCAATAATGTGCTTCTGCACCTCGCTCGGCCCCTCGCCGATGCGCCGGATGCGGATCTCGCGATACCAGCGTTCGAGGGGCAGGTCCTTGGCCACCCCTAGGCCCCCGTGGATCTGCATCGAGCGGTCGACCACCCGGCCACTGGCTTCGGATGCGACCAGTTTCGCCATGGCCGATTCGGTGCGGAACGGTTCGCCGCGCTCGGCCTTGGCCGCCGCATCCAGGATGAGCAAGCGGGCGGTGCGAATATCGATCTCGTTGTCCACAAGCATCCACTGAATGCCCTGGCGTGACGCCAGCGGCGCGCCGAAGGTCTCGCGGATTTTGGCATACGCCACCGCCATCTCGTGCGCCTTAATGGCGACGCCGAGACATTCGGCTGCATAGGGGATACGCTGGCGCGCCAGCCGCGCGTTGGCAATGGCAAAGCCACCCCCGACGCTGCCCAGGATATTCTCATGCGGCACGCGCAGATCCTCCAGGTGAATTTCTGTGGCGTATTTGGCCGAGCGCAGCGTGTGCACGATACGGCGTACTTGAAAACCCGGCCAGGCGGTTTCCACAATAAAGCAGGTGACGCCGGCGCGGCCCTTGTCAGGACCCGTGCGCGCAAAGACGAGGCCATAGTCGGCGCGGTCGGCGCCGCTGATCCACAGTTTGGTCCCGTTCAACACCCACTCATCGCCGTCCCGGACCGCCCGCGTCTGGATAGCACGCGCCGGGTCGCTGCCGCCTGATGGCTCCGATAACCCAAAGAAGACCTTTTTTTCGCCCCGCAGCATGGGATAGAGATATTTGGCTTTTTGTTCCTCCGTAGCCTCGAAGAGCTGCGCCTGCCGAGCCCCGCCGAAGACATTGTAGCAGGGGGCATAGAGGCCAGCGCGGTGCTGGCTGCACTCAATGGCGATGAGGCAGCGCGTCACCAGATCGATGTCTGGTCCGCCATATTCGGGTGGGGTGTCCAGGCCATACAGCCCCATGGCCTTGGTTTGTGCCACCAGGCGGTCGTAGTCCTCAGGTGGCAGTTCGTCGGCATCAGGGTCGAGGTGCTCCTCCAGAGGTACGATCTCCTCGCGGACGAACTGGCGCACCATCTCAACAATCATTTTCTGTTCTTCGGACAGGGCGAGATCCATGGGAGTTCCTCTCGTGCGCGTGCAGGAACAACGACTCAACCAAGGTGGAGACGGCCGAAGTGCCTTTCGTCAACATCGACGTTGCCCATAGGCAGACGGCCATGATCGTAGCGATACACTTCGAGGAGTTCAAGATACCGCGTATGATACGCCATGGTCACTTCGTAGCGAAACTGCGTCGCCCCAGCCGGCGGTGCTTGCAGCACTTCGGTGAGTGCGCCCTTGAGACCGAACGGCGAGCGCCCGCCCGCCACGCCAATATACACGATCTCGCCCGCGGCATCGGCGAGCTGATAGACACCAAGGTGTCCGGGCAACTGTGCAATGTGTTCTGGCGTCAGCGGTATCCAGGGTTTGTCGAGACGGACTGGCATGGTATGGGCTTCCTCTGAGAGATGGCCTTGTCTATTTCCTATGTGCAGCCTGAAGCGACCTTTGCGGATTCCTCTCCGAAACGTGGCCCAGACATTAGAGTTGAAATCCAGTATCATTACATTCGAACATCCCCGGCTTCCTCCAGAGGCTTTGGACCATGGAAACCTCAGACGCAGGCAGCACGAAAGCCACTGTCTATATCGACTGGCTGAGGCACGGGCTGGTGCTCCAGAGGCTGCCCAACGACGCCTGGCTGTGCTCGAACGTCTCCCCCTCTTGGACGTGACAGATGCCGCGATTACGCTCGCTGCCACCCTCATCACCAGGCAGGCACTGCCTGTACAAGCAGCGCAAGATACGCTCCACCTCGCCATTACCTGTGTCCATGGGATGGAGTATCTCCTGACGTGGAACTGTACGTACCTGGCGAATGCGCGATTACGGAGTTGCATTGAACAAGTCTGTCGTGACGCGGGCTATATCCCACCGATTATCTGTACTCCAGAAGAACTGGAGGGCTAACCTATGTGGCAAGACCCTATTGTCGAAGAAATTCACCAAGTCCGCGAAGTGCTCGCGGCCCAATTCCAGTATGACGTGCAGGCCTTGGGGAGGTTTTTCCACGCACGGCAAGCTGCAGAACACCGCGTGGTGGTGACTCGTCCCCCACGCCGTAGGCCAGAAGCAGCCCAAAACCCAATACCCGCACCAGACCAAGCCTAACGCCCGGTGTTGGCAATCGCTTGCCCGCAAAAGTGGTGGACAGCTCAGCGCGGGCTGGCTCCTGCCGTGCCGAGGTCGCAGTGGCAGTGCGCCTGGAGCGGACGCATGCTGACTGGCTGCGGCCCTGCAGCGGGTCGCCGACGACACCGTGAAAGGCTCTGTGGTGCTTCTGCTATCTATAGAAACACACCATTACAGCTTTTCCCACACCTCTCGGCTGATGTGGGCCTGGCGCAGTATCCGGCTGAGCAGTTCTCTACCAATGTCTCCCTGATGCGGATTCGGTATCCAGATGGTCACGTCCCCACTGACTATGAACTGATGCCTCCCACCGGAATACGGCCAGCAAATCCCACGCGCCGCAAATAGCGATTCCTTTTAGGAAATCGCCTTAAGCCTTGCCGGCGGAGGACGAGAGCCCATGCGCACGTCGGTAGTAGCGCCGTCCCAGGAAGCGGGTCGCATACCGTCGCCCTATCCACACCAACAGCCGTTCCCAACGTGAGCAATACGCCCCGGGCCACCAGCCTGCCGCCTGTGCCATATCCAAGCGCGTGATTTCCCCGGTGACTCGTGCCACGATCTCTGGGTTACCCTGGGCAGCTTGGGCCATGGCATAGCGCTGGAGCGCCATGCGGACAGTGGCATAGTATTCCTCCATGGTACAGACAACTGGACGACTTGCCTCGATATCCGCGATGGCTTTGTGTGCGGCCTCATGCATGGCCCGCGTCTCCTGCGCTCCTACGAGGGCCTTCCAAACCAGGAATGTGAAGGCTCACCAACCTGAGGAGTCAACACCAGGGCTGCTCCGCGGCGGCGTTGCGCCCCGCAATGCGGCCGAACGCCAAACATTCCCCGATGTTCCCGGTGCCCTGGTACAGGTAACTATAAATGGACCCGAGCTCACCCGCACTGTAGAGCCGCGGTATCGGGCTGCCATCCGGCCGCACAATCTGGGCCCTGGCATTGCGTCTGGGGCCGCCCTGCGTGTTGAGCATCGAGGGCGAGAGCTCAACCGCATAGAAAGGGGCTTTCTGAATAGGGGACAGCATCTTGGTCCTGCCAAAGTCAGCATCCGCTCCCGCGCGGCAGTGTGCATTCCAGCGGCTGACGGTCTCCTCCAGCACTACCGGGGACAGTCCCATGGTTTGCGCCAGGGTCGTGATCGTCTCGGCTTGCTTGATCCAGCCCTTGGCCAGCTCGGCCCCATTGTCGTCGCTCCAGTCATAGCGCTCGACCATTGGGGTCCACCCTGAGCGTGGCTCTTTCTCATAGAGCGGGCCCGAGGCAAACAGCGCGTGATCGCAGATCATAAACATCGGGCATGGTGTGGAAAGGGGAGTCCAACGCCCAGCACTTTTGACCTTCCCGTGCGAGGTTTTATACTTTTCGTCCGCAAACCGCTTGCCGTCCGGGCCAACTACGATCATCCCACCAGGCGGCTCTTTGGCGAAGTGCAACGCCACCATCGAAAAGGTGGTCCGGAACTCCGGGACCTTCAGCGCCATCGACGGGCCGGCGAAGTTATTCATGTGCCACAGGTCCGCACCCACGGCCATCGCCATGGTCACGCCGTCCCCTTCGTTATAAGGCGAGCCCGAGGTATAGCAGTACGGCAAGCCCGGCAGGTAATTCCGGATCATCTCCTGGTTATTCTCGAAGCCCCCGCAGGTCAAGACCACCGCTTTGCGCGCCGCGATGTAGCAGGATTTACCGTCCTGTTCCGCCCTGACGCCGAGGATTTCCTTCGTCGCCCCGTGCTGGATGAGTTCCTTCCCCGGGATGGCATACAGAATCTCAATCTCTCTTTCCCTAACCGCCCGCGCCAGCATGCCCCAGGTGTGCGAAAACCCCACGATAGGTCCATGGTGGAACTTGTGCACACAGTCCGCTCCAGGGAGCTCGGGAAACTCGATGCCAATGGGCTGATGCTGATGCTCCTGCGGGTCGCCACCGATGCTCTCGACCCAGGCATTGTTCTGGCCCATTTCCTCTGCCCACACTTGTACCATGGGGTCTGGCACGCGGTACGGCCCACATAGCGCGTGCAGATAAGTCATGGCTTTCTCGACTGACGACGTGTTGAGATAGCCCTGGCCGGCCACGCGTGTGTTGCCACCTTCGTGTCCATAGGGCGCCTTTTCCAGCAGGATCACCTGTGCGCCGGCCTCGTACGCGGTGATGGCCGTCGCAGCGCCCGCCGCCCCGAAGCCGACCACCACCACATCCGCCTGTCTGTCCCATGTCGCTGGCAGCCAAGGCTGTTCTGCCATGTCTCCTCCCTG
>Ga0075421_100013886_pt1 | contig 10048 bp, 9 predicted proteins | sample SoiMetdeltSBSDD5_FD_75292 | JGI IMG/M metagenome (GOLD analysis project Ga0075421, IMG submission 75292) | Bulk soil microbial communities from a Populus tree surrounding site in Tennessee, USA - Soil MetaG P. deltoides SBSDD5 | ecosystem: Environmental > Terrestrial > Soil > Tree plantation... | reverse complement strand
GCTGTCGTCCGGAGCGCTTCGCGCTCCTCCAACGAGGGGAACCTTGTGTTCCCCTCGTGCTCCCCACCAACCTCCCCCACCACCCGCAGAATCGGCGGCTACTTCAGCTCGATCGAGAACCAGGTGACCGCGCCGCGGTCGTCGATGCTGATGGAGAACGTCGCCATGCCGAAGGCCTTCATCATGCCGCGCATGGCCTCCATCTGCGCCTGCTCCTGCTGCGGCATCGACGGGATGACGCCGGTCATCACGTCGAAGATCCTGCTGTAGTCGTAGCGGAACAGGAGCAGCGGCGCCGGCGTCGGCTTCTCGGTGAGCACGCCCTCGGCCGCGGCCTGGCTGTTGGCGCCGAGCGCGACCGCGAGGCCGTCCTTGACCATCGCGACGTGGCCGGGGAACGGGATCTGGCCGGCCGGCAGCGCCTTGGCCTTGCCGTCGGGGGTGAGCCCGAGCTGCGCCACCGGCGGCAGCGACGTGGCCAGCTCCTTCACCAGCGCCTGGGCGTCGCCGACGCGCAGGGCGGCGTAGCCGTCGATCTTGGTCGGCCCGCCCGGGCCCATCGCGAAGTCGAAGACCGCCGCGGTGCCGCCGCGCAGGCCGGTCAGGAACGGAGGCAGCGGCTTCCCGGCGGCCTTCTCGACCTCGCCTGCGGCGTCGGTGAGATCCGAGTCCTGGCAGCGGGTACCGAGGTCGCGCAGCAGACCGGCGAGGCGCGGCGCCAGCGCCCGCGCCTGGTCGAGATCGAACGCCGCCGCCATGCCGAACACCGGCTTCTCCTTGACCAGGCGCTCGACGCCCGGCAGCGACGTCGCGACCTTCTTCACCTCGGCGACGACGTCGGGGGTGAGCTCGAGGACGAAGCCGCCGCCGATCTCGTTCTTGCCGATGTCGGCGTAGCCGAAGGCCAGCCGCGGGACCTTCGCGGTCACGCCGTCGATGGCCGCGCGGCAGTCGGGCGTGAGGCCAGGCGCCGGTGCGTCGGCGGCGACCAGGTTGACGATCTGCTTGGTCTCGGCGTAGCCGACGCCGTACGCCGAGAAGCCGTCGCGCTTGGCGAGGTCGCGGAAGACGGCCATGTCGAGGCTCTTCGCCGGCTTCTCGGTGCCGAGCATCAGGCCCAGCTTCTGATCGATCGTCGCGCGCGGGGCGAACGAGGCCACCAGCTCGCCCTTGGCGATCACGATCAGGATGCTGATGTCCGGCTCGCCGATGATCCAGTAGCGGCGGCCGTCCTTCTCGGTGGGCGCGCCCAGCGGGTGACCGGCCTTCTCGGCGATGCGCTGGACGGCGGCGAACAGGCGATCGCCGCTGGCGATCTCCATGCGGAACACCGGATAGGGGCCGAGGCCATAGATGACGACGCGCCCGGACGTCGAGATGCCGAGCTCCTCGAGCCGCTTGGCGTCGAAGCTGGGGCCGATCTCGTCGCCGATCGCCTTCCACCACCGCATCCCCTCGTCGTCCTGGGGCGTCGTCTTCTTGATCTGCTCCCAGAACGGCCCGACGGCGTCGCCCATCCGCTTCCAGTAGTCGAGCGGCACCGGCTTGAAGGTCGCGAACGCGTACGCGGTGTCCGCCGGGGCGTACGTGAGCGCCGGGTTGTCCGGCAGGTCGACGGCGGCGCCCGGGGTTCCGGTCTGGCCGACGGCGGTCGACGCCTTCTCTTTCTTGCAGCCGGCGACCGTCAGCGCGGTGGTCAGAGCGAGGCCGGCCACGAGGGCGCGGCGACAGGACGAGGTGAGCTCCATGGCCCGTCCAGCCTGGCACCGCGGCTGCCCCAGGTGGTGATCCGGCGACAGCAAAGCGTGTGATGTGCGTCCGGATTGCCCCGGCGAGGCGCCCTCGCCTGGATTCCGCCGCTCCGGCGGGGAGCTACCCCGGGGCCCGCGTGCCGTCGGCGCCCCCCCTTCCCCGGCCCCTGCGCGCCTCCGGCCGCTTCCCTGCCCCTCGCCTTCGCGGGGGCCCTGCGCCCGGTCCGCCAGCGCAGCTCAGAAGCGCGTCACGTCGAAGGCGTAGACGAGGCCGTGGTTCGACAGCAGGAACAGGCGATCGTCGTCGGTGACCGTGGGCGCTCCCGACACGCCGTCGCCCGGGTTGAACCACTGCAGCACGTCGCCGGTGCGCTTGTCGGCGATGAAGATGCCGTCGCCGGCGAGCGTGTACAGGACGTAGTTGCCGGAGACCACCGGCGGCGCCGGCTCGCCGCCGCCGCGGGTGCCCTGGCGCCACAGGATGTTGCCCTCGAAGTCGAGGGCGTAGACGCCCTGGTCGGCGGCGGCGACGTAGACGCGCTCGCCGTCGGAGGCGACCCCGCCGGCGTTGCCGGGGCTCGCCGCCGGCTGGCTGGTGTCGACCAGCGGCAGCTGCCAGCGGACCAGGCCGGTGGTCTTGTCGAGGGCGTAGGCGCCGCCCGACGACGACGTGACGTAGACGGTGTCGTGGACGACCACGGGGGTGGCGTCGACGTCGACGAATCGGTCGGAGCCGCCCTTGAGCGAGGTCAGCCACGCCACCGAGCCGTTCTCGGCGCGGAGCGCGACCATGCTGCCGTTGGCGAAGCCGGTGAAGACCAGGTCGCCGTCGAGGGCGACGCCGGCGTGGCCGCGCAGCGTGTACTCCTCGGGCGTCTCGCCCTTGTACTGCCAGCGGAAGGCGCCGGTCAGCGCGTCGAGGGCGTAGACCTGGTCGGCCTCGTTCGAGAAGATCACGAGGTTGCCGCTGACCGCCGCGGCCTCCTCGATCGGCCCGCGCGACGCGTAGCGCCACTTGACGGCGCCGGTCTGGGCGTCGAGGCAGACCATCTCGCCGTCGTCGGTGCCGACGTAGATCCAGCCGCGATCGACGACCGGGGTCGCGCTGACCGCGCCGATCGGCGTCTTCCAGCGGACGCGGCCGTCCTTGGCCGCCAGCGCGTAGAAGGTGCCGCCCTCGGAGCCGATGAAGGCGGTGTCGCGCCAGACCAGCGCGCTGGCGAACTCCTGCGGCCGGGTCTCGGTCATCCGGTCGGAGGTCGACTTCTTCCAGCGGAAGGACAGCACCGGCCGGCCCAGCGGCGGGCGCGTCACGGCGCGCAGGGCGTCCGCCTGCTCGAGCGGGACCGCGGTGCAGCCGGTGGCAGAGGCCAGGACGAGGGCGGCGAGCGCAGCGGCGGAGCGAAGGAGCATGGAGGGCGTCTCGGGGCTGGGCCGCGCGTCAGGGCGGGCCGTCAGGGAGTGATCGCGGCGATCTGGGCCAGGCGCTGCTGGATGTCGCTCTTGATGTCGGAGCTCGGCAGCTCGAGCGCCTTCTCGAGGGCGGCCTTGGCCTCGGCGTTCTTGTCGAGGAGCATCAGGATGCGCGCCTCGTGGTAGAGCGCGAAGTCGCGGCGCGGGCCCTTGTCGTCGGTCTGCATCGCGCGGAACGCCTTCAGCGCCCCCTCGAGCGCCTGCTGGCGCTGGGCCGGATCGGTGATGGCGGCGGCGCGCCGCTCGGCGACGTAGCCGAGGCCCTCGCGGGCGAGCACGGCGTCGAGGCTGGTGCCGACCGAGTGCTGGCGGTAGATCGCCTCGGCGGCGTCGATCTTGCCGGCCTGGAGCTGGAGCGACGCCTCGAGGAGCGCGGCCGCCGCCTCGGCGCTGCCGGCCTGCTTGAGGGCGGCGATCGCGGCCTCGGCGCGGGTCTGGTACGAGTCGAAGCCGGGCTCCTTGCCCGGCTGCGCCGGCGGCGGCGGCTGGCCCTCGGCGGGCGCCGGGGTCACGTCGCGGCGCAGGATCTCGACGGCGTTGGCGACGTGCAGGCTCGCCTTCTCGGCGTTGCGCTGGCGGTACCAGACGACGCTGAAGAACACCATCACGACGACGGCGGCCACGACCACCACCGCGATGATCTTCTTCACGTGCGGCAGCAGGCGGTCGACGATCGAGTCACCGCCGATCGCCACCGGCGTCGCGCTCTTCGGCTTGAGCGCCGACGTCTCGGCGGCAGCCCCCACGGGCGGCCCCAGGGAGTCGGCGGCCTCGGCCGCCTTGGTGCTGCGTTCGGCCTTCTTGCCGGCCGTCTTCTTGGAATCCTTGGTCTCTGCCACGGTCGCCTCGCTCGGGGCGGCGGTAGTAGCACCCGGTCCCGGGGGAGTCAATTCGGGGGGACGGGGTGCGCGGTAGGACGCGGAGGCGCCGCGCCGGGTTGCCCGCGCCAAGGGTTTTCGGCGATACAGGTCGCCCGTGAGGACCTGTGGTTCCGCGCTGATCGTGGTCGCCGTGCTGGCGGCGCTGGCCGGACCGGCCCGCGCCGGCGACGGCGAGAGCGCCCTGTCCCTGTCCGTCGGCTACGGGATCTGGTCGGTCCCCGGCGAGGAGAAGGACACCCGGATCGGCCCCGACGGCGGCGCCGTGCTCGGGGTCGAGTACGAGCGCGGTTTCGGCGAGGCCTGGTCGTGGCGGGTCGCCGCGGCCGGCGGCGGCTACGCCGGCGGCGGCTGGAGCGGCTCCGGCTGGGCCGGGGCCGGGATCGTCTACCGCTTCGACGTCCTCAAGTACGTCCCGTACGCCGAGGTCAGCGCCGGCGGCGTGGTCCTCGCCGGCGGACCGCTCGAGGAAGCGCGCTTCGAGCCGGCGGCGGAGGCCGGCGGCGGGCTCGACGTGCTGGTCGATCGCGAGCTGTCGTGGGGGCTCGAGGCGCGGGTCGGCGTGTTCCCGGGGGAGATCGTGATCTTCACCGTCGGGCTGCGCGGCACCCACCGCTGGGGATTCTTCTAGCCCGGGTCAGCGCCGCTCGCCGTGCTTGTGCTTGCCCTGCTTCACCTTCACGAAGACGCGCAGCGGGGTGCCGCGGAAGCCGTAGCGCTTGCGGAGCTGGTTGATCAGGAAGCGGCGGTACGACGGCGACACGCCCTTGGGCTGGTTGGCCCACACGATGAAGGTCGGCGGCCGGGTCGCGCCCTGGGTCATGTACTGGATGCGGACCGCGTGGCCGCGGTGGAGCGGCGGCGGCACGACCTCGCAGACCTCGGCGAAGAACCGGTTGAGCTCCGCGGTCGTGATGCGGCGCCGGAACTGGACGGCGACGCGATTGACCAGGTCCATGAGGCGATCGACGCCGTCGCCGCGCTCGGCGCTGAGGAGGACGACCGGCGCCCAGTCCAGGAAGTGGAAGGTGTCCTTGATCTTCTGGCGGAGCTCCTTCTCGGCGGCGTCGCCGGCGAGAAGATCCGACTTGTTGAGGGCGAGGACCAGCGCCTTGCCGGCCTCGGCGATGGCGCCGGCGAGGTGCGCGTCCTGCTCGCTCGGGCCGATCGACAGGTCGATGACGAGGACGCAGACGTCGGCGCGCTCGACCTGGCCGAGCGCCATGCTGACCGCGATCTTCTCGACGTCGGCCTCGACCCTGGCCTTGCGCCGGATGCCGGCGGTGTCGACCAGGATGTAGCTCTTGCCGCCGAGCTCGAAGCGGCTGTCGACCGGATCGGTGGTGGTGCCGGGGACGTGGTGGACCAGCGAGCGCTCCTCGCCGAGGAGCCGGTTGGTGAGCGACGACTTGCCGGCGTTCGGCTTGCCGACGAAGGCGACCCGCAGCGGCTGCTTTTCGGCGTCGCGCTCGCTCGCGCGGCCCTCGAAGGCCTCGTCGCCGGGCGCCTCGTCGTTGTCGCTGTCGTCCGCGCCCTCCTCGTCGTCCTCGCCCGGCGCCTCCACGTCGCCGCCCGGGAAGTGGGCGACCACCGCCTCGAGCAGCTCGTCGACGCCGCGGCCGTGCGCGGCCGACACCGCGATCGGCTCGCCGAGGCCGAGCTCGAACAGGTCGGCGACCAGCGGGTCGCGCTTGGCGCTGTCGATCTTGTTGGCGGCGAGCACCACCGGCTTGCCGGACTTGCGGATCTGGGCGGCGACCTCGCGGTCGAGCGGGGTCACGCCGGCGGTGGCGTCGACGACCAGCACGACGACGTCGGCCTCGTCGATGGCGCGCCAGGCCTGGCGGTGGATGCCGGCGCCGATGACGTCGGACTCGGCCTCGGGATCGAGGCCGCCGGTGTCGACCAGCCGCATCTCGCGGCCGAAGTAGTCGGCCTCGCCGTAGCGGCGATCGCGGGTCAGGCCGGGGCTGTCGTGGACGAGCGCCGGCCGACCGCCGACCAGGCGGTTGTACAGGGTCGACTTGCCGACGTTGGGCCGGCCGACGATGGCGACGAGGGGGGCGATGTCTGGGGCTTCCACGGCACTCACGTCGGATCGGTGTAGCCGAGCTTGCCGATGCCGCGCTCGTCGCGGCTCCAGTCGGGCTCGACGGTGACGCGCAGGTTCAGGTGGACCGGGCAGGCGAGCAGCTCCGACACCGCCTGGCGGGCGGCGATGCCGATCTGCTTGATCCGCTGGCCGCCCTTGCCGACCACGATCGCCTTCTGCGACTCGCGCTCGACGACGACGCGGGCGGCGATGGCGACGTCGCCGCGCTCGCGCTCCTCGAAGCTCTCGACCACCACGCCGGCAGCGTACGGCAGCTCCTTGCCGAGCTGGTGGTAGAGCTGCTCGCGGATGAGCTCGCCGGCGAGGAACGGCTCGGCGCGGTCGGTGACCATGTCCTCGGGGAACAGCATCGGCCCCTCGGTCAGGCGGCGGCCGACCGCCTGCTCGACGATGCCGATGCCGTCGCCGCGCAGGGCGCAGATCGGGATGATCTCGGCGCGCTCCTCACCCCAGCCGTGCCACGCCTCGAGCAGCGGCAGCAGCTCCGGCTTGGCGACGCGATCGATCTTGTTGAGGGCGACCACGACCGGCAGGCGGCGCGCCGCCTCGGCCAGGGGCTGGGCGTCAGGCTCGGCGAGGCGATCCGGGGTGCGGTCGCGGGCCTCGGAGGCGTCGATCATGAGCAGCAGGACGTCGGCGTCGCTGGCGGCGGCCACCGCCTGCTCGCGCATGAAGCGGCGCAGCGCCCCCTGCCCCAGCTGCAGCCCCGGGGTGTCGACGTAGGCGATCTGGGCGCGGCCGCCGGCGGCGAGATCGAGGCTGTGAACGCCGAGGATCCGGTTGCGCGTCGTCTGCGGCTTGGGCGAGACCGCGCTCAGGCGGCGGCCGAGGATCTGGTTCAGGAGCGTCGACTTGCCGACGTTGGGCAGGCCGACGATCGCGCAGAAGCCGGCCCGGGTCGCCGTCGGAGCGGTCGTGTCGGTGTCGCCGGGCATGGCGGTCGCGTATAGCCCAGCCGCGCAACCGGCACAAGCACGTCGCCGGAGAGCCACGGCGGCGCGCCACCTTACCGGCGGCCGATGTCCTACATCGGCCGGTGAATCGAGTACTTGCGCCCCTTCGGGAGGAACCAGATGCGACTTCGAGCTCTCTCCCTCTGCGCGTTGGCGTCCGCCGCCTGGTCCGGCTGCGCGCTGGACGACGCCGGCCCGCTGGACCCCGCGGCGGACGTCGCCGCCCTCGCCCCCGGCCCGGCCGCGGCGGCGCCGGTCGCGCCGCGGATCACCACCCCGCCGCGCCACAACTACGAGGACGCGCCGCGGACCCCGGACGTGGACGACCCGGCGATCTGGCGGCCGCGGTCGCGCCACCAGCGGCCGCTGGTGATCGGGACCCTCAAGAACGCCGGCATCGAGGTGTACGACCTCGACGGCCGCATCCTGCAGACGGTCAGCGCGCCCAACCGGCCGGCGATCGGCGCCGACGATCCGCCGGCGCCCGGCGTCCAGCCCGAGGCCGCGACCTCGCCCTGCCCCGGCAGCGCCTCCGGCGAGACGTTCGGCCGCCTCAACAACGTCGACATCGTCTACGGCGTGCGGATGCGCCGCGACGGGCGCTGGCGCCGGGTCGACCTCGCGGTGGTCACCGACCGCGGCTGTGATCGCCTGCGCATCTTCGCCATCGAGCCCGGCCGCGCCGGCGGGCCGCTGGTCGACGTCACGGCGCCCGACGCGCCGCGGATCTTCCCGACCCGCCGGGTCCTGGCGTCGCCGGTGCAGTCGCCGGGCGCGCCGGCGGTCGAGGTGCAGCCGAACCCGATCGACGATCAGGACACCACCTACGGCCTCGCCGTCTACCAGGACGGCGGCCGCGTCCGCGTCGTCGTGAGCCAGGAGCACCGCAACACGCTCGCCGTGGTCGAGCTGCGCGCCACCCGCGACGGCCGCTTCACCTACGAGCCGCGCGCCGAGCTGCGCTTCCCGGCGGTGTTCGACGTCGCCGGGCCTGGCGGCGCCCGGGTCGCGTGGACGCCGTGCCGCGAGGAGCCGGCGGAGGACCTCCAGTTCGAGGGTCTCGTCGTCGATACCGACCACGGCGTCCTCTACGCGTCGCAGGAGATCGTCGGCGTGTGGGCGCTCGACCTCGATGAGCTGTGCGGCGTGGTCGACGTCTCGCCCGACCACCTGGTCGAGCGGGTGAAGTCGTTCGGCGCCCCGTTCTGGGCGGTGCCGGACGACGGCGAGTACGAGTGCCTGGCCGAGGCGCCCGAGGACGTTCCGGCCGGCACCGTCGCGGGTCCCGGCGTCGCCGGCGCCGGCGGCGCCCACCTCGAGGCCGACGTCGAGGGCATGACCGTCTACTACGACCGCGGCGACGCCACCTACCTGATCGTCTCGAGCCAGGGCTCGAGCACGTTCGAGGTCTACGACCTGGCGCACCGGCGCCGGCCGCTGGCGTCGCGCAACCTGGGCCGCTTCCAGATCGACGGGGTCGGCTCGACCGATGGCATCACCGTGGTCGGCGCCGACCTCGGCGGCGCCTTCCGCGACGGCCTGCTCGTGATCCAGAACGGCGACGCGCCGCCGCCGGCGTCGACGGAGCCGATCGCTGGCTACGAGTACGACGGCTCGGCGCAGCTGGTCTACGTCCGCTGGGCGGACGTGGCGGCGTCGTTCTCGCCGCGGCTCCTCACGCCGCGATAGGCGGGTGACGCTGTCGGAGCACCCGGGTACGGTTTCGCCGTGGGGCCCTTCGCGATGATCCTCGCCGTGGCGGCCGCGGTGGCGGCCTGCCTGCCCCTGCCCGGCATGTTCGTCGCGATGAGCCTCGGCATCGGCGCCATCGGCATCGGCCTCGCCGCGTACCGACGGCGCGCCGATCCGGGCGGCCGGCGCCTGTGGGGCGCTGGCGCGATCGCGGTGGGAGGCGCGGCGCTCATCCTGGCGGCGCTGCGATACGCCCTCACCCTCACCGCCGTCGGCACCATCGAATCGCTGATCCGGACCTGACGCGAGCGCCGGTTCCGGAGCGCACGCCGCGCGCAGGGCGCGCGCGCCGGATGACGCGCGGCGCAAGCGCTGCGCACGCAACGAAGTCGTTGCACCGGAGACCGCATCGAAGGCAGGCTCGACCCGAGAGGCACGCTGTCTGCAGTTGGGTCGGGACCAAGGAGGCAAGGTCGATGCAGTCAGAGATTCTCCCTCGGGCCGTGGAGAGACTCCACCTCGAGGATCTCGAGCAGCGGCGCCGCGTGCGCCGGCTGGTCGATGGCGGTGACTGGGCGTGCTCGAACGGCGACGTCGAGTCGCTCGCCCACGTCGCGCGCCAGCTCATCGCCGACGCGCCGCGCGCGATCCAGTTTGATCTGGTCGCCGTCGCCGAGCTCGCGTCGGTGGACTTCCTGGTGGCGAGCTCGCGCTGGTCGGAGCTGAGCGGTCGATTGCGCAGCTAACCGGCGATCGCGAGGACGATCGACGCCGCGATCGCGGCCAGCACGATCGCGAGGACGGCGATGCCGCGCGCGAGGGCGCCGCGGTCGACGCTCGACAGGAGCGCGCGCAGCTCCATCGACCGCCGCTGGCGGGCGGCGAGCTGAAGGTCGTGCTCCTCGATCGCGACCAGCTCGAAGCGGAGCGGCTCCGGGCGGTCGGCGTAGAGCTGCTCGCCGAGGTCCTCGAGGGCGAGCTTGCGGGCGGCCTCGGCATCGGCCGCGGCGCGCTCCTCGGCTCCCCCGCGGGCGTTGATCGCAGCGGCGCGCTCGTCGGCGCGGGCGCGGGCGGCGGCGTGGTCGGCGCGGACCCGGGCGAGGCGATCCTCGAGCTCGGCGCGGCGCGACGACAGCTGGGCGAGGCGCGGCGCGAGGCTCTCGAGCTCGGCGACCACGCGCGGATGCT
>Ga0075421_100013884_pt1 | contig 10048 bp, 8 predicted proteins | sample SoiMetdeltSBSDD5_FD_75292 | JGI IMG/M metagenome (GOLD analysis project Ga0075421, IMG submission 75292) | Bulk soil microbial communities from a Populus tree surrounding site in Tennessee, USA - Soil MetaG P. deltoides SBSDD5 | ecosystem: Environmental > Terrestrial > Soil > Tree plantation... | reverse complement strand
CGCTCCCTCTCCCGCTCCCGCTCCCACTCCCGATTCTTCATTCCGGAAAAGTGGAAGGGAATTCACCACGGAGTCACGGAGGCACGGAGAGTCTCGTTGGGGCATCAGGACCTCCTCCGATCCTCAGCCTTCCAGATACACCTGCAGATCCGCCACGTTCGTCCCGGTGCCGCCCGTGACGAGGAGCGTTCCTGCCGCCTCGTGCCAGGCGTAGGAATCGTTCTCGGCGAGCGCCCTTTGGGGAGAGAATCCCGCGCCCGTTGCGGCATCGAGGGACTCCGGGTCCACGATCGCACCCGCCGCATCCGTGGGTCCGTCGCGCCCGTCCGTCCCGGCGCTCAGGAAGGTCCAGTGGCGCCCCGAGAGCACGGTCCCGGCTGCGATCGCGAACGCGAGCGCTAGCTCCTGGTTCCTGCCACCCTTGCCGCGCCCGCGCAGCGTGACCGTGGTCTCGCCGCCCGCCAGGATGGCGCGCCGACCGCCCCTGGGCCTTCCAGCCGCGCGCGATGCCAGGAGAGCCCCTGTAAAGCGGGCCTCGCCCTCGAGGGGGGAATCGAGGACCTCGACTTCGTAGCCCAGCGAGCGCCCTTTCTCTGCTGCGGCGGCGAGGCTGATCCGGTTACCGCCGATGATTCGGTTCTCGACCCGGTCGAAGATCGGGTCGCCGGGCTTCGGCGTCTCGGCGATCCTTCCATCCACGCCGGCATCGATGCGCTTCCGGACCCGGACGGGCGCGTCTTCCCAGATGCCTCTCTGGATGAGGATCTCCTTCGCATCCGCGAACGTGGTCGGGTCCGGCGCGGTGGGCCCGCTCGCGATGAAGCTGACGTCGTCCCCGACGACGTCCGAGAGGATGAGCGACTCGACCGCGGCTGGCTGCGCCCTCGCCGCGAGCCCGCCGCCCTTCAGCCGGGAGAGGTGCTTCCTCACCGTGTTGACCTCGCGGATGTCCGCTCCCGATGCGAGGAGGAGCGACGTGACCCGCGCCTTCTCCTCGAGCCCGAGCCCCTCCGCAGGGGCCGGGACCAGCGCCGAGCCGCCGCCCGAGATGAGGACGAGGAGCCCGTCCCCCTTCCTCGCCGAGCCGGCGAGCGTCTCGATGGCCGAAGCGGCATCCGCGCCGCGGCGGTCCGGCACCGGATGTCCGGCCGCGCGCACATCGAAGCCTGGCACCGGCCGGTGGTTCTCGTCGTTGACGACGGCGATGCCGGCCTCGCGGAAGAGGCCCGCGTGCAGGACGCTCCGCGCGGCCTCGGCCATGAGGCATGCGGCCTTCCCGAAGGCGACGACGCGCACCGCGCCGGGCGGCGACACCTCCCGCCCCGCGATGAGCACGCCGCCGCGATCGCTCCGCCGGATGGCTCTGGCCACGGACCGGCGGGGATCCGCGGCCTCGACCCCGGCGAGGAAGATCGTTGTCGCGTCGGCGCGCCGCTCTACGGCGGAAGCGTCCAAGGTCAGCGGCGAGCTTCCGCGACGAGCTCGCGGGCGCGGGCAGGGTCGACGGGATCCCGCGCCCGGCCCTTCTCCTTGAGGGACGTGCCCACTATGGCTCCGTCGGCGATCCGGAGCGTCTCGCGCACGGTGGCCAGCGTGACGCCGCTTCCGACGAGGATCGGCACACCCGGCACGGCCTCGCGCGCGCTCTTCAGGTCGCCGGAGCTGGCTCCTCTCCCGGTGGCTGGGCCCGTGACGATGAGCGCGTCCGCGAGTCCGCGCTCCGCCGCGTTGCGCGCCTCCTCGGCGAGATCGTGCCGGATCCCGATCGGCATGGAATGCTTGACGTCGATGTCGGCGAGGATGGCGACATCCGGAGCGAGGACCGCTCTATCGCGAAGGGTGCGGGCCGCGTCGCCCTCGATGATGCCCTGATCCGTGATCGACCCGCCGACGTGCACGTTGACCCGGATCATGTCGAGACCGGCCGCGAGCGCAATGGCGAGCGCGCCGCCCGCGTCGTTCCGGAGCACGTTCACGCCGCGCAGGGCTTCCCCCCGGGGCAGCTCGAGCGCGATGCGGGTCATGAGCGCGATCACGTGCGGAGGCGCCGGTCCCTTCAAGAAGGGGATGTCCCCGAAGTTCTCGAGCACGTACCCGTCGAAGCCCGCCTCGAGGATGGTGTCCGCGTCCCGCCTCGCGGCGGCGATGATCTCCTCGACGGTCCCGGCGTGGAGAGGGCTCCCGGGAAGCGGCTTCAGGTGGACCATCCCGAGAAGGACCTTCCTTTCGGCGGCAACCTTCCTGAACCTCATGTCACGGCCTCCGCGGGATCGGAGGACAGATCCACATCGAGGATGTTCGACAGCTCGGTGCGCTGCACGGAATCGGCCGGCTCGAGCCGGAGGGACCCGAGCCGGTCCTCGACCGTCCGGGGGGTCCCCGGGCCTCCTCTCCACACGATGTGATCCGTCGGGACCGACCGGATCTCTCCCGAAGCCGCCAGGATCTCGGCCACCGCCTCGCCGCTCGCGATTCCCTCCTCGACGACGCGCTTCGAGCGGAGTAGTCCGCTCTTGACTCGCTCGCGGCGGACGAGGACGAGATCGGTGCGGGGGATCACCGAGGGCGTGCCCTGATCCCAGACGAAGAGGGTCTTTTTCAGGGAATCGCGCGCGACGAGATAGAGGGGCGGCACCTGTATCCCGGCGGGCTCGAACTCGGCCGCGAGCGCCGCCCGGGCCCTCCCGTAGGCCCAGTACTCCCGGGACTTGCGGGCCGACCAGAACGTGAGGGAGGTCCTGTCCTTCACCTCGAGCGCTGCCTTGCGGTTGGACCGCAGCCAGCTCTCGAGGACCGCGGCGGGCTTGCCCTCGCCGCTCCCCGCGGATGCGGCGCCCTCGGGGGCATCATCGAGCACGCTCGCGTGCTCCATCTGGAGCCCGAGCGCCGAGGACAGCTTCCCTGCGAACTCGATGGCCTCGAGGGCGAAGAACGTGGGCCGGATCACCGGGAGATGAAGCGTCACGAGGGGGAACTCCACGACCTCGTCCGTGCCGGCTTCCGGTTCCTCTTCGGAAGCCGCTTCATCTTCCTTCTGCGCGTCGGCGGCTTCTTCTTCCACGGCCGCTTCGCCGAGCAATCCCGCGACGTGCGGCGCGAGGATGACCTGGAACATGACGCTCGTGTCGTCGTTCCTGTAGTAGAGCTGGGTCGTGGCTCGCAGGCCCCTGCGAACGGTGCCCGCTTCCAGCACCGTGTCGATGACCCTCTGTGGGTCGAGGGCGGCGGCGCCTCCCGGTTCGAGAAGAAAGATATCGAACATTTTGGATGCTCGTCCGAGCTTCGCTCCTTCGCTCATCGACTGCTCCTCGACGCACTCGGGCAAGTATGCCAATTAAACCAAAGCGCTGAGGGCTTGTGCTACAATCCCGCGCATGAAAATCTGGGCCATCGCCGACTTACATCTCGGGTTCTCCACCGGGAAGTGGATGGACCCGTTCGGCGAGCACTGGAAGGGCCATCACCTGAAGGTGGAGGCGGCCTGGAAGGAAACCGTCGGTCCCGAGGACATCGTCCTCATGCCGGGAGACTTCTCCTGGGCGATGCGCCCGGACGAGGTCGCGATCGAGTTTCGGTGGCTCGGCGCTCTGCCGGGACGTAAGGTCCTGATCAAGGGCAATCACGATTACTGGTGGCCCGGGTCGCACGCGAAGCTCGCCTCGCTGCTCCCGCCCGGAACCCATGCGATAAAGAAAAAGGCCGTCGTCATCGACGGCATCCCCATCGTGGGAGTCCGTGGTGGAGACTTCAGCTCGAGAGATGGGGAAGAGGTCCCGGAGGTGGAGACGAGGCTCGTCCGGGAGAGGAACGAGCTCCTCCAGTCGATCGACGACCTCACGAAGATGTACGACGGCGATCGCCCGCCGATCGCACTCTTCCACTATCCCCCGTTTCCCATGGGCCGCTCGGAGAGCCTGTTCACCCGGATCCTCGAGGACATCGGCTGCTCCCTCTGCGTGTTCGGGCATCTCCACACGGCGCCGGAGTGGGAGCGCGTTTTCCAGGGCGAGAAGCGCGGGGTCCGCTATCGCCTCGTGAGCTGCGACTCGCTCAACTTCAAGCCCCTGCTCGTCGACGAGGTCTGAAGGAAGGCCGAGCCCTGGGCCCGCCTCTGTTAGGGCCCGCCACGAAATAGCCTCTACATTCGGCCGGCTGCACGGCCACGATGCTGCGTTGCTCGGACTCGTCGTATTCTCCGCATACGTCTTCGTCCTCGCGCCTTGCCTCGCGTCCGTTCGCTCGGCCTCGGTGTGACGATGATATTCCGGGGCGAGCCCTTAGCCGCCGGCGACCTGGAGCCTGCGGCTATAATCGCAGGTCACTTCCTTTCCCTTTCATCTAGCTCACCCAGGATCGACATGTCGCCGGGACCCCGTTTCTCGAGCCCGCTCGCTCTCCTCGTTTTTACCGCTCTGTCGTTTTCCGCGTATGCCGCGGACCCGCCCCGTTCGGAGAGGTTCTCCGGGCCTCCTCGCGAGCCGCCGTCGAGGGATTTCGATTTCCTGCACCTACGACTCGACTGCTCGTTCGACTGGGCGGAGAAGTGCGTCGAGGGGACGGTGAGCCACAGGGCGCGCTCGTATCGCAAGGGCGCGCGATTCATGGAGCTCGATGCGGTCGGGATCGATGTGCATGCCGCCAGGGACGGATCGGGGCGCGATCTTGCGATCGAGAAGCTCCCGGACAAGCTGCGCGTGGATCTCGGCAGGGAGACCGCGGCCGGGGAAGAGGTCGCCGTCGAGATCCGCTACCGCGCGCACCCGCGAATGGGGCTCTACTTCCATCGTCCCGAGGAGAAGCACGCGGACATACCGCTTCAGCTCTGGACCCAGGGGGAGACCGAGGAGGCCCGCCACTGGATCCCCTGCTTCGACCATCCATCGGACAAGCTCACGACGGAGATCCGGGCCAAGGTGCCGAAGCCCCTCATCGCCATCTCGAACGGCAAGCTCCTCTCGACCGAGGAGGTCGGGGACCACCGCATCTTCCACTGGCAGCAGGACAAGCCCCACGTGACGTATCTCATCTCCCTCGTCGCGGGGGACTTCGCCGTCTGGAAGGGTCAGGCGGGCAAGATCCCTCTGGCGGCGTACGTCGCGAAGAAGGACGAGGCCTTCGCGGCGCGGAGCTTCGAGCTGACGGCCGACATGATGACCTTCTTCGAGGTGAAAACGGGGCATGCGTATCCCTGGGACAAGTACGACCAGCTCTGCGTGCACGGCTTCAACTTCGGAGGGATGGAGAACACATCCGCGACGACCCTCACGGAGGCCACGCTCCACGACGAGCGCGCGGCCCTGGACCACACGAGCATGGACCTCGTGGCCCACGAGCTCGCGCATCAGTGGTTCGGCGACCTCGTGACCTGCAAGGACTGGGGAGACATCTGGCTCAACGAGAGCTTCGCGACCTTCTTCGCGAACCTGTACAGGGAGCACCGGCTCGGCTGGGACGAGGGTGTGTACGACAGGTACGAGGATGGCGAGAAGTACAAGGGCGAGGACCGCGGACGGTACCGGCGCGCGATCGCGACCCGCGGCTGGAAGAGCCCGAACGACATGTTCGATGCGCACAGCTACCCAAAGGGCGGACGCGTCCTCGGCATGCTCCGGTACGTGCTGGGGGATGACCGGTTCTTCGCGGGCATCAAGCTCTACCTCGACAGACACTCGTTTCGCTCCGTCGAGACCGCGGACTTCCGCATGGCGATGGAGGACGCTTCGGGCACGAGCCTGAGCTGGTTCTTCGACGAGTGGATCGGCTCCGGAGGGCACCCAAGCTACAAGGTCTCGAGCTCCTGGGTGCCCGAGGAGAGCGCGGTCCGCGTGGAGGTCGAGCAGGTCCAGAAGACGGACGAGCTCACTCCGCTCTTCAGGATGCCGGTCGTCATCGCCGTGATCGGGCCGGAGTCGCGGGCCGAGCACAAGGTCGTGGTCTCGGAGCAAAAGCATACCTTCACGTTCCCTGCTCCCGCGCGGCCGCGCCTGGTGCGCTTCGATCCAGGGGACTGGATCCTCAAGGACCTCGACCACTCGAGGACCCGCGAGGAGCTCCTCTACCAGCTCTCTCACGATCCCGACGCGATGGGCCGCCGCGATGCGGCCGAGACGCTCGCCCGCGATGCGAGCGACAAGGGCGTCCTCGACGCGCTCCTCGACCGGCTCGGCCAGGAGCCCTTCTGGGGCGTCCGCCTCCAGGTCGTCAAATCGCTGGGGGGGTCGAAGGTGCCCCCGGTGAGGGACGCCCTCCTCGCGAGGCTTCGCACCGAGCCCAAGTCACGGGTGCGCGCCGAGATGCTCCGCGTTCTCGGTGAGCATGGAGGCGGTGGGGACGTGGTCCAGGCGCTCCGGGATGCTCTGGCCAGGGACCCCTCCTACGTCTGCGCCGCGGCGGCCCTGCGGGCGCTCGGCTCCGCGGCGAAGCCCGACGCCCGAGAGGCCGCTCTCGCCGCGCTCGATCGCGACTCGCACGAGGACGTCATCCGGGCGGCCGCGATCGATGTGCTCGCCGCGGATCTCGCGCTGCCCGAGGAGGAGCGCGCCTCGGATGTGAAGCGGATCGCGGAGCTCGCGACGGGAGGGAAAACCGACAACGTCCGGTCGGCCGCGCTCGAGGCTCTGGGGAAGACCGGGAAGGGAAAGGAAGCCGCGCTCGATGCGGCCACGAAGGCGCTCGATGATCCGAGGATTCGCGTGAGGCTGGAGGCCATAGAGGCCCTGGCCAGGCTCGGCGATCGCCGCGCCATCCCATCGCTCGAGGCCCGGAGGGCCCGGGAGCTCCAGGCGGTGTTCCACGACCCCGCGGGAGCGATCACGCGGGCCATCGCCCGCATCGAGGGGCAGACGGACGTGAAGACGCTCCAGGAGGACCTCCGCAAGCTGAGGGCGGTGAACGAGGACCTCGAGAAGAGGCTGAGCGAGCTCGAGAGGCGGGGTCGGACCGCGTCCTTCTGAGCCTCCCTTCAGGGCGCGGCGCGGATCCACTCCTCGAGAGGGATGTCCTGGCAGCCGGCGTACACCGCGTGCGCGCGCGTGAGCTTCTCCGGCTCCTCCGTCGTCGTGATGGCGAGCACGGTCATGCCGGCGCTGAGCCCCGCCTCTATTCCCACGGGGGAGTCCTCGATGACGAGGCAATCCTCGGCCGCGAGCCCGAGGCGCTCGGCGGCCTTCAGGTAGAGGTCCGGATGGGGCTTCGAGCGCTCCACCTCGTGGCGCCCCACGATGGCATCGAAGAACGTCGCGGCCCCCACGGCCTCGAGAAGGAGCTGCGGGGTGCGGCTTGCCGTGGCGACCGCCATCCTCACGCCCCTCGAGCGCAACCGCTTCACGAACTCGATGGAGCCCGGTATCGGCTCGAGCCCGCCGCTCTTCAGGCAATCGCGGACGTGGCGCTCCTTCGCCTCCATGAGGCGTCCCATCCGGGCGGGGGGGATGTCCCCGAAGACGCGTCGGATGACCTCGTCCCGGGACGCGCCGATGCCGAGCTCGAGGTATTCCTCCCAGGGGAAGGACCGCCCTTCCTCGGCGAAGGTGCGGCGGAAGGCCTCCCAGTGAAGGGGCGCCGAGCTCACGAGCACTCCGTCGAGATCGAAGATGACGGCACGGTGGCCGGCCCGGATCGCTGCCATGCAGATAGCGATTGAAACGCAGGAAGAGCGCGGTAACAAGCTCCCGGAGAGAGCCGCTTTCCAGTCGTATGATGTCTGCATGTCTCCGGCTTCCCCAGAAAGAGCCGCCCTGCGCGTGGGCTTCATCGGGCTCGGGAACATGGGGAAGCCCATGGCGGAGCGCGTTCTCCGGGCCGGGTTCCCGCTCACCGTGTACTCGAGGACGATGTCCCGGGCCGAGCCTCTCGTCGCAGAGGGCGCCCGGGCGGCGGCGAGCCCTGCCGAGGTCGCCCGCGGCACTGACGTCGTGCTCGCGTGCCTCTCGAGCGTGGCCGCGAGCCTCGAGGTCTTCCTGAAGCGCGACGGCGTGCTCGAGGCGGCCCGACCGGGGCTCCTCGTCGTGGATCATTCCACGATCGATGTCGCCACGGCGCGGGGGCTCCATGCTGCCCTGTCCGCGAAGGGAGCTTCCTTCCTCGATGCGCCCATCAGCGGAGGGCCCGTGGGGGCTGCCGACGGATCCCTCTCCATCATGGTGGGCGGCGATCGGGAGTCCCACGACCGCTGCCTCCCCGTATTCCGGGCGCTGGGGCGCAAGGTGGTCCACATGGGCCCGACGGGCTCCGGGACCGCGGCGAAACTGGCGAATCAGCTCCTCGTGTCCGTGGGGACCATCGCGGTGTGCGAGGCGTTTCTCCTTGCCGAGAGGGAAGGCGTCGATCTCGGCAGGCTCCAGGAGGTGCTGGAGGAGTCCTGGGGCGCGAGCCGGATGCTCTCGAGGAACGCCCCCGTCATCGCCGGCCGCAAGATCGGGCCCTCGGCCGCGCCGGCGCGGAACCTGGCGAAGGACACCGCGCTCATCCTTTCCATCTGCAAGGCCCGCGGCCTGAGCCTCCCCCTGGTCTCGCAGGCGGCGGCCCTCTTCGAGGAGCTCGTGGCCCTGGGCCGCGGGGAATGGGACATCGCGGCCGCCCTCACGCTCCTCGAGGAACGATCGCTGCCGCCTGCATCCTGATGTCGATCGTGATCGCGATCGCGGCGGTTAGTCGCGGCTCGAGAGGAAGATGCTGAGGATGTACCAGAAGAGGAGCGCGACCGCGGCGAAGAGCGCGAGCGAGGCGGCCACGTGCTGGTCCGTCCGGTAGTGGTGGAGCACGTTCGAGGTGTAGTAGATGATGTAGCCGCTCGCCAGGGTCACCATCACGGCCGCGAAGATCGTCCCAAGGTTGAAGCCGAAGAGCAGGCTCGCGAGGAGGAGGCCGAGGGCGATGAAACTGCCGACGGAGAGCCCCGCCCTGAGGAAGGAGAAGTCCTTGCCGGTCCCGAGGACGAGGAGCGTGAGCCCTGCAAAGACGGCCAGGGTCAGCATCGCGGCGGACGGGAGGAGCTGCGGCGAGGAGTAGAAGGCCGCCAGGGTGATTAGCGGCGTGAAGATGAAGGCTTCGGCCGCGACGTAGAGGCCCAGCCCGAGGTACTGCATGGCGGGTGAGGCGCCCGAGCTCGCCCAGCGGTCCGCGATCCACCCGACGAACATGAACGCCGCGAGGACGATGAACCCGTTGTAGCCGGTCATCATGCGGCCGATGAAGGTCTCCGGGATCAGCCTGAGGAAGAGAGCCTCGAGCGCCACGAAGGCGACGAGCGCGCCCGCGACGTGGGCGTAGGTCCTGCGGATGAATGCCGTCCGGGCCCCGACCTCGGCATGGGCTGCTGCGGCGACGGCTGGAGCCATGGCGTACGACACGATCGAACCTCCCCGGTCAGTGGGTCCTGAATGCTGCCTTGCGGTGGCGCGGCGCTCGCACCCCCAGCGTCGAGGATACGGGACCGGCTTGCCGGAAACCAGAGGGCGGGGACGCGATGCTGCCTCAGCGGGACTCGAGCTTCCGCTCGATGGAGTCCAGGTCCCAGAGGCGATGCGGAGCGATGTCTACCGCCGACACCTCGGAGCTCTTGTGGCGATACGTCGCCGCGCATGGGTCCTCGGCGGCTCGATCGAGGACTGGACCGACTGGACCTTGGGTTCCTTGTAAACCCCCAGGAGGCCCGGTATAAACGCTCCTTCCCCGTGGACCGACCGTTCTTGCAGAAGCGACGCAGAGGCGGCATAGCCAAGCGGTAAGGCAACGGTTTGCAAAACCGTCATCCCCGGTTCAAATCCGGGTGCCGCCTCCATCTTTGCTCGCCCGGAGCTGTTGATGGCTGTCTCGAGTCCAGCACCCGGGGATGACGGTTTTCGTTGTTGTTTTGGCGCCGATCGCAAGCGATCGGCGGCCGGTCATCCCCGGTTCCCGTTTTGTTGGCGCGGCTCGTTCGAGCCGCGCGTGGCGGGTGCCGCCTCCATCTTTGCTCGCCCGGAGCTGTTGATGGCTGTCTCGAGTCCAGCACCCGGGGATGACGGTTTTCGTTGTTGTTTTGGCGCCGATCGCAAGCGATCGGCGG
>Ga0075421_100013882_pt1 | contig 10050 bp, 5 predicted proteins | sample SoiMetdeltSBSDD5_FD_75292 | JGI IMG/M metagenome (GOLD analysis project Ga0075421, IMG submission 75292) | Bulk soil microbial communities from a Populus tree surrounding site in Tennessee, USA - Soil MetaG P. deltoides SBSDD5 | ecosystem: Environmental > Terrestrial > Soil > Tree plantation... | reverse complement strand
CACGCTGTTCATCGTCCCGTCGATTTACATGCTCGTGGCGAAGACGCGCGCCGCCGTCCCGGTCAGCGAGGGCCAGCCCGGGAGCGACGTCGCGGCGCTTGTACAAGCGGCCACGTAATCGCCGCATGCAGATTGGAGATCCGCGTATGAATCCGCGCTACATGTTTGCCCGCGCTCGCTCGATAGGCGTGATCGTGGCTGCAGCTCTGGCCTCGACGGTCACGTCAGCGCAGACAGTGCCGAACGAACTGCCCGGGACGCTGCGATTGACGCTCGAAGACGCGGTGCGGCGCGCCGTCGATCGCAACCCCGATCTGGCGATCGTTCGCCTCAACAGAGACACCGCGGCGACGCGCGTCGAGGAGGCTGGCGGCGCGTTCGTGCCGTTGTTCTCGACGACAGTGGGCCGCTCCGGGGACGTGACACCGCCATCGAACTTTCTGCTTGGCGACCGCGGCGTCAGCGTCAACGACTGGTTCTCCTCGACCGGCGTTCGGCAGCGGGTGCCTTGGGGAGGCGGCACGTGGAATGTGTCATGGGACGCCGCACGGACCACGACGAACAACCCGTTGAGCAGCTTCGATCCGAGCCTGGTCTCGGGAATCCAGATCGCGTTCTCGCAGCCGTTGTTCAAGGACCGCACTGTCGACGCCTCGCGGCATCAATACCTGATCGCGAGCCGGAACCACCAGACCTCGGAGCTCCGCTTTCGCGAGTCGGTGGTGCAAACGGTCGCGGCAGTCAAGCAGGCCTACTGGACGCTCAAAGCAACAATCGCGAACGTGACGGTCCAGCAGCGGTCGCTCGAATTGGCCGAGGAACTGGTTCGACAGAACAAAGCGCGAGTCGACGTGGGGCAGGCGCCGCCGCTCGATCTGCTGCAGGCGCAAGCCGAGGTCGCGCAGCGGCGCGAGAACCTGATTCGCGCCAACGCCACCGCCGGCGATGCGGAAGACCGACTGCGCCGCCTGATCATGGACCCCGCGGCTCCGTCGTTCTGGCAGGTGCGCCTCGAGCCTGTCGACGAACCCAGGGGAGGCGACCTGGAGTTCGACGTCGAGAGCGCGGTGGCGGCCATCTCTAGCCGACGGCTGGATCTGGCGCGCGCGCGAAACGAGCTGGCCAACGCAGAAAGCAACGTCGCCTTCTACAACAACCAGAAGCTGCCTGACGTACGGCTCGAAACGTCGTACCGCGGAAACGGTTTGAGCGGCACACAGTTCCTGCGCAGCGGGGGATTTCCCGGCATCGTCACCGGGCAGTTGCGTCGCGGTTTCGGGAGCGCCCTCGATCAGATGTTCAGCCAGGAGTACTCGACCTGGAGTTTCGGTGTGACGATGAGCTATCCGCTTGGGCGAAGTTACGAGGAGGCCGGACTCGCCCGAGCCGGATTCGAGCGGCGGCAGGCCACGCAACGAATCGCCAGCCTGGAACTCGACGCAGCGGCGGCCATCCGACAAGGGGCGCGGCAGGTGCAGAGCACCGCCGAGCGGATTGATGCCGCGCGCGCGGGCGCAACGTTGGCTCAACAGCGTCTCGACACGGAGCAGCGGCGCTTCGAGGTCGGATTGTCCACGAGCTTTCTGGTCACGCAGGCGCAGCGAGATTTGTTACAGGCGGAAGTGAATCTGTTGCAAGCGATGCTCGACCATCAATCGTCACTCGTCAACTTCGAAGCGGTTCAGCAAGCGCCACCGCTCACCGTTGGTCAGACGATCGCACTGTCGGGAGCCGATGTGGTGCTGATCCCGCCTTCAGAGCCGCGGGGCGTGTTCCGCCAGAGCAGCATTACGGAACTTCCATGACCCGGCCCTTCACGGGTGGTCCCACTAGATCGCTTCAGCCAGTGGTGTGACGTCACGCGCGATGATTACGAGCGTGCCAGCGGGCACGAAACGTCGAGCGATTCGATTTCGGTGGTCGCGAGACGGAGGGTGCTCGCGCCGATGATGGCATCGACCTGGTCGGGCCGGCGCGCCCCCACGACTGCTGCGGTCACCGTCGGGTGCCGCAGTGTCCACGCGATTGCGACCTCGCCAGGTGTTCGCGCGTGTCGGTCCGCGATTGCGCGCAGACGGTCGCTCAGTGTGAGCGCACAGCTCAAGAACGGCTCATGGAAGTCTGGACTCCCGCGGCGCCAGTCATTGTGGGGAAGTGCCTTGACGCGCTCAGGCGTCATCGTTCCCGTCAGCAGGCCAGAGTGCATCGGAGAGTAGGCGAGGACGTCGATGCCGTGGTCCCGGCAAAACGGAAGCGTTCGGTCCTCGGCGCCACGGGACAGCAGGGAGTAGCGGGTTTGCAGGGTCGTCACAGGCGCGATTCGCTGGAGTCGAGTCAGTTGGAGGGGATCGCAGTTCGAGACGCCGATGAAGCGGACCTTGCCTTCGCGCTTGAGCGAGGCCAGCGTCTCCCAGGCTGCTTCGATAGACCCGGGATTATGTTTTGGTGGACTCTTGGGCCAGGTCGGCCATCCGATCTGGTACAGGTCGATGGTGTCGGTAGCGAGCCGACGAAGGCTGGCTTCGGCCTCGCGCCGTATGGAGCGAGGCTCGAGGCTGTGCGCTACGTTGCCCAACTCGTCCCACACGAGGCTGCACGTGGTGAACACGTGAGGCCGCTCGCGCGGCGGGATCGCGCGTAGCGCTCGCGCGATGACCGTCTCCGCATGGCCCAGCCCATAGACGGCTGCCGTCTCAATCCAGTTGATGCCGAGTTCGACTGCTCGTCTGATCGTTTTCAGGGAGTCGCCATCATTTTGCGGTCCCCACCCGAGCACCCAGTCGCCCCCACCGATCGCCCATGTGCCCAAGCCGATGGAAGTGATCGCGAGATCCGAGTTTCCGAGCGGTCTGAGATCCACCTCTCAGAGACGAGCAATTTCGTCTCCGTCGTGAGTCGAGCGTGAATGAACGCAGTAAGACTTTGACAGTCATCGAGTTGCGACAGGGCGGACGTAGCCTGCTGTCTGAACGCAGTGCCGAAACCCGCGCGCTGACCATCGGCGTTGCCGGCCGGTCGTCAGCGCGATGGAGGCCGTTCGATTCCGAGCTTTGCCATCTTTGACTGCAGTGTCGTGCGCTTCATGCCCAGCCTCGCCGCTGCACCAGAAGGACCGCCGACGAGCCAGTTGGCCTGCTCCAGCGCCTGTCGTATGTGTTCACGCTCCGCCTGTTCGAGAGTTGTCTGCGATTGCGAGATAGCCGCCCGATCGTCATTGATGTGCCGCTTCAGCTCAGCGAGCGGGACGTCGAGGGTGGACCCGCGCGACAAGATGACCGCACGCTCGATGATATTTTCGAGCTCGCGGATGTTGCCGGGCCAGCTGTACCGAGTCAACGTGGTCATGGTGTCGATGGGAATACTCTCGATCCGCCTGTTCATCTTGCGCGAGAACTTCTCCGTGAAGTGTCGGACGAGGGCGGCGATATCTTCCTGGCGTTCGCGCAGCGGAGGGCTCAGGATCGGGAACACGTTCAACCGGTAATACAGGTCGCTGCGGAACTGCTTCTCCTCGACCATCGTCGTCAAATCGCGATTCGTTGCTGCCACCAGGCGGATATCCACGCGAATCGTCCGGGTGCTTCCGAGTCGTTCGAATTCCTGTTCCTGCAGCACACGGAGGAATTTCGACTGCAGCTCGAGCGGGATGTCACCGACTTCATCCAGGAACAGCGTGCCGCCGTTGCCCAGCTCGAAACGGCCGATCTTCTGCGAGATTGCCCCGGTAAACGCCCCCTTCTCATGCCCGAACAGCTCGCTTTCCAGCAAGCCCGTGGGGATGGCGGCGCAGTTCACCTTGACGAAAGTGCGATCCCGACGGGCGCTCAAGTTGTGGATCGCCCGGGCGATCAACTCTTTGCCGGTGCCCGTCTCACCTTGGATGAGGACGCTCGAGTCTGTCGGCGCGACGATCTCGATCTGCTCGAGCACCTGCCTGAGCGGCGGACTCTGGCCGACGATCTCATCAAAATTCTGCTCGGTGCGGATCTCGTTTTCGAGATACAGCTTTTCCGTCTTCAGCTTTTCCTTCAGTTCGGCAATCTGCCGGTAGGCAAGACCATTCTCGACCGCGATGGCGATCTGCTGTGCAACCTGACCCAGCAGCTCGACGTCGTCCTCGCTGAAGGCCTCGGCATCGAAGCTGCCGACATTGAGCGCACCGAGCACACGGTCATGCGACAACAGGGGAACACAGCAGAAGGACTTCACGCCTTCCGCGAGAACGCGCGCCGCGGCCCTCGACACGTCGGCCAGCTCGCGAAGCTGCTGTTCGTCGAAGAGGGTTGTCTGCCTTGTCGTGATCGCGATGCCCGAGGGTGACCTGTCACGAAGCGGGTCGGTGACTCGACCCTCCTCAACGAAGTCGTCGTTGTGCCGGAAACGGAGGACGTAAACGCGGTATTGTCCGGTCTCCGCATCCCAGAGCAGCAGACTCGAGCCGTCGCATGGGATGACTCGCCGCACGCAGGCGCTGACGGCTTTGAACACGTGATCGAGATCCAGATGCGATACGACCGCGTTGTTCACTTCGAGCAAAAGGCGAAGCCTGTCGCGTTCGCGGGTCAGCTGCTGCTGCGCGACCTGCGCGCTCTCATCGTGCAGGACGTTGTCGACGGCGACCGCGACCTGGTTGGCGACCTGTTGCATGAAGTGCTGGTCGGCATCCGAATACCGCCGTTTCGTCAGGCTGCCGAAACCCAGGGCGCCGAGACGACGGAGTGCGGTGGTGACAGGAAGGGAGCAGAAGGACTTTATGCCGTTCTCCCGCAGCATCGGGATGGTCAGCGGGAAGCGCGTCTCCGCCTCCAGGTTCTCCACCATGAGCGGCTGCTGAGTCTTCCACACAAAACCTGCGGCCGAGCCGTGGACGGGGAACTCCTGACCTGCGCGAATCGTGCTGCGCTCGGGCGCGACCAGGATATGCAGGCGCATCACATCCTGCGCCGGATCGTGGAGAAGCAGGTTGATGTAATCGAACGACACGACGCGGGGGAGCCGCTCGGCGAGATCGTGAAACAGATCGTTCAGATTGCGATGCGAGGCAATCGCCTCTGACACCTCAATGAGCAGCCGCAGGCGGTCGCGCTCATCACTCAACCGCGCCTGTGTGGCTCTGGCGCTTTCTGCGTGCAGCACGTTGTCCACGGCCACGGCGACCTGATTGGCCACCAGCGTCAGGTACTCCACCTCCGAGCGGTCAAAGGCGCCGCGCCGCGAGCTGCCGAAACCCATAGCCCCGATCCGGCGAACCGTCGTCGTGAGCGGAAGCACACAGAAGGACTCGGCACCGATCTTCTGTGACAACGAAGCCGAAATGGCGAAGCGCGCTTCTGCCGTGCTGTTGACGATGATCGGCTCCTGTGTCGTGAACACCAGCCCGCTGTAGGACTCGTCGACAGGCAGCTCGAGTCCAGGCGGGATGCTGTCGGCATCGGACGTGCCGAGGGTGTCGACTCGCATCACGTTCTTCTCAGGATCGTGCAGAAACAACGCGATGAACTCGAACGGGACGATTGCCGGTAGACGCCCGGCGAGATCGCGAAAAAGCGCCGTCAGGTCGCGGTGTCTGGCGACCGCCTCTGACACTTCGATGAGAAGCCGCAACTGGTGACTGTTGCGTGTGAGTTCGAGATCAGTGACGGGCGAAAAACGCTCCTGCATGGACCGTCGTTTCGTGGACAGGCGTAGACGGGGGGCACTTCTCGAGCGCGGGACGGCACTTCCGAGCAACTCTCGTCCGTGCGTTACGCAGTCGAGATAATTAATTGAGACTCACCATCACGAGGAGAAGTTCCCACCGGCGGAATCACTTGTTGCCGTCATCTTCCTGACGCTCGGCGTTATGTCGGAGCGCGAGCTCGCAGCACTCGCTCAGGAAATCCAAAAGTTCGTCCGTCGAATGAAACTTTACTTCGCGTCCGGTGTCGACCTCCTCGATTCGGCCGGCAAAATGACGCCGCACATGCTGAGTCTCCGGTGCAAGCTGCACCACGAATGCTCGACGCATGACAGTCCGGAGCCTACGCCACCGAGGCGACGCGACGCGTGAAAGTTTTGTTGAAATTGCGGCGAAGTCGCGGCGCTCAGAACGAGATCCTCGCGCCGAGCTGGACTTCACGAGGCGCACGCGTGGCGAGCAGTTGACCGAATCGGTCGCCCGGAACGTTGCAGGACGCAACGACGGTCGTGCACGTATTGTCCAGTCCGTTCGCCACGGGGTCGGCGAGCCACTGTGTGTGATTGAACGCATTGATGAGCTCAGCGCGCAGCTGAACGCGGAGACGGTCCGTCGGCGAGAAGCTCTTCGTGACAGCAACATCCCATTGATGGCGGCCAGGCTGGCGAAATGGCGAACGCCCAGAGTTGCCGAACGTTCCATCGGCGGGCGGCGCAAACGCCTGCGGGTTGAACCAGTACGGGACGCCGTTGATGAACCGCTCGCCTTCGTCGATGTCGCCGACCATGTCCGCCAGGACACCACGACGGAAGTTGTTGGTCAGCACGACGACGCGCGGCACGGGTTGTCCGGATGCGACGTTGACGAGTCCAGCGACCTGCCAGTCAGTGAGTAACGCTCGTACCAGCGCTGCGCCGCCGCGATACTCCGGGAGGGAATAGATATAACTCGCCGACCCGATGTGGCGGCGATCGGTACGAGCGTCAGCGTAATTTGCGCCAGGATCGCGCGGGTTCTGGGGGATGTCCAGGCTGTCGCGGTCATTGGTGGAATCGGTCCGGTTGCGACTTAGCGTGTAATGAGCCGTCGCCGTTCCCCGGCGGCCGCCTTCCCAGCGAAACGACGTCAGTAATCCGTGATAACGCGATCGCGCGGTTGTCTCACGGAGCGTAATCGAACCATACGAGCGGAACGGCCGCACGGGATTCACAGCATTCGGTACGCTGTTTTGCAGCGCCACGACGTCGGCGGGCTGTGGGTAGTTGATGTCGGTCGGACGAATGAGGTGATCGCCGCGGCTGCCGACGTAGCTCACCTCGACGACCCCTTCGTTCCAGAGCCGACGGGTCACGGCGACATTCCACTGCATTGTGCGCGGGTTCGCGAAGTCGGTAGCGGTGGCGACGATGTCGCGAACGCCGCTGGTGGTCGGCGTCTGGCCAGCTGCCGGATTGCTCAGGCCCGGATTCGTGAACGTCACGTTGTTGACAATCGGCGGTGACGAGAACGAATTGTTCTCGAATACACCGACAAGCGGTTGATCGTAGTAGATACCGAAAGCTCCATGCAGGACGTGAACGCCGCCCGGAGACCATGAGACCCCGAGTCGCGGCTGAAGACCGTTCTTCTTGAACGCATAGATCGAACGGCCGAACGGGGAATTGACGCCGGCTTGGATGATTCCTGTCAGCAGGTTACCCTGCGTTGGATCGACCAACGTGCCGGCAGCGTTCGCAAACGGTGGTGCCTGCGAGATGTCGTATCGCGTCGGGTCGAACGTGACCAACTGGTCGTCGACATCGACGACCGGTGGATAAAGGGCATAGCGCACACCGTAGTCGACCGTGAGGGCCGTGATGGGTCGCCACGTATCCTGCGCGTAAAACTCGAAGCGATTGAATCGCAGGTTGAGGTCGATGTCGCGCTCCGCTTCCACGTAACTGCACGCTGGGCACCCACCTCCGAGGTTCCCGCGCAGGAAGCTCTGGAACGAGGTAGGCCCGCCCGTCGTCGCCACGAACGTGAACGATCCCTGAGTGCGACTGGCAGCATTTTCGTTCTTTTGTTCGAACGAGGTCAGACCGCCGAACTTGTACAGATGATTGCCGCGCTGCCACGAGTAGTTGTCCGTCAGCGCGTGGTTGGCGTACTGGATGCGATATCGCTGGTTGGCGCCGATCAGGCTAAGCCCCTCGACGCTCATCAGCGGTATCAACCCCGCCGCGTTCTCCGGAAAGACTTCGGCGATGACCAGCCCAAGTTGCCCCCTTGTGTTGCGGGTGCCCTCGGGGTACGTGGTTCTGATCGTGTTACCGCTATAGTGGTACTGCACCTCGTTCAGTTGGCGATCGTTCACGATCGCCTTCACGCTTACGGAGGAGACGACGCCCGGGACATCGGTATCCGTGGTGGCAACGTTGGGCACGGGAGTGTTGAAGAAGAGCCCGCCCAGCTCGCGCGTCTCGCTGAGATCGTGCGTGTACCGGCCGGTCATTCGCCATCTGGCGTTCCACTCGTAATCGAGACGGATCACCTCCTGTCGCGTGTCGTTGATGTTCGATGCTGACACTTGGAACCGGCCCGCTGCTCCCGGCGTCAATGGTGGCAGGTTCGGCGCCGGCCAGAGCGGCAGCAGCTTCACGGCATTTGCGTCGCGCTCGGCCACCGGCACGAATTGTGGGTTGCCCGCATCGGTCAGCCACTCCGGGTTCGGGACGTTGGCGACCAACGATGCCGGCGCACGCTTGATGCGACGCCACTCCTGCGACCAGAAAAAGAACAGCGACTTGCGCAAGGGCGGTACTGGTCCACCGAGCGTGCCTCCGAAGTTGTGGTAGCGAAGAAACGACGGCCGGGTGGCAAGGCTCTGGTCCGTGCTCTGATTCCGAAAAAACGAGTTCGCATTGAGCGCGTCGTTACGCACGAACTCGTAAACTGTTCCGGTGACACGGCTCGATCCCGACTTCGTGACCACGTTGACCACGCCGCCTCCGCTGCGCGGCCATTCGGCCGCGTAGCTGCTGGTCATCATCTTGAACTCTTCGATGGAATCGAGCGACGGCGTGGAGAGCAGTGTGATGTTGCTGCCGACGTCCACGTTGCTGACGCCGTCGACCAGCCAGTTCACGGCATTGCGTCGCGTGCCGTTCACCGAGATGCTGATCAGGCTTGTCAAACCGACCCCGACCTCGTCGGGAAGATCGGTGGAAACGCCCGCCGCGAGCGTCGTCAATTGCACGAAGTTGCGGTTGTTCAGTGGCAATTCACGTAACTGCGTCGAATCCACCAGGCTCTGCAGCGCCGTCGTCGGCTGCGCCAATCGGGCGTTCACGACGAGAATGTCGCTGACTCCTTCGACGCGGAGCGTTCCGTCGACCACCAGTCGATCGTTGACGGATACGCGGACGCCTTTGATGGTTGCCGGTTGAAAACCCAGCAGGCTGAACGTGACGTCGTAATCGCCAATCGGGAGAAGTGGAGCCGTGTAGAGGCCCGCGCCCGACGTGACCCTCTCGTGGGTGTGACCGGTAGCTTCGTGAGTCAGCACGACCGCGACGGCTGGCAGGGCGCGTCCGGTTTCATCCGAGACACGCCCGACGATTGTGCCCGTGGTTTCCTGTCCCGCAGTGATCGCAGAAGCGCCGATCAACAAGAGAGCGGTTGAGTAATTCACACGACGACAGCACATACGCATGACTCATGTCTCGATGGAGAGAGCCTAGCGTAATTCACCCGTAGGATCGACGAAGTTCTACGTAACTGAGCGGCATGCCGCCATGACCCACCGCACTTCAGGGCAATGCTAGAGTGCGCGGCAGCCGAGGCGACTCGGAGATGAAATCGTTTCAGTCCTTTCGACTCGACGATGCGAACCAGAGCCTCTGGCGCGGCGACGCCCGCGTCCCGCTCATGCCAAAGCCGTTTGCGGTGCTCCGATACCTGGTCGATCATCCGGGCCGGCTCGTGACGCATGACGAGCTATTAAACGCCATCTGGCCCGACACGTTCGTCCAGCCCGAAGTGCTTCGGCGCTATATCCTCGAGATCCGCAAAGCGCTCGGCGATCAGGCTGAGACTCCGCGGTTCATCGAGACACGGCCGAAGCTGGGGTACCAGTTCATAGCTCCGGTTGTGGACGAGGACGCGGCACACAGCGATGTGTCCGAGGAGCCATCCTTACCGAGACTGGTCGGTCGCGAAGCCACACTGATCGAGCTGCGCCGATATCTGACGCTGGCGCTCGGCGGACAGCGGCAGATCGTGTTCGTGACCGGAGAGCCTGGGATCGGGAAGACGAGCCTCGTCGATGTGTTTCAGCGCGAAGCCGCGACCCGCGCAGATGTGTCAGTTGCGCGCGGTCAGTCGCTCGAGGG
>Ga0075421_100013881_pt1 | contig 10050 bp, 8 predicted proteins | sample SoiMetdeltSBSDD5_FD_75292 | JGI IMG/M metagenome (GOLD analysis project Ga0075421, IMG submission 75292) | Bulk soil microbial communities from a Populus tree surrounding site in Tennessee, USA - Soil MetaG P. deltoides SBSDD5 | ecosystem: Environmental > Terrestrial > Soil > Tree plantation... | reverse complement strand
CGGCGTCCTGAAGGCCGGTGGCACGATCGTCGAGCCCACCAGCGGGAACACGGGCATCGGGCTGGCGATGGTGGCCGCCGTGAAGGGCTACCGACTCATTCTCACGATGCCGGAGGACATGAGCGTCGAGCGTCAGCGCCTCATGACGCGCTTCGGTGCGGAGCTCTACCTCACGCCCGCCATCGAGGGGATGACAGGGGCGGTGTTCGCCGCCGAGGAGCTGCTGCGCGAGCATCCGGACTACTTCATGCCCCAGCAGTTCCAGAATCCGGCGAACCCCGACGTGCACCGGCGGACGACCGCGCTCGAGATTCTCGAGGCCGTCGACGGCCGTCTCGACGCCTTCGTGGCCGGGGTCGGCACCGGCGGGACGATCACCGGGGTGGGCGAGGTCCTGAAGGAGAAGGTGCCGGGCGTGCAGATCATCGGCGTCGAGCCGGCGAAGTCGCCGGTGCTGTCGGGCGGACGCGCGGGCTTGCACGGCATCCAGGGCATCGGCGCCTCGTTCGTGCCCGGCGTGCTGAACCAGAGCGTGATCGATCGCGTGGTGCAGGTGCGCGACGAGGACGCCACCACGTTCTCGCGGCGGCTCAGTCGCGAGGAAGGCCTGCTCGTCGGCGTCTCGGCGGGGGCGGCGGTGTGGGCAGCGTGCGAGGTGGCGGCGGCCATGCGGCCCGAGCAGCTCGTCGTCACCGTGCTTCCCGACACCGGCGAGCGCTACCTCAGTCTCGGCTGATCGGAAGGAGAGTCATGGCTGTCACCGTGTACATTCCCACGCCCTTCCGCAGGGCGACCAGCAACCGCGACCGCGTGGAAGTGCGGTCTGCGGACGTCGGCGCGGTCCTCGACGAGCTCGAGGCCGCCTACGATGGCCTCCGCGGGCTCGTCCGCAACGAGCGCGGCGAGGTGCACCGTCACATCGCCATCTACGTGAACAGCGAGGCGATCGACGCGCTGGGCGGCCTCTCCACACCGCTCAGCGACGGCGACGAGGTCGCCATCATCCCGGCCCTGGCGGGGGGACGATGCTGATCACGCCGACCGAGGTGGCCGCGATCAAGGTGCAGGCGGTGGCGGAGTATCCGAACGAGTGCTGCGGCGTCATCGTCACCCGCGGCAGCGAGCGGCGAATCATCGCCTGCCGCAACGTGCAGGACGCCATGCACGCGCGCGACCCCGTCACCTTTCCGCGGACCGCGCGCAACGCGTACTACATGGACCCGATGGATGCCCTCAAGCTCAACCGTCTCGTCGACGAGGGCTTCGAGTTCTCCGTCATCTATCACTCGCATCCCAACGCCGGCGCGTACTTCTCGGAGACGGATCGCGCGCAGGCGCTCATCCGCGGCGAGCCCGCGTATCCCGGTGCCGCGTACGTGGTCGTGTCCGTGGTCGGGCGCGAGGTGAAATCGCTCGCCGCCTACCGGTTCAATCCGGGCTCCGGCGCGTTCGAGCGCGCCGACGCCGGCGACCTCGACACCACGCCCGAGGCCGCGCGAACGGCCGAGTCCCGGCGCTTGCTGGCGGCCGCGGAGCAGCGGATGCCCGGCGGCGTCAACAGCCCGGTGCGCGCCTTCCGCTCGGTGGGGGGCGAGCCGCGCTTCATCGGGCGGGGCGAGGGGGCGCGCCTGTGGGACGTCGACGGCCGCGTCTATCTCGACTTCGTCGCCTCCTGGGGCCCGCTGATCCTCGGCCACGCGCCGCCGGCCGTGGTGGAGGCGGTGGCGGCGGCGGCCGCGCGCGGGACCAGCTATGGCGCGCCCACCGCACAGGAAGTGGAGCTGGCGGCGATGATCACGGCCGCCTATCCGACCATGGAGATGGTCCGTCTCGTCTCGTCCGGCACCGAGGCGGCCATGAGCGCGATTCGCCTCGCACGGGGCGCGACCGGCCGCGACCTCCTCGTGAAATTCGACGGCTGCTACCACGGCCACGCCGACAGCCTGCTGGTGAAGGCGGGCTCAGGTGGCGCCACCTTCGGCGTTCCCGACAGTCGCGGCGTGCCGGCCGCCCTGGCCGGCCTCACGCTCACGCTGCCGTTCAACGACCTCGCCGCCGTGCGCGAGCTCTTTCGGACGCGCGGCTCGGAGATCGCGGCCCTGATCGTGGAGCCGGTGGCCGGCAACATGGGGGTCGTGCCGCCGGAACCGGGCTTCCTCGAGGGGCTGCGGCAGATCACGGCCGCCCACGGCAGTCTCTTGATCTTCGACGAGGTGATCACGGGCTTCCGGATCGCGTACGGCGGGGCGCAGGAGCTCTACGGCGTCCGCCCGGATCTGACGTGCCTCGGCAAGATCATCGGCGGCGGCTTGCCCGTCGGCGCCTACGGGGGCGCCCGTCCCCTCATGGAGCACGTGTCGCCGCTCGGCGGCGTCTATCAGGCGGGCACGCTGTCGGGCAACCCGCTCGCCACCGCGGCCGGCATCACGACCCTGCGCGCGCTGGAAGATCGCAAGGCGTACGGTCGGCTGGAGGCGCTGGGCGCGCGGCTGGAGCGCGGGCTCCGCGACGCGGCCGAGAAGGCGGGCCGGCCGCTCACGGTGAATCGCGTGGGCTCGATGCTGACGGCGTTCTTCTGCGCGGGACCCGTGCGTGACTACGCGGGCGCCCGCGCCGCCGATAGCGCGCGGTACGCGCGCTTCTTCCACGCCATGCTGGACCGCGGAATTGCGCTGGCGCCCTCGCAGTTCGAGGCCGCGTTCGTGTCGCTCGCTCACACCGACGACGACGTGGACACCGCCGCGCGCGCCGCCGCCGAAGCGATGGCAACCAGCGCGTAGGTTTATTGACTCGCTTCTAGGCAAGTGATATGTTTCACGCGCATTTCATTCGGGATGCACTCACCTCGGGGAGGACGTTCGACCGTCGATGGCGAAGGCAGGTGTGGGTGCGCTGGGCGTCGTACTCCTCGCCGTTCTGATCTTCCTTGCGGTGTCGTCGTGGAGTCGTCAGCCGGCCGCCGCCAAGCCGTCGACCCAGCCCATCAACTTTCCGCACAACACGCACGTGCAGACGTACAAGATCGACTGCCAGTACTGTCACTCCGACGCGCGCCGCTCGGAGTACGCGGGACTGCCGTCGGTGCAGCGCTGTCTCGGCTGCCACAAGATCACCGCCGCCGATAAGCCCGAGATCCAGAAGCTCGCGCAGTATGGCGCCAGAGGGGAGTCGATTCCGTGGACGCGCGTCTACAAGGTCCCGGAGTTCACGCACTTTCCGCACAAGCCTCACGTGCGCGGCGGCGTTGCCTGCCAGACGTGCCACGGCCCGGTGGAGACGATGACCACGGTCGGCGCGCGCACCGGCCCGCGGCTCGTCAACGATCTTCTGAACGTGGCCGGGCTGCGGCCGGCCTCGCCCCCGCTGACCATGGGCTGGTGCATCGACTGCCATCGCGAGCAGAACGCGACGCGCGGCATGCGCGCGCCGCTGGACTGCGTCACGTGCCATCACTGAGGGCGGCATGAATCGACGCGACTTCTTCAAGATCGTGGCGACCACGGGAGCGGCGGCGGCGGCCGGCGGCTGTCAGCAGGCCACCGAGAAGATCCTGCCCCTCGTGGTGCCGAACGAGCAGCTCGTGCCCGGGGTCGCCTCGTACTTCGCCACCGTGTGCCGGGAGTGTCCCGCCGGCTGCGGCGTCCTCGCGCGCAACCGGGACGGCCGCGTCGTCAAGCTCGAGGGCAACCCCGACCATCCGCTCAGCCACGGCGCCCTCTGCGTGCGCGGGCAGGCCGCGCTCCAGGGTCTCTACCATCCCGATCGCTTCGCCGGTCCGCAGCGCCGTGACGGCAACGCGCTGCGGCCGGTCGCCTGGGACGACGCCCTGAAGACGGTCGCGGACAAGCTCGGCGCCCTGCGCTCGGGCAACAAGGGCAACGCCATCGTGGTGGTGAGCCAGCTGGAGAACGGGAGCCTGGGAGCGCTCCTCGACCGCTTCGGACAGGCGCTGGGCGCCCGCCCGCGCGTGACGCTGGAGTCGTTCGGCTACGAGGCGGTGCGCGCGGCGAATCGCGCGACGTTCGGGCGCGACGCGGTGCCGTACTACGCGTTCGAGGACGCGCAGGCGATCCTGAACTTCGGCGCGGACTGGCTGGAGACCTGGGTCAACAACGTGCACTATCCGGCGGCATTCGCGCGGATGCACGCGTTCCGCGAGGGCCGCGCCGGCACCTACATTCACGTCGAGCCGCGGCAGTCGCTCAGCGCCGCCAACGCCGACGAGTGGGTCCGGAACGCGCCGGGCACCGAAGGCATGCTCGCGCTGGCCGTCCTGAAGGTCCTCGTGGACAAGGGCCTCGCCGACCGGGCGTACGCGGGGGCCGTCGGGTCGGTGGACGTCAAGAAGGTGGCCGAGGAGAGCGGTGTCGAGGCCCGGACGATCGAGCGCATGGCTGACGTGTTCGGCCACGCCAAGCCAGGCCTCGCGGTGGCCGGCGGCGCCGCGGTGAGCGGGGCGCACGCCACCCAGACGCACGTCGCCGTCAATCTCCTCAACGCCGCCGTCGGCAACGTCGGCAAGACGGTGCGCTTCGGACCCGATTGGGCCTACGGCAAGGTCACGCCGTACGCGGACGTCGCCAAGCTGGTGCAGGCCATGGCGGCCGGCGAGATCGAGGCGCTCGTGCTCGGCCCCGGCGTCAATCCCGCGTTCACGCTTCCCGGCGGGCTGAAGGCGGCCGACGCCATCCGCAAGGTTCCGTTCGTGGTGTCGTTCGCCAATCAGCCGGACGAGACCACGGCGCTGGCGCATCTCGTCCTGCCCGACACGCACTGGCTCGAGTCGTGGGGCGACTACTCGCCGCGCGAGGGCGTGACGGGCCTGATGCAGCCGACCATGAAGCCGATTCGAGATTCGCGACCCATGGGTGACGTGCTGCTCGGCGTGGCGCGCACCGTGCTCGGCACCCAGGAAGGCAAGGGGCCGCTGCCGTGGACCACCTTCGAGCAGTACCTGCGCTCGGTATGGGAGACGGCGACCAAGGGTGACCTCACCGCCGCGCTCCTGCAGGGCGGGGCGTGGCGCGACGTGCCGGCGGCCGGGGTGTCGGCGAAGCCGGCTCCCGTCGACGCCGCCGCGCCGAAGCTCGAGGGCGACGCCAACGGCTATGCGTTGCTCGCGTTCCCCTCGCTGCGGATGTACGACGGCCGCGGCGGCACGCGCGCGTGGCTGCAGGAGGCGCCGGATCCGATCACGTCGGTGGCGTGGGACGCCTGGGTGGAAATCGACGCCGAGACGGCGAAGTCGCTCGGCATCGCGCGCGGCGACGTCGTGAAGGTGACCTCGCCGCACGGCGCCGTCGAGCTGCCCGCCTATCCGCGGCCGGGCCTCCATCCCAAGGCGGTCGCCATTCCCATCGGCCACCGCTACGCGCGCTATCACGTGCCGCGCTACGTCGGGGCACCGCCGACGACGCAGAACCCGGTGGCGCTGCTGTCGGGGACGCCGGATCCGACCTCGGGCGGTGTCCAGTACCTCGGCGTGCGGGTCACCCTGGCGCGAACGGGCGCGCGGCGCCCGCTGGCCGTCCTCCAGGCGACCTTCGACCAGGACCATCGCGAGCTCGCACGCCACGTCGACCTGCGGGCCGCGCGAGAGGAGGCCCTGCGCGCCAAGACGGAGACGCACGAAGAGATCTCGATGTACACGGGCCAGGCGTACCCGGCGAATCGCTGGGGCATGACCATCGACGTCGACGCCTGTGTCGGCTGCAGCGCCTGTGTCGTCGCGTGCATCGCGGAGAACAACGTGCCCGTCGTCGGCAAGGCCGAGGCCGCGTACGGCCGGCAGGTGCACTGGCTGCGCATCGAGCGCTGGCTGGAGGACGGCAAGCCGGCCGATCACTCGCCGAGCTTCTTCATGCCGATGTTCTGCCAGCACTGCGAAGTCGCGCCGTGCGAGCCCGTCTGCCCGGTCTTCGCCGCCTATCGGACCGAGGAGGGTCTGAACGGGCAGGTGTACAACCGCTGCGTGGGCACGCGCTACTGCGGCAACAACTGCCCGTACCACGTGCGGCGCTTCAACTGGTACAACTACGATTTCCCCACGCCGCTCGAGGTGCAGCTCAACCCGGACGTGACGGTGCGGCAGCTCGGCGTGATGGAAAAGTGCACGATGTGCATCCAGCGGATCGTGGCCGGAAAGGATCGGGCGCGCGACGAGAAGCGACCGGTGCGCGACGGCGACATCCTGACCGCGTGCCAGCAGACGTGTCCGACGCAGGCCATCACCTTCGGGAACTTGAAGGACGACGGCAGCGCCGTGAGCAAGCAGCGGCACGCCGCCCGCGCGTATGCCGTGCTCGACGAGATCGGCACGCGGCCGGGCGTCACCTATCTGAAGAAGGTCGTGCGGGAGCAGCACGGATGAGCACCATCACGGAACGCCGCCCCAGCACGCCCACGTACGGCGACGTCAACCGCGACGTCATCGCCACCCTGCGCCCTCCGGGCAATCTGTACTTCGCGTGGATGTGCATCGTCGGCCTCATCCTGACGTGCGGGATCCTGGCCTGGACGTACCAGATCTTCATCGGCATGGGCGCCGCCGGCAAGCGCACGCCGCAGATGTGGGCGATGTACATCACCACCTTCGTCTTCTGGATCGGCATCGGGCACGCGGGGACGCTGATCTCCGCCGTCCTCTATCTCTTCCGCGCGCGCTGGCGGACGTCGATCTATCGGGCCGCGGAAGCGATGACGATCTTCGCCGTCATGACGGCGGGGCTCTTCCCGCTCATCCACGCCGGCCGGATGTGGTTCGCGTACTTCCTCCTGCCATATCCGAATCAGCGCTATCTCTGGCCGAACTTCAAGTCGCCGCTGGTGTGGGACGTGTTCGCGATCTCGACGTACCTGTCGATCAGCACCGTCTTCTTCATCGTCGGTCTCGTGCCCGACATCGCGGCCCTGCGGGATGCGTCCACCGGCTGGCGGCGCCGCATCTACTCCATGCTGGCGCTCGGCTGGGAGGGATCGGACAGTCAGTGGCGGCATTACCGCCGGGCCTATGGTCTCTTCGCCGCCCTGGCCACTCCGCTCGTGCTCTCGGTGCACAGCGTGGTGTCCTGGGACTTCGCGATGGCGCTTGTCCCGGGCTGGCACTCGACGCTCTTCGCTCCGTTCTTCGTCGACGGCGCCATCTTCTCGGGCTTCGCCATGGTCCTGATCCTGGTGCTGCCCATGCGCTACTTCTTCAACCTGTATGCGTACATCCAGGACAAGCACCTGGACGCCATGGCCAAGCTCATCCTGGTCACCGGCCTCGTGCTGACGTACTTCTACGTCTGCGAGCTGTTCACGTCCTGGTATAGCGGCGACCACATCGAGAAGGCGTCGCTCTTCTGGCGGCTCACCAGCTCGTACTCGTGGGCGCTGGCCACCATGTACTTCTGCAACTGCGTGGCTCCGCTGATCCTGTTCTGGAAGAAGGCGCGCACCAGCCCGTTCTGGCTCTACGTCGTCTCCATCCTGGTGCTGATCGGCATGTGGTTCGAGCGGTTCAACATCATCGTGCCGTCGCTCGGTCACGACTTCTATCCGTACACGTGGGGCATCTACGTGCCCACGCTCACCGACTCCACGATCATCGTGGGCAGCTTCGCGTGGTTCTTCATCCTCTTCCTGGGCTTCATCAAGGTGATGCCCTCGCTCTCCGTGGTCGAGGTGAAGGAAACGCTGCCGCCCCCCATCAAGGACATGGCGCATGGCGGCCACCACTAGCACCGTCCTCGGCGTCTTCGCGCACGTCGACACGACCGTCCGCGCCCTGGAGGAGCTGCGCGCCAAGGGCTATCACGACCTGACCGTCTACACGCCGGTGCCCGTGCACGAGATCGAGGACGTGCTCGAGCGCGATCGACCGGTGAGTCGCGTTCGCGTGTTCACCCTGCTGGGCGGCGTGATCGGGCTCGTCTCCGCGTGGCTGCTGACGCAGTGGACGTCGCTCAAGTGGGGGCTGTACGTGGGCGGCAAGCCCCCGATCGGCTTCCCCGTGAGTCCGCCGTACATCGTCATCATGTTCGAGATGATGGTCCTGTTCGGCGGCATCGCCACCCTCATCGGTATGGTGGTGCTGGGGCGGCTGCCGCGCTTCCGGACGTCGGCGGCGTTCGACCCGCGCTTCACCAACGATCGCTTCGGCGTCGCCGTGCATTGCACCCCCGAGCGCGGCCCGTCGGTTCGCGAGATCCTCCGCACCGCCGGCGCGGAGGACGTCCGCGCGTGAAGTACGTCTTTCTCCTCGTGCTGGCCATCATCGCGGGCGCCGGTGGACTGCTCGGCGCCGTCGTGGCCTTTCGCTGGGTCAACAACATGACGCAGACGGCGCGTATCCAGCCGGGCGAGCGCGTGTTCGCGATGCCGGCTGGCGTGGTGCCGCGCGGCGGTGAGCGCGTGATCCCGCGCGAGCAGCGCGACGTCGCCGCCAAGGTCCCGAATCCCGTGAAGCCCACCGCGGAGTCGATCGCGCTCGGCAAGGAGCACTTCCTGGTCTTCTGCGCGCCGTGCCATGGCGCGGAGGCGAAGGGCGGCGTCACTGGACCGGTGGCGACCAAGTTCATTCCGCCACCGGACCTCACCAACGCCGAGCTGCATCGCCAGCGCACCGACGGCTACTGGCACAGCTACATCATCGTGGGTGGCGCCGTCATGCCGGCCTACGGCGAGGCCCTCTCGTCGCAGGAGGCGTGGCACATCGTGAACTTCCTGCGCTCGCTGGCGCCGCAGGCTGCGCCGGCGCGGACGGTCAAGCCATGACCGCGGTCTGGGGCGTGATCGCGGCCATCGGAGCGGTGGCGTTCCTGCTCGGCGCCGGCTCGGCCGACGCCGGCCGCACGTGGTCGATCTACCTCGTGAACGTTCTGTTCTGGTCGGGACTCGCGGTGTCGGGACCGGCGATCGCTGCCATGATGCAGCTCACCGAGGCGCGCTGGTCACCCAGCGTGCGCCGCATCGCGGTGACCACCGTCGGCTTTCTGCCCGTCGCGTTCGTTTTGCTCCTGGTGCTCTTCTTCGGGCGCGAAGTGCTCTATCCCTGGGTACGCACGCCCATCCCCGTGAAGGCGGCCTGGCTCAACACGCCGTTCTTCTTCCTGAGAACGCTCGGACTGTCCGCGGTGCTGTTCACGGTCTGCTTCCTCTTCGCGGCCGCCATCCTCCGTGACTCGGTGCCGCCCGGGGACGAGACGGTGCGGGTGCGCCGCAACCGCCTGGCCACGACGCTCCTGTTCGTCTGGATCATCACGGTGTCGCTGTGGGGCTTCGATCTGGTGATGTCGCTCGACCCGGTCTGGTACAGCGGGCTCTTCGGCGGCTACTTCGTGGTGACGGCGCTCTACACCAGCTTCTGCCTGCTCTCGATCCTGACCATCCGCGCCAACGCCCGTGGACTCGCCGTGATACCGCCGGCGGCGGTGCAGGACGTCGCCAAGCTTCAGTTCACGCTGTCGATCATGTGGATGTACTTCTTCTGGTCGCAGTACCTCGTGATCTGGTACGGCAACGTGCCGGTGGAGACGCGCTTCTTCGTCGGCCGCTTCTTCGTGCAGCCGTGGCAGACGCTCGCCTGGGTCATCTTCTGCATGGGCTGGCTCATCCCGTTCATCTATCTTCTCAAGCGGCTGACGGGACGGCCGCCGCGGCGTCATGGCCCGCTCTTCCTCATCGCGCTGTTTGGTCTGGTGGCCATCTTCCTCGAGCGCGTGTTCGTGATCTTCCCGTCGGTGTCGGTGCAGAGCCGCCTGCCGTTCGGCCTCCGCGACATCGCCATCACGCTCGGCTTCCTCGCGCTGTTCATGCTCAGCCGGCGCGTGTACATCCAGCGCGTGCGGCCGGTGTTCAACCTGCCCCACCCGAGTCATTGATATTGGGGGCCCCGACATGGCCCCCAAACCCCCAACGCTCGTCGCGCCCCGGCACAGCCGTGGCGCTCCTCGATCCCGCGCGATGGGCGGGCCCCGACATGGCCCCCAAATCCCCAACGCTCGTCGCGCCCCGGCACAGCCGTGGCGCTCCTCGATCCCGCGCGCTGGGCGGGCCCCGACATGGCCC
>Ga0075421_100013880_pt1 | contig 10050 bp, 5 predicted proteins | sample SoiMetdeltSBSDD5_FD_75292 | JGI IMG/M metagenome (GOLD analysis project Ga0075421, IMG submission 75292) | Bulk soil microbial communities from a Populus tree surrounding site in Tennessee, USA - Soil MetaG P. deltoides SBSDD5 | ecosystem: Environmental > Terrestrial > Soil > Tree plantation... | reverse complement strand
ATCTCTTCGTTCTTCGTCAGCCGCTCGATCTGTCCGCTGGCCGTCTCGAGCAGATACAGGTCGGCATACAGCCCCTGCTGCGTGATGTTTCGCTTGTAGCGATCCGCCGACGCCCCACGATAGGCCACCCACTTGCCATCGTCGGAGATCGAAAGGTCCGACACGGAATAAGTACTGTCGTTGGTCAGCTGTGTCGGCTTGACCGGATCGACGTCGAGCGCCCACAAGCTCGCTCGCGGCGTTTCCATGTTGCGGATGTTGACGGTGAACTTCTTTTCTCGACGGGCCTTCTCGTCCTTATCGAGCACGTCGTCGGCGAGGAAGTAAATCCGCCGGCTGTCGTTCGTCCACTGCCACGTGCCGATTCCGGCCGGCTGCCGAGTGATCTGTTCAGCCGAGGCGGACTCGATGCCGGCCACGGGCATGCGATACAACTGTTCTTCACCAGACTTGCCGCTGCGATACACCAGCCACTTGCCGTCCGGGCTCAGTGTGTAGTTGGACACGCCTTCCTTCGCATCCGTCACGCGGCGGGCTTCGCCGCCGTCGGTGCGCATCAGATAAACTTGATTACGCGCCGCTGCGTTCTCTGGCGCCTCACGGTTCGAGAGAAAGAAGAACGAGGTGCCGTCCTTGGCCCACTGCGGCGAGGTCTCGTTCTTCTCTTTCGTGAACGTCAACTGCTTCGTCGAGCTGACACCCTGCTGCAACGAGACCAGGACGATGTCGGATTGCCGTTTGGCTTCCTTCCAGTCCGGCGTCGATACGGTGTAGAGCAGCCACTTGCCATCGGGGCTCGGCGCCGGCGATCCGGCGTTTCGCATCTGCTGCATGTCGAGGAACGTCATCGGACGCTTCTCGGCCTGGCTCTGGGCGAGTGTCGGTATCACGCCGCCGGCCGGGACGGTGATCAGCAGCGCCGTCAGAAACAAACGTAGACGTGCACGCATCTCGTTCTCCTCCTCAATTTCAATTCTTGCCGTAGTTCGTTGCTCGTCGCTCGTTGCTCGTAGAGCAAATCAACGCAGCGATAAGCCCTTCGAGCTACGAGCTACGAACTACGGACCACGGCTTTGCTCTCATCGATCCGATAGCGGCTCAACCCCCGCCCGCTTCGCTTCCGCATTGAACGCAGCAAGATCGGTGGCCAGCACCTGTTGCAGCCTGTCGGTCTGCACCTTCAAATCCGCGCTCATGTCTTTCAGCAGCGGCTCGGCGTTGCCGATCGGCTTGCCGTCGCCGTTGTTGACGACGCGGAGAAGCGAGGCCAGACGATTATTGATCTTGATGGGGAAGTTGAGCGGATCCTGGCCGCTCTGGTTCCGCACCTGGTAGATGTCCTCTTCGACCGCGCTCAGGTTTCTGGCCAGCCGATCGCCTGCGGACTTGAGCTGCGCATCGGCCGACTTCGCGGTCCGCTCGGTGATCTGCTGCTTGAGGCTGCGGATTCGGATGACCGCGTTGTTCGCTTCGCTGACCTTGTCACGGATGCGGGTCGCAAGATCGAACTGCTCTTTCAGGTCGGCGTCGGTGACGTCCCGGAACGGGTGGCGCTTCACCGAGAGCGGCTTCGTCTGTGCCGTCCCGTCCACCGTCAGGCGGACCTGATAGGAACCGGGGAGGGCCGCCGGGCCCGCAGTACTTGCTCCCCAGAGCACAATCCCCGGAAACGTCGTCGGGCCCGGATACTGCAAGTCCCAGGTGAAGTTGTTGAGGCCGGCCGCCATCGATGGTCCGGCTGCGCCGCCGCGCCCGCGGCCCCCGCCGCCACCCTCGCCTTCCGCTTGCGCCTCTTCATTTCCGGCTCCGCGTCCGGTCCCGCCGGCAGTCTCGCCGCCACCAGTCGCGCCAGCCCCTCGTCCGGCTCCGCGTCCACGGCCTTCGCCAGGCATCGTGCCGGCGTATGTGCGCACGACCTGGCTGCTGGCGTCGAGAATGTCGATCGTCAGGCTCTTTGCCGGGCGTTTCAGCCAGTAGCTGATGCGCGCGCCGCCTGCGCCACGGATCGCATCCCCGGGCGCAAAGAGCTGCGGTGCGTCCGAGGCGGCCTCGGTCACGGTGAACTGGCGGATCGGCTGGATGTCGTCGAGGATGTAGAACCCGCGGCCGTGCGTGGCGATCGCGAGGTCGGTCGTTTCGACGATCAAGTCGGAGACCTGCGTGTCCGGCAGGTTCAGCGACAGCGATCCCCACGTCTCGCCATCGTCATAGGACATGTAGACGCCGTGTTGAGTGCCGGCATAGAGCAGGCCCTTGCGCGTGTGATCTTCACGGACGGTGTGGACGTAGTCGTTGGCCTTGATGCCGGTGACGATCTTCGTCCACGTTTTTCCATAGTCGCGCGTGCGGAAGATGTACGGCGTGAAGTCGTCCAGGAGCGGACGCTTCACCGCCGCGTACGCCGTCCCGTCGTCGAAGGCCGACGCATCGATGATGCTGACGCGTCCGAACTCCGGCATCTCCTTCGGCGTCACGTTCGCCCACGTCTTGCCGCCGTCCCGGGTCACGTGAATCACCCCATCGTCTGAGCCCGCCCAGATGGTGTTGATGTCGCGTTTCGACGGAGCGAGCGCAAAAACGGTCGCATAGACCTCCGGGCCGTTCATGTCGCCGGTGATGGGACCGCCGGAGTGGCCCATCGTTTTGGGATCGTGGCGCGTCAAGTCGCCGCTGATGGCCTCCCAGGTCTGACCGCCGTTGGTCGTCTTCCAGACGCGCTGGGACGAGGTGTAGAGCACTTTTGGATCGACCGTCGAGAAAACGATCGGATACGTCCATTGCCAGCGTTCAGGGATAGCGCTCGAAGGCTCGCCGGAGTAGATGCGCGGATAGGGGTTGACCTCGCGGACTTCACCGGTGCGCCGGTTCAGGCGCGTCATGAACGTGCCGTTGTTGCCGCCTGCGAAGAAGATGTCGGGGTCCGTCGGATCGGGCGCGATGTAACCTGGCTCCGAGCCGCCGGCGCCATACATCGTGGGCGGGCCGCCCCGCCCGCCACCGGCACCGCGACCGCCGCCCAAACCGGTGTCGCTCGGAAGGCACACCGTGCTGCCGTCCTGTTGGGCGCCGCACACGTGGTAGGGCACGTGCTTCGTCGTGGCGACGTGGTAATACTGCGGCGTCGGAATGTCCTGCGCCGTCCAGTCCTTACCGCCGGCCATCGACACGGCGCCGCCGCCGTCGTTGCCGATCACGAGGCGTTGAGGATTGTCCGCATCGATCCAGAGGTCGTGATGGTCGCCGTGCGTGCCCTGGCCGACGTTGGTGAGCGTTTTGCCGCCATCCGTTGATTTGTAGGCGCTCACGTTCAGCACGTAGACCGTGTCGGCGTTCCTGGGATCGGCCACGACATGCGTGTAATAGAACGCGCGCTGACGGATGTTGCGGTTTGAATTCACGAGCGTCCAGGTCGCGCCGGCATCGCTCGACGAAAAAAGGCCACCGTTCTCGTGCTCGACGAGGGCGTACACGCGCTTGGGGTCCGCACCGGACACCGATACACCGATGCGGCCGACGACGCCAGCGGGCAGACCAGGATTGCGCGTGATCTCCGTCCAGGTCTCGCCTCCGTCGGTGGACTTGAACAATCCGCTGCCGGGCCCGCCGCTCGACATCTGGTATTCGACGCGATAGGCCTCCCACAGCGCCGCATACATCACGTTCGGATTGCCCGGATCGATCGAGAGATCGACCGCGCCGGTCTTGTTGTTTCGATAGAGGACTTTCTTCCAGGTCTTCCCACCGTCCGCGCTCTTGAATACGCCGCGCTCGTCGTTTGGGGCGCCGTGATGCCCGAACGCCGCCACGAACACCGTGTTTGGATTCGTCGGATGAATACGGATCTTGGAAATATTGTGAGCGTCAGCCAGCCCCACGTGCGTCCAGGTCTTGCCGGCGTCGGTGGACTTGTAGACGCCATCGCCCGCCATGATGTTGCCGCGGATGCAGGCCTCTCCCATGCCGATGAAGACGATGTCGGGGCTCGATTCGGAGACGGCGACGGCGCCGACAGACGAGCTGCGGATCTGCCCATCGGTCACTGGCGTCCAGTTCTCGCCTGCATCCACCGTCTTCCATAACCCACCGCCGACTGCGCCGAAGTACGCCTCCTTCGGGCGCCCCTTCACGCCGCTCACGGCTATCGATCGTCCGCCTCGCGCCGGACCGATGCTCCGCCACTGGAACGCCTTGGCCAGGACGGGATCGAGCGCCGCCGACGCGGCGAGCGTGGTCTGCGCGCCCTGCGCGACGAGACGCGGATCAACCTCGACATCGGACAGGAACAGGACAGCGCCGGCGCCGAGCGCGAGCAGAGTCGGGATACGCACCATCAACACACTCCTCATTACGAAGGGAAGTCTAGCTTCAACAGGGGCCTGGGGGAAGGCGGTCGCCTCCCAAAGTAAGATGGCCTGCATGTCGATACGTTCCCTGGTGCTGGCAATCGCCGGGTGCCTGGCGATCGTCGGCGCATTCCTGATGCCTCCGATTGCTCAGCCTCAGGCCTATCACCGAATGGCCGACGAACGGACCATCTCCGGAATCCCGAACGCCCTGAACGTTGTCTCGAACCTGCCGTTCGCCGTCGTCGGTCTGATCGGGCTGATGACGCTGCTGAGCAAGAAATCGCCCTTCCGCGACTCGATAGATCGATGGCCTTATGTGGCGCTGTTTAGTGGTGTCTTCCTGACAGCCATCGGCTCGAGCTACTACCACCTCGCGCCCGACAACGCGCGGCTGGTCTGGGACCGGTTGCCGATGACGGTCGGCTTCATGGGTTTGCTTGCGGCTCTCGTGTCGGAGCGAGTCGACCGAAGTGCCGGTCGCACGCTGCTTGTCCCGCTGCTCATCGCGGGCGTGGCGTCGGTCCTCTATTGGGACTGGACCGAAGTGAGGGGCGCGGGGGACCTGAGGCCCTATTTTCTCGTGCAGTTCGGTTCACTGCTGCTCGTCGCGTTGATCCTCTTGCTGTATCCGTCGTCGGGCTCCGACACTCGTTACATCGTCGGCGGGTTGGTCGTTTACGTGCTGGCCAAAATCTTCGAGGTGGCTGACGCCGAGATCTTCGCGATCGGCGGGATGGTCAGCGGGCACACGTTGAAGCACCTTGTGGCCGCCGCGGGCGTGTGGTGTCTGGTGCTGATGGTGCGTGCGCGCCCGCGCGCTACTGACGCTTCGCCAGACCTGAAGATCGGCGCAGCCTGATTTCGCGGGCGATCGGGTGATCGACGTCCGCCTCAGCGAGGATTTCCGAGAGTTCTGTTTCGAGTGTGAGAGCAGCTGTTTCGTCGCCGAGCTGGCGGTGGATGTCGGCCAGTGTGAGTTGCGCCGGAATGAATGGGAAGTAGGCGGGCGACATCCTGAGGTAGCGATCGGCGAGGGCCTCGTTGAGGAGCTTCGCAGCCTCTTTCCGGTGGCCGTCTTCGACGAGCAGCTCGGCGAGCCTGAGGGCAACCCGGTACCGAATGGCTGGGTGCTCCGCGCTGCCGGCCAGGGCCTCGCGGAACAGGCGCATCGCTTCATCTCGATGGCCTTGAGCCAGCATCAGATGTGCGTGCGTACTAATCGTCGTGACCGAGCCCACACTCGGCAAGATCCCGCCGACCCTCGCGTCTTCGGAAAGAAGCCTCATCCACGCTTGCCATTCCCGCTTGGCCTTCCCGACCGAACCCGACTCCACCATCAGCCCGATGGCGTGTGCGACGTTCCCGACTGCGCCCGTGTCGACCAGACCCCGAACCGAAACTGGTTCGATTAGCTGTCGAGCCTCGGCAAGCTCGCCTTTGATGACGGCGATTCTCGCGAGCCATACGCGGCGTTCTGGCTCAGTCGACATCGAAGCGGCCGCATGTTTCGCGTCGCCGAGCTTGCCGAGGCTCAAGTTGGCATGTACGAGCGAGCGCAGAAACGACTGCCGCACGGCAGCAGGCATGGGCCAAGCCGCCCCATTCAATGCGAGCTGGTCCAGGTGCCGGGCAGCCGTTGTGGCATCCCGCCGGGCCACTGCCTGGTGGATTGGGAAGAATCTGATTAAATTGGCGTCTGCTGCGTGCTCCTGCTCTCTGTTACGAATTAACCGTTGGAGGCGCTCTACGTAAGAGCTGGCGCGGCCCAGTTGGCCGGTCTCACCAAGTGCGAAGATAGCGCGCCTCGTTGCGACCACGTCGTTCGGCCGCAGAGCGGCCATCGCTTCGGTCAGCGGAACGGCCTCCGCGGAGCGTTGGAGGATTCTGTAACAGAAAAACAGGTTCACAGCCGCCCAGGCGTGCTCTGGATAGAGTACGCGGAGGGCCTCGTACTCGCGCACCGCCTCCGGCCATTCCTCGCGCAGATAGTGATAGCTTCCACGGATCCAGTGCCGCTCCCAGTCGCTGGCGTCGTCGATCACGTCTAGCGCGCGCGCGGCGGCGGCACGGGACTCGGCCGCCGGCCGCCGCGGGGCCAGGTTGTAGGTCGTCCAGGCATGCCAGATGCGCGCAGCCGGAAAATCCGGATCGCTTTCGAGCGCCTTCTGGACCAGCTCGTGCGCGCCGGCCCACGTCGGCGACGTGGCATCTGTGGCCATCTGATACGACGCACTGTAAAGGCGCAGCGCTTCGAGTGAGGGAGTTCTCACCTTCTCGAGCTTGTGATTGCTCTCCTGGATCAGCGCCGGCGACTCACCAAGCGTTTCGCGAACCCGGTTGGACAGTTGCCGCGCCGCATTCGCAAACGAGCGTGCTTCCTCCGCTTCCTGAGTGATTGACCTCACTTCCCCACCCGTTGACGGATCGACAACCCGGACGGTAAGACGCAACCGACCCTTGTGTGCCTCGAGTTGTCCGTTCAAGATTGCGCGTATCCCTCCGTCACGCAAGGCCACTTCTCGTGCGGTGCGCACGTCCAGCGCCTCACCGGGCTTCCGCATCATCAGCTTCAGCGCATCGTCGATACGTTCGCGTCCGACCACATTGACGAATCGCGAAGAGGTCAGTTCGCGCTGAACGGCTGCGTCGAGCGTGCCCTCGTAGGCGGTGTCTCCGGTTCTGTTCTCGAAGGGCATCATCAGGACCCAGTCTCGCGCTTCGAAGGCAAGTCCCACTGCCGGCGACCGTGTCCACGACGATGAGGCCACCGCAGCGACTGCAACCAGCAGTCCGATGAGCATTCCGGCAACGAGTCTCACACTCGTCCGCGCACCGCCATCCGGTTGTGCCGGGTGCAGCGCCGCTTGCAGCGCAACTTCGAGCGCTGCGGGACTGTCGTACCGCTCGGAAGGGTCGGGGCTCAATACGCGTTCGAGCGTCTCCGAGAGTGTTTGAGGGCATTCGGGGAGGAGGTCACGAACGGTGGCAGGGTGCGGCTGGCGGTGGGCCTCACGAAGCTCGTCCAGTGTGCAGGCGGAGACAGGGTGCCTGCCGGTGACCATGAAATACAGCGACGCGCCGAGGCTGTAAACGTCGCTGCGTATGGTCGCGTCGCTGCCTTCCAATACTTCGGGCGCAAGGAATAGAGGCGTCCCGGCGACGGCACATCGCTCGTGAATGAAAGCCCGATCTGCGCCAGTGCCGAAGTCCATGAGCACGATTCGGCCGTTCGGCTCGCGCATGACGTTGTGAGGCTTGATATCGCGATGGAGAAGCCCGGCGTCATGAACGGCGGAGAGTGCCTGGCAGAGTGTCACACCGATCCGTGCGACTTCTGAGGGCTCCAGTGGCCCATCAGTCGCGACAATATCCGCCAGCGACCGCCCTTCGATGAACTCCGTCCAGATCCCAATCGTGTCGGCGATGCGCTCTGCACCATGGACTGTAACGACGTGAGGGTGTCGGACACGAGCGAGCAGGCGGCCTTCTTCGATAATCGACGAGGGGAGCGAGTCGGGATTGGAGCTGCGCTGTCGAAGAAGCTTCAGCGCGACCTGACGATCGAGGCGGCTGTCCCAGGCACGATAGACCTCTCCGAAGCTGCCTGCGCCGACACGCTCGAGGATTTTCAGGGGCCCCCAGACCAGCGGCGGCGTAGACGATGGCTCGAGCTGAGCGGTTTCAGTGAGCGTATTGTGAGAGTTCGACGAGCCGCGCGCGAGCGCGGCCACTGCGGCGACAATCTTGAGTTCCGCGATGAACGCCCGCTGCGATTCCGAGTCAATGCGCGCGTCCAGCGCCGGCCAGTCGATTTCTCGGCCATCGGAGATGTTCTTGATCGCGTCGGCAATCGGGTCATCCTGTTCGGACATTACGCATCTCTTCGATCAGGTGAACCAGTGCTCGGTTGACGGCGCTGCGGGCGGCGTTCGCGGTGGGTCTTCCCAGCGCAACGGCGACCTCCTCGAAGCTGCAGCCCAACTCGATCCGTGTGACAATCGCCTCCCGATCGTGCGCTTTCAGCCGCTGTAATGCCTGTTCGTAGCGCTCGAGCCCCTGCCGGCCTATCGCCTGTTCAAGCGGCGACGCCTCGTCCGATGGGTACGCGTCATCGAAGGCTTCCGTGACAGGTCGTCTCCCGACCCTCCGGAGTTCTTCCCGGATGCGGTTCATCAGCACCTGTCGCAGGTAGGCCTGAAGCGAGCCCTCGCCACGGTGCTCGAAGCCCTCGATCTTCCTAAATGCTCGAACCACCGTCTCCTGTACGAGGTCCTGCGTATCGCACAGATCGCGGGCCCAGTTTGGCAGCCGTCCGGTGGCCCACCGCTGGAGACGGGGCAGGTAGCGTGCGACCAGGCGGTTCAAGGCCTCCTGGTCGCCGTTCTGGGCTTGCCGCAGCAAGTAGACAGTGGCGTCCAGTTCAGCGCACTCGGCGCCGGCGTCGTCCGGGGACATATGTGTGGGGGTGGCGGGCATTCTACAGCACCGGCCCCCGATGCCCGTACGGAATCTCGATCGGCGGCATTTCTTCTCAGTAGCGGAGCGTTCCACGGCCTGGGCGCCTGACGTTCGAATCGAAGGAGAAAAAGATGCGCAGATTGGGATTCTCAGCGACAGCTGTCGCAGCGGCGGCCGTGCTCGTGTGGTCCGCCAATGTCCATGCCGTGCCGGATGGTCAGACGACCACATCGTTCGAGGACGTCAACACGCGTGTCCGCAGCGATGGAGGAGGCGACTACATCCACGGGGCTGAGTGTATTGGCAGCACGCGAGACCTGAAGACCGGGGCCACAGCGTTCCGGACGGCGTCCCACACGGTGTGCCCTGACAGTCACTGGCAGCCTGGGGTGGAGCCGGACCGCAAGGCTGTGATCGATTTCGGCGATTTCGTTCTTCCATGTGATGACACGCCGATACCTACATCTGGGGATGCCGATCTGGATCCATGCGGATCGAACATTGTCCCAGACGTACGCATCCACACGTCGAATGCATTCGCGAATCAGGCGCTCTCGCGTGGCACGAACGTGGAGATTTACCTGAGTTTCAACCCGGCACTCAACAACACTGATTTCTACCTTGCCTACGAACAGCCATTGCAGGTGACTGACGATCAGGGCACCCGTACTGTGGTCGCCGGGCCCAATGCGATCGCGGAGCTTTACCGCGCGGTCAGGGTCAAGAACAAGGTGCAACTGATCAGCCTCGGCCGGTACAGGATGCCAATGCGGATCACGATGGTCGACTGAGCGCTTCAAGTCCGGCACTCATCGTCCACGCCTACCCTTTCGTAACCAGCATGCTCGCTCTGACACGCGAGGCGTCTCATGGGGGGACGCATCGATTAGCGTGTGGGAATGAATCGATGGAATTGTTCTGTCATTCCAATCCTGGTCTGCGCTGTCTTGCCGGTGACGTCTGGCCCCGCCGCCTACCAGACGTCCTTCGGTTTCCCCTCTGGGCTGACGCTCGACCCGCACGGCAACATCATCCTCGCCGATCGACAGGCGCATCGGGTTTTTCGGATTGATGCCAAGACAGGTGCGACGACGACTATCGCCGGCACAGGAGCCCCGGGCTACTCGGGGGATGGCGGACCGGCGTCGAGCGCCGTTCTCCGGAATCCGGAGTGGGTTGAGTTCGATCGCGCCGGGAATCTGATCCTCGCCGACCGCGGCAATCACGTCCTGCGCCGCATCGATGC
>Ga0075421_100013879_pt1 | contig 10051 bp, 6 predicted proteins | sample SoiMetdeltSBSDD5_FD_75292 | JGI IMG/M metagenome (GOLD analysis project Ga0075421, IMG submission 75292) | Bulk soil microbial communities from a Populus tree surrounding site in Tennessee, USA - Soil MetaG P. deltoides SBSDD5 | ecosystem: Environmental > Terrestrial > Soil > Tree plantation... | reverse complement strand
GCCACGCCAGGTTAGCCCCTTCGAACCTTTCCCAATCAGACCCTGAGTCAAGATCTTGACTCAAGGTCTTCCAATGCCTAGAACAAAACAAGAACAACCAGCTTCTACCGGAAATACATGACCAAACCTGCACAAACCATTGCTGCGGGCAGAGATTCTGCCATGCCGAATTCCGAAGAGTCTCCTAAGGCTTTATTGCCGACCCTGCGTCGCCGCATTACCGAAATCGAACGCCACTCGCCCGTTCTCAAAACATCCAATGAACACCGCCCCTGGCATCTTGGTTTAAATGCCATCGATAAACACCTGCCGGAACAGGGACTTTCCCTAAACGCCCTCCATGAAATTTCAGCTGGCGCCTATCCCCATACTCCCGCCGCCATGGGCTTTGCCCTCTGCCTCGCGCTGCGCCGCCCAGTAAGGGACAACCGGGCCCGACCTATCCTCTGGTGCCGCCTCAAGCCCGGCAATGTCGAATGGGGAAATCTCTATGGCCATGGACTTTGGTCGCTGGGTTTGCCGTATGATCGACTGCTCACCGTTTCCTTGCGGAGGGCCCAGTCCCTTCTTTGGGCCGTCGAGGAAGCCCTACGCTCGAAAGTCCTCTGCGCCGTAATCGCCGAAATCGATGGCCGCAGCATGAATCTGGGCCTGTCGCGCCGTTTGAGCCTTGCCGCGGAGGCAGGCTCGACGCCCGCCCTTTTGATCTATTCCCATAGAATAACGAGCGCCACCGCCGCCCTCTCCCGCTGGCAGGTCAAGGCGCGGGCCTCCACCCCTCCTCCCTTCGATGCGAACGCCCCGGGCGCGCCGGCTTGGGATCTTTTTCTGGAACGCTGCCGGGGCGGCAGGCCCGGTGAATGGTCGGTGGAATGGTCACATGCGACGCATAGCTTCTCTGTGGTTGCCCCACTTTCCCGTGGAACGTCTCAATCGAGCCCTGAAGCAGAAAGGCCTCTCGCCCTTGAACGTTCAGGGTCAAGCCTTCGCCTTGGTTGAATCGGGTGCCAAGGGCTTGCGTTTGGCGGCCTGCGACGAATTGGCCTTGAGCCTTGGATTGAGGCCGGGCCAGCGCCTTGCCGATGCGCGTGCCCAGGTGCCCGACCTCGCCACCACCCTGCACGAACCGGAGAAAGATGCTGCAGCCCTTTTAGCTCTGGCACGCTGGTGCGAGCGCTGGAGTCCATGGGTTGCGCTTCATGAGCCTGACGGACTGATCCTTGATGTGACAGGCGTTGCCCATCTCTTCGGCGGCGAAGCCTCCCTTCTCGCCGACATGGTCGCGCGTTTTCATCACATGGGCTTTCGTCTGCGCTTGGCCCTCGCCTCAACGATCGGCGCCGCCTGGGCCTTTGCTCGTTTTGGAAACGCTCAAGCCATCGTGGTCGCTGAAGACCAGGAGCGTGCCCGTTTGGGAGAACTCCCTGTCGAGGCCTTGAGGCTTGATCGCGACAGCCTGATCACTCTCAAGCGGCTTGGCCTGAAGACCATAGGGAGCCTTTATTCCATTCCCAGGAGCGAGATCGCCCGCCGCTTCCGGGGCAGCACGCAAATCTCTGATGTTCTCGTTCGTGTCGATCAATGTCTGGGGGAAGTGGAAGAGCCCCTATCCCCGCTCACCCCTCAGCCCTCTTTCTCGGTCCGCCACGCTCTGATCGACCCTCTTATCGCCAATGAGGGCCTCTTCTCTCTCCTCGATCAGCTTGCTGGCCGCCTCTGCCATAGACTCGAGCGCGAGGTCATGGGCGCCACTCGCATAATTTTGAAACTCTATCGAACCGATGGATCGCGCGCCATTCTCGACGTCGCCTTCTCCATTCCCTCGAACGATCCTCTGCACTTTGTAAGGCTCCTGAAGCCCAAGCTCGAAACCATCGACGCCGGTTTCGGCATTGATGCCATGAGTCTCGAAGCCGAAGGCGCCGCTCCCCTCGACCCTTATGAACCGGGTTTCTTGGAAAACGAGGCGCATTTCATCCATGATTTTGCCGAACTTGCCGATCGCATCGCCAATCGTCACTCCGAAGCCCGCATTGCCAGGCTTGAACCGGCCGAACGCCATCTGCCGGAATGGGCCGAGAAACTGAGCCCGCCGGTTCTTACGCCTTTCCCCCTTGGGCAGCTGCGCAATATGCGACCCCTAACCCTACTCGATCCGCCGGAGAAGATCGAAATCATGGCGGAAGTGCCGGACGGTCCGCCCTTGCGGTTCAAATGGCGCCAGCTGTCGCACCGCATTCTGCGCATGGAGGGGCCCGAGCGCATAGCGCCCGAATGGTGGCGCGAAGAGGAGAAAATGAGGCGCCCCCGCGACTATTACATCGTCGAGGATGAGGAGGGCCGCCGCTTCTGGCTTTTCCGGGAAGGCATCTATGGCGAGCCGCATTCCTCTTCCCCCGGCTGGTTCATTCACGGTCTTCTCGCTTGATGGAGGCGACGCGCTATGACCTCCTATGCCGAGCTTCAGGTCACCACCAATTTTTCCTTCCTGCATGGGGGCTCCCATGCCGAAGAGCTCGTAGCCCAGGCCAGGCATTTGGGATTGAGCGCGCTCGCCGTCACCGACCGCAACACGCTAGCAGGTGCCGTCCGCGCCCATATTGCCGGCAAGGACATGGGACTGAGGATCATCCTCGGCTGCCGCCTTGAATTGGAGGAAGGCATAAGCCTTCTCTGCTATCCCAAGGATCGCCCGGCCTACGGACGACTTTGCTCACTCTTGACTTTGGGCCAGCTGCGAGCCGAGAAAGGCAAATGCAGTCTCACGCTTGAAGATGTCGTCGGGCATCGGCAGGGCATGATTTGCATCCTGGTGCCTCCCCCCGGTTTCCCCGACGATGGATTTGCCGATGAGCTGCGCCGCGTCAGATCGAAGCTCGACGCCCCCCTCTATCTTGCAGCCACCATGTTATATTCGGGCCGCGACCGCGCTCGCCTCAACCGCCTGGCTTCTCTTGCCCGCGCCTGCAAGGCTCCCCTCGTCGCCACCAATGACGTCCTTTACCATCATCATGACCGCAGGCCTCTGCAGGACGTCCTAACCTGCATTCGCGAGAAATGTACGATTCACCAGGCAGGCCTCCGGCTCGCCGCCAATGCCGAGCGCTATCTGAAGCCGCCCCAGGAAATGGCACGTCTTTTCCACGGCCATGAGTATGCGCTCGCCCGCACCCTCGAGATTGCCGAAGCTTGCACATTCTCGCTCGACGAACTGCGCTATGAATATCCCGATGAGCCGGTGCCCGAAGGATCGACCGCCCAGAAGCATCTGGAAGCGCTCGCCTGGACCGGAGCCGAAAATCATTACACGCGAGGCATTCCCCCCAAGGTTCGCACAATCATTGCCAGAGAGCTCGACCTCATCGATAGGCTCAACATTGCCCCTTATTTCCTCACCGTTCACGACATCGTCCATTACGCCCGCACGCGCGACAAGCCGATCCTCTGCCAAGGCCGCGGCTCTGCCGCCAACTCCGCCGTATGTTTTTGCATCGGCATCACCAATGTCGATCCCTCCGCCATTGACCTTCTTTTCGAGAGATTCGTATCCGAGGAGCGCCAGGAACCGCCGGACATCGATGTCGATTTCGAACACGAACGCCGCGAGGAAATCATCCAGTATATTTATTCCCGTTACGGCCGCGACCGCGCCGGACTTGCCGCAACCGTGATCACCTATCGCGGCCGCAGTGCGGTCCGCGAAGTCGGCAAGGTCATGGGCCTGTCGGAAGATGTCACCTCGGCCCTCTCTGGCATCCTCTGGGGACGCATGCGCGAAGACATGACGCCCGAGCGCCTCAAGCAGAAAGGCCTCGACGGCGATGATCCGCTCCTCACGCAGGTCTTGACTCTCGCCGAAGAGATCATTGGTTTTCCCCGCCACCTCTCCCAGCATGTCGGCGGTTTCGTCCTCACCAAGGGTCCCCTGTCCGAGACCGTGCCCATCGGCAATGCGGCCATGGAGAACCGTACCGTCATCGAATGGGACAAGGATGATATCGATGCCCTGGGCATCCTCAAGGTGGATGTCTTGGGGCTCGGCATGCTCACCTGCATCCGCAAATGTTTTGATCTCATGGAAGGCTGGTACGGGCTCCACTATGATCTTGCCACCCTTCCCGCCGAAGATCCTGTCGTTTACGACATGCTGTGCCGTGCCGATTCGGTCGGCGTTTTCCAGGTGGAAAGCCGCGCTCAAATGAACATGCTGCCGCGGCTCAAACCTCGCACCTTCTATGATCTTGTCATCGAAGTCGCGATCGTCCGCCCTGGTCCCATCCAGGGAGACATGGTGCATCCTTATCTTCGCCGGCGCGATGGTATCGAGGCGGAGGAATATCCCTCCCCGAGCCCGGCCTTTGGTCAGGCCGACGAATTGAAGGCCATTCTAGGCAAGACCATGGGCGTTCCTCTGTTCCAGGAACAGGCCATGCGCCTCGCCATGGTGGCAGCGGAATTCACCCCCGCCGAGGTCAATGAGCTGAGAAGAGCTATGGCGACTTTTCGCCGTCGCGGAACCATCGGCCGGCTCGAGGAGAAGATGATCAGGCGTATGGTCGAACGCGGCTATGATCGGGAATTTGCCAGCCGCTGTTTCAGTCAGATCAAGGGCTTCGGCGAATATGGCTTTCCCGAAAGCCACGCTGCGAGCTTTGCTCATCTCGTCTATGTCTCGGCCTGGCTCAAATGCCATTATCCGGCGGTCTTTGCTGCAGCTCTCCTCAATTCTCAACCCATGGGTTTCTATGCCCCGGCCCAGATCGTCCGCGATGCGCGCGATCATGGCGTCGATGTGCGCCATCCCGATATCAATTGGAGCGAATGGGACGCCGTGCTGGAAAAAGGGGCTGACCTTGATCCTGCCCACCCCGCCCTTCGCTTGGGGCTGCGCGAGGTCGATGGCTTGCCTGAGAAGGAAGGCAGGGCGATTGCCGCGGCGGCAAGGCCTTTCTCCACTCTCGCCGAACTGCGCCATCGTGGTGGCATTTCCATTGCTTCCTTGGAGAAGCTTGCCGCCGCCGACACCTTCCGCTCGCTCGGTCTCGACCGCCGCGCGGCTCTCTGGCAGGTGAAGGCCCTGGCGAAGGCCAAGCCTCTGCCGCTGTTCGAAGCCGCCTCTGCGCCGGGTGAAGGCAGCATGCTCCCCGTGACCCTGCCGCCCATGCCTTTGAGCGAGCATGTCGTTAATGATTATCAGACGATCAAACTCTCGCTCAAAGCTCACCCCATGAGCTTCCTCCGCGAGAAATGCAGTGCCGAGCGCGTCACCGGCAATGGGCAATTGAAGGCGCTTGCCAACGGCAAATCTGTTTCCGTGGCCGGTATCGTGCTTGTGCGCCAGCGTCCCGGCAGCGCCAAGGGCGTCGTCTTCATCACCCTCGAGGACGAGTTCGGCGTCTGCAATCTGGTCGTCTGGCCGAAGGCGCTGGAGACCTATCGTTCCATCGTCATGGGAGCCCGCCTCATGCTGGTTCGCGGCCGCATTCAGCGTCACAAGGACGTCATCCACATCGTCGCAGGCCATCTGGAGGACAAGACCCACTGGCTGGATCTGCTTTCAGCCGATTCTGCCGAATTCAAGAACCCGCTCACCCGCACCGATGAAGTCGCTCGACCAGGTTACGACCGCCGCGTCGGCGGCCATCCTCGCAATGAACGCGTCGTCCCGAAATCGCGGGATTTCCACTAGTCGCAAAGCCTAGAGCGTTCCCGCCACGCATTTTCGCGCCAGCGTCCTGTATTGGCCTTCAGTCAACTGCACCGGATTGCCCCCGGCGGAAGGATCCTTGATCGCCATTCTCGCCACTTGATCAAGGCGTTTATCATCAATGCCGATTTCCTTAAGCGAATGCGGAATGCCCGTCTCCTTGCGCAGCATCAGAACCCACTTGAGAAAGCCGTCGAATCCGCCCTTGATGCCGAGATAAGCCGAAGCCCTATCAAGGTTCTTGCCGATTTTGCGCGCATTCGCCTTGAGCACATAGGGCATGATGATGCCGTTGAGCAGGCCATGATGGGCGTCATAGAGCCCGCCGAAGGGATGCGACAACGCATGGATGGCGCCGAGCCCCCGCTGGAAGGCGGTCGCCCCCATGCTCGATGCCACCAGCATGTTGCCCCGCGCATCGATATCGCTGCCACGCTTCACCGCCTTGGGCAGGTTCTCCTTGATGAGTCGCATGCCTTCCAGGGCCACACCTTGTGCCAGCGGATGATAGGCAGGCGCGCAATAGGCCTCGAGGCAATGGGCGAGCGCATCCATGCCCGTGGCCGCGGTCAGCTTCGCCGGTAGTCCCACGGTGAGTTCAGGGTCTAGGATCGCCACCTTGGGCATGATCGCCGGGTGAAAAATGATCTTCTTCTCATGAGTCTCGGGATGGGTCACGACACCTGCTCGGCCAACTTCCGATCCCGTTCCCGCCGTCGTCGGAACGGCAATGACGGGCGCAATTACGTTCGGATTGGCTCTTGTCCACCAATCGCCGATGTCCTCCAGATCGAAAACTGAAATTGTCTGCCCATGCATGAGGGCAATGAGTTTGCCCACGTCGAGACCTGAACCTCCACCAAAGGCGATGACGCCGTCATGATTGCCCCGCTTGTAGGCTTTCACACCGTCTATGATGTTGGCTTCCACGGGATTGGCCCGCACGTCGGCAAACAACTTGACGCCGAGCTCCGCCTCTTCGAGATCTGAGACAATCGCCTTGACCATGGGCATGGCCGCAAGCCCGGGATCGGTGACAAAAAGCGGGCGCAGTAAGCCATGGCTGCGGCAAAGTTCGGCCAGTTCCTTGATGCGCCCTGCGCCGAATTTGATCTGAGTTGGAAAGCCGAAATTGCGATTCGGAATGGCCATGGAACCCCTGCTCGCTTTCTGTAGAGTTGAGTGTCGCAGCTAGGATCGTTCGAAGCCGCGCTTGACCTCCCAATCGGTGATGCGACGGTCATATTCGAACTGTTCCCACCGGCCGGTGTGCAGATAATGATCGATCACATCATCGCCCATCGCATTGCGCAGGAAGCTCGACTTGTCGAGGAGCGCCAGCGCATCCCTGAGGGTCTTCGGAATTTCGCGGGCGGCTCTCTTGGTGTCATAGGCATCACCTGAGAAGACGGGTTCGAGCTCCATCTTCTTTTCGACGCCGTCGAGACCTGCCGCGATGAGCGCCGCGAATGCGAGATAGGGATTGAGATCGGCACCACCGACGCGACATTCGATCCGGACACCCTTGCTCCCCGCTCCACACAAACGATAGCCGGCCGTGCGGTTGTCGAAGCTCCATACTGCCCGCGTGGGCGCGAAGGTGCCGGCTTGGAATCTTTTGTAGGAATTGATATAGGGCGCCAAGAAATACGTGATCTCGCCGGCATGGGCGAGAAGCCCGGCAACGTAGTTCTTCATCAGCGCCGACATGCCGTGGTCGCCACGAGGGTCGTGGAACAGCGGCTTGACTCCGTCCTTCGACCACAGCGACTGGTGGATGTGTGCTGAGTTTCCAGCCAGGCCATAGTGCCATTTTGCCATGAAGGTGACGGCCTTGCCTTGCGCCCAGGCGATCTCCTTGCAGGCGTTTTTCAAGATGACGTGGCGGTCTGCCATTTCGAGCGCCTCGGCGTAGCGGACGTTGATTTCTTCCTGGCCGGGTCCCCATTCGCCCTTTGAGTTCTCCACCGGGATGCCGGCGCCCTGCAACCCGTTGCGGATGGCCCGCATGACCAGCTCTTCCTTGCTCGTCTGCAGAACGTGATAATCCTGGATATAGGCACCCGCCGTTTTGAGACTGCGATACTCTTTCCCTTGCGCCGATTCATAACTTTCGTCGAAGAGGAAGAATTCGAGCTCCGAAGCCATATAGGCTTTCATGTCGAGCTTGCTCAGGCGTTCCAGCTGTTTCTTGAGTATCGCCCGCGGCGAGTGTCGAAGCTCCGCATGCGTATGATGATCGAGCACGTCGCACAGGACGAGCGCGGTCCCCGGCAGCCAAGGCGTCAGGCACAGCGTCGCAAGATCGGGCTTCAGCACGAAATCGCCGTAACCCTTGTCCCAGCTTGCCACCTTGTATCCCGGCACCGTATCCATGTCGATGTCGGTCGCCAGCAGATAATCGCAGCCATGCGTTTCCTCATGTCCCGATTCGACGAAATATTGCGCGTGGAAGCGCTTGCCCATGAGGCGCCCCTGCAGGTCGGGGAATGCCGCGACGACCGTATCGATGCGGCCATCGGCAACTTCCTTCTTGAGCTGCTCGAGCGTTAGATTCCCGGGCATGATCGCCAGCTCCTGTTGTGCTGAGAAACTCCGCGGGCCAAAGGGCCCGCGGAGAGAACGCCTGTCCTAGCTCTTCGCCTTGTTTGCAAGGGCGAATTCCTCCTCGGGCGAGAGGATGAGCTTGTGCCGGCCGACGAGCGCGAAGTAAACGGTCGCGATGGCGAACCAGATCAGCACACCGAGCACGCCTTTCCGGTAGACCGGATCGGCCAGCTGGTACAACAGTGTCACGGCCGCGATGACGATGGTCACCACCGCCCCAGGAATGCCGAACGGACTCACATAGGGGCGCTGGATGTGCGGCTGGTTCACTCGCAGCAGAATAAAGGAGACCGCTTGCGCGATGTAGGAGAGCATCGCACCCGCGACCGCCATGTTGAGCAGCGTCCCGCCGATGACCGCGGCACCCTTGTCCGCCCCTTGCCCCCAGAAGATGATCATCATCAGTCCAAGTCCGACCACCGCCCCCACGATCATCGCCACATGCGGCGTTTTCCAAACCGAGTGCGTGATCGACAACACCGGCGGGAAATAGCCTGCCCGCGACAGCGAATAGATCTGTCGGCCCTGTGCATAGATGATCGTGTGGAAGCTGGCGATCAGTCCGATGATGGCCACGAAGGCCAGGATCTTGGCCTGCGTCTCCCCGAAGATCGCACGGAAACCGTCAAGCAGCGGCTCGCCGGATGAGGCGAGCTTGTGAGCGCCGACACCGATCACGGATGGATTGAGCCAGAGGATCATGAAGGCCGAGACGATGAGCGTCAGCATGCCGAGAATGATGCCGCGCGGCATATCACGTTGCGGATCGACCGATTCCTCAGCCGCCAGCGGCAGCTGCTCGATCGCCAGGAACAGCCATACCGCAAACGGCAGGGCTGCAAGCGCTCCGGAGAATCCGAACGGGAACCACGGCCCGTTACCTTCCGGCAGCTCGCTGCCGTCGGAGGCAATGTTGAGCGCCCAACGACTGAAATCCATGTTCGGAAACGCGCTGAACCAAAAGATGACCAATACCGCGAGCGCCAGCACCGTGACGACCAGCGTCACCCGGAACGACAGCGCCACTCCGGCCACGTTCAGTGCGACGAAGACGACATAGCCGAGGATCCACCAGATCGGTTGGAAGCCTGGCCCGGTTTCGAAAATTCCGGTGAGGTAGGAACCGATGAAGAACACCACGACCGCGGGCGTCACCACATATTCAACGTTCTCGCACAAACCCGTTAGAAAGCCGCCCCAGGGCCCCATTGCAGTGCGGGCGAAGGAATAGGCCGCTCCAGTGTGCGGTAGCGCCGGCGACATTTCGGCAATGCAGAAGACGAGTCCAAGATACATGATGGCGATAAGGATGCCCGCAACCAACAACCCGCCCCAGCCACCCACGCCGAAGCCCAGATTCCATCCCGAGAAATGGCCTGAAATCACCGCCCCCACGCCAAGTGCCCACAGCGACCACACACCCGCATACCGTTGTAAGCCTCTTTTTGCGAAGTAGTCGGCGTCAGCCTTGGTGTAGCTGACACCCCGTTCTTGAGCTGCCATTGGCATTCTCCCTTCCGGAGCACGAGAGGTGTTCTTGCACTCTTCTCAGACCCCTGCCGTTGCCGTGCTGCGCTCGATGTATTGGGCCGCCCGTCGCAGCACGTTTGCCAGGCGGTCTGCCCACTCAACCTGCCCCGACTCACTCGCGATGAGGTCGTTGCGTATTTCGATCATGGAATAAGGCAGGCCCCTCACGCCAGCGTGAACATTTAGCGTATGGCAGACGCCGTCGGT
>Ga0075421_100013877_pt1 | contig 10052 bp, 8 predicted proteins | sample SoiMetdeltSBSDD5_FD_75292 | JGI IMG/M metagenome (GOLD analysis project Ga0075421, IMG submission 75292) | Bulk soil microbial communities from a Populus tree surrounding site in Tennessee, USA - Soil MetaG P. deltoides SBSDD5 | ecosystem: Environmental > Terrestrial > Soil > Tree plantation... | reverse complement strand
GGATGGAAGCAATGCGGCCCGGGTTCGTTCTCATTGCAGGATGGCGTCGCCACCGCAAAAGGCGGCATGGGCCTCTGGTGGCACACAAATAAATTATTTACAAATTTCGTCCTGCGCTGCGAATTCGTCCAGGAGCAGGACGCCGCCGACTCCGGAATTTTCGTGCGCTTTCCCGATCCCGGCAACGACCCGTGGGTCGCCGTAAAACGCGGTCACGAAATTGAGATCGGCGAGGTGAATCCAAAGAATCCCACCTGGCGCACCGGCGCGATCTATCCCTTTCACGCGCCCGTGAAAGCCAACACAAAAGCCGCGGGCGAGTGGAATGACTGCGAGATCGTTTGTGTGGACCACAGCTATTCCGTGCGTATCAACGGCGAGCTCATCAACACCTGGACTGACGAAAAGCAGCGCTCGGCTCACGGTTATATCGGGTTTCAGAATTACGACGACGGCAAGACCGTCCGCTTCCGAAAACTGCGCGTCAAAACGCTGCCATGAAGCCCGTGCGCATTGGAATTATCGGCTGCGGCAACGTCTTTTCTGCCTACCGCGCGATCATCGACAAGCTCGAGCTTCGCGGCATAGCGCAATTCACACTGGCCTGCGGCCGCGAGAAACAGCGCGCGTCCACCAAAGCCCCGCGTTTCACAACCGACAGCGACGAACTCATCGCAAGTCCGGACGTCGATCTTGTGCTCATTCTTACGCCGCCTTCCGAACACGCCCGCCTTGCGAGCCAGGCGCTCGCCGCTGGCAAACACGTCCTGATGGAGAAGCCGCTCGCGACCAATCTGAAAGACGCGAGCGAGTTGCTCGCGCTGGCGAAGCGCAGTCCGGGCCAACTCATGTGCGCGCCCTTCACATTGCTGAGCCCGACCTTTCAAACCATCGCCGCGCGCGTGCAACGCGGCGACATCGGCAAGCCATGCTCCGCGCGCGCGCGCTACGGCTGGTCTGGTCCATGGTGGAGCGAATGGTTCTATCGTGGTCAGGGCGGTTGCATCTTTGATCTCGGCGTCTACTGCATTACCAGCCTCACCGGCTTGCTCGGTCCGGTGAAGCGGGTCACAGCTTTCACCAACACAGCAATCCCCGAACGCGAAGTCGACGGCCGCAAGCTCCGCATCGAAGCCGAAGATACCGCCCAGGTGCTCCTCCAGTTTGCCAACGGTTGCCTCGGCGTAGTGACCACTGGCTTCACCATGCAGCAATATCGTTCTCCCGCCCTCGAGGTCTACGGCACCAGCGGCGTGATCCAAATGCTCGGCGACGATTGGGACCCCGAAGGCCACGAGCTTTGGCAAAACGACCTCGGCGCCTGGCAGCTTTACAAAGAGACCGAACCCGATTGGCCATGGACCGACGGCCTGCGGCATCTGGTAGAATGCGTCCATGGAAGTGCGCGACCACTCGTGACACTCGAACACGCTTTCCACGTCCTGGAAATCATGATCAAAGCCCGCGAGTCCAGCGCTCAGGGCCGCGCCCTGGAAATCGAAAGCACCTTTAAGCCGCCACCCTTCCAGATTGCACAAACCGAAGCCGCCCACCGCGTCCACGACCGAACCCGCGACCATGAGTGATCTACGCCTTGCGACCCTCGAGAGCCGACTGGTAAAGACTCATGAAGTCTTTGGCAGAAGGTGGGCGCGGATTAAAGCTAGCCGTCCATTGTCGGGCAGCCTCATCGGCCAGCGTCGGGATCATCGAAGCTTGCACGCCGCACGCCGCGAGCGAACGCGGCATGCCCGAGAGTTGCAGAAGCGATTCGAGATGAGCGATGAGCGCATCCAACGCCTTTTCAGGGCCGTCGCTGACGCAAGCGATTTCCGGTGCCGAAGCGAGTTCGGCATAGGCGCGGAGAGCTTCGCGGTCCTGGCCATTGAAGCGGACAACATACGGAAGCATCATGCCGACAGCCTGGCCGTGAACGATTCCGTAGTGCGCGGTGAGCGGATTCGCCGCGGAGTGAGCCGCGCCCAGCATGCTGTTCTCGATCGCGAGGCCGGCAAAGGCGGCGCCGAGTTGCATGCGCCCGCGCGCTTCGAGATCGTTTGGGTTTTCAAAAATGCGCGGAAGATTCGGGACGGTGAGCTTGAAGCCTTCGTGCGCGTACATCAACGACAGCGCCGTGCGTTTTTTCGTGACGGCCGTTTCGACCACGTGCGCAATCGCATCGACGCCCGTGCAGGCTGTGACACGCAGAGGCTGCGAAAGCGTAAGCACGGGATCAAGAATGGCGATGCGCGGCGCGGCTTTGGGATCGCCGCAAGCCATCTTCTCATGCGTTTCCGAATCGGCGATGAGCGCGAACGATTGGCATTCAGAACCCGTCCCCGCGGTTGTCGGAATCGCAATGAGTGGCAAGAGAGGTTTTGTCGCCTTGCCGCTGCCCCAATAGTCCTGCATGCGGCCGCCATTAGTCAGCAGAAAGTTGCAACCCTTCGCCGTGTCCAGACTGCTGCCGCCACCGACGGCGACGAAAGCGTCGATCCCGCTGCTCTTCGCGATTTGCAAACACGCGTCCACGCAGCCCGTGGTAGGATTCTCCTCGGATTGGTCGAAGACCGTGACACGCAAGCCAGCCTTCTCGAGGAATCGCCGCACGCGTTCCGAATGGCCCGCAGCGACAATACCAGGATCGGTGACAAGCAGGACTTTGGACGCCGGGAGTTCGCGGGTCAGATCCCCTACTCTTTCGACGCAATTGATGCCGAAAATCAAACGGGTGCGCGGCTGATGATCGAAAGGGGCAAGGGTGGAGAACTGGGGAAGACCCCCATTATACAACTTCTCTGAACTCATTTACCTCACAATCAGACGCCGTGCGCTCCGGAATCTTCAATCCAGACCGTGCTTTTGGCTTAACTCGGCGGGTTCAGAGTGATGGCGGCGACCGCCGCAAGATCGATGATGAATTGCCCGCTCTTGCTGCGGGCGTTGGCCACATCCGCAATTTGGTACGGTTTGTGAGCTTTGAGGCCGATATCAAGAAACATGAGGTAGTCCTTCAGCAGTTGATCGTCCTGCAGGGCTACATCAATGTAGCCGGTCTGATTATTCAAACCCTTGACGTAAATCGTGTAATAAAGCATAGCGTTCCGGGGCGCGCTGCGGGTTGTGACAGCCGATTTCGTGCCACGCACGATCTACCACTTGATGCTCTGGAGACGCCGGGCAACTTCTTCGGCGTTGGCGCGGGAATTGAAAGCGGAAATCCGGAAGAAGCCCTCGCCATTCCGGCCAAACCCGCTGCCGGGAGTAATTACGACATTGGCTTCGTTCAGGATGCGGTCGAATGCCTGCCAACTGGAGATACCAGCCGGAGTCTCGACCCAAATGTAAGGGGCATTAACGCCACCGTAGACATTCAGGCCCGCAGCCTTGGCGCCTTTACGCAACACCTGCGCATTGCCCATGTAATGTTGAATCAGCGCTTTGACCTGCGCCTTGCCTTCAGGCGTGTAAAGGGATTCCGCGGCGCGCTGAACGGGATAGCTCACGCCGTTGAATTTGGTACTCATGCGGCGATGCCAGAGACCATGGAGCGATGTGCGCTGGCCGTCGGGTGTCGAGGCCATCAACGTTTTTGGGACCACCGTGAAAGCGCACCGCGTACCCGTGAAGCCCCCATTCTTGGAAAAGCTGCGAAACTCGATGGCACAATTGCGCGCACCGGGAATTTCGTAGATCGAATGCGGAATTGCAGGCTCGGTGATATAGGCTTCGTAGGCCGCGTCGAAAAGAATGATGGATTCTTTTTCGAGCGCGTATTTTACCCAGAGCGAAAGCTGATCCCGTGTCGCGACCGCGCCCGTCGGATTGTTCGGGTAGCAGAGATAAATGATGTCCGCGCGCTCGCGAGGAAGGGCCGGGACAAAACCATTCGCTGGAGTGCAGGGAAGATAAGCCAGGCCTTCGTAAGCACCCGACTCATCGGCGGGCCCTGTGTGGCCAGCCATGACGTTCGTGTCGACGTAAACGGGATACACCGGATCCATCATGGCGATGCAGTTTCGCGAACCAAGGATGTCGAGAATATTCCCGCAATCGCACTTCGACCCGTCCGACACAAAGATCTCATCGTCGGCAATCTCCAATCCATGCGCGCGATAATCGTTTTCAGCAATCGCCTTGCGCAGGAAATCGTACCCTTGTTCGGGACCGTAACCGCGGAACGTTTCGCGCTGCCCCATTTCGTCCACGGCTTTGTGAAGCGCGGCGATGACGACCGGCGGCAGCGGCTCGGTCACATCACCGATACCACAGCGGATGAGACGCTTCGCAGCGTCAGGGTTCGCCTGGCAAAAGGCATTCACGCGCCGGGCGATCTCGGGAAAGAGATAGCCCGCTTTCAACTTCAGATAATGTTCGTTCAAGTACGCCATGCTACAGGGCAAACGGTAAGCGACACCCCAGAGGATGTGCAAGGTTTGTAAAGCCGCAGTGCGTCTTAAAGCTAAGCCGGCGCGGGGACTTTTTTGAGCACGTCCTCGACAATGCTGGTGGCGGTGAGGCCGGAAAAACGGGATTGGGGATCGAGAAGGAGGCGATGGGCGATCACGGGGGTGGCCAAGGCCTGCACGTCATCCGGGGTGACAAAGGCGCGGCCTTCGAACAAGGCGATGGCCTGGGCGACTTTCATGAGCGTGAGCGAGGCACGAGGGCTCGCGCCGAGCTGCACGCCGGGCATCGAGCGCGTGGCCCCGACCAGATCCACCATGTAGCGCTTAATTTCATCGCTGATGCGGACCGCTTTCACGGCTTCGCGCAAACGCAGGATGTCCTGGATGTTCACACAAGGGCCTAAATCGTCCACAGGATGTGAATCGGCTTGATCAGACAAGATGGCGACTTCGTCCTGAGGGGACACGTAACCGAGCTGCGATTGAAGCGCAAAACGATCCATCTGGGCCTCAGGCAGGGGATATGTGCCGCGGAATTCAACAGGGTTTTGCGTGGCAATCACAAAAAAGACTTCGGGGAGGGTCCGGCATTGCCCTTCCACGCTGACCTGGTTTTCGCCCATGGCTTCGAGGAGGGCGGATTGGGTACGGGGCGAAGCGCGATTGATTTCGTCGGCCAGAAGAATGTTGGTGAACACAGGGCCTTCATGGAATTGGAAGATCCGCTCGCGCTGATCGTAAATGGAAACGCCCAGGATATCGGAGGGCAAGAGGTCGGGGGTGAACTGGATGCGTTTGAACTGCGCGTCCACCGAGCGCGCGAGCGCCTTGGCCAACGTGGTCTTGCCCGTGCCGGGATAATCCTCCAACAGTACGTGCCCACCAGTGGCGAAAGCGGCCATGATGCGCGGCAGCGAACCGGATTGGCCGCGCATGACGCGCTCGATGTTGGCGACGATGCGAAGGTAAACTTCACGCGCTGATTCCTGCCCCGGTGTTGTCATATTGGGTATTCCTTGGACATTGCTCCATGGACATTGGAAATTGGGCGCAATGTTACATACGGAATTCCATGAAGGGCAGGACCCGCGTTCCAAACGCCTGATGGTCGTCCTGCACGGCCTGGGTGACTCGATTGCCGGCTTTCAGTGGATGCCCCAAGCGATGAATTTGCCGTGGCTGAATTTTCTCCTGGTGAATGCGCCGGACCGATACTACCAGGGATTTTCGTGGTACGAATTCGGCGGCGATCCAGAGCCGGGGATTCTGCGCAGCCGAAAGCTGCTCTTCGAATTGTTGGACGAACAACGTGAGAATGGCTTCGCGAGCGAAGAGACGATTGTGTCCGGGTTTTCACAAGGCTGCCTGATGACGTGGGAGACCGGTTTGCGTTATCCGCATCGGCTGGCGGGACTGGTTGGAATCAGCGGCTACGCGCATGACGAGAAACTGGCGTTGAAGGAACTTTCGCCTGTCGCGCGCGAACAACGTTTTCTGATAACGCATGGCACGTTGGACCCGCTGATCCCATTCGATGCTGTGAAGCAACAAGTGGGCCTGCTGAAAGCGGCTGGGTTAAACATTGAGTGGCGCGAATTTGAAAAGGGACACACGATCGCGGGCGAGGAGGAACTCGCAGTAATCCGCGATTTCGTGCGAGAGCGGTTCAAGGCTTGACCTCCGCAGTTGCCGATGGCTTCGCCTCGCCGCCGGTCTCGTTTGGTGTCTGTCCCGCAGGCAGGTTCAAACGCGTCCGGAGTCGGACAATCATTTCCATTGGCAACAATCCCGTGTTCGGATTGAGCATTTGGTTCAGCCAGGTTTTTTTGATTTCCTCCAATGGCGGAATCTCCAATGGTTTCCGGCGCAGACGGATGCGCTCTTCGTTATATTGATACAAATGACCAGCCATTCGGGCGAAGCCGTCGGCGCGTTTGTCTTCGTCCAACGCGAGGCTGATGTAGTACTGAGAAAGCAGACCGGTGAGAATAACCATCATGCGATCGCCGGAAAGGTTCTCGATGTTTTGCGTGAAGCGCTGCACAGCAAACTCTTCCATCGTGGGATTGCCGGGAACGACGTCCGGGTACAACTGCTTGAGAAGCTTGAACCATTTTTCCGCCTCGGCCTCGCGGCTGTGCGTGTAAAAATGATAAACCATCTCGCGCAGAAAAATCTGGTGGGCGTTCCTGATGGCGTAGGGTTGCTCAGTGTCCTCCGCGCTCAAACGCAGGTAAGTTTCGCTCGCGCGGGCAACGCGATCCAGATTCGGAGCGGTCACGGGCGTGCCGTCGGCTTCAAAATACAGGATGCGTCCCCGAATGACACTAATGAGTGTGGACTGGTAAATCACACGGCGAATTGTAATAAGATCGCCGTCCTTGCAATTCTTAAGGCCGACCGCGGCCCAATAGATCGCATGCGCTTCCGGCAAGCGCCATTCGAGCGGGCCATAGAGTTTATCGACCTCTTCCATGATCGCGGGATCCATTTTGTATTTTTCTCGCAAGAGATGAACCCGGCGCTCAGCATCGGGTGTGGTTGGGCGTCGCAGTTCTTCAAAATTCGGCCGCGGTCCGCCAAAGACGGCGGTCATTTCCCTGGCCCAGGAAGCTTTGTAGAATTTGTGCGCGTCATCGAGGTTCTGTCCCATTTTGTGTTGATAGAACCAGCCGAGCTCGCGATACATGAGCGAAGCGCCAGGATTGTAGCGAAGACCATGATCGCGCAGCAGTTCGATGCCGCGCTGGACCCAGCGCCAGCGATCGGCGGGATCAGAAAATTTTACGGATATGTTATAGGCCATGTTCCACGCCTGAACCACCCATACCTGAGTAAAGGTCGGCTGCAACTTGGTGATCCAATCGGCCAACTGGACCATTTCAAAGTACTTGCCGTTGTTCTGAAGTTCATTCGCGCGAATCCAGAGAATATTCGCAATGATGCCGCGAAAGCCGCCGAGCGCGACCGTGGTGAATGCCAGCACGGGCGGCGCATTGGAGCCCAGATCAGCCATGCGACTGAGGCCGATTTCCGGCGAAGTACGCTGGCGGTTGAGCAATCGCTGGAATTGCCCCGCCGCAGCCAGCAGTGCGACGGCCATGAGCAGCCAGATCCACTTGTAAGCTTTCCGGCTCATTGCGTGCCTTGCGCGGTCGCCAGTTCGCGCCTCGTGAAAAGGAAAATGCCGCCAAGCGCCATCACCCCGCCGAAAAGAATCACCACCTGGCCAAACGCGCGCGCCAGCTGCGTCCATGTGATGCTGCGCCCGGTGCTGAGCGCATCGACCGGAGAAAAAGCTTGCACGAGTTTGACGAGCTCAAGAATCCCCTTGAAAAGCGACAGCAGCGCCGATTCTAAAACCTTCGACGCGGGGCTGATGCTCGGATCGCCGCCGCTGTAAATGTAACCGTCCTGAACCGACATGGAGAGACTCCCGCTGGACAGGACGATCATGAGAAGCGTGAAAGAAAAAAAGGCTGCAACCGGAAAGGACAGAAAACTCGCCGACGCCAGGCCCAGCGCCGCCAGCAGCGCCAGCCAGAATAAAATCATCAGCAATCCGCGGACGAAGTTGAAGCCGAAGCCGCCGTCGCGGTAAAGTAGTTCCAACCCTTCATCCAATGGAAACAACAGGGCGGTATCCGATTGATTCTCGAACGAGATCATCACCCTCCCCTGCTCATCGAAAATATTTGCCGGCGCTGCGAATTCATGAACCGTGTCCCCCGCAAGGCTCGCGGGCAAAATGCGCGATGCAGGATTGCGCGGATCGCCCAGATACCACGTGCCCTGATAGGTGCCGCTGATGTTCGTTTTTGCCGCGAAAAGTTTGGCGCGCACGTAGAGCGGTTCATCGCGCAGAAAATTTTTGTGCAAGCCAAGGTCCAGGTTCCACACACGCTGGAAGCCAGGCGGCACCACTTGCAGCCGCGCCATGATTTGCTCGCGGATGGCCTGGCGCACTTGCGGTTGCTCCTCGGGGGCCACAGGAGTTTGTTTGATGCGCTCTTGAAAAACTTGCTCCACGTAACGATCGATATCGGGCGCGCGTTCCTTGATCCCCGCCCGCGCGACGAAGATTTCGTTACGCAGAATGCGCTGTTGTTCGGGCGGCAATTGGCGCGCGCGCCATTGGAGCAATCCATAAACACTTCCGGCTGAAATCGCCAGCAGCGTGAGGTTCAGCACCGTAATGCCAAGCCATTTGCCGAGCCAAATCTGCCAGCGCGCGATCGGCTTCACGGCCACCACTTGCATTTGGCAATCCTCGATGTCACGCGCCAGGGTCCCGCACGCCAGCCACAGCGTTGAAAAGCCCAGGAGCGCTGTAATGGTCATCAACGTGTAGGTGAGCAGGATCTGCGTGAATCCGCGCGCCGTGCCGTCGTGCTTGATCAGCAGCGGCAGCACCACCACGCACCCGAGAAGCAGAATCACCAGGACCCAGAACAAGCGGAACCGAAACGCCGCCTTCCAGGTAAGCTGGGCAATGGCGAGAATGCGACTCATTGCTTTTTTTCGGTCAAGGCTTTCAGCTTTTCATTGGCCTGAGAAAGGTCCACGGGCTTGGCTGGTTCCGGTTTGGGCTCAGGTGCTGCGGTGGGCCGCGTCAGGGCGCCGAGCTTTGCATCATCGACGACTTGTGCCGGCTTTGGTTGGGCGGGTAGAGCGGTGCTCGCGGCCGGTGCTGTCAGACGTTCGAGGATTCTCTCACGCGTGGCTGCCTCGGTATCGCCACGGAGATAAGGGGCGACTTTATGGCCGGAGGTAGCGCCGGAAGTATCGGCGGCGGTCTCGCGTGCCTTCTCGACAACTTCCAGAAAATAGCTTTCGAGATTTTGGGTTGGATTATCGATGCGGACTTTGTCGGCGGCGACCTCGGAGCGGATGATCTCCAGAACGCGCTCGAGTTTCTCACGCGGCAGCACCGGAGCGGTAATGCGAATGGCGTCGGGCTTGGCGAGAAGTTCCTTCAAGGTGCCCATCGCTTGTACGCGGCCGCCGTAAAGAATCACGACTCGATCGCACACATCTTCGACGTCCGAAAGCAAATGGCTGCTGAGAATCACGGTCTTCCCGCGAGCGGCCAATGCCAGGATCAGGTCCTTGACTTCGCGGCAGCCGATCGGGTCGAGGCCCGAGGTGGGTTCGTCCAGAATGACGAGATCGGGATCGTTGATGAGGGCCTGCGCCAGGCCAATGCGGCGTTGCATACCTTTGGAAAATTCGCCGACGGCGCGCGTGCGCGTTTGGGCGAGGCCAACCATATCCAGAAGTTGCTCGATGCGATTGTCCCGTTCTTTGGGCGCCAGGCGGAACAGCTTTCCAAAGAAATCCAGCGTCTCGCGCGAGTTCAGATAGCGGTACAGATAGGATTCCTCGGGCAAGTAACCGATGCGCGATTTGGTGGCCACGTGCCGCGGGGAATGTCCAAAGACTTCGATGTGCCCCTTCGTGGGATAAAGGAGGCCCAGAAGCATTTTTACCGTCGTGGATTTTCCGGAGCCATTCGGGCCAAGTAAACCAAAGACCTCGCCTCGCCGCACCTCGAAGTCGACGTTATCCACGGCACGGGCCTTTGGTCGTCCCCAGAAGTCTTTGAAGATTTTTGTCAGCCCGCGAACCGCTATGACGGGGTCA
>Ga0075421_100013874_pt1 | contig 10053 bp, 7 predicted proteins | sample SoiMetdeltSBSDD5_FD_75292 | JGI IMG/M metagenome (GOLD analysis project Ga0075421, IMG submission 75292) | Bulk soil microbial communities from a Populus tree surrounding site in Tennessee, USA - Soil MetaG P. deltoides SBSDD5 | ecosystem: Environmental > Terrestrial > Soil > Tree plantation... | reverse complement strand
AGACACCGCCAAGAATGCAAAGCTAGCAGCACCCGACCATTCCGCCAATTCTCTTGAGGGGACGGCTGAAGCGTCTGAGTCGGGAGGTTCACCCGCGTCGAGCGCGGATTATCGGAAGGAGTTGGACTTTTATAGCGCTCTGAAAGAGCAAAAGGTTGAGCAGAATTTTCATCCTCAATCGACGAGGTTCGAGAAAGTGCGTGCGCCAGAAAGGTCAAAGACACACATTGCCAGTGGTCGCGATCCAGCCGTCAGCGCGCCGGAAAGCGGTGGTGGGACGCTTGTCAGTCTCCAGGTAGCGGCATTGAGAAGCTCTGCGGAAGCAGACAAGCTGGTCAAGACGCTTCGCACCAAGGGATATCCGGTTTTTGTCGTCAACCCATCCAAAGAAGATCCCGCCCGGCTGATTCGCGTTCAAATTGGCCCATACGCCAGCGAAACTGAGGCCGCCAAAGTGAAAGCTCGTCTTGGAAGTGAGGGCTACGTAGCCATCACCAAAAAGTGATCCTGATTTCGATTGCTCCAATGAGTTGCGACCGGCTGCTGCAGAGTTGCAGGCGGTGAGTGATCGGTGACGAGTTGTGGGTCTGCCATTTGACGACGAAACATCAGCAAGCGGTCCTGCGCTAGTATCCTGAAGACCTCCATCTTGTCTACTCCCTTCAGTCTTAGCCTTCGAAAAAGGATCATGCTTGCAGCCGTGTCCGGAGGGCTAGGCTATCTGACGTTTCCAAAGATCGACTTCTCCCTGTTGGCCTGGGTTTGCCTGGTGCCTCTTATTGTGGGCGTCTACCGAGAAGCTTCTCCCGTGAGAGCTTTCTCGTTAGGATTGGTTGCTGGACTCGCCTTCTTTACCGGAACTTGTCATTGGATCGCCCATGTCCTGCAGACTTACGGAGGCTTAGGCTGGATTGGTTCCACCGTCTTGTTTGCGCTACTGGCAGTTCATTTGTCGCTCTTCTACGGCCTGTTTGCGTGGGCGTTTGCAAGATTGTCCTGTTTGTGGCCATCACAGTGTTTTTGGCTGGCACCTGGGATTTGGGTAGGTACCGAATACCTGCGGGGGCACGTCCTGACAGGCTTTCCCTGGTGCCTTTTGGGATATGCTCTGGTCGACTACGTCGATTTGGCGCAGACAGCCAGTCTCACTGGAGTCTATGGGTTGTCATTTGTCGCCATGGCGGTGAATGCCCAACTGGCTGCGCTCCTTGTCAACCCTGGAAAGGTGGCCTTCCGGCAGCTCGGGCTGGTGACTATCAGTGTTGCCGCTTTGAGCTTCACTTTCGCGATGGCACGGCAGGAACCCGTTCAGCCGCGTCAGACGGTTAGAATCGTACAAACTAACATCCGCCCCGAACAAGAATGGGACCTTGAATCTAAGCTTAACCTAATCAATGAGCTAGCGAGGCTGTCGCAACCCGGTTCCAAGCCTGGGCTGGCATCCGACAGCCAGGGGCTAACTCGGCTCATCCTTTGGCCGGAAACTCCTGCGCCGTTTTACTTGAATAACGATGCAGACTTTCGTCGTCGGATGCAGGAAATCGCGACGGCAGCAGATGCCTATTTTCTCTTCGGATTCGTGGATTTCCGTCAATCCGCAAGCGGCTCCCAACAGCCAGATCCCTACAACAGTGTAGGCCTTCTTTCACCCCGTGCTGAGCTGATCTCGCAGTATGACAAGATCCACCTGGTTCCCTTTGGGGAATATGTCCCGTATGGCAGTCTCTTTTTCTTTGTCGATAAGATTTCGACAGAAGCTGGCAATTTCAAGCAGGGAACCCGCGTCGTGGTTTCACCTCTTGGAGAGAATCGTCAATTGGGGGCCTTTGTATGCTATGAGGCTGTGGTACCGGACTTGATCCGCCAGTTTGCTAACGGCGGGGCTCAAGTCCTTGTTAACGTGACAAACGATGCTTGGTTTGGGGAATCGGCGGCGCCGTTCCAACATTTAGCTATGGCGCGAATGCGCGCGATCGAAAATCACCGCTATCTTCTCCGAGCGGCAAACAACGGAATCAGCGCGATTATCGATCCCTTTGGCCGGGTTCGGAAGACAATCGAACGGAACCGGCGAACGGTGATGGAGTCAAGCTTCGACTTTGAGACAAAGTTGACGGTCTACACAAAGGTTGGGGACGTTTTTGCTTGGTTATGTCTCGCCATCAGCGGAGTCAGTGTGGGATTCTGTGGCAGGAGAACGGCAAATCAAATTGTCAGAATTTGAGCGCCAGGACTCTGAGACCCATTGGGTGGCTCACCATTTCTCTCCATCGGTGAGGTTCAACAGTAGATTGGCCTCCTGATCAAAGCAAACAATCTGCTTATGTACAAAGATGTTCCAGAAAACTCGTAGGTCTCCCCGGTCCAACGCGCGGCTCAGCTCGGCCCAGTTATTCTGGATTGGCGTCAAGTCAGGAACCAGGGGGAGGCCCAGGATCCTATACATTTGCAATTCCAATTCATCACCAACGAAATCGTCGTAAGCGCTTCGCAACAGTTTTCTGATGGAGCTGTCGTCGAAATCTGAGACCTGTCGCAACGGTTTAGGGGACAACTCAATTTGGTCTACTTGAACCCTCTTCATCGCCATGTGGGGGTCCTCCGTTAGGCGAGGAATAAGCAATTATGTCACCAAAGACAAGCAGATTGATTTGATTAGGCTTGCCTGCCTAAGAACGGCAATCTCGGCAGTCGCTGGTCGAAAAAGTGCCGAATTTCGGTAATTCCATCTCTAAATTTTTGGAGGTGTCAACGGGGAGACAAACCCCTTGAGGGGCTAACAAAGGTTGGATGGCGCTAATGGGCTCAGGCAATGAAATGTTGGTAGCGGTTGAAGATCCCGAGTAGCCCGACCAGGAAAGCTCTTTCAGTTTCTTCAGCGGTCAAACAGCGCACCCGAAAGCCGCCTCGCTTAAGAGCGTGTGACCAGGCGGGCTGCAAGTGAGGCAGGCCGCTGAGAACGACCTGGTCGGTTCCCGTGCGCGCCGCGAGGAGGTTGAAGCACCGAAACTCCTGATGAAGAAGAACGCCCAACAGGAACGAGAACAGGCTTGTTTTTGGGAAGCTAGAATTGAGATCGAAGATTCTCACTAGATATAGGGCGCGAGTCACCCCAAAGCGTTGACAGTTCTCCCAGCCCTGCTGGAAGAACTCCTCGTCGAGCGCGGTAACCTGAGTTTCTGGCAAGGAACTTCGCAAAATGGTCTGCTGCTGGATGGAAAGCAGGAGCTCACCTCCCAACGTGCTAGCCCCATCCGAAATGCGCTGGGATGCATCGACTTGAATCATCTTCGTATGTGAACCCAGGTGGAGGTAAAGTATTGGGCCGTGCAGATCGAATTCCTCAAGAGCCCCAAAAATCTCCGTCTCTTCACCTCTCATAATGTCGATTGTGTTGACGTTTTGGAGATCTGCCACGGCGGGGCCAGAGCGCACTCCTGGAATGAAATGGAACAAGACGTCGTCAGTTTTGTCAAAGCGGCAAGTCTGGATCCCGGCGGCCAAGTCCTCTATGCCCGCCGGGGCTTGAGCGTGCTTCACTTCGTGCAAGCCCAGGTCTGAAGTGATCATGCCTGCAGCGATCAGTATGTTTGGACGATCTTCTGGGCTGGCAGAGTTTCTCAGTTCAAGAATGGCCCGCCGGATTTCACGCATCAATACTCGGTTGTGACCATCGATGGCCGTGTTCCGAACGCCCGCAGGAACCTGCCTTTTCGCGGCGACCTCGGTGCCCCGCATTAACCACACACGGGTATTAGTTGTCCCTGAATCGACGGCCAGGTAGTTCATAGGATCTTCGTTCACGATTGCCAAAGCCAATGTCAAGATACTATGGCAACTGACAAAGTCAAAAGATTTTGGTAACGTGATGCTCTCGAAAGAACATTCGCAAGGGAATCTCAATTGACCAACACACGGAACACCAGCAAAGATGAAAGGGTAACGCTCAAGAGCCTTCTGGAAACTGGAGAGGCACGTATCTTTGAGGTTCAAACCAAGTCCCCTGGCCCGCAGGGTAAGGTTCCGATCACAGAGGAGATGTTGCTGAATTCACCCAGCGGCAATCTTTTTGCGTACAGCCAGAACGCGGGCATGGGATGGACCCCCGCAGAATTGAATGGCAAGCAATTCTTGATTCTGAGCACGCAGGGCGGCATCCGGTCTGCTGATGGCAGCCCGATCGCTCTGGGTTACCACACTGGTCATTGGGAAGTGGGTTTGCTGATGCAGGCTGCCGCTGAAGAATTCAAGCTGCAAAAGTGCCTGCCGTTTGCTGCGTTCTGCACAGACCCCTGTGATGGCCGCATTCAGGGCACGCCAGGGATGATGGACAGCTTGCCATATCGAAACGATGCGGCGCAGCTGTTTCGCCGCCAGATTCGCACGCTTCCCACCCGCGATGGGGTGATGGGCGTGGCGACTTGCGACAAGGGATTGCCCGCAATGATGATGGCTCTGGCGGCAACCCGCGATCTTCCTGGCATTCTGGTTCCAGGCGGGGTGACACTACCTCCGGAGAAGGGTGAAGATGCGGGTGCGGTTCAGTCTCTCGGTGCTCGCTTCGCTCATGGAGAGGTGAGCTTGGAGCAGGCCGCCGAATTCCTGTGCACAGCCTGTGCTTCGCCTGGCGGTGGCTGCCAGTTTCTTGGGACCGCCGCCACCTCGCAGGTGGTAGGCGAAGCTTTGGGGATTTCGCTTCCCCATACGGCTCTGGCACCGTCAGGGCAAATGATCTGGCTTGATATGGCCCGCCGCTCAGCGCGGGCGCTGATTCGCCTGCAGGAGCAGGGGATCATGATGCGCCAGGTCCTGACTGAGAAGTCAATTCGCAATGCGATGGCGGTGCATGCTGCATTTGGAGGCTCGACGAATCTGTTACTCCACATTCCGGCAATCGCTCATGCTGCCGGGCTAAAGAGGCCTGTTATCCAAGACTGGATTGAGATTAACCGGCAGGTTCCACGAATCGTCGATGTGCTGCCCAACGGACCAAAGTATCACCCCACGATTCGAGTGTTTCTGGCAGGTGGTGTCCCTGAAGTGATGCTTCACCTTCGTCGTCTGGGCTTACTTCATCTGGAGGTACTGACTGTTTCGGGCCAGACGTTGGGTGCGGTTCTGGATTGGTGGGAGCAGTCGGAGCGTCGCGCTCTGGTTCGAACTAGGCTGCAAGAGTTGGATGGAGTAGATCCGGAAGACGTCATCATGAGTCCTGAGTCAGCTCGAAGCCGGGGTCTGACGAGCACAGTTACCTTTCCGAAAGGTAATCTAGCGCCTGAAGGATCGGTCATCAAGAGTACCGCCATCGATCCTAGCGTCGTCGGTGTCGACGGCGTGTATCGAAAGGTTGGGCCTGCTCGGATCTTCACTCGGGAGCGAGAAGCCATTGCGGCAATCAAGAGTCGTGGGCCGGACAGGGTGAAGCCAGGAGATATTCTGGTTTTGATTTGCCGCGGCCCGGCAGGCTCAGGCATGGAAGAGATCTATCAGATCACTTCGTCGCTGAAACACCTCTCCTTTGGCAAACACATCGCCGTCGTTACCGATGCCCGGTTTTCGGGCGTCTCCACGGGAGCTTGCATTGGGCACGTCGGTCCAGAAGCCTTGGCAGGAGGCCCCATCGCGAAGCTGATCGATGGGGATATTGTCCAGATTGTTGTGGATCGAAATAGGCTCGAAGGCAGCGTGGACTTGGTTGGTCACGGCGGCACGATTTTTGGCCCCGAGGAAGGTGCCCGGATTCTCGCTGAACGGCCGTTTAGACCAGATTTGGCGCCCGATGCGCTCATTCCTGACGACACCCGTCTTTGGGCCGCCCTCCAGAGTGCCAGTGGTGGAACCTGGGGCGGATGCGTCTTCGATGTAGAAGCGATTATCCAAACGCTGGAGGCCGGAAGAAAGGCGCTGGCCGGCTAGACTAGAGACGGTGGATTACGTATTGAGTAATGTGGATTGCTTCTCCCAAATCGAAAGCCCGCATTCCGACTATAACTTAAATCGTCACTGCCGTTTCACATACTCCTCGAATTCTTCTTGCAATCCTGCGTAATCCTTTCGCAAGGTCGCTTTCAGCCCTGCCTGAAAACTGCCGACCTTCCCGATGCGATCCAGGAGGATCTGAACATCGCCTAGCCCATAGCTCCTGATCAAAAACTCTGCGGCGAGCAGAGATTCCTGATATGCCCAGGCCGCTTGCGCAGCACTTAAGCCGAGAAACGATCCTTCCAGCTCAACGAGTGATGTGAAACGACTTCGTGCGATTGCTTGCTTCGCCTTGGGCAGGAACTGCTGGGCCGTGTCGCCGCTTAGGTATTGCGCTAATCCTTCATTGAGCCAAAGGGGACAATTGTCGGCAGTTTTTAGTCTAATGAAGGAATGAGCTAGCTCGTGCTTAAGGATTTTGCGCACATTTTCATCCACAAAACTCAGGCCTTTGATCGGGAAACGGATTTTTCCGTCATTGAGTGCCCCGACCCAACCGGGAGTCCGGGTCACGTCGTGAAACACTTCGTCGGGATAGAGCACCACAGCGACCGAGCCACGCGGCGAAAAATTAAGCTGTCTTTCCAGCTCCGAAAAGGACTGTTCCAGGCTGGCAAGAATTCCCTGGCCCAGCGCCTGGCTAGCGGCGCTACCTTCGTAGCGAAGAACAAAGTGGAGAGTGTTGGCTTGGCTGTAATCGTTCTCAGTCCTGTTTTCCTGCTCGACTTTCTTCAAGAGTTGCTCGACCTCTGGCCGATAACGGAGCTCCAGGGACTGGCGCAAGGCCCGTACGGCAAGCTCGTTCTTGTCCTGATGATAGTAAGCCGTGCCCAGCAAGTAATAGAGGTCAGGAGAGAGAGCATTCTTAATCTTGGCGCGTAGAAGGACGTTTTCGGCCTGCGCGTGTTCGCCCCGCTTTAGGTGTAACCATGACAGGGTCAGGTTTGCCTGAAGATTGTCCTGGTCTAGATGGAGATAAGACTCAATGAAAGACACGGCAGAATTGAGATCGTTCTGCTTTACGTGCCACAAAACAAGATCTCTGAGAGCGTTCAGGTAGCGAGTCATCTTTTGAGGGTCGTGTGGCTGAGAACGAGCCTCTCTTTCAAGTGTACTCAACTGCGCATGATCAATCTTGCCGTTGCTGACGATTCCGCTACCACTGTCATGCGAGTCGCGTCTGAGGTCTAGAGTTTCATCGATGACTTCAACCGGCACCTGTTTAGGTGAAGAAGGTGTAGCGGCTGAGCTTTCGCGTCGGTCTGCAAGGTGGGTGTCGGACTCCACGTTCGCCACGAGCTCTTTTGGAAATCCAAAGACATTGCCGTTCTTCTCATAGCGAATCCGGTCACCTTCTTGCCAGGCCCGGTCGACAGTCAGTTTCTTCCCGTTCTTGAGGTGGATGACGTCGCTAATTGACACTGAGGAGTTAGCCAGGGTCGGCAAAAGGGCAAGCATCCTCGTCCAAGAGATGGCGGAAGGTTTGAGAACCTTAGCTGTGGTTCGGTGCGGTTTCTTATTGCGCGTCAAGTCCGTTCCTCCGAGAGCAAAGGACAAAAGCCGAGGGGTTTGTTGGGCTCCGAACGGATGGAACATGCCCTCGCGCTTCGGGCGATCGCTGTCCCTCTTCGAATTCGAAAGGGGACCTTCGTCCATTGCGTGTCGCTGGCGGCATGAGACTCTCTGGAGATTCCTACCAAGGGGGAATGTCTTGTATCCGCCGTCAACTCAAACCCATCGTCGCCGTGAACCACGTACTTTAGACACAGCGACACGTTACGATGACCGCATCCTCGTTTCGTCAGAAAGGCAGGGCTGCGCCGGCCCCAAGGTTACGCGGGAAACTCGTGAAGCGATGCTCAACAAGGCTGGCTGCCGTCGAGTGCAGGAAGGGGTGCCTCTTGACCAACGCCCCTCTTAGGCATAGTCGGAACCAGGCTCCATCTCGATTTACTTCTGCCGACCAACTCCTCTGGTTGCCAACGCATCCCTATGGCTTTAAACTGCTCTACCGAGTGACCTTGGGAGAGCAGAGGAGGTGACCAATGGAAAAACCACTCGGGCTGCGGTTGTCTCTGGTGTTGGGAACCGCTCTGCTCGTAACTTCCGGAATTCAGTGGGCGCAACAAGGCACCGCAACTGACGAAGTCGAGCTCACTGGCGACTGGATCGGTACGATTGAACCCCAGCTCGCCAGTCCCGCTGAGATTGCCAAGCTGGACATTTACGATCGGCTGGCTTTTGGCAGTGGCCAGTTTGTGAGAGTGGAAGGCAAGAGCCGCAAGAGTGCCGTCTTCAAGCTGACTGGTCAAGGTGAGTTTCGGGTGCGCCTGTTGGATCTGCCAGAGTTTGATCTCAAATTGCTTTCGCCCAGAACCGAATACCACTTCGGCGGTGTGCTCTCCAAGATTGATCGAGCCGGCGATGGACATACCGAGGTTAACATCACTTACGCCAATGTATCGGAAGTCCAGGGCCGCTTTTATTCGAGGCAGGCTCAGGAGTTTGTTCTCCGCACCCAGCAACTCAAACGGCAGAACGAACGCATTGAGGGGCAGGCTACTGAGGCAATTTCCCCATCTCAGAAACCTTCAGCCGAGGCTTCACCACGTTCCGAGTCAACCGCCGCCCGGTCTCCGGGGCCTTCAAGTCCCAAAAGTCAAGCTGATGCCGCGGGTTCTTCGACTCCGGCGCCATCCCCACCGTCCTCCGGCCCCAAACCTTCAACCCGAGCCGAATCTCAGAAATCGCAAAAACCGGATCCCGACGTAGATGGAGAGGAAGCTCCGGAACCTCCCAAGAATCGGCCTGTCTTGAAACGTCGGGTGGAATCAGACAAACCCCCAGCCGAGGCCGAGCCGGTCAAGGATTCTACTTCGCCGGAGCTCAGACAATCGCCGGGTGAAGACGACGTGGTGATCTACAGGCGTCGCGAGGGCTCGAGGCAATCATCCACCGGCGCGCGATCCGCCCCACCGCCTCCGGAGAGTCCAGACCGGCCGGTCTTACGACGGAACACCGCCGACCGCCAGGAAGAGAAGGAGGTCGACGGGATGATGCTCATCCCCGATGGTTACGTTTCCTTAGGCTCCGATGAGGCCTCCGACGCGGAAAGGCCGCAGCACCGTTTTCGTGTGAAAACGTTCTATATGGACAAGCACGAGGTGACGAACCGGGACTACAAACAGTTTTGTGACGCGACCGGGCATCCTGTTCCACCCTACTGGAACAACAAAAGCTATCCCATGGAATTGGAGACTCATCCTGTGGTACAGGTCAGCTGGCTGGATGCGTCGGCCTTCGCGCGTTGGGCAGGGAAACGGCTTCCCACCGAGGCAGAGTGGGAGCGGGCTGCCAAAGGTCCGAACAGTTATCGCTATGCCTACGGCAACGCCTACGACCCGCAGAAGGCTAATACCAACAAACAAAAGACCTCCGCTGTCGGCTCCTATCCAGCCAACGAGTTCGGTCTGTTCGACATGACCGGAAATGTCCTTGAATGGACCAGTTCGCTGTTTGGACCTTACCCGTATCAGGATTCTGACGGCCGCGAAGATGCCAAGGCCGCTGGTCCCAGGGTATTGAGAGGTGGCTCTCACTCTTCCAGCGAGACAGATGCGCGCTGTCTGGTTCGCAAGAAGGAACTTCCGGACCACGGGTCTCCGTTGCTGGGTTTCCGCTGCGCCCGCAATGCGAGCTGAGGATTGTGGTGTTCAGTGAGGCCTTCCGAACAATCTTAGATCTATCTGGAACCTAGACACACTGTTTCTCGTAACAGGCTTTGAGCGGTTATGTACGACCAAACGAGAATTTTGCTCTCGTTTTCTCAACTCAAGCTCCTCACCCCGGCCCTCTCCCCACCTGCCGGCATAGGGAGAGAGTTGGAAATAGGACTGTAAACCCAGGGTTCCGCTGACGCTCCACCCTGGGCTAGAAATATTCCGCCTTAGCGGGACTGGCAAGAACGCTTCAGCGATTCTATCCTGGCTGTCTGACAACTTGACTGAATCGTGGACTTCGTCGCCGCCTAGTACTTGGTGGCATAAGTTCGCGTAAGTTGTCGTGGTCCCA
>Ga0075421_100013872_pt1 | contig 10055 bp, 9 predicted proteins | sample SoiMetdeltSBSDD5_FD_75292 | JGI IMG/M metagenome (GOLD analysis project Ga0075421, IMG submission 75292) | Bulk soil microbial communities from a Populus tree surrounding site in Tennessee, USA - Soil MetaG P. deltoides SBSDD5 | ecosystem: Environmental > Terrestrial > Soil > Tree plantation... | reverse complement strand
CCTCGATCGGGTTCTGCCCGGCGTCGACGGCGAGGTGGGGCGCACCGTGCAGCGCATCCTCACCAAGCAGGGCATGACCTTCAAGCTGTCGAGCAAGGTGACGGCGGTGAACCGCAACGGGGCCGGCCATCGCGTCACCGTCGAGCCTGCCAGCGGCGCCGGCGAGCCGACGCAGGTGGAGGCCGACGTGGTGCTGGTGGCGATCGGCCGCGTGCCCTACACCAACGGCCTCGGCCTGGAGAGCCTGGGCGTCAGGCTCGACAACAAGCGGCGCATCGTCGTCGATGAGCACTTCGCGACCAGCGTGCCCGGCATCTACGCCATCGGCGACGTGATCGCCGGCCCCATGCTGGCCCACAAGGCTGAGGACGAGGGCATGGCGGTGGCCGAGGTTCTGGCCGGCAAGGCGGGCCACGTGAACTATGACGTGATCCCCAACGTGATCTACACCTTCCCCGAGGTCGCCAGCGTCGGCAAATCGGAGGAGGAGCTCAAAGCCGCGGGTATCGCCTACAACGCTGGCAAGTTCCCGCTCACCGCCAACGGCCGCGCCAAGGTCAACAAGACCACCGACGGCTTCATCAAGGTCCTGGCCGACGCCACCACCGACCGCATCCTCGGTGTGCACATGATCGCGCCCGCAGCGAGCGAGATGATCGCCGAGGCCGCGGTCATCATGGAGTTCGGCGGCTCGGCGGAGGATCTCGCCCGCACCTGCCATGCCCACCCGTCGCTCACCGAGGCCGTGAAGGAGGCCGCGCTCGCGGTCGATAAGCGGCCGATCCACATGTAGGTTGGGTCGAGCGGCAGCGAGACCCAACATCGGCGAGCACGGCGCTGGGCAATTGTTGGGTCTCGCTTCGCTCGACCCAACCTACAGAGGCCCGGGGGATGGGACGGTACCTCAAGCGCCGAGGCCGGCGCGCCAGCGCGTATCGCGGGGGGACGGGCGCCGGTGCAGGCGCCGGTCGAGCAGCGCGCCCGCCTTTGCCGCCGCGCCGGTCTTCATGAGGGCCACCAGCAGCAGATCCTCGATCACCTCGCGCTGGGCGTGGCTGCCGCCAAGGCGCACGGCCTCGTCCGCAGCGGGCTCGAGCAGCGCGACACAGCCGGCAAAATCGCCCCCGGCAAACGCCGCTATGGCCCGGCAGATGGCAGCTGCAACGGTACCGTGAGGGAGCGCCCCATCGGCGAGCTTCCGCTCCCATTCGCGCACGCGCGCCTCCAGCTCCGTCCGATCGCCGGTGGCCGCCACGACGAACGCGACATGCAACTCGGCAAACGGCAGCCCGGGCGTGGGAAAATGGCGGCTGGCGAGACGCGCGACCTCGTCCCACGCCCCGTCCGGGATCGCGTGGCCGTAGAGGCCAAGGCGCCACAGCAGGGAGGCAGCATCGGCCAGGACCGCCATCGGCGCCGCGCTTGCGGCGTTGGGCTGAATGCGGTCGAGGTAGAGGGCGAGCGCGCCCGCCGCGTCGTCGCGCTCCAGGGCGCTGAGGGCCCGATGCCAGAACAGATGGGCGTGCAGCCAGCCCGAACGGTCGTAGGCCGGTAGCCAGCCCGCGAGGAACGCATCCGCCTCGTCGGTCGCCCCCTGCTCGAACATGGCGTGCGCGAGCGCGTGCGCCGCATTGGCGTTGGCGCGCCGCCGGGCCAGCGAGCGCTCCACCATGTCCCGGCCGGCGCCGACGCCGCCATTCTCGATGTGGCTCCAGCCGCGATAGCCGAGCAGCCACCAGTCGTCGCCATAGTGGGGCGCCACGCGCTCGCACACGTCGACGCGGGCCCGGTCGTGGTCCGCCCGCCCGGAGAAGGCGAGGAGCCCGTAGGCGCCGAGCAGCAGCGAAAGGACGAGCGCATCGGCGGGCCAGCAGTCGAGGTGGGCCAGGGCCTGCTCGCAGGCCTGCGCCGGGCGACCGTCGATGGCCAGCGCCACGGCCTCCACGTGGCTCCTCTCGCGTTCCGTGCCGTGCTGCGCCACCAACCGGCGCGCCGTGGCGGCGTGCGCGCGGGCGGCATCGGCCTGCCCGTAGGTGGCCAGGACCCGCCCGAGTGCCATCGGCGCCAGCGCGAAGTCCGGGTCGGCGGCGATCGCCCGCTCCAGCATCGCCGCAGCCCCCGGCCAGGCCGCGAGCGTGAGATCAAGCCCTTCGCGATAGGCTTCCGCTGCCGCATCGGAGGTTGTCGAGATCGGCAGGCCATGGCGGTCGCAGTGGGACATGAGGGAAAACCTCGCTCAAGCGACTCCGTAATCTGGTGCGCACACTGTCTGCCCTTGCGACAGGCGCTCCACCGTAACGGTCACACCATACACGGCGCGCAGGCGCTCCGGCGTCAGCACCTCGTCCGGCCGACCGTGGGCGACGAGGCGGCCGGCGTCGAGCAGCGCCACACGATGGCCGATCGAGAAGGCATGGTCCGGATCGTGGGTGGAGAGCAGCACCGCGAGGCCGCGCGCAGCGAGACGGCGGACCTCGGACAGGACCACCACCTGGTTGCCGAAGTCGAGGCTCGCCGTCGGCTCGTCCATGACGATGGTGGGCGCATCCTGGGCCAGCGCGCGGGCCACCAGCACGAGCTGGCGCTGGCCGCCGCTGATGCGCGTGTACTCCGCTTCGGCCAGCCCGCCGATGCCGAGTGCGTCGAGAGCGGCGTGCGCCTTGGCGTGGTCCTGCCGGCGCGGCGACGCGAACGGCCCCAGGTGCGCGGTGCGCCCCATCACCACCATGTCGGCCACGCGGAACGGAAAATGTGCGGCCTGGGCCTGCGGCACGTAGGCGACGCTGCGGGCGATCTGATTGCGGGCGAGGGCGCCGATGGGCCGGCCGCCGAGGCGGACTTCGCCGGCCTGTGGCGGCAGCAGGCCCAGCATGGTCTTGAACAGCGTGGTCTTGCCCGAGCCGTTGGGGCCGAGCAGGCACAGCACCTCGCCTGCCCGCAGCTCCAGGTCCACGTGGCGCCCCACGGGCTTGCCGCGGTAGCCGAACGCCAGGCGGTGTGCCGCGAGGAGAGGGGTGCTCACGACCATCCCTCCCGCCCGCGCATCAACAGCCACAGGAAGAACGGCGCGCCCAGGATCGCCGTCAGAATCCCGATCGGCACCTCGATGCGCGCCATGGTGCGGGCCAGCGTATCGACGAGCAGCAGGTAGCTGCCCCCCAGCAGCATCGCGGTGGGCAAGAGCCGGTCGAAGCTCGGACCCACCATCATGCGTGCGATGTGCGGGATCACCAGTCCGACCCAGCCGATCACGCCCGAGATGGCGACCACGCTGGCCGTCATCAGGGTCGCCGCGGCAATCACCCCAAGCCGCAGTCGCCCGGCCTCCACGCCGAGCGCCTTTGCCTCCTCGTCGCCCAGGGAGAGCACATTGATGCGCCAGCGCAGCAGCAGCAGCGGCAGCAGCCCGACGAGGACCATGGGCAGTGTCGCCCACACCTCGGTCCTGCGGATGGCGGAGAAGCTGCCGAGCAGCCAGAACACGATTGCCGGCAGCTGGTCGTAGGGGTCGGCGAGAATCTTGAGGAGCGAGATGGCCGCTCCCGCGAGCGATCCCACCACCACGCCGGCCAGCACCAGCACCAGGATCGGGTCGCGGCCGTGCACCACCGAGGCGACGGCATAGACCAGCGCCACCGTCGCCAGCCCCACGGCGAAGGCCGTGAGCTGGATGCCGAAGACGGGCAGCGACAGGAAGATGCCGAGCACGGCGCCGAGCCCCGCACCGGTGGAGACGCCCAGGATGTCCGGCGATACCAGCGGATTGCGGAACAGCGTCTGGTACGCCGCCCCGGCGCCCGCCAGCGCTGCCCCGCCCAGCACGGCAGCCAGCACCCGCGGCAGGCGAACCTCGAACAGCACCGTGTCGATCTGGCCGACCGGCGCGGCCCCCGCCAGGCGCCGCCCCACCGCCGCCACCAATTCGCCCGGAGAGATGGGATAAGCACCGATCAGCGACGCGGCCAGCATGAGCGCGCACAGCCCCGCCGCCAAGGCGGCGATGGCCAGCCGGTGGTCGCTCAGCGTCGCGGCTGCGGTGCGGCGGATGGCGCCTGTCCCTTCGACCATGCGATCAGCGTGTCCAGCTCGGCGTCGCTTGGCTCAACGTGATAGAACAAGCGATAGAACGAGCGCGTCGTCTCGCGAAGATCCTGGCTTAGCCGATCCGGGTAGAACAGGCCAGCCAGCCACTTGAGGCCGATCACACGGTTGAGCGAGGGCGGCCGGTCGATCCAGCCGAACGGCGCGGTCGGCGCGAGATAGACCCGCTTGTCCCGCACCGCCTTGATGCCGGCCCACAGCGGGTCTCCGTGAACCTTGCCGAAGAAATTGCGGTCCCAAGTGAGCACGACCTCCGGATCGGCGGCGATCACCTGCTCCATGGAGGCACGCACGAGGCCCCGTTGCCCGGCCGCCTCGGCCACGTTGCGCCCGCCGGCGCGCTCGATGACCTCCGTGTTGATCGACCCAACGACGCCCGTCTCCAGCCCGTCCGGACCGCGCGCCAGGTACACGCGCGGTCGCTTGTCCACGGGTACGTCTTTGAGAACCGCATCGATCTCGGCGAAAACTGCCTCCACGTAGACGGCCTGGCGCTCGGCCCGCTCGCTGACGCCCAGGATCTCGCCAAGCAGTCGCAGCGCCGTCGGCGTCGCCTCGAAGCGGCCATCGATCAGGATGTAGGGGATCTTCGTCTGGGTCTGCACATTGTCGGCGAGGGAGGCGTAGGTATCGCGTACCGAGCCGAAGTCGAGGATCAGGTCCGGCGCCGCCTTCAGCACGACCTCCAGATTGGCGGTGCCGCCGCGGCCGGTGAGGCGGCCGAGGGCGGGGAGATCGCGGTATTTCTCGGCGATGAACGGCCGCTCCTCGGGCCGCGGCGGATCGGGCCAGCCCGTCATCTTCTCCGGCGCCAGCATGTAGAGCAGGATCGAGGCCGGAGGCCCCGCGGCGAACACCTTCTCGATCTTCCCGGGGATCTCGACTTTGCGCCCGGCCGAGTCGACGACCGTGCGGGCGTACGCCGCCAAGGGCGCCAGCACGAGCAGTAACGCCAACAGCGTGCGCAAAGAGGCCACCTTCCCTATCCGACCCGTCACCCCGGTCGGAGCGATGCGAGTGCTGCGCGAGCAACGCTCCGAACCGGGACCTGCTCGGCTCGTCGCACGAGGTCCCGGACAGCCTCGCCTGCGGGTCGGCTTCCGGGATGACGGGTGTTTCCGCGACTCTTAGCCCGTCGGGGCGGCGTTGGGGAAGAACAGCTGCTGGCCGTTGATGGTGTAGGCGCGGATGGCGTCCTGCCCCTCGCGCGAGATGACCCAGTCGATGAACTGCTGGCCAAGCTCCTTCTTCACGTGGGCGTGCTTCTCCGGGTTCACCAGGATGATGCCGTACTGGTTGAAGAGCTGCCTGTCGCCTTCCACCACGATCTCGAGATCGCCCCTGTTCTTGAAGGAGATCCAGGTGCCGCGGTCGGACAGCACGTAGGCCCCCATGCCGCCCGCCGTGTTGAGCGCCGCGCCCATGCCCTGACCGATCTCGCGATACCAGGCCGGCTTGGTGCCCGCCGGATCGAGGCCGGCCTTCTTCCAGAGCGCCAGCTCGGCGGAATGCGTGCCCGACTTGTCGCCGCGGGATACGAACGGGCTGCCGTTGTCGGCGATGGCCTTGAACGCCGCCAGCACGTCCTTGCCGCCCCTGATGCCCGCCGGATCGGCCTTGGGCCCGATCACCACGAAGTCGTTGTACATCACATCGAAGCGCTTCACGCCGAAGCCATCGGCGACGAACTTCTCCTCCTGCGCCTTGGCGTGCACGAACACCACGTCGGCGTCGCCGCGGCGCCCCGTGTCGAGCGCCTGTCCCGTGCCCTGCGCCACCACCTTCACGCCGATGCCGGTCTTGGCCTTGAACTTCGGCAGGATCTCTCCGAACAAGCCGGAATCCTGCGTCGAGGTGGTGGAGGAGACGACGATCGATTTGTCTTGAGCCAGCGCCGGCCCCCACGTCAGCAGAGCGCCGACCAGAAGTCCCAACAGGGCACGGCAAGTGTGCATGTCCCTTCCTCCCATTGCGATGCTCAGATGACCAGCTCGCCGGCCACGAAGCTGCGGGCCTCCGGCGTGGCCGGAGCGGCGAAGAACCTCTCCGCGAGCGCATGCTCGATCAGGCGGCCCTTGGCGAGAAAGACGATGTCGCCGGCGAGCCTCCGCGCCTGGCCGAGGTCATGGGTCGACATGACGATCTTCACGCCGGCCGCCGCCGCACCTGCCACGATATCCTCCACCGCCTTGGTCGCGGCCGGGTCGAGGCTGGCGGTGGGCTCGTCGAGGAACAGCACCTCGGGGTCGCGGGCCAGCGCGCGGGCCAGCGCCAGGCGCTGCTGCTCCCCGCCCGAGAGCCGCCGCGCCGGCCGGTCGGCCAGGGCTGCCAGGCCCACGCGGTCGAGCAGCTTCGTGACGGTTGCGGCATCGGCGGAGCGGCCCGCCGCCTTCAGCGCGTAGGCGAGGTTGCTGCCGGCGGACCGGCGCAGCATCACCGGCTTCTGGAACACGATGGCCTGCCGGCGCGCGGACCGGTCTGCCTGCGCGTGGCGGATGCTGCCGGCGGTCGGCGGAATGAGGCCCATGGCGAGCTTGATGAGCGTGGTCTTGCCCGAGCCATTGGGCCCGATCAGCACGGTGGGCGGGCCGGCATCGAGCGACAGGGTCACGTCCCGCAGGATGCAGATCTCGCCGGCGGCGAAGGCGATGGAGCTCAGGACGATGGGCAGCGTGCTGGTTCGGTCGCGCATGGAGCTAACCGGCATGGCGCTCGGACCAGCCGCGCACCGCCCAGGCCATGGCGTTGACGAGCAGGATCACCGCGATCAGCACCAGCCCCAGGCCGATGGCGAGCGGCAGGTCGCCCTTGGAGGTCTCCAGCGCGATGGTGGTGGTCATCACGCGGGTGAAGCCGTCGATGTTGCCGCCCACGATCATCACCGCGCCCACCTCGGCCGCGGCACGTCCGAAGCCGGCCAGCGCGATCGTCACCAGGGAGAAGCGCGCGTCCCAGAGCAGCGTCGCCACCCGGCCCGCCGGCCCGATGGCCATGGCGGTGAGCTCGTCGCGGTACTCCGCCCACAGGTCCTCGATCAGCTGGCGCGTGAGGGCCGCGACGATGGGCGTGATCAGCGCCGCCTGGGCGATGATCATGGCGCGCGGCGTGAACAGCAGTCCGAGCGGCCCCAGCGGCCCCGAGCGGGACAGGAGCAGATAGACCAGCAGGCCCACCACCACCGGCGGTAGCCCCATGCAACCGTTGAGAAAGACGATCAGCGCGTTGCGGCCGGGAAAGCGGGTGAGCGCCACCATGGCCCCGAGCGGAAAGCCCACGACGCAGGCCACCACCGTGGCCGACAGCGTGACGAACAGGGACAGGCCGACGATGCCGAACAGCTTCGGATCGCCGGAGAAGACCAGATCGAGGGCGCTCATGCCGACCGGATTGAAAAATCGCTGACGTTGACGATCAAGAATTCGTTGTGCTTTTCTAGCTTGAGTCAATCTCTAGATTCTGTGCAGAAAAATGCAGCCAGATGCAGGCTTGAGCCTCCTGACAACTGCGGAAGCCGCCGACTATCTGCGGTTGAAGGAGCGCAAGCTCTACGAGCTGATTGCGGACCGGCAGATCCCCTGCACCAAGGTGACGGGCAAGTGGCTGTTCTCCCGCGCCGATCTCGATCGCTGGCTGCTCAGCGGCATGGTGCGGCCGGCCGGCGCCATGCCGCCCGAGCCGCCGCCCATCGTGGGGGGCAGCCACGATCCGCTCCTGCAGTGGGCGCTGAGCGAGAGCCACGCGGGCCTCGCCATGCTCCCCGAGGGCAGCGAGGTGGGATTCCGGCGCTTCCTCAAGGGCGAGCTGATCGCCGCCGCCATCCATCTCCACGACCGCGACGACCCGGCGAAGGACGCCAATCCGCAAGCGGTCGCGGCGGAGCCTTCGCTGCGCGATGCCGTGCTGATCGGGTTCGCCGCCCGCGAGCAGGGTCTGGTCGTGGCGGCTGGCAACCCCCTGCGGCTGGCCTCCCTGGGCGAGGCGCATGCCCGCAATCTGCGCGCCGCGCTGCGTCCGGCCGGGGCCGGCGCCCAGCAGCTTCTGATCGCCCTGCTGCGCAAGGACGGCCTCAGCTTCGACGACCTGCACATGGCCCTCGTGGCGCCAACGGGTCCGGACATCGCCCAGGCCATCCGCGCGGATAATGCCGATTTCGGGATCGCCACGCGCGCGGTTGCGACCGCGGCGGGGCTGGATTTCCTGCCCCTGTGCTTCGAGCGCTTCGACCTGCTGATGCGCCAGCGCGACTACTTCCGCCCGCCGATGCAGGCGCTTCTTGGCCTCATCCGCGACGCGCGCTTCGTGACCCGGGCCGGCGAGCTGGGCGGGCTCGACGTGAGCGCGGCCGGTCGCGTCCGCTGGGCGCCGTGATTTGCCCGTGCGGTGGCTTCTTTGCTAAGCCACTCCGACCGTTCCGACCCCTTTTGGCGAGTGCTGAGCGCGATGCTGCGACGAGCCTGTCTGCCTCCCCTGCTTCTCGCGCTTTGCGTGGTTGCGGTGCCGGCGCTTGCGCAGCTGCGGGGGCATGGCGGCCCGGTGCGCGCCGTGGCGGTCTCCCCCGATGGCAGCCGCGCCGTCTCCGGCAGCTTCGACGCCACGGCGATCCTGTGGTCGCTGTCGGCGGGTACGGCCGAGAAGGTGCTCCGCTTCCACGACAGCGCGGTCAACGCGGCGGCGTTCCTCAAGGACGGGCGCATCGTCACCAGCGGCGAGGATGCGGCCATCGCGATCTGGCAGCCCGGCTCCCCCAAGCCGGAGCGCGTGCTGAAGGGGCACACGGCGCCCATCGTCGCTCTCGCCGTCTCGCCGGATGGTGCGACGCTCGCGTCGGCGTCCTGGGACGGCACCGCGCGGCTCTGGTCGCTGGCGGACGGCGCCTCGCGCGTCCTTGAAGGCCACAAGCAGAACGTCAACGGCGTGGCCTTTACGCCGGGCGGCCGCGCGGTCGTGACGGTGGGGTACGACCTCACCCTCCGCATCTGGCCGCTCGCCGGCGGCGGGTCGCCGACCGTGGTGACGCTGCCGGCGCCGCTCAACGCGGTGGCTGTGGCGCCGGGCGGAGAGATGCTCGCAGCCAGCTCGACCGGCAAGGTCTACGTCCTGTCGGCGTCGGGCGGGCTCAAGGGCGAGATCGAGGCCGCCCCCGTGCCCATCGTCGCCGTCGCGATTGCGGGCGACGGCAGGCTCGCGGCGGCGGCGAGCATCCGCGGCGCGGTCTCCATCATCGACCTCGCCGCGGGCAAGGTGGAGCGGACGCTGGTCGGCCCGGGCATGCCAGCCTGGTCGGCGGCGTTCCTGCCGGACGGCCGCACGCTGCTGACCGGCGGCAGCGACCATCTCGTGCGCCGCTGGAACGCGCTGACCGGCGAGCGCATAGGCGAGGCGGATGCGGGCACGCCGGGCGATCCGCTGGCGGCCTACGGCAGCGATCCGGGCGCCCGGGTGTTCCGCGCGTGCGTCGCCTGCCACACGCTGAAGCCCGAGGAGCCGCCGCGCGCCGGGCCAACGCTGGCCGGCCTGTTCGGCCGCAGAATCGCAACGCAGCCCGGCTATGACTTCTCCCCAGCCCTCAAGCAGCTCAGCATTGTCTGGACGCCCGAGACAGTCTCGAAGCTGTTCGAGATCGGCCCTGCGGCCTATACGCCGGGCACCAAGATGCCGGAGCAGAAGGTGGGAGCCGAGGACCGTGCAGCCCTTGTCAAGTTCCTGCAAAAGGCGACGAAGCGTTGACACCACCCAGGGGGCCTCGTCATGATCATTGTCTCAGGACGGATCTACGTGAGGCCTGAACGGCGCGAGGCCTTCTTGGCGGCCTCACTGGAGGCGGTCGCGCAGGCGCGCCGTTCTGCCGGCTGTCTCGACTTTGTAGTGGCGGCGGACCCGCTCGATCCCGCCCGCATCAACGTCTACGAACGGTGGGAGTCGGAAGCCGCACTCGTCGCGTTCCGAGACGAGGG
>Ga0075421_100013871_pt1 | contig 10055 bp, 12 predicted proteins | sample SoiMetdeltSBSDD5_FD_75292 | JGI IMG/M metagenome (GOLD analysis project Ga0075421, IMG submission 75292) | Bulk soil microbial communities from a Populus tree surrounding site in Tennessee, USA - Soil MetaG P. deltoides SBSDD5 | ecosystem: Environmental > Terrestrial > Soil > Tree plantation... | reverse complement strand
CCGGCGCCATCAGAATAGAAGAAGCGCCCCATCACGGATGGGGCGCCAAGCTGCTGCGCCACGGCATGCCTATTTCTTCTTCGGGATGGCCGATTTGACGAGCGGGTTCTTACAACCCGCCAGATACTTGGCATCGAGTTCGGCGAAGCCTGGATCGCTGGCCTGCACCACCTTGGCCTTCAGGAGTGCGGCCTTGTCCTCCGGCTTTTCCTGTACGAACACATGCGGGGACGCGCAGGTGAACAGCATGTAGCCACGCGGGTCTTTCTTGGCGGTGATGCGCGAGGCATCGCCATAGCGATAGATGCGCTCGCCCTTGTCATCCTGGATCACGACGTAGGAGATGCCGTCGCCCGCCGTGTAGGCGGCCCGGAACTGGGCTAATGCCGGATCGGGTTCGGCTGCAAGCGTAGCCGTCGCGGCAAGCGGCAAGACGACCGCGGCGAGCAGTGCGGTATTCTTCATAGGCACCTCTTTGGGCTCAGCATCCTCCGGCGGGAGGACCGTACATGGGCTCTTGCCGACGGTGCGGCAAGCGGTTCCGCCGCCGCAGCACCGCCGCGCATGATGCCCGTCCGGATTGCCGCAAACGGCTCCTCTACATGTCTCAAAAGTAAGAACACTAGAGGCTAGAGGATTCGCGTCGGCCAAAAGTTGATCCAGGATTATCTCGCGGTGCAGCAAAATATTCGCAGACCGGTTCCCTCAAATCCGGTGGGGGAACTGCACACAATGTTTATCCACCGGTCGGATTCTGGTCGTGCATTGGTCATACTTTCGGATTAGTCTATTCAGCAATGAAGGGGGAAGTGTTGGAACCTGTACTGCAAGAGAGGCCAAAATGCTGTCCAGGAAGCGTTGTCCCCACACGGGAGTGGTGAATTTGTTCATCGAGGCGGAACCGCATTTGGCAATCGGTTCCGTGCTCAAGGCGGATGGTTCATCGGGGTATCAGTGGCTCTATTACACCGATCCTTGTGCCACAACAGGAACAGCGCCTGATCTGAAGACGGCAGAGCGCCGTGTCGCCGAGCTGTATCGCTCGGCCGCGAGCAACCAGGACGCGTCGATCGGCCACGCCGCCTGAGGCTCGATCACAGGAAGTCGCAAGCGCGGGCCCGGATGGGCCCGCTGCTTTTTTGCCCGCGCCCGCTCGGTCTTAGCGACGCCGCATCTGCCGCAGCCAGCGCTGTAGACGACAGATCAACCAGCGCATCATTGCGCGCCGAATGATGCGCTCGATGTCGGCCGAAGGCCGGTGGGCGTAGTGGTCGAGCGGCATGCGCTTTGAGGGTGTCGGCTGCGTCGGAACCATGATGGCAGCTGGCTTGAATAAGAAAAATCGATTGTTATGATGCGGAGCATAAGTAATTTCTTGAGGTGCTGGCGTGCGCCATCTCAACCTCGATCAGCTCGATACCTTGCTGACCGTGATCGATCTGGGCAGCTTCTCGGCGGCCGCGCGCAAGCTCAATCTTTCGCAGCCTGCGGTCAGTCAGCAGGTCAAAGAGCTTGAGAGCAGATTAGGCGTGCCGCTCATCGAGCGCCTCGGCAAGCGGGCGCACGCCACGGCGGCCGCTGCGGACGTGCTGATGCGAGCGCGTCGCCTGCTGGAGGAGGCCCAGTCAATCGCTGCCGCTGCCCGGCGGCACGACGACGCCTCGGTCGGCCGCGTGCGCATCGGGACGGCGACGGCCGTGTGCGTCTATCTGCTGCCCTCGGTGCTGGGTGCAGTGCGCCTCACCCATCCGCGCATCGAGATCGCGATCGACATCGGTAGCACCGATGCCATCGTCGCAAAGGTCGTGAGCAACGAGCTCGATCTTGGCCTGGTGACGCTTCCTGTGCGGGCGTCGGCCGCTCTCAAGGTTGCGCACATTCGCTCCGACCCAATGATGGCGGTGTTGCCCACACTGGCGGGCCACGTGCCGCGCGCAGTCACGCCGGTGCTGCTTGCAAGCCACCCTCTGATCTTCAACGAACCCCAGAGCCGAATGCATCGTCTGACGCTTGCTTGGTTTGCTGCGGCCGGCGTCAGCCCCAAGCCGATCCTAGAACTCGGTAATAGCGAGGCGATCAAGGCGCTGGTGGCGGCTGGCCTCGGCGCGGCCGTACTGCCGATCGAGCGCGCCAACGATCCCCTGCTTGCCGGCCGCGCCATCCTGCGTGGCCTCGATCCGCCGCTGATGCGCGAGCTTGCATTGGTGAAGCGGCGCGACAAGCGCCTGAGCAAGGCGCAAACTATCGTGCACGATGCGTTGCTGACGTTGCGCAACAGCGCAGGGCGGCCATAGGCAGTCAGCGTTTGGCCAGAGCCGCCTCGATGGCAGAGATCAACTGGCTCGAGAGCGGCTCAACTGTCGACCCGTAGCCAGCGATGAGCTTGCCGTCCCGCCCCACCAGATATTTGTAAAAGTTCCACTGCGGCGTGGCGTTGGGCCCCAGAGCCTCACGCGCCCAGCGATAGAACGGGTGCGCGCCAGATCCGCGGACCGATTGCTTGTTGGTGAGCGGAAACGTGACATTGAAGGCGCCCTGGCAGAAGCTCAGGATCTCGCTTTCGGATTTCGGCTCCTGCCAGCCGAAGTCGTTGCTCGGCACACCGAGCACGACGAGGCCCCGGTTTTCATAGCGCTCCCAAAGCTTTTGCAGTCCCTCGTACTGGCGCGTGAAGCCGCAGAAGGATGCGGTGTTGACGACCAGCAGCACCCTGCCGCGCCATTTCGACAGCGGCAGCTTGCCGCCCTCGATGGCCTCGAACTCGTGGTCGAAGGCGCTGGTGGCGGGCTCGGCGTGGGTGCGCGATGATGCCATGGCGAGCACCGACGCGAGGGCGAAGACCACCAGTGCCAACGATTTGCTCATGCGCTGCCTCCGCCGTGGCGATCGATCCGCTGCCTCGTCAGTAGTAGATGCCGCCGGGGGCGCCGCCGCCCGCTGCGACCGCGTCCCCGTTGATGGCTATCGCCTTGGGCGAGGCCAGGAAGGCGCACACATAGGCGACCTCCTCGGCCGTGATGATGCGCTTCAGTACATTGCCGGATGCCATCTGCTTCTCGACCTCAGCGGGGCTGATGCCCTGCGCCTTGGAGCGACGCTCGATCACGCCGGGGGTTGCCTCCGTGCGCGTCAGGCCCGGGTGCACGCATACGACCGAGATGCCGCTCGGCCCCAGCTCGTCGGCGAGGTTCTTGGTCAATGCCGCCACGCCGACGTTGCGGATGCTGCCGACGGTGGTGCCGGTATGGCGCGCGCCGAGCCCACTGATGTTGATGATGCGGCCCCATTTCTGGCCGATCATGTGCGGCGCCACCTCGCGGGCGGTGCGCATGTAGCCCACCACCTTGGTGTTCAGGTGATCCCAGAATTCCTCGGTGGTTAGCTCGGCCAGCGACGGCGGCTTGGTCTGGCCGCTCGGCTTGGCAGCGCAATTGACGAGGATGTCGACCCGCCCGAAGGCCGCCACGACGTCGGCGACCATCTTCTTCACTGACGCATCATCGCCGGTGTCGCACTTGAAGCCCTTCACCTGGCCACCGCCGGCGCGCCCAAGCTCCCCCGCTGCGGCCTGCAACGAGGCCAGATCGCGTCCGACCAGGGCGACGTTGGCACCTTCCTTCGCGAACTCGCGACCGATCGCCTTGCCGATGCCGCGGCTGCCGCCCGTGACGATGGCAGCCTTGCCCTTGAGCTCCAAATCCATGGGTGTCCCCTTGCGCTTTTCCGTTGCAATGCTTTGGCCCGAGTGTCGGGAGCGCTGTGGATCGTGTCAATGTACGAAAGCGCGAGGCTGCCGGTCAGCCGCGCGATGCTTTGAATCCTGCAGATTGCGCATCCTGCTCGGAGCAGAACCAGCGGCCGCCGCGCGAGGTCTGCACCCGGCCGCGTTCGTAATCTGGCGCGCCGGGCAGCAGGTAGATGCGGTCGCCGTCCCGCACCAGCCCTTTGATCGGGCATCCGTCCGGAGCGCGACGCTTGGCCTCCTCCCACACCTTGGCGCGGTATGCCGATGGCCGTTCCGCCTCCCCGCCGACCCACAGTCCCACCTTGCCGCTCCTGGCTTCCCGCTCCTGCGACGCGTAGCGGGCGAACAAGCTTTGCTCGGCGAACACGTGACCCTTGCGGACCAGTTCACCATTGATGTCGGTGTCGCCTGCCGTGCAATAGGCAAGGGTCAAGCCGGCGTTATCGGTGCCCTCCGGCATACAGCGGATGCGCTGGCTGCCAACCGCGCGGGACAGGGCCTGCTGCGCGGTGGCGCCGCACTTCGCTTGCCGTCCGCCCTGCCCGCAGCGCTGCTCGGCCTCCGGCGCCTCGATGCCGGCGAGCCTGATGGTGGTGGTGCCGATGCGCAGCGTGTCGCCTGTCAGGGCCTGCGCGCGTCCTTCAATGGGCTTGGCGCCGCTGAACGACGGCAGCCAGCCGAGGCTGGCCCGCTCGCTTGCGCCTCGGCCAACGAACCAGGCCACGCCTGCCACCACGACCACGGCGAGCGAGGCGACGGTCAGGCGCGGGACTATTCCGCCGAGGGCGGGAAAGCGCGGCACATTGAACCCGGTCATATGCGACAGCATCGGCCAGGCAGCCACGAACAGAACGAGCCCGATGCCGAGCGCGACCAATGTCTCCCCGTCCACGCCCATGCTGCGCACGCGGCCGATCCCGGATCCCAGCGCGATGGCCCCCACCAGCGCCAGCGGCCCACCGACGTTCGGGCGCTCGAGCACCGCTGTGAGCGGGCGTAACGCGACGCCGAGCTTTGCAATGAGCACCTGCATCGCGGCCCATAGCCTCTGCAGCAGCGCCACGCCTGCGGCCATCAGCGAGTTGCCGGCGCTTTGCGCAGCCATTCCTGCCACACCAAGGCCCACGCGTGCACCATCCAGCGCTGCTGCACCCGCAGCCTTCGACCCGGCCGCCAGGGCTGCGCCGGCCGCATGCACCTGTTCGGCGGCGACGTGCTTGGCATCCTCGATGCGCCGGCGGCGGTTCTCACGTCGCACCTTGATGGTGGTGCGGACGTACCGGTGCCATTCGAAATCCTCGGGCTTCTTTCGCCATCCGAACATTCCTGCCGCGCTCCCGCTCTAAGCACATTGTTAAGGACGCGCCGCGCCATGGGGCGGGAGGCTGCGTACGAATCATGGCAGCGATGGGACGCCACCAGGAGCCCGGAAGGCAATTGCCCGCAGGGTGCAGTGCACAGTTGCGCGCCGGCCGCAGTTTGGCGGCATTTGCGTTGCGGCTGCGCCGGTGAGGCAAACGGCGCCGCGATGCTCCCAAGCTCAAGATAGCTCTTCGCGCAGCAGTTGCAGTATGCAGTATACAACGGGACAAGACGTACGGGAGCAGGAACCTCGATGAAAGGCATCATCCTCGCAGGGGGCAAGGGCACGCGGCTGCATCCGATGACACAGGTCGTCTCCAAGCAGTTATTGCCGATCTACGACAAGCCGATGATCTACTATGCGCTGACCACCTTGATGCTGGCCGGCATCCGTCAGACACTGATCATCTCCACGCCCGAGGACCTCGATAGGTTTCGCGTGCTGCTAGGCACCGGCGAACGCTGGGGCCTCGACCTCACCTATGCCGTCCAGCCCAAGCCGGAGGGTCTCGCGCAGGCCTACATCATCGGCGCCGGGCATGTCGGCCAGGGACCTTCGGCTCTGGTCCTGGGCGACAACATCTTTTTCGGCCACGGACTGACCGAGGTGCTGTCCAACGCGTCGACGCGGCGCTCGGGTGCCACGCTGTTCGCCTACCTCGTCAGGGACCCCGAGCGCTACGGCGTGGTGCAGTTCGATGCCCAAGGCCGGGCCATGTCGATCGAGGAGAAGCCGGAGACACCCAAATCGCGCTGGGCCGTCACCGGCCTATATTTCTACGATCATCGCGCTCCCGACATTGCCCGCAGCCTCAAGCCGTCGCCGCGCGGCGAGCTGGAGATCACGGATCTCAATCGGGTCTATCTGGAAATGGGCGAACTGCAGGTGGAGAAGCTGGGGCGCGGTTACGCTTGGCTCGACACCGGCACACCAGACAGTCTCTCCGAGGCCTCCGACTTCGTGCGCGCGCTGGAGAAGCGGCAGGGCACCAAGATCGCCTGCCCCGAGGAAGTTGCCTACCGGAAGGGCTTCATCGACCGCAAGCAGCTGGCCTGCCTGGCGCGCGGGCTCGGCTCCTCCGCCTACGGCCAGTATCTCGCCGACATCGCCAGCGAGGAGCAGGCGGAGTAGCGCGCGTTCTCAATTCGAGACGAGGGCCAAGCTACCCACCCAATCATGATGAGGTGGACGGCGCCCGCTCGCGGCATCGAAGTGCCATAGGGTGATCGTCGTAGACGAATCACATGAGGGGGCCGTCCATATGCAGGTTAGCACGATCGGGATTGATCTCGCCAAGAGCGTGTTCCAAGTGCACGGCATCGATGCTGTCGGCAAAGTGACCATCACCAAGCAGCTGCGGCGCTCACAGGTGCTGCCTCTGTTCGCGAAGCTGCCGCGCTGTCTCATCGGCATGGAAGCCTGCTCCACCTCGCACCATTGGGCACGCGAGCTCAAGGCGCTCGGGCACGACGTGCGCCTGATGCCGGCGAGCTACGTCAAGGCGTACGTCAAGCGCAACAAGAACGACGCTGCCGATGCAGCTGCCATCTGCGAGGCGGTGACGCGACCGAGCATGCGGTTCGTGCCGATCAAGAGCCCCGAGCAGCAATCCATTCTGATGCTACACCGGACGCGCGATCTTTTGGTGCGCCAGCGCACGCAACTGGTCAATGCGATGCGGGCGCATCTGGCCGAGCTCGGTTTGGTAGCTCCTCGAGGCGGCGAGGGTCTGCAGGCGTTGATCATCGTGGTGCGGGACGGAACGGACGAGCTTCCCGACCTGGCGCGCAAAGCCTTGCAAGCTCTACTTGGCCAGCTGGATGCTCTGGCCCGGCAGATCAGCGAGATCGAGCGCGACATTCAGGCTCAGCATCGCTTGAGCGAAGCAAGCCGGCGGTTGGAGACGATCCCTGGCATCGGCATTATCGGTGCCACGGCGATTGCCGCCACGATCACAGATCCGACGATCTTCAAATCGGGGCGCGAGTTCGCGGCCTGGATCGGCCTGGTGCCGAGGCAGAACTCGACGGGCGGCAAGGAGCGATTGGGCTCGATCTCCAAGCAGGGCGACCGCTATCTGCGGCGGCTGCTCATCGTCGGGGCAACGGCAGTCATACGCCAGGCGCGCACCCATCCCGACAAGCATCCCTGGTTGATCCAGCTGCTGGCGCGGAGACCGGCTAAGGTCGTTGCGGTAGCGCTTGCCAACAAGACCGCGCGCATCGCCTGGGCGGTGCTGGCTAGGGGTGGGACCTATCGCGCGCCGGTGCTTGCGGCGAGGGCGTAAGTGGGCTGCCGATGATTGCTTAGAGTTCGCGTCGACGGGCGCATTCCAATTGCGAGGGTGATGATGACGTGATGCGAAACGGTCGAGCCGTCGATCGGGAAAACCAGCTTGGGTCTATGGGCCTCCAAGCCCGAAATCATGATCAGGACCCGATCAGCGGATCACATCAGGGCCAGCGGCATCCGCCGCATCAACAGGCCGGACACATGACTTGCACCCGACCGCACGCAGCACGCCAGATTCCTCTTGCAATAAGGGCGCCGTCCACACATGACCCACATCTGCCGTCCGCCGGTACAGGATCCAGGCATGGACTGCCCTGGACGCAACCGAGGCCGCTGCAGCTATCGCCTCGGCCCGCAAGGAACTCACGGTGGAGCTTGCCGGTGCTAGGCGGTCAGATCACGTGTAAGCGTATCCCTGCGCAATGCACGATGCTCGAGCTGCGCATCCGAAAGTCGTGACAGCTCTTCGTAGGCGGCCGCGGCAGCCCACTGGTCGGCGCACCTGTTCAGCCATGCCGCCAGGCTCGCGCGCCAAACGGCCCATGGCGGGCTGGCGTCCGCAGTGGCAGGCGACATTATCCCTTCCGTAGATGCGACAATTCCTTGCGTGTTCATGGTCTCACTCCATGTCCTACTCGGTGGATGCGATGTTGAGTACGCTTCCAGGCTCCAACCAGGAGGATGGCTGCACAACCAGCGGCGTTTCCCAGAAACACGCACGCCATCGTCCAATCCTCGTTATTGACGAGCGCGTAGGCGATGGCCGACGCGTTTGAGAACAGGAACAGGCCCCACGTCACAAATGAGATGGCTTCCGCGCCACTCCGGTCCCTGGCGGCCTTGGTAATCTGGGGCACGTAGGCCACCATCCGAAGGCTGTTGCAAAGCATGAACAGCCCAAGCGTGATGTCGGCCAGAGTCATGTGGCGGGCGTCCTTCCCGGTTGAAAGCTGCGGCTTGCGCTTAGGTCGCAAAGTCACGCGGACCTTGCCTGAGCGTGTCGCCGGACAGGTGGTGGCCCGCGGCGTCGCGCGCTTATACGCCTAGTTCGCCCTTGACAAATTACTGCTCGAGGCACGTCATTCGTGAATTGCAGGCATGAGTGATGGACCAGCTAACCGAGATGCGTGTGTTCGTCCGCGCTATTGAGCGCGGCACCTTTGCCGCCGCCGCAGGCGACCAGGGATTGACGCCGTCTGCGGTCTCCAAGCTCATTCGCCGGCTGGAGTCGCGGCTCGGCGTGCGACTCATCAACCGCACGACGCGCAAGTTGTCGCTGACGTCAGAAGGGGAGACCTACTTCCACTCCGGCCGGCGGCTCATTGAGGCTGTGGATGGCCTGGAGGACGAAGTCGCAGCCTCGGCTGGCCATCCGCGCGGGCTGCTACGCATCAACACGGAAAATTGGTGGGGCGTGCAGCATCTGGCGCCGGCGCTCATCGACTTTCAGCAACGCTACCCTGATGTGCGGGTTAGCCTGTCCCTAACGGACCGACTGGTGGACCTTCACGCCGAACAGATCGATATCGCAATCCGCCTTGGTCCGCTGAGCGACTCAAACCTAATGTCGCGAAAACTCGCCGAGGTCGACCGGGTTATCTGTGCCAGCCCGCAGTATATCGAGCGATTTGGCGCTCCAAAGACGCCTGCCGATCTGGCGCACCATCGCTGCATTGTTTTTACCGCTCCTGGTCGTGACCGCTGGCCCTTCAAGATGGCCAACGGGAAGCCGGAGCAAGTGAAGGTGTCCGGCACGTTTTCAAGCGACAGCCTGGAATGCATCCTGCAATTGGCATTGCAGGGGGCTGGCATTGCGAGACTTGCCGACTACATGGTTGCTGGACCGATCCGCTCTGGAAAGCTGGTGAGACTTCTCGCAGATCAGCATCATCCAGAAAGGACACCCGCTTTTGCGGTGTTCCCGCCGGGGACGCAGAAGGTGCCAAAGATCCGAGCCTTTCTCGATTATCTGGTCGAACGCTCTTTTGGCGTGCCGGGGCGCTATCGCAAGCGCTGAGGTCGACTGGCCATTCAGCGCATGTCGGTTTGCGCGCTGCTGGAACTGGTCAATGGTGAAGCATGAGCGATCGATTGGCATCAGCGGTCGCCCGGTGACGCTGACATCGGGCGATGGGATCAGGCTGCTCGCGGGCCTCGCGGTGGTGCTCGCCCTCTTCCAGTTGCTTGGACACGTATCGAGCCGCGACCGGGGGCAGAGCGGACTGCTCATAGCGGCGGCAGTTCTCGCTGCACTCCTGGCCGTCGAATGCGGCTGTTCCGACTGACGCCGGCAGCAGCGCTTCAACAGCTGGGCTTCGGGTGGTCTGCTGCCGCCGGCCTGTTCGCCGCGGTAGGGGTGTGCCTGCTGCTGCTCGCCGTCATACCCGTCTATGCCGCACTCCGCGGTGTGGCCCTCACTTCGTATCCCGGATGGTCGTGGCTGCTGCCCAGCCTGTTCGCCCAGGCCGGCCTTGCCGAGGAAGCGCTGTTCCGCGGCTACTTGTTCCGCCCCCTGCGCAAGGGCCGCGGTTTGTGGCACGCGGCTGCGCTCGCGACGCTGCCGTTTGCGCTCGTACACCTGATGCTGTTCCAGACCATGCCCTGGCCGGTGGCGCTGGCCGCCGTGCTGCTCTCCGTGATCCTGTCCTTCCTGCT
>Ga0075421_100013869_pt1 | contig 10056 bp, 10 predicted proteins | sample SoiMetdeltSBSDD5_FD_75292 | JGI IMG/M metagenome (GOLD analysis project Ga0075421, IMG submission 75292) | Bulk soil microbial communities from a Populus tree surrounding site in Tennessee, USA - Soil MetaG P. deltoides SBSDD5 | ecosystem: Environmental > Terrestrial > Soil > Tree plantation... | reverse complement strand
TATTTCGTTATTACAGAAGTATTGCGGTATCAGGCATTGGACCCGAATAGTCAGTGGAGTTCATTTCGAAATCTGGATAGTTATGATATTCTTTCGACTGAACAAATGTTTACGCGCGCCTATGCGGGAGATCACCATGTTACTTTCCAGACGTGCATCGCAACAAACGGAAATTCCAGTTGGGGTCGGTTGTTTATCATCGCAGTGCCAAAATCTTTCAGTTTCGATGATCTCATCCACCAGTTCCTGCAATAGGAGCCGGGAGTGAGTCTTGACTCGTTGCAATCCTGTAAGTTGATATTACTTAAATGATAAGTGTGAATCTATAGCATTTTGCTATAATGAGGTCAATCAAATCCGATAAGAGCAAACCCGTTGAAAAACGGGGACGCAACGCCAAGGGTCTAAAATCACGCAAAGCGTGATCACGATAGCCAGGTTGCCGAAGATGGAAATCATTTCAATAATCTTCGCCAGCCTGGCCAATTGGCCAGGCTCTTTTTTAGAACCTTATCATTTGTTAGTTCGATAAAGGCAAACCCGTCGAAAGGCGGGGACGCAAAGCTATGGATCTAAAGTTGTGCACAAGTACAGCTATGACCGCCAGGTTGCCGAAAGCGAGTGAGAACATTCGCCTAGTTGATTGAGTGCTTTTATCGAGAAGGAAAATCGAAATGGCACTCAAAAATCAAATAATTCGACCAGTTCTTAATGGGGGATTGTTGTTTATGGTTTTCGTTTCCATATTTTTCAATCCGATTTCTGCTTTAGCAATGGGCAATGGATTGGCTCCCTTGCCTGATTTCACCGATTTTTCGCAGACAATACAAAATGGCAAAGCGGACATCCTAGGCGGTGTTTATGTTCCACATGTGCTGGCTTTCCCGGTTGCGCAGCAGCCAGCAGGAAATGCCGGTTACGTCTCAAACAATGATGGTCAGGTAACTCAGTTTGCTATGGCCTCTCAATATGGAAATGTCGGTTTACTGGCACATAATTATTTATCGGGCAAGACATTTTCGCAGCTCACAGTTGGACAGGAAGTGCGTTTGGTGTATGGCGATGGAAAAGTCGAGTATTTCATTGTGAAGGAGGTTTTGCAATACCAAGCCATGCAGCCCAATAGTCCATGGAGCTCATTCCGTGACCTCAACGACGACACTGTCCTGACAGCTGAGCAAATGTTCAAACGTGTTTATACAGGTGACCGTCATGTCACTTTCCAGACTTGTATTTATGCAGACGGAATCTCAAGCTGGGGGCGTTTGTTTGTGGTTGCCGTGCCGAAAACCGATTTTTCTGCCGATGAGTTACGCTGGGGTCTGGTTCGTTAATTCAAACTCAGGCTGCACATTATATGAATGTCCATCACCATGTGATGGACATTTTGTTTTTAAGCTTATCTTAAGTACCAAGTTGTTTGATACGTTACCATTGGTTATAATATTCGAACATGAGTTCTGTAGATTCTCCTCGCAAATCGTCTGTTGCGGAAAAACTCAAGTCGCTGGGTGTCAAAGTGGGAGTAGCGGATCTAGCGCCGCCCAAGCCTAAATCCCGTTATGGGATCGATTCGGTCGTCGCTGGAGCGTTTTGTCCCACCTCTTTGGGCGATGTGTTCGTCGCGGAACAGACATACACCTCTGAGTATCGCCACGGTTTGTCGTCCCTTACTTCATCTCTTCCTATTTCTGTCATTTCTCAATGGTCGAGAGACACTCGAATTTCTGATATTCCGCTTTCAAAGTTTGCCTTCCTCGACACGGAGACCAGTGGACTGGCTGGCGGTACGGGGACATACGCTTTCCTTGTTGGTGCCGCGCGTTTTGTGGATGGACAATTCCTCTTGCAGCAATTCTTCATGCGTGACCCTGCAGAGGAACCTGCATTGCTCGAAGGGCTTTCAAACTTCCTCGCACCGTGCCAGGCGCTGGTGACATTCAACGGAAAGGCCTTTGACGCGCCTTTGCTTAGCACCCGTTATTCAATGCATCGAATCCCTGTTCCTTATAGAGATTATTCTCACCTCGATCTGTTGCCTCTGGCACGTAGATTATGGCGCGACCGGCTTCCCTCTCGCGCACTGAAATACCTTGAAGAGAATATTCTAGGCTTAACGCGCTCTGCTGACGAGGTGCCGGGATATGAAATCCCCTGGTTATATTTTGATTATCTTCGTACAGGAGATGCCCGGCAGTTGGCAGGCGTCTTCTATCACAATGCGATGGACGTGGTCGCCATGGCTGCTTTACTTTCGCACATCAACAATATATTGGAAACTCCATATGATGGACACGTGCAACATGGTCTCGATTTCGTTGCGCTGGCGAAACTTTTCGAGGATCTCGGTCAATGGGATGAAGCCGCCCGCCTGTTTGAGCGCGGACTCGAGTCAGGTTTATCGGAATCGGATTTCAGTGTGGCAGTGAGGCGTTTATCCATCCTTCAAAAGAAACGCGGTGACCTGAGTGAGGCGATCCGGTTGTGGGAGGATGCAGCAGCACAAGGTCACCTGTATGCCTTTGTTGAACTGGCGAAACATTACGAACATAAATCGCGGGACATAAAAACCGCGCTCAAGTGGACGAAATCTGCCATGAAATGTGCAAAGAATATGGAAATGCCTGCCTATATGCGAAAGCACTGGCTGGATGAAATTGCCCGTCGGCTGGAACGCCTCGAAAGAAAAAATGATCAACCTCGTGTAAAAGTGCGCTAGATAGCACACTTCTATATCGATTGAGATTTTGTGTGGCGGACGTTAAAGAACGTCCGCCTTCGTTCTTCTTGGGTAAAGTTGACAGAATAAACGAGATAGATACAAAGGGGCAGTATAATTGGTCAATTCACTTCAAAGTCGAAGGAGGAGAAATGAATATTTCAGTTACGAAAGAAGCAGGCCGCGTAGATGTTACAGTTCTGCACGTGGAAGGTCAGTTGGATGGGCAAAGTTATCAGGACTTGATCGTAAAAGCCAAAGAATTGTTTAGTGCAGGTTCGCGCGACTTTCTGCTCGATTTGGCTAATCTGACCTACATCAGCAGTGCGGGACTGGTCGCATTGCATAGCGTTGCACTGATGCTAAAGGGAGAGGAAATGCCTGATACCGAACACGGCTGGTCCGCTTATCGTTCGATGGGACGCGGGAGTGAGGCAGGTCTGCAAGCACATATCAAACTTCTAAATCCGCGTGAAGAGGTGAAAAGTGTTTTAGAGATGGTGGGCTTCGATAGGGTGTTCGAGATTCATAATAACCTGGATGCAGCGGTGAAGTCGTTCTAAATTATCAAGGCGATGTGGCTTTTGGCTGTGTCGCCTTCTGATTTATGCAATGCCATACGCTGTTTGACACGCCCATCTAATGTGCAAGTCCAATTTGCGTTTATTCGAAGCGTTTAGCAATCAATGAGGCAGGTCGCTGAGCTTATTTACAACTATGAGCATCAAACTCTGGAGATACCATGAAGCAGAGCAACATTGGTAATTGGGCAATTATTGCACTAGTGATCCTAAATATTGTTGTCTGGTTGGTTTTTCCGCCTGTTAATGATAGCCGCCCGAACTTTTTGCGACAATATGCGGGTGAGATCATTGGCTCGAATAATATTATTTTGATGGCATGTTCGCTGTTCCTTTCCACACGTCCAAAGTGGGCTGAAAAGTTTTTTGGCGGACTAGATAAGATGTACATGACTCACCGCCATACAAGCACCGCTGCATTTCTTTTGATCTTCGCTCATGTGTTGACTGTTCCCATCACGACGACTGGCTGGCGTCTCGGCAACTACCTTGCAGTGATTGCCTTTACCGGCATCGTCACCATTGTGCTGATTACCCTTGCACCGCGCATCCCCTATCTCAACAAGCTCACCGGTGGTGATTATGAAGATTGGAAGAAATTGAAGCGTTATATAGGTATCTTTTTTATTCTGGGCTTCATCCACTCATTGACCGTGGATGCTCTTGACGCGAAAATTGCCATCACCTGGGTGATGATATTCTTTATCATTGGCACAGTTTCATACCTCTATACAGAATTCTTCGGCCGCCTCCTTAAACAGTATCAGCCTTACAATGTGGCTGCCGTGAAACACCCGAATAACTCCAGCACAGAAGTTACGCTGCGCGCCAAGAAAGAACCCATTAAGAAGCACCGTTCCGGACAATTCCTGTTCGTGCGTTTTCCCAGTGATAAGATGTTGAACGAATCTCACCCATTTACCATCTCCAGCGCCCCATCTGAGGATGTGCTGCGTCTGACGATCAAAGCTAGCGGGAACTTCACCCGGGATCTATTTAGCCACCTGAAGGAAGGCACAGACGCGACCATTGAGGGTCCATATGGCATGTTCAACTACAAGACAGGCGGACCCAACCAAATTTGGATCGCAGGTGGAATCGGACTTACACCTTTTTTATCTTTCGTGCGCGATATGGACGGTAGTCTGGCTCACGATGTAGACCTTTACTATACAGTTCGTCATCCGGAAGAAGCCATCTTCGTGGATGAACTCGAAGCTACCGATGCAAAGAATCCGCGCCTGAAGGTCCACATCCGCTATTCTGCAAAAGATGGTTCGTTGAGGATCGAAGACATCATAAAAAATGTAGATGGAGATATACGTTCATACCATGTGTATATGTGCGGTCCACTGCCAATGACCATGGCGTTTGAGAAAAAATTTCTGGAAATGGGTGTTCCGAAGGAAAATCTTCATTACGAAGAGTTTAACTTCCGTTAGACGATAAGTTGAGGAAATATGGAAATCACTGTATCCATTCATCAGGCGAATGAACCTGTGGCTGTTATGAACATCAAGGGAAATGTCGATGCATCGAACTATGTGGAAGTAGTAAACAGGGCGCAGGAAATATACAATAACCCGGTACGCAACCTAATCCTGGATTTGAGCGAGGTGCCGTTTATCAGCAGTGCTGGGTTGGTGGCGATACACAAAATCGCTTTAATCTATAGTGGTGGTCAGCAGGAAGTGGAGCAGGAGGGCAAAGAGACCCGGCCCGATTTCACTCACCATGCCAACGCGCGCAAACGGGTTAAACTTCTCAACCCGCAACCAGGTGTGGACCGAACCCTCGAAACCACGGGATTGAAGCTTTTCTTCAAAGTGTTTAATGACCTTGAAAGTGCTCTGAAATCATTCTAACTTTAATAAAGAGGCAACCTTGTATAGAAGATATAGAGAACGCCGCCGTCGCCGTAATCCTGATGAATATCGCCGTCGTTCGGTGTTTACACGCCCATCTGTTCAGATTTCAATCCTGCTTGTTACTGCCCTGATCATTTTCCTTATTCTTCAGAGCGCTGGTAGATAACAATATCAGTCGTGAACAATAACTCCCTCTTCATACCAAGAGGGAGTTGCTCATTCTACAGCCACTTGATTTTTTCCACGTTCCTTGGCTTTGTACATCGTTCGATCTGCGCGGCGCAAGAGATCATCGAACGTTTTATCGTCAATAGCCGCCTCCGCTACACCAATACTCACAGTTGAGAAGATTGGCACACTATCCAGGTTGACCGGCGAGTTTTCCCACGTTTTTTGAATACGCTCTGCTACGACCCTTGCCTGTTCCAGATTTGTCTCAGGCAGGAGCAGTCCAAATTCCTCTCCTCCCAGCCTGCCGAATGTGTCCTGGGCGCGTTTCTGTTCCAATGCTACCAGCGAGAAACTCCTTAGAACCAGATCACCTGCATGATGCCCATAGGTATCGTTCACATTTTTAAAGCTATCCAGATCAAGGACCAGGACCGAGAATGGCCTGTGATAACGGGAGAAGCGCAGAAATTCACTTTCCGCGATATTGAAAAATTGACGTCTTGTCAGGCCCTGGGTCAGCGGGTCAATGTTCGCCAGATACGAGACCATTTCCTTGGCATCTTTTTCCTTCACGTAAGCCTTGAAAGACCTGCGGCGATACGATTGGATTTGTAATGCCGAGCCCAATCCCAGCGCATGGACAACGATCTGGGCAGAGGTAGCCGCGCCTAGAATGACGGGGTCAACCCCTGTTTTGAAAAAATGATCGACATACAGCGTGCCCATAGAAAAACCGAAAGCCAGCGCAATACTATAAAACACTTTGAGGGGTGAAAGCACGTAAATCGCAAAGGGAACAATAATGTCAGAAGCTGTAGTGAGATAGTTTGCCGGGCGTGTGAAATTCGAAAGCACGAGAAATAATATCGTACAGAAAATCCACCCAAGCACCAGGCGATCAAAAATTCGCACCTTGCGTATTTTGGTGATTGCGAAAACAATAATGACAGTTAGCAAGACAAATCCACCACGATACATAGCCAGTAGCATCAGCAGACGGGGTTCGTTTCTAAAATACCATGCATCCATTCTCAACATGCCCAGGATGCTGATGCTGGCGATAAGTAAGGCAAGAATACTTTGCGCAGTGTCATTCTTGAGATGGAAAACGCGATAATCCCCTTCCAGGTCACCCAAATCCACCAGAATCTGACTGAAGAATCCTCTGAACATCCTTTTTTATAGTCCTATCCTGTGGAATCATAATCGACTATGTTGCAAATTAAAACCCCCCATCATTAATATAGGTTACGTCGCATAGGCGAGTTGCTGCGTAGAAGCATTTTATTGAAGTGTTACAATAATCGTGAGAATTTTCTGCTGGAGGAAAATATGAGTTCCCAAATCAATGACCTTGTTGCTATGCGGGATATTGACTCGCTCTATGAATTAATGACGGAAGACGACGAATGGCTAACTCAGCTCGACGCTGCTGAAGGTCTTGTCAAACTTGGTGACCGCCGCGGGTATGAATTTCTTATGACCGCAACCCTGAGCGATGACGAGGCGATTCTCGAAGTGGCAAATGAGATTCTCTCTTCGCCCCATCTAGCAAAGATGCGGACTGAAATTGAAGCCGAGCGTGATCGCGCTCGACGTGCCAGTGTCGAATCCGCAAGAATGCGTTTGCAAAAAGGCGGTAAGGTATTTCGTTACAAAATGGTCTACCTCCCTGCAGGCGCGATCTTAAGTGAAGATCCTCTCAACGAAGGTTTCGATGTGCCCGCGCTGGAAAGTCATGGACTCGAAGGCTGGGAGGTTGTGAACATCATTCCACGCCGCCGCACGATGCTGGTTGGTGGTGTGGATGATCATTTCACTGGTGCCTATTTTCTCCTCAAAAAGGAAATCCTACCGTACGAAAGCCCTGATTTGGATAAATCATAAATGCGACGATTGCTCGTTATATGGATTCTTACAATCTTCATCCTTTCGTCATGTGGAGGAGGATCCGCTTCACCCTCAGGGACAACTGCTCCGCTATATTGACATGAGGAAACATAACATAACGCGGATTGTGAACGCGTTGAAATAGTACAGACCTGACAGGTCTTATGGAAAACCATGTACCCACATACCCACCACGAAACCAACCAGCCCATCCTGGATGTTAAGGGTGTGACCGTGCATTACAACGGTCTTGCGGCGCTCGAGGATATATCTTTTCATTTACACGAAGGTGAACGCGTGGCAGTGGTTGGTCCCAACGGCGCGGGCAAAAGCACCCTGTTCAAAGTTGTAGCGGGAGTGATGTCTCCTACTTCAGGCGAAGTGAATATCTTTGGTTCAAAACCGCGCGGGCATGTATGCATCGCCTATATCCCTCAGCGCAGTCAGGTGGATTGGAATTTCCCTGTAAGCGTTGCTGACGTTGTGATGATGGGCCGTTCTGCCAAGCTTGGTCCACTCAACTGGCCACACAAAAGGGATTGGGAATTTGTCCATCACGCGCTGGAAACAGTGGAATTAACGAATCTTGCCTCGCGTCAGATCGGTCAGCTTTCAGGTGGGCAGCAGCAGCGCATGTTCATCGCCCGCGCGCTTGCGCAGGAAGCCGAATTGATGCTGATGGATGAACCCTTGACTGGGCTAGATACCCCCTCCCAGGAAGGTATCCTTTCCTTATTGGATCGACTCAAAAAGGAAAATGTCACAGTCATGGTGGCGACACATGATCTCGAGCAAGCTGCAAGTCACTTCGACCGCATCATGCTTCTCAATCATAAACTGATTGCTTTTGACGAACCGAATAAGGTCCTGCATACTGAAAATCTTGTGAAGGCTTATGGTGGGAGAATGAGGATTGACTCCGAAGGAACAATGCTGGTGGATGATTGCTGCGACGAATGAGATAATTTACGATTTTCGAAGGACGATTTACGATTTACGGATAGGAAAGATTCTTTTCCAGGGTTCTCTTGACTGAGGATATTGAAAAGGAGCTCGTCATGAATAAAGAAATGTTCAAAAGACGAACAAAGAAATTGGCAGTGGCGATCATCAAGGAGGTAGACAAGCTGCCGCGCTCGCGTGCAACTGATGTGATCGGAAAGCAACTGTTTCGTTCAGGCACATCGATCGGTGCAAATTATCGAGCCGCATGCCGCGCAAAATCGTCTCTCGATATGATCAACAAAATGAAAATTGTGGAAGAAGAAAGCGATGAAACCGAATATTGGCTCGAACTCCTGGTCGAAGCCGAGCTCGTCCATCAAAACCAAATTGCTGGTATCTACAAAGAAACGGATGAGATTCTAGCGATGACTGTTGCTTCAATCAAGACACTCCGTAACCGCCAGCCCACAAGCAATAATCGTAAATCCAAAATCGTAAATCCAAAATCGTAATTCGAATGTCCTTCCTTCTCGAGCCTCTCTCTTACGAATTCATGCAGCGTGGCATGATCGCCGCAATTCTTGTCGGCATCGTCTGCGCGGTTGTTGGTACCTATGTCGTTCTGCGGGGTATGGCTTTCTTCGGTGACGCTCTGGCGCACACCATTTTGCCCGGCATTGCCCTTGGATATCTCCTCAATGACGGCGCGCGCGAATCGCTTTTCTGGTGGGCGTTGGGAACAGCTGTAGTCGCCGCGCTTGGCATCGGAACGATCAGCAAAAACGCGGAAATCAAAGAGGACACCGCCATCGGCATCATTTTCGCTGGGATGTTTGCGCTGGGTATCGCATTGATCTCCACAGTCCGCAGTTATACGGTGGATTTAAGTCACTTCCTGTTCGGAGATGTGCTGAGCGTCTCGACTCAAAGCCTGTGGCTGATCCTTATCTTCGGCGGATTTGTTCTTCTGATCATCTTCGCGTTCTATAAGGAATTTACGACTTTATCTTTCGATCCCATCTTGGCGATCACACTTCGGCTTCCTGTGGGCGTACTCAACAATCTCCTGCTTACACTTATCGCGGTGACCGTGGCCGTCTCGCTTCAAACCGTCGGTGTGGCATTAATGGTTGCCATGCTCGTCACTCCCGCAGCGACCGCGTATCTGCTAACAAAACGTTTATTCACAATGATGATTCTGGCGTCAGTTATTGCCTCGCTTTCTGGAGTGATTGGTTTGTACCTTTCGTTTTATCTAAGCATTGCCTCTGGTGCAGCGATTGTATTGACTGCAACATCATTCTTTATGATTGCCTTTGTGTGGAAAAGGATTAGGCAAAGATGACATCCGAAATTCAATGGCGCTATGACCGTTTGACCTGGCCTGAAATGAAGGAAGTAATAGCTCACAAGCCACAGCCCGTGGTTGCCATCCCATTTGGCACAGTGGAGGATCACGGTCCGCACCTGCCACTCTCCACAGATAATGATATTCTCGAAGCGGTATTATCAGAATGCGGGCGCCGCGCGGACGGCGATCTGCTTATCACACCGACAATCCCTGTAGGCTTGGATGAACACCATATGGATTTTCCCGGCACCTTATCAGTGGATATGGAGACATGCCTCGCCTATGTATCACAAGTCGCGATTTCAGTGGCGCGGCATGGATTCACGCATATCTTCATCGTCAATGGGCATGGTTCGAATCAAGCCATCTGCGAGTTGGCAGCGCGAAAGGTTGTGCTTGAAACAGGTGTCATTTGTGCAAGTACCACTATCAATGCTGCGGTGAATCCAGCCTTGGTAGCAGATGTATTAGATGCCAATCGCAAAGGCGGCTGGGGCAGTGTGGCTCATGCCTGTGAATACGAAACCGCCA
>Ga0075421_100013868_pt1 | contig 10057 bp, 9 predicted proteins | sample SoiMetdeltSBSDD5_FD_75292 | JGI IMG/M metagenome (GOLD analysis project Ga0075421, IMG submission 75292) | Bulk soil microbial communities from a Populus tree surrounding site in Tennessee, USA - Soil MetaG P. deltoides SBSDD5 | ecosystem: Environmental > Terrestrial > Soil > Tree plantation... | reverse complement strand
CCCGTGCTCCTCCTAAAACCGCTTACACCGGCGCGCCAGCCAGTTGTTCGGCTCGCGACGAAATCTCCAATGCACGCGCCCTGACCGTGCACATCTCCGCTACCGGGCGGACCTCGACGACGGCACCATATTCCAAGCCGGGGCATTGCTGGGCGATGGCCACGGCTTCGTTTTCATCCGCGACTTGCAGGTAGAAGTAACCGCCAATGGCCTCCTTCGACTCAGCGAACGGGCCGTCGGCCACGGTACGTCCCTTCTTGCCGGAAACGAGTTTGCCTTCGGCTCGCAACGGGTGTCCGCCCACGGCTTTGCCTTGCTGCTTCAGCCGCTCGAACCAGGCGGCCCAGTCGGACACAACTCTTTGAAGCTGTTCGGGTGAGAGATCCTTGTCCCAATCGTTGCCGCGGAACAGCAGCATGTAATCTGATTTCGCTGTGGGTGTGCTCATAGTTTGTTTCTTCGTGATGGTTTCTGTTTCAGTTCAACAATACGACGAACGGGCCGGCACATTCAGGACAGGAATATTTTGCAGCGACTGATCCACTTCCACGAACGGGGCGGGCCTACGCCAGCGGCTTCTCGAAATGCACTGCGCACACCGGCGGCAGACGGGTTGAAACGGCCTGCCGAGAGTCGCCTCCGTCTTCGCCGCTCCACACCGTCGTCGAAATTGCTTATACAATTCCTTTTCAGGCCTGGCAAATGCAAGCAGAAGCCGCCTCCTTCCTTGATTGCGACCGGAGCGACTCGACCCGGGGAAGCAGTTCGCTCCAGGCCCAGGCAGGGAGTGTTGTTGGGGTCGTGGATTCAGCCGTTCTCGGCTCGGCGCGGCTGATGCCCTGGGCCAACTCGGCGAACATCTCGACCCTGCTGCGGGCATACTCAGCGCTCGCTCCGCGTCCGACCAGGGTTTGAAAGTGGTGATTCGCGGACGTTTCCTTGTATCGCACCGGCCGTTCCAGAATTCGTTCCATAACGGCGGCGACTTGACCGTACGAAAGGTCTTCTGGGCCGTGAACGGCAACGCCTGCGATGCCCTTCCAGTCCCGTCGCGCCAGCCATCTCAGGGCGGCGTCGGCGATGTCACTCACCGCCACGATCGGAATCGGGATGTGACCCGGCATGGGATACGAAAGGACGCCTCGCTCGCAAATCGACTGTGCCTGCCGGAGGAGGTTCTCCATGAACGAGCCACAGCGCAGATGACGAATCGCGGCGCCGGACTCGTTGAGAATGTCCTCCATCGAGTGCAGCCCGGAGATTGGACCCGCATTGCGCGCCAGCCCTTTGCCGCCTGCCGAAATGGTCACGACCCGGGAAGTTTTCGCCTCGCGAATGGCCTCACAGGCGGCGCGGGCGAAACGCTCGTAGTGACCTCGCACTCTGGTTTCCTGGATCGCCTCGGTCGGCACGCACCAGAACAAGGCTTCGACGCCTTCCAACGCCTGTCGCAACGTGGCCGGATCATCGGTCGAGCCGCGAACGACTTCCACTTGCTCACGCATGTCTCCCGGCAGCCGGGTCGGGTCGCGCACGATGACTCGCACGGAAAACTCCGGCGCCAACAGTTCAAGAAGAACCTTCCGTCCGATATTGCCCGTGGGGCTGGTGACAAGAATCTTCATATTTGCATTTCTTTCATGGTTGATCGCCCGACCAACCGGTCGCTCATTTCGATTATGCGACGAACGAGCCGTTCGATGCAGGACATTCAGCGGTGACTTTTTTGCGTGGCGTCAAGTACGGCCGCACTGGCGGCATTGAGATTTCCGGCCTCGGCTACGCCATGCTGTGCAGCCCAACGGAGTTGCCTTCGGTGTCCTTGAAGATGGCGACAAAGCCGTGCTGGCCGATGGAAGTTCGTGGCTTCACCACCGAGCCGCCAGCGGAGGGGATGCGTTTCAATACGCCGTCGAGGTCGCCTTCGACATTCAAGTAAACAATCGTCCCGCCCTGACCGGGGGAGAGGCCGCTCATCTTCGTGATCGAGCCGCCGACGCCATTCATGCTGTCGCAGGGAAACATTCCCATCTGACAATTCTCCATCATCGCCTCCTGCAACGAGGTTTGGAGCGCGGTTTCGTAGAACCGTTTCGCGCGGTCGAAGTCAGTGACGTAGAGTTCAAACCAATTCAGTGCGTCTTTTCTAGTCGAGGTGTCATTCATAGTCGTGTTTGATTTGCCTGTGCTTTTCAGTGTTCCTGCTGCGACGATGGTTGTCACAGCAGGCGCGCACACGGTAACTCACGCCACTGACAACCCTATGTCAGGAGACTTTCGAGAAGCTGAGCGCGCTCCGCACCGGCTTTCCGGTCACCCTCTCCCGACCCGAAGGAGAGAAGGATGGAGTGAGGGGTCGAAGGACAGTGTATTTCGCGGCGACCTTTTCGGCCTCGGCGGCGACGAGTTCCTTGAGCCGTTCCGGCGCGAGCACTTCCGCCATCGAACCCAACGACAATACCCAACCGGCGAGCCTTTCAAGCGAGCAATCCAGCAAAGTGACGGCCATGCCCTCCTGCTCCGCCTTTTCCTCCACCAACCCCCAGAACCGCTCGCGGCGCACGCGCTCCATCGCTTCGGGTTTGAACCGGATTCGGGCCATCTCGAACTTTCCTTCGTGCGTTTCGGATTCGAGGTAGCGCTTCAACGAGAAGTCGGCATGCCCAGAAAAGAGCTCATTCTGCAGCTGAAGCTTGCGAATCCGGTCGGTGCGAAAATCGCGCACATCACGACGGAGCCGGCAATAGGCGATGAGATGCCAGTTGTCCGCGTAGTAAACCAGGCCGAGCGGCTCGACCTGGCGCTGGGTCATGTCGCGGCGCTGAACACCCTGATAATCCAGGGCCAGAACGCGCCGTTCGGCGAGGGCGCGCTGGATGGGAATCAAGGATTCACTCGACAACCTCGGAATCGCATTCGAGCCGCGGGAAACCACCTCGGTCGAGCGTTCCAAACGGTCGAGATAATCCTGACGATCCCGAGGCAGCACAGACCGGATTTTCAGCAGCGCGGACTCCATCTGCTTCCGCAACGACGCGTCCGTGAGATGCTCCACGAGTTTTCCCGCCATGGACAGCGCACTCGCTTCCTCAGCGGTGAACATCACCGGCGGCAGATGATAGCCCTTGACCAGACTGTAGCCGACGCCCGCCTCGGCCATGATGGGAATACCAGCCTCCCCCAGAGCCGCAATGTCGCGATAGACGGTGCGGACGCTGATTTCGAAATGCGCGGCGATATCTTCTGCCCGCACGAGCCGGCGGCCCTGCAATTGCACCACGATTGCCATGAGGCGGTCCACTCGGTTCATGGGCGACAAGATAGCACAGGCACCGAAGCGTTAGGAGGGTTTCTTTTTTGCGTCAGGCCCGTGATCGGATCGCTTCCGTTCATGGACCGGCAAGTCATCCGCCAGACGAATCCAGGGCAGCCGGTCTTCGACCCAGGTGTGGTCGGCGGGCGAAACCGCGACGGGGTGGTCGAAAGTGCAAACCGTGACGTCAATCTCGTCCGCATCGGGCGCAGTCATGAACGTCAATGGCGTGCCACACATCGCGCAAAACGAACGCAACCGCCCGGCCCACGGGAGAACACGTGGTTCACCCTGAGTGAAGCGAAACTCGGCCCGACGAAAGGACGCCCATGTGACGAACGCCGCACCGCTGCTTCGACGACAATCCGCGCAGTGGCAGTGTGTCACGTTGTAGTGCTGTCCGCTCGCCTCGTAACGCACCGCCCCGCACAAGCAGCCGCCCTGAATCATGTTTGCTCGCATAGGCGCATCCGCGAGATGGACCCCCGCCAGCCGAGGCGTTGACTATTCACGCCGGCCTCCTTGCCAGAATCAGACTGCGGCTCGCGGCAGCTGGAACGAAATCAGATCCAGCAAATCCTGCTTCCGCCAGAAGCTTTTCCATCTCGACGACGGAATAACATCTCCCTTCGGTCGAGTGCATCAGCATCACGGAGTATTCGGCGACGTGTAGCGGGCCCGATTTGTCCCCGTTCAGGTGAGCGTCGTGGATCACGAGCAATCCCCCCGGCAAGAGCGCCTCGAACGACTTCGCGAGGAGCTGCTTCACGACCGGCACGTCCCAATCATGGAGCACGTTGGAAATCAGATGAACGTCAAATCCGCTCGGCAAAGAACCAGCGAACATATCGCCGGCCACGACGGAAACACGGCCCGCGAAACCGCGTTGCGCGATGGCATTTCGCGCGGCCTTATCAACCGGCGGCTTCTCGAACACGGTCGCACTCAGGTGCGGATGATGGGCTGCGATCGCGCAGGCGTAAATCCCGGAGCCACCGGCCACGTCCAGGAGGCTTTTGTGGTTTCGGAGATCCAGCGCTTGGGCGACGGCCCGGCCCAGAAAGACGCCGCGGCAGTCCATCGCCGCTGTGAACTGGCTGGCGAACTTCTCGTCCTCCATGGCCCGTACCCATTCTTTTTCGTCTTTCAGGCTGCCCCAGTTGGCAGGCTTGTCCGTGCGCAGCACTCGTAACAGATCCTGGCATACCGGCCGGTCCTTAAGCGACGCGTAGTAAGGGCCGATGAACCACGGCGAATTTTTCACCAGGTGTTCCCGCGCGAGGTCGGAAAGCTGGAACACACCGTTTTCTTCTTGCAGAAAGCCCATTGCCACGAACAGCGTCAGCATCACATCGGTCGGGCGCTCTTTGATATCGAACGCGCGGCAGATCGCGGCTTTGTGCGAGGGGTTCGCTGCCAGCCAACTGAAGAAGTCGAGTGAAACGAGCGCCACCGTCAGAAGGTCAGCCGCATAAAGGCCGTCGCGATAGCGGTAGATCGAAGTGGGGTCCGTCTTTGGCGAGATGGCGAGTCCTGTGGTCATGAGAGACTCCGCGCGATCACACTCCGGGCGTCTTCACGGTGTCCACCTGTGAAATCCTCCAATGGCCGTCAATCTTTTTCAGCCGGATTTTCAACAGTTGAAAAATCGGATCGGTGCTTCCGTCGATGTTGGCCAGTGCGGTCAATTGTGCGAGGGCGGTCTGCCGATCCGGCGCCAGTTCTACGACGATATCGTGCAACTGGATTTTAACTTCCTGCAAATTCGCACGGGCGGCGGTGACGATTTCGATCAGCTCCTCTCGCCCGTGGATCGTACGGGTGCGTCCACCGGTTACATCAATGCGAATGACCGCATCGGCGGTAAAAAAGCCCGCGAGCTTATTCGCACCCGCCAGCTTTACGAGGGCGTTTTCGTTTGGCTTGAGCGATGCCGCCGCCGCCATCTGCGCGAGCAACTTCCGGATGACCGTTTCGTCGCTCGGGAACAGTACGCGGAGCGCCCAGAAGCCGAGCGCCGCCAGGGCAACGACCACGAAAACGCAGAGAATTCGCCTCAGAACACAACCTTTCCAACAATCCGCTGAATCGGAACCGAACCAAACTCGGAAATCCGCCGATTGTCGCCGACCACGAAGTACTCGTTCTCACCCAGAACACGAGGCTCCGCCGCCCAGGGGACCTGGTTCTTGAGGTAGGGTTCCTCCAGTCGTTCGTCATTAATGTACACCGTCCCCGTCCGGCGTCGGACGGACACACGCTCTCCAGGAAGGCCGATGATCCGCTTGACCTCCATCACCTTGGTTCCCGGCAGGGAGATGGCGACGATGTCGCCGCGCCGCGGCGCGTGCTTTCGATAGGCCAGTTTGTTTACCAGTTTGATCGCATGGTGTTGGTACGTCGGCCACATGCTGTTCCCCTCAAGACGAATCGGGATAAAGAGGAACTTGAAAAGCACGAACGTGACGACAATCAATACCACCACGCGCGCCAGCGTCCACCTTGGGCGGCGGCCCACCAGTGCTCTACTCCACCAGGTAGAGCTCTTCTGCGCCGGTTTCGTTTCCAGCTCGGTTTGCACCTCAACGATGTTGCATCGCGCGCGGACTATATCTCATCTCCGCGAAAGGAGAAACGCCAATAAATCCCGAAAGTCCTCCACCGTCAGCGCGTCCGCCAACCCTTCGGGCATCAGCGAAACGTCCGACACCGTGTGGGAAGCAATCTGGCCGGCCGGGATCACCACGCCATTTCCGTCGGAAGTGATCAAGGTCACCGGAGCCTCGCCCGCCAGCAACCCGGAGTGACTCTGCCCGTCCTTCGTCTCTACGGTGTGAGTCACGAACTGCGGCGCCATGTCCAGCGACGGTTGGAGGATGGATTGCATCAGTTTTTCCCGGTTCGACGCGCGCCCAATCACCGACAAATCCGGTCCGATCGATCCACCGTGGTCCTCGACGCGATGGCATCGTGCGCAACCAACAGCGGCGTGGAAGAAGACACGGCGACCGGAAGTCACTTCCCCGTCCCGGGCGAGGACTTTCCGCCATTCGTCGACTGAAACCGGTCGCCTCGACCGCGCGGCATTGCCATGCGCCGATTCAGGACCTGGAGGGTGGAGAGCCAACTCAAGGTGTTCGGCCAGGCGGGCATCGCGTCCATTCGTGCCGGCCGCTTCCAGCTTCCCTTGCAGCGACGAACGAATGGCGGGATCCGACGCCACCTGACGGAGAGCGCGCGCTGTTTCAATCCGCACTGTCTCGGACGGATCGTTCAGCAGGCTCGTCAGCTTCGACAATACGCCGGCCGGTCGGGTCGCGAGCGCCAGCACAGCCTCGGCGCGGAGTTCGTCCGGATTCCCAGTGTCCAAAGCCGCTTGCAGGAGTGCGCCGTCCGCATCCTCTCCCGGAGTTTCCGCGAGAACTCGCGCCGCCTCGATTCGAAGCGGAACGGATTCGACTGCACTTCGTTTCGACAGCGTCTCGATCGCACTGGCGTCGTCGGTATCGCGCCTGCCGGGCAACCGCATGACGACCGTCTGCACCTTGTCGCTCGCGGATGCGACGCCCGGCGCCCCGTCAGGCTGTGGCTCCTTTGCCTTCGCCAGAACATCCAAGGCGGCGGTGTAGGTTTGCAGCAAAGCTTGTGAGACCTGTCCGGACGACAGAACGGAGTCGAATTTGCCCGCCAACTTCGTCAGTTTCTCCTCGCCCGCCCAAACGAGCGCGACGCGGAGGATCTGCTCGTCAGAATCCGTCAACAGTCCACCGACGATTTCCTCCGGTTGCTCGAGTCCGGCCCGACGCAACGCGAGAGCGGCGCCAAGCCGGATACGCGCATCCTTGTTCCGCAATTCGCGGACGAGGATATCTCGAAATGGACCCTTCGCCAGGGCTGTTACTGCGGCCGATCGAATGAACGGGTCGTCATCCGACAGAGCACGCAGCAACTCGGCATGGTCCTTTGCCGAATCCGAGCGGAGCAGCCCAATCATCCATTCGCGCCCCGGGTTGGGCTTTGCCTTGCCAGGCGTACTGGCTGCGATGGCTGCTTTGACGCCGGGCTTCGCCGCCAACCGCCAGATGCGCCCCTTGCCATGAACGGAATAATCCTTGTCCACCCAGTCCGTGAAGTAGATGGCTCCGTCGCGCGCGGCTGCGATGCCGACCGGACGAAACCATTCGTCGCCCTGGATGATTACCTCTCGCTCGGCCCGAAGAGACGCGCCGAACGGTATAGGCCTGTAAAGCTCGATGGCGTGATCGCCCCACGATGTCACCAACAACCCGCCCTGATAGCGCGCCGGCAGTCTGGCAAAGTCGCAGTTCAGAATCCCCGACGGCGCTTCGCCGGTGCCAGCGACCATCGGCAGGGTTCCAGGCAATTCACCGTTCCATGACGTGAACGGATGTAACCCGCTCCGGCCATAGCGAAACTTATATCCGTAGTCGCCGCCCTCCACCACGTCGAGCAAGCGGCACGGCGGCCGTGAGTCGGGATCGTTATCAACACAGAACAAATGCCCGGCACGATCAAGCGCCAGCGCAAAGGCGTTCCAGAAACCGGTCGCGACCTGCTTGAGTTGGCGGCCATCCGGACGACAGCGAAACACATTTCCTCCTTCGCCCCCGCCGCTGTGGCTTGAACCATCGCTCCCCTTCAGGGTGTATTTCGCGCCCAGGTTCTCGCCCATCCCGACGTAAAGCCAGCCGTCGGGCGAAAACGCAATCCCTCCGATTCCGTTGTGCGGGTAGTTTCCAGCCGTGTCCATCTGCAAGACCGTCGTGCGGGACTCGCTGATGCCATCGCCATCCTTGTCGTGCAGAATGATCACGCCGTTGCGATGTGTCAGGTAGAGCCGGCCGTCGGGCGAGAACGCCAGGTTCATTGAATGATAAAGGTCCTCTGCGAAAACGGAGATCCGATCCGGTTTGCTGTCGCGGTTCGTGTCTTCGAAGACTTTCACTTGATCGCGTTTCGGACCCGGATAATCCGCCTTTGGAAAATGCGTGTGTGACTCAACAACGAAAATCCGACCACGCGTGTCGATGGCAATCCCGACAGGTGTGACGATCTGCGGTTCGGCCGCAAAGAGCGCCAGTTCCAATTCTGGATCGCTGATGACGGGCGGCTTGATATCCGCGGCGCACGTCACCGCAACCGGTAACAACACGGCGAGAAGGAGGAGACGGGCGCGCCCGCGGCGGAATGGCATGGTCTGAAAATTCCCACGGTCCGCAACGTGGAATCAAGCCAACAGTTTCCCGACAGTTTGCCCGGACACAGGCCGTTGACGGCGACTTCGTGGGCGGTGAGCCGCACTTTGAGTTTTACAGAAGCTTAAATTTGAATACTATTCAGTCAAAGCGCCGAACCAGCAGTCTTGGGCGATTGCCGGTCGCAGTTGGTTTCAGAAAACGTCATGACAGAACGCCTCAAACTTGTGCGAGGGTCACTGCGGGCGACCGTCTTTTTGTGGCTCGCCTCTCAAGTCGTTGCTTCTCCCACGAATGGCGAAAACGATCTCTTCTCGGCAGAGGAGCGGAGACATTGGGCGTTTCAGAAGGTCGTTCGCCCAAAGCCACCCCGACCTGATGGAGCGAAGCAGATCCCAAACCCCATCGATGCCTTTATTATTGAACAACTGGCAACCAAAGGTCTGACGCCATCTCCGGCAGCCGACAAAATCACCGTCCTCCGCCGGGCCACATTCGACCTGACCGGTCTGCCGCCAACGCCGGCGGAAGTGGACGCCTTCCTGGCGGATCAATCGCCGAAGGCGTTCGAAACGGTCGTGGATCGCTTGCTCGCCTCACCGCAATACGGCGAACGTTGGGCGCGGCACTGGCTCGACCTCGCACGTTACGCCGAGAGCGAAGGCTTCAAAGCCGACGAAACGCGCCCCAATGCCTGGCGTTACCGCGATTACGTCATTAAGTCTTTCAACAACGACAAGCCCTACGACCGGTTCGTCCAGGAGCAGATCGCCGGTGATGAACTCTGGCCGCACGACCCGGATGCGCTCGTGGCCACCGGCTTCAATCGTCATTACCCCGACGAAAGCAACGCCCGCAACCTGATGCAGCGCCGACAGGAGATTTTGAATGACATCACCGACACGGCGACTTCGGTCTTCATGGGTCTGACCGTCGCCTGCGCCCGTTGCCACGACCACAAATTCGATCCGATCAAGCAGTCCGATTATTACCGCCTCCAGGCCTTCTTTGCCAACGTCGGGGCGGACGATAACATCCCGCTCGTTGGCGAAAACGAACTCAAACGCTACCGGCAAAGACTGGCTGCCTGGGAGGAGAACACACGCGCGATTCGCGAGGCAATGGAGGAGATTGAGAAGCCGCACCGCGAGGCGATCATCAAGGATTATGTGGACAAATACCCAGAGGACGTTCAAGCCGCGCTGACGAAACGGGAGTCCGAACGCACCATGTTTGAATGGCAAATGGTCCACAAAGCAAAGCAATACATTGATCCCGGGTCGCACCAGTACATCGCCACGGCTAAAACCGTTGAGGGCAAGCTCAAGAAAGACGAGAAAACCCGATACCTCGAACTGAAGGAAGAGTTGGCGAAGTACAAGGACCTCCATCCGGGCGAACTGCCCATCGGCGCCGGCATCACGGACGTGGCGCCTGAACCGCCTTCCACTTACCTGCTGCGTCGCGGGGTTTACAATGCGTTCAAGGACGAGGTTTATGCCGGATTCCTTCAGATCCTCGATCCCGG
>Ga0075421_100013867_pt1 | contig 10057 bp, 7 predicted proteins | sample SoiMetdeltSBSDD5_FD_75292 | JGI IMG/M metagenome (GOLD analysis project Ga0075421, IMG submission 75292) | Bulk soil microbial communities from a Populus tree surrounding site in Tennessee, USA - Soil MetaG P. deltoides SBSDD5 | ecosystem: Environmental > Terrestrial > Soil > Tree plantation... | reverse complement strand
CGTTCTGCCGAAGCGCTGCAATATGGTCTCACCGAGGGCTATGTTCCCCTGCGACAGTTCATCGTAGAGCGCATGCAGGCGATGGGCGTTCCTTGCGGCATCCAGAACATCCTGATCACTTCAGGTTCGCAGCAATCCCTCGATCTGATCGGCAAAGTGTTGATTGATCCGGGTGACCATATTGTCGTGGAAGAACCAACTTACATGGGGATGCTCGATGCGTGGCGGTTATACGGTGCGGATTACTGCGGCGTGGAATCTGATGAATTCGGCACTGATCCCTTCTCCCTTGAAGATGCGCTAGTTGCAGGCCCCGCCAAGCTGATCTACACCGTTCCCAACTTCCATAACCCGACAGGTGTAACCACGACTCCCGCCCGCCGTAATGAGATCGTCCGCATGGGCCGCCAGTATGGGGCGACGATCATCGAGGATGATCCCTATGGCCCTCTGCGCTACGACGGCGACCATCTCACTTCTCTCATTGCCCTTGACGCACAGGGCATTGGAGCTACACCGGACGATCCGCTTGCGGGCGGCAACGTCCTTTATCTCGGCACATTCTCAAAGAGTCTATGCCCCGGATTCCGCGTTGCGTGGATCGTTGGCCCTGTAGAAGCGATTACGAAACTCACCGAGATCAAGCTAAATGCCGATCTGCATACTAGTACCTTTGCGCAGGTTGTGGCCTACGAAGTCGCCAAAGATGGCTTCCTCGAAGAACATCTTGAGCGCCTTCGCGTCGGATACAAAGAGCGCCGCGATCTGATGCTGGCTTTAATTGAGGAACTGTTCCCACCGAATGTTCACTGGAATCGTCCAGAGGGCGGCCTGTTTCTATGGGTGCAGCTTCCCGATCATGTCAATGCCACCGACCTGCTCAAGCATGCGGTTGCCGAACATCAAGTCGCCTACGTGCCGGGCACGCCATTCTATCCTCACGGCGGCGGTCACAACACCTTCCGCCTGAATTTCTCCCATGCCTCGCCAGATCGCATCGAAGAAGGGATCAAGCGCCTCTCGGTGGTCGTCCGCCATTCCTGCGAACCTTTGTGATCCGGCGTTATAGCGATGGAACAGGCCAGAAGCTAAGTTTGGCCTGTTTCAATTCCCAATCGGGATTATCAATCTGGTTGGAAAAGTTGGCAGGTATTGAACTGCCTTTACTTGTTGGCTTTCGTAGAGGCTTCGATTGCCGCATTATAATCGGGTTCCGCCATCTGATCAGGCACATATTCCGCATGAACCACACGATCATTCTGATCGATGACCAGCACCACGCGCTGCAACAAACGCCATTCTTTAATCAACGCTCCATAGTCCTGTCCAAAATTCTCCGACTTGTGCGCTGAGAGCATCTGCTGGCGCTTTACACCTTCGCTGTCTTTCCAGCGTGCCTGGGCGAATGGTAAGTCCATGCTGATCGTATAGACAACCGTGTTATTGGGTAGCTTGTCGTTAAGCTGCTCCCACTTATGCGTTTCGATGTGGCAAACTGGCGTGTCCAGCGAATTGACTACGTTCAGCAAACGTATCTTGCCTGCCGAATCGCTCAGACGGACAGTTTTCATTGCGCCTGCTTGAGAATCAAAGCTCTCAAGTTCAAAATTCGGCGCTCTATCTCCCAGCGAGAGTTTCCTGCCGATTACTGTAAGTTGTTCACCCAATTCATAGGCTTCTCCTTGACGTTCCACTGGTATATATCTCCTTGATGAATAGCGAAGGTTGCCATGTCAGTTTACCATAAGTAGCCTATGCCTTAGCACTTCGACATGGATCGCATATACTCATTGTGATGGCATACAACATCAGCACTTACCTCTATGTCTCCGCGAGGCATGCATATGGCGTCCAAAAAGAAAGCCAAAGAAAAAGTGTCTTCAAATGGATCAGGTGACATTCGCCTCGATCTGCCCAAGCTATCCAAGAAGTTCTATGAGAAAGAATTAGAGCGGCTGCAATTCGAGCTGGTTAAGCTGCAATACTGGGTCAAAGAAGAAGGCAAGCGCATCGTCGTGATCTTTGAGGGGCGTGATGCGGCGGGGAAGGGGGGCGTAATCAAGCGAATCACCCAACCGCTAAATCCGCGTGGGATGCGTGTGGTCGCGCTGAGCAAGCCCTCCGATGTCGAACAGACTCAATGGTACTTTCAGCGCTACGTATCGCACCTCCCGGCTGCGGGCGAGATTGTTCTCTTCGACCGCAGTTGGTACAACCGGGCCGGGGTCGAGCGAGTGATGGGTTTTTGCACCGATGAGCAGTATTGGGATTTTCTCGAAGCTACTCCCACTTTCGAGCGCATGTTGGTCAATTCGGGGATCAGCTTGGTCAAATACTGGCTCTCGGTAAGCGATGAAGAACAGGAGGAGCGCTTCCATGACCGTGCTAAAGATGCGGCCAGGCGTTGGAAGCTGAGTCCAATGGACTTGACTTCCCGCGACCGTTGGGTGGAGTACTCGAAGGCCAAGGATATTATGATGCAGTACACCGATATACCTGAAGCCCCCTGGTATCAAGTCCCTGCCGATGACAAGCAGCGTGCTCGCCTGAATACAATCCGCCACCTGCTCAGTCTCTTTGACTATAAAGATGTCCTGCCCAAGCCGATCAAGTTGGAGCAGCGTCCTTCTGCCGATGAAAACTATGCGCGCCCACCCATTGACGCCCATGCGATCATCCCTGATTACTATGCCGATGTTGAAGGCGACTAACAATTTTGATGCTCTTTTATCCTTTAACCAGATGCCCGCAGCCAGTTGCCTTTTGCTGATGTCTGACCTGCTGACAACCTGAAATGCTGACTTGCTAGCCAATGTTCAAACAACTCACGCAGCGAATTATCAAGGGTCGTACCGATTGGCAGTTCATCGCGATTAGCGATCTCGGCTCGAACACGGCCCGGCTCGTTATCTTACGATCCATTCCTGGCTATGCCTATCGCCTCGAAGATGAGCTTCGCGAGGTCGTCCGTCTGCGCGAGGGGATGACCGATGGACGACTCAGCGATGCAGCGATGGAGCGCGGCCTTTCGACTCTCGACCTATTCAAGCGGTTCTGTGGCGCAGTCGGTGTGGACATGGTGATTCCGACTGCCACCAGCGCCGTCCGTGATGCAACCAACGGCAGCGAATTTGTCCAACGTGTCGAGCAGGAAGTAGGCTGGAAGCTGCGTGTGTTGAGCGGTGAGCGTGAAGCACACTACGGGGTGATTGGCGCACTGAACGAAGTACCCATCACCAACGGTTACGTGCTCGATATTGGCGGCGGCAGCGCGCAGTTGAGCGAGGTTCGCGATGGGAGCTACCGTCGCGGCGATTCAGTTCGTCTTGGAGCATTGGCCCTCACCGAGCGCTTCGTGAAATCTGATCCGCCAAAATCCTCGGAGCTAAAGGTGCTGCAATCCGAGATCGAGAAACAGCTTCAGACATTCACTTGGGCCAAACCTTCGGAAGGATGGAAGCTGGTCGGCCTCGGCGGCACGATCCGAAACCTTGCGAAAATCGAATCGAAGCGCCAGAACTATCCATTGGAAAATCTGCACGGATTCGCCCTCACAGGCAAGTCTGTAAAAGAAAGCATCGATCTGTTTGACGAGCTTCCGTTGAAGCAGCGCAAGAGTATCCCCGGCCTCAGCGACGACCGCGCCGACATCATTGGCGCAGGGGCGCGTGTAGTCGCCGCTTTCATGGATTATCTTAAGGTTGATGAACTCACAATCTCCGAGAACGGCTTGCGCGAAGGAATCTTCTTCGAACAGTTCTGGCGCGATCAGCCTGTCCCGATTGCCGATGATGTGCGGCGCTTTAGCGTCTTGAATATGGCCCGCATTTACCAGTACCAACCCGATCACGCAGCCCACGTTCGGATGCTGTGCCAGCGCCTCTTTGCTGATCTCAAGACACTCCACCAATATGGCCCACAAGAATTGGAACTGCTCGAAGCCGCAGCCCTGTTACATGATCTGGGTACAATTATTAACTACAATGATCATCATAAGCACTCTCAGATGTTGATCATCAGTAGCGGGTTGGCGGGCTATACCCCCCGCGAGACGGCGATTATCTCGCTGCTGGCACGTTATCACCGGAAAGGCACGCCCTCATGGGAGGGCTTCCAGAGTCTGATGCAGGACGGCGACGAGATTCTGTTGACCCACCTCGCGGCGATTCTACGCATGGCTGAGTTTCTTGAGCGCGGGCGGAGCGGCATCGTTTCGGATATTGAAGCCGCTTGGGATGATGATTCTGTTACCATCACCCTGCTTTCGGATCGCACGCCTGCCGTCGAATTATGGGATGCCGAGCGTAATGCCGCCCCGCTTTTTGAAACAGCCTTTGGGCGTACTGTTCACTTGCAACTCGGACATTCGACACAAGGATAGCACTTATCAACACATGGTTCACCGCTCCATCGAAGCGCTCTTAACAATGATTTCACGATCTTGTACAATGATTGTTCAGCGATGAAGAAAGACATCGCCTTATGGAAATCGAAGCCAAGTTCACCGTACCTGATCTACAAACCTATCGCGATTTAGCCAACGTATCCGAAATCGGCGGTTATATCCTCGGCCCCGCACACGTCAAGCATTATCAAGATAGCTACCTCGACACCGAGAGCCGCGCACTCTCGGCGCGGCTCTACGTGTGCAGGCGGCGCGTTTCGGAAGATGGCAGCTTGCTCATCACCGTCAAAGGGCCCGGATCAGCTCAGGGGGCGGTGCATCGCCGCGAGGAATATGAGATCGAACTTCCCGCCGATTGCTCCCCGGATCAGTGGCCCGCCAGCGAAGCCCGCGCTCAAGTGCTGGCGATTACCGGCGGCGCAGCACTAATTCCCTTTCTTGGCTTGCAACAAACCCGACAGGTACGCTCCGTGACCCGAGATCGCACGACGGTCGCCGAATGGAGTCTTGATGAAGTGACAGTTGACGCCGAAGATGGTCGGGTGCAGCATTATTATGAACTTGAGATTGAACTGATGCATGATGGAGCAGACCGTGATCTGGATACCCTGTCCGCCGAAATTGTGTCTCGCTGGCACTTAGCGCCCCAGCCGCGTTCCAAATTCGAGCGAGCGCTGGCTTTCGTGGAACAATCCACCAATATGCATCGAAGTTAGAAAAGGCGCATTATTCATTGAGAAATATGTTCAGAGCAAAGTTGTTTGGTGTGTAAAGGATGTCATAATATCCAGCATCTGCCTCGGTAGACGATTGTTTGTAGCTGAGCCTTTCTACCGCTCGGCTGCTACAAGGAGATCAGTCTCGAAATGACCGCCAATAAGACTAAGACTGCCGCGAACTCACATGACAACAATCGTGCCAAGCAAGCTCCTGATCTCAATGATCCGGCATTGTTCATAAACCGCGAATTAAGCTGGCTCCAATTCAATCACATGGTCATGGAAGAGGCGCTCGATACGAGCCTGCCTCTGTTAGAGCGTGTCAAGTTTCTTGCGATCTTTGCCAATAACCTCGATGAGTTCTTTATGGTACGAGTCTCCGGCCTGAGAAGCCAGCTTTCGGCGGGCGTCCTCGAAGGTCCGCCCGATGGCATGACTCCCGCCGAGCAGCTTGCCGAAATCCGTAAACAGTTGCTGCCAGAACTTACGCTCGTCTATGACTGCTGGTCGCAGGATATTCGGCCAAAACTCGAAGAAGCGGGCGTGAAGGTGCTGCATTACGAAGACCTCAAGGAGAAACCCCGCAAGATTCTGCACGATTATTTTGAGCGTGAGTTGTTTCCCACCCTCACTCCGCTAGCCTTCGATCCGGGCCATCCCTTCCCGCATATCTCGAACCTCAGCATGAATCTGGCAGTGATCGTCCGCGACCCCGAAAATGGCGAGCGGTTCGCCCGCCTCAAAGTGCCGGGGACTTTCCCGCGTCTTGTACGCATCCCCAGGGATGACTCGGCGGAGAGCCTCGAAGCATTGGGATTAGAACAAGCCGGACAAAAGCGCTTTGTGTGGATTGAGGATGTTATTAGCGCCAACCTTGACCTGCTCTTTCCGGGGATCGAGATCGTTGCAGCCTATCCTTTCCGTGTGACCCGTGATGCCGATGTCGAGATCGAAGAGGATGAGGCAGCCGATCTGTTGACGGCTATCGAAGAAGGAGTTGGGATGCGCTATTTCGGCTCGGCAGTGCGCCTTGAAGTCGATAGCAATATGCCGGAGCGCATTCGCACGATCCTAACCGCTAACCTTGAATTAGCGCCTTATCAGGTCTATACCGTCGATGGGCCGATTGGCCCTTCCAGCCTGATGGAGCTTACCGAGGTCAACCGTCCTGATCTCAAGTTTCGACCGTTTCAGCCCGCCGTACCCCCGGCATTGATGGGCGAAGAGAGCATCTTCTCTGTGATCCGCCGCCGGAATATCCTGCTGTATCATCCTTACGAGAGCTTCTCTCCGGTGATTGATTTCATGCGTGAAGCGGCCACCGATCCGCGCGTGCTTGCCATCAAGCAGACTCTCTACCGCACCGATCAAAACTCTCCTATCGTCGCGGAATTGATGCGCGCACGGGAACATGGTAAGCAGGTTGCTGTGCTCGTCGAGTTGAAAGCGCGCTTCGACGAAGAGAATAACATCGTGTGGGCGCGCGAGTTAGAGCGGGCAGGCGTGCATGTCGTCTACGGCTTGGTGGGCCTAAAGACTCATTGCAAGCTGCTGATGGTCATTCGCCGTGATGAGGATGGTCTTCGCAAATATGTTCACATGAGCACAGGTAACTACAACACTGTGACGGCGCGCGTCTACACCGACATCAGCTACTTGACTTGCGATCAAGACATCGGCATGGATATAGCCGATCTTTTCAACGCGCTGACTGGATACTCCCGTCAGAATCAATACCGCAAACTGCTGGTCGCCCCAGGCACGATGCGACAGGAAATCCTGAATCGTATCGACCGCGAGATTGAACATCAACAGGAGTATGGCAACGGCTACATTGCCCTGAAGCTGAACTCGCTGGTCGATAAAGAGTCGATCCAAGCGCTGTACCGCGCATCGCAGGCGGGTGTTCGCATCGATCTGCAAATACGCGGAATCTGCTGCTTACGCCCCGGTGTGCCGGGTGTCAGCGAAAATGTCACTGTGACTACCATCGTTGGCCGCTTTCTGGAACACACCCGCATTTTCTACTTCCGCAATAATGGCGCGGAGGAGGTATTGCTCGGCAGCGCCGATCTAATGCCGCGCAACCTCGACCGCCGCGTCGAAGTCCTGTTCCCAATAGAGGACCCAGCTCTCAAGGATGCAATCCACAATCAAATACTCACCGTGCATCTGGCCGATAATGCCAATGCGCGCCAGCTTCTGCCAGATGGCAGCTACATTCATGTGAAGCCACATGATGGTGAGCCTGAGATCAATTCGCAGCAGTGGATGTTAGAGCGTCGCGGCGTGTGGAACGCCGAACCATAGCGAAAGTCTGAGGGTCACTTGCCCGCTTCCAACGAAGACCGTATCACTACCGAAGAACAAGCCCGCCTTCAAGCCATCGCCGCAGCCGAGCGACCGACACTTGCCCGACGCGCGCAGATCATCTTGCATTGGGCCGATGGGCTAGAGCCGGGGGAAATCGCCGAGCAGGTAGCACTTACGCCGCGCACCGTTGTACGCTGGCTCTATGACTTCCAAATTGAGCGCATGGACATTTTTACGAGTCGAGCGGAGGAACGCGAACGTATAACACACGATGCCGATACCCGTCCAACCCGCCGCTCGAAACGGGGTCAGTACCCTTCAATTGACGATCTATGCCGCCGCTACGCAATCGATATGCCACATGGCATCCACGTCGGTAGATTAGCCCGCGAGTTACTCACGGCCACTGAGCCGCTCCATCACCTTGAGGCATCTTACCATCAATTAATCTACAGAGCGGGTTTGCTGCACAACATTGGGCTTTCCGGCGGCCAGCGCGCTCACCATAAGCGCGGTCGCGAAATCTTGATGAGCACCCCGATGTCAGATCTCTCCGACGAAGATCGTACCTTAATCGCTCTCACAACCCTCTATCACCGCAAATCATGGCGACCCAGCCGCCTTGACGATGAGCCAAGCTATAGTGCTCTTTCGCCTGAGCTTCAGCGAATCGCAGTCGTGCTGTCAGCGATCATCCGTGTAGCCGATGGTCTTGACTACTCTCAGAGCCAATCCACCAAGATTGTTGAGTTGCGACTGAATCCGGCGGGCTGTGTGCTAGTGGTTGATGGCCCACACGCTTCCACCGATGCGCCCCGCGCCGATCAGAAGGCGGATATGTGGCGGGCCGTGACCGGGATTCCGCTCCGTGTCGTTACGTTAGAAGCAGATCGGGAGCGCAGCTTGCTGATGCCTCATGTGACACACAAGCCTCCGCTGCCTGAGATACGTGCCAACGATCCGATGAGCGAAGCGGGCCGCAAGATCATCCACTTTCACCTGCTGCGCATGCTCTACTACGAGCCGGGCACACATGAGGGGATCGATCCTGAGTCGCTCCATGATATGCGTGTTGCTACCCGCCGGATGCGAGCGGCGCTGAAGCTGTTTGCCGATTTCTACACGAATCCCACCCGTAAGCGTCTGAGCAATGGGCTGCGTGAGGCGGCTCGCAAGTTAGGCGAGTTGCGCGATCTGGATGTTCGCATGGGTGGTGCTTCAACATATCGAACGTCTTTACCTACGGATCACCAAACCGGCCTTGATCCTCTCTTCAGTCATTGGGCAACGCAGCGTGCCCAATCGCGAATTGATCTTGTTTCTTACCTCGACAGTGACACCTACGCGGATTTCGTCGCCCGGCTCCTGAATTTCTGCCAGACTCCTGGCAAAGGAGCCTCCAATCATACAACGACAATCTCAGTCGCTGCCTCTGGATTGCTCTATGCGCTCTATGAGACGGTTCGCACCTACGAACCCGCCATCGAGCAAGCGCCCGTCGAGACTCTCCATGCCCTTCGCATTGATACGAAGCGCCTCCGCTACGCTCTGGAGTTCTTTCAGAAGGTGCTAGGCCCCGAAGCCGCCGATCTGATCGCCGCGTTGGTGCGTCTGCAAGATGCACTCGGCGCAATGCACGATGCACAGGTAGCTGCTTCCATCATCGAATCCTTCATTACAGAGCAGTTGCTTGCTGAATCCCTGCCAACCAGAGACAAGACCATCATCCGAGGCTACCTTACCGATCAGCAGTCCATTGCCGATCAACATCGCCAGCGCTGTCTCCCTCTGTATCACGAAGTTGTCTCCGCAGAAGCCCGTCGCAGCCTCGCCCTAGCAGTCAGCGTTCTGTAATCTTCTGATGACACATGATTCATTAGGTGATTTGAAACGCCGCATCGCGGAACGCCTCGGCTATCATGCCGAGGAACGCCGCCCGCGCGGTTCGTTGAAGCACTTTGTCGAGATTCTTTCGCCAGAGGGAAGGGCGGTCGGCAGCGCCGCCGGAGTTGAGGGTGAGTCAGGCGATATACAGGACATCATTGATCTCGCATGGCACGATGCGCTGTCGCGACTCCCCAATTGGACGCGTAGCATCGAGATCGCCCTGACTCTCGCTGATTCAGAGTCAGAGTACACACTCCGCCGTGTTAGTCCCACTCGCTTCGAGGTAGGGTATCGCTATCTGTTCTGCGAAGCCGACTCCCTGGCCGAAGCCTTCTGCCTCGCATGGCTTGCCGCCACCGAATAGCCTTAATTTGCGCTTTACATTCTTTGCGGAGATGAATCCCGTTGCGTTTTTCTGCTGTTTGCTGAAATGCTGACTTGCTTATGCCTTCCCCACCAACTCCCGCGCGATCACAATCCTCTGAATCTGGCTGGTTCCCTCGTAGATTTGCAGCCCCTTAATATCCCGGTAGTACCGCTCAACCGGATACTCATTGGAGTACCCCCGCCCGCCGTGAATCAGCACTGCATTCGATGCCGCCCGCACTGCTGCCTCAGTTGCGAACAATTTTGCGGTTGAGGTTTCTTTGGTGCTCGGCAGCCCCTGATCCTTCACCCATGCAGCATGGTAGACCAGTAGCCGCGACGCTTGAATATCTGCCGCCATATCTGC
>Ga0075421_100013866_pt1 | contig 10057 bp, 5 predicted proteins | sample SoiMetdeltSBSDD5_FD_75292 | JGI IMG/M metagenome (GOLD analysis project Ga0075421, IMG submission 75292) | Bulk soil microbial communities from a Populus tree surrounding site in Tennessee, USA - Soil MetaG P. deltoides SBSDD5 | ecosystem: Environmental > Terrestrial > Soil > Tree plantation... | reverse complement strand
GATCACGGAAGTTTCGAGCGTCCAGAGAGTCCAGATGTTTCAGTTGAGAGTTGCGACTGCGTTGTTCCTGCTCGCCGCAGGCATGAGTACGACTGCCCATGCGGCCAATCAGCCCCCGACGATTTCCGGCACACCCGCGAGCTGGGTGTATGTCGGTTCCGCCTATGCGTTCCGGCCGGCCGCCAGCGATCCGGACAGCACGACCCTGCGCTTCACGATCGCCAACAAGCCGACGTGGGCGAGCTTCAGCACCACGACCGGTCAGCTGTCCGGTACGCCGACGGCGGTAGGTTTCTGGACAGACATTCGCATCACGGTCAGCGACGGCATCAGCACGCGCGCACTGACCGGTTTCTCCATTCGCGCAACGAGGCGCGACAACACGCCGCCAGTGATCTCCGGCTCGCCCGCATCATCGGTCGCCATCGGCTCGACCTACACGTTCCAACCGTCGGCGAGCGATGCTCAGGGCGATCCGCTGCGCTTCAGCATCGCGAATCGACCGGCGTGGGCGACGTTCAATTACTCGTCCGGTCGTCTGAGCGGCACGCCGACAGCAGCCAACGTCGGCACGTATTCGAACATCACGATCATGGTCACCGACGGCTCGGGGAAAATCTCGCTGCCGGCGTTCTCGATCACCGTGTCGAGCTCCTCGAATCGCGCGCCGACGATCAGCGGCACGCCGCCGACTGCAGTGACTGCAGGTCAGGCTTACAGCTTCCGGCCGGCAGCAGCCGATGCTGACAACAACACGCTCGGCTTCAGCATTCAGAACAAGCCGGTGTGGGCGACATTCAGCAGCGCGACGGGTCAACTGTCGGGCACACCGACGTCGGCGCACGTCGGCAACCACGCGAATGTCGCGATCAGCGTCAGCGACGGCAAGGCGAGCGCGGCGCTCGCGCCGTTCACGATCAACGTCGCGGCTGCGCCGAACAAAGCGCCGACGATCAGCGGCTCGCCAGCACGCACAGTGAATGCAGGCACCGCGTACACGTTTCGTCCGACGGCTGCCGATGGCGACGGCGACACGCTGACGTTCTCGATTACCAATCGTCCGGCGTGGGCTTCGTTCAACACTGCAACGGGACAGTTGTCCGGCACGCCCGCGAGCGCGAGCGCCGGCGTGTACGCGAACATCGTGATCAAAGTGAGCGACGGCAAAGCGAGCGTTGCGCTCGCGGCGTTCTCGATCACGGTCACCGACGACATGATCGGCGCGGCCTCGTTGTCTTGGCAACCGCCGACGACGAACACCGATGGCTCGGCGCTGACCAATCTCGCCGGCTATCGCATCGTCTACGGCGCGTCGGCGACGCAACTGACGCAGACGATTCAAATCGCGAACGCGGGCATGAGCGCGTACGTCATCGAGAATCTCGCGCCGGGCACTTACTACTTCGCGGTGCGCGCGTACACGAGCAAAGGCGCGGAGAGCGTGGACTCGAACGTGGTGGCGAAGGTCGTGCGATGAACGTCGGCGCGCCACGACTGTTATGTGAAGTACGGGATTTGCTGATGTCTGCCGACGCAGACATTTGCAGCAACTCGTGGGCTGTTGTTTACTCAATGTCGGTTACACAAGGGCAAAACCGTCGAAAGGCGGTGACGCAAAGCCTCCGGTCCAGAAGCGCATTTGCACGTGGAAGGGCAGATGCGCGGGATAGCGGGGTTGCCGGCTGGAGTGTCGCGCACGTGGGCGCAACACCTGCCGTCATTCTGCCGCTGCCAGTCATTCTGGGCTGTGGCTCTGCTCCCTTGCGTGAACGCTGCGTGCGCGGACAACCCGCGCTACGAACAGGCGAAAGGTGGGAGCAATGAAAAACGTGTTCGGGTTCGCGACGTGGGCAGCACGACATCTTGTCGTGCTATTGGTGGCAGTCTCTCTGGCAGGCTGTCTCGAGGAAGACAAGGAAGAAGATCCGTCGCAGCCGACTGAGCAGCCCACCAACGAACCGCCGCCGCCGGCCGCGAACAATGCGCCCGAGATTTCCGGCACGCCTGAGCCGGGTGGACAAGCCGGCAAGCTGTACTCCTTCACTCCGCAGGCATCGGACGCCGACAACGACTTCCTCGAATTCACCATCGAAGGCAAGCCGACGTGGATGGCATTCAGCGCTGAGACCGGTGCCATTACCGGCACGCCCACCGACGCCGATGTCGGCGACACTGCAGATATCACGATCAGCGTGACCGACGGCCGCGACACTCGTGCGGTCGGCCCGTTCAAGATCAAGATCAGGCCCAAGGATGTGCCGCCGACCCAGAACTCGCCGCCGACGATTTCCGGCGTGCCCGCGAACGCAGTAACGATCAACCAGGCGTACACCTTCCAGCCGACTGCAAGCGATCCGAACACCGGCGACACGCTGCGCTTCGCGATTTCCGGCCGCCCGTCGTGGGCGAGCTTCAGCACGTCGACTGGCCGCCTGAGCGGCACGCCGACGTCGGCGAACATCGGCACCTTCTCGAACATCGTGATCTCGGTGAACGACGGCCAGGTCAGCGCCGCACTGCCCGCGTTCTCGATCCAGGTGCGCGATATTCCGAATCGGGCACCGACCATCAGCGGCACGCCGGCGGGCAGCGTGACCACCGGCACCGCGTACTCGTTCACGCCGAGCGCAGCGGATGCGGACCAGAACCCGCTGACATTTTCCATCGCGAACAAGCCGGCCTGGGCGAGCTTCAGCACTTCGACAGGTCGTCTCAACGGCACGCCCGCTGCGACCAACGTCGGCAACTACGCGAACATCATGATCTCGGTGAGCGATGGCCGCGCTTCGGCGTCGCTGTCGGCGTTTGCAATCAACGTGCAGGCGCCGCCGAATCGCGCGCCGACGATCAACGGCACGCCGCCGGCCAGCGTCACTGCCGGCGCCGCGTACTCGTTCACGCCGAGTGCAGCCGATCCTGACAACGACACGCTCGGCTTCACCGTCGCGAACAAGCCGGCCTGGGCCGCGTTCGACACTGCGACGGGACGCTTGAGCGGCACGCCGACGAGCCAGAATGTCGGCACGTTCAGCGGCATCGTCATCACCGTCAGCGACGGCAAGACCGGCGGCAATGCTTCGCTCACGGCGTTCACGATCACCGTCAACGCGGCCGCAAATCGTGCGCCGACGATCTCCGGCACGCCGACGACCACCGTCACGGCGGGCGCGGCGTACAACTTCCAGCCGACAGGCGCGGACGCGGACGGTGACGCGCTCACGTACAGCATCACGAACAAGCCGTCTTGGGCGACGTTCAACACCAGCACCGGCAAGCTCTCCGGCACGGCGACGGCGGGTACGTACTCGGGCATCGTGATCTCGGTGACCGATACCAAGGACACGGCGTCGCTGCAGCCGTTCACGATCACGGTCACGGCGCCGACGAACGGCAGCGCCACGCTGTCGTGGACACCGCCGACCCAGAACACCGACGGCACGACGATCAACAATCTCGCCGGCTTCCGCATTCAGTACGGCACGTCGGCGGGTTCGCTCACGCAGACGATCCAGGTTGCCAACCCCGGCCTGGCGACGTACGTCGTCACGGACCTGAGCTCCGGCACCTGGTTCTTCTCCGTGCGGTCCTACAACAGCGGCGGTGCAGAAAGCGCTAATTCCAACCTCGTGAGCAAGACGATTCCCTAACCGCTGCTCGCCGATTCCGGGTATCCTCGGCCGCTCCTGCGGCCTTGGATTTCCTCATGAATCGCCCCCTCGAGCGCAATCTCTGCGTGGGTGTCTGCGTCTTGCTGGCGGCGGCCATTACGGCCAGTGCCGCCGAGCCGAAATCCCAGTCTCCGACCGCTCGCGTCGCATTCACCGAAGTCACGCTCGCCAACGGCCTGCGCGTGCAGCTCGCCGAGGATCACGGCGCGCCGGTGATCGCACTCAACATCGCCTACGACGTCGGTTCGCGCAACGAACGACCCGGCCGAACCGGCTTCGCTCACTTGTTCGAGCACATGATGTTCAAGGGGTCGAGCAACGTCGGCGACGGTGAGCACTTCTACCAGGTGTTCTCCAACGGCGGCTCGATGAACGGCACCACCAGCAACGACCTGACGCTGTACTTCGAAACGCTGCCGGCGAACCAGCTCGAGCTGGCGCTGTTCCTCGAGGCGGATCGGATGCGCTCGCTGGAGATCACGCAGGCGAAGCTCGACAACCAGCGTCAGGCAGTGCAGGAGGAGCGTCGGCTGCGCGTCGACAATCAACCCTACGGCCTCGCCGACGAGCATTTCGACGAGCTGTTCTACAGCAACTTCGCCTATCAGCACTCGACCATCGGCTCGATGGACGATCTCAACGCGGCGAGCGTCGAGGACGTGGCGCAGTTCTTCAAGACCTACTACGCGCCGAACAACGCAGTGCTCAGCCTGGTCGGCGACTTCAAGCCCAAAGAAGCGCTGGAGATGATCCGCCGCTACTTCGAAGACATTCCGCGGCAGGCCGAGCCGCCGGCAGTCGATTTGAGCGAGCCGGAGCAGAAGGCCGAGCGCCGCGAAACGATGAGCGATCCGCTCGCGCGCGCTACACAGGTGCAGATCGCGTACAAGACGCCGGTCGGCAATTCGCCCGACCAATACGCGCTGCGCGTGTTGTCGTCGGTCCTGCAATCGGGTGACAGCTCACGCCTGTACCAGACGCTCAATAAAGAGAAGGAACTGGTCGTCGGCGTCGGCGGCTTCGTCGACGAGCGCATCGGTCCCGGCGGTCTGTACATCGGCGCTACGGTGCGTCCTGGCAAGAAGGCGGAAGACGTGGAAGCGACGATCTACTCGGAGATCGAGCGGCTGCAGCAGCAGCCGATCGCGGAGTGGGAGCTCGAGAAGGCCAAGAACACGACTCGCTACGGCTATCTGCAGAGTATTCGCAGCGCAGGGTCGCGCGCCACGCAACTCGGTTCGTTCACGGTCAAGTTCAACGACCCGAACCTGATCAATACGCGGGTCGCGGGTTTTGAGACCGTGACGCGCGAGGACGTGCAGCGCGTCGCCAAGAAATATCTGCAGGCGAAGAATCGTACCGTCATCGTTACTAATCCCGCGCCGCAGCCGGCGGCCGCGCCCGGCGCGTGAGGCACTCCGCCATGAAACCTCTGATCCGCGTCGTCGGCGTCGCGCTGTTGGCCTGGAGCGCGCTCTGCGCCGCGCAACAGCCAGCCACACCCGAGTCTCCGGCACCTGAATCGTTGAAGGGTGTGCAGCTCAAGGGCAAGGCGCCCGTCAATCCGCAGACGTTGCGTGTCGTCCTGCCGCGTGCGCAGGAGGCGACGCTGTCGAACGGCCTGCGCGTCGCGCTGCTCGAAGATCACAAGATACCGACGTTCTCGTTGCAGTTGCTGCTGACCGGCGGCGGTCTCGACGACCCTGCCAATCAGCATGGTGTGGCGATGGTCACCGCCTCCTTGCTGCGCGAGGGGACGACGCAACGGACGAGTCGACAGATCGCGGAGCAACTCGCGACGCTCGGTGGCGCTTTCTCCGCCGGAGCGTCGCCGTCTTCCGGTGAAACGTCGATCGGGATCGGCGGCCTGAGCGACAACGCAGACAAGATTCTCGCGATCGCTGCCGACGTCATCCGCAATCCCGCGTTCCCGGAAGCGGAGCTCGTGAAGTACAAGACACGCTTCCTGTCCCAGCTGCAGCAGCAGCGCGCGACACCGGGCTTCGTCGCGCAGGAAGAATTCATGCGCGCGGTGTATGGCACGCATCCCGGCAGCTACGTCGTGCCGCCGGAAAACGTGCTGCGCGCCCTGACTCGCGCCGATCTCGCGAAGTATCACCAGACGCACTACATGCCGAACAACGGCATCGTGCTCGCCTACGGCGATTTCAAGCTCGCCGACCTGGTGCAGAAGCTGGAGCGCGCGTTCGGCAACTGGCCCAAAGGCGATGCGCGCACGATCTCGCTGCCGGCGCTGACGCCGCCAGCGAAGTCGCGTGTGCTGCTGGTCGACCGGCCGGGCTCGGTGCAGACCTCGTTGTGGTTGGGCGCGCTCGGCATCGAGCGACGCAGCGATGACTACTTCGCGATGCTCGTGATGAATCACATTCTCGGCGGCGGGCCTGCTTCGCGGCTGTTCATCAACCTGCGCGAAGACAAAGGCTACACGTACGGCGTTTACAGCGCCTTCAACGGCTCGCGATTTCCCGGCGTCGTGCTCGCCAGCACGGACGTGCGAACCCAGGTGACGGACGGCGCGCTGCAGGAGCTCATGGCCGAGCTGCGACGTATCGGCAGCGAGCCGGTGCCGGCGGATGAGCTGAAAAACGCCAAGCGCGCCCTCGTCGGCGGTTTCGCACTTTCGCTCGACTCGCCGCAGACTTTGATCAGCAATCTTGCAACACAGAAGATCTACAATCTGCCCGCGGACTACTGGGACACGTACCCGCAGCGAGTCGAGGCGATCACCGCGGCCGAGGTGCAACGGGTCGCGAAGAAGTACTACGACGCGAGCCGGCTGCAAATCGTCGCGGTCGGCGACGGCGCGTCGGTCAAGAAGGTGTTAGAGAAATACGGCACGGTCGAGACGGCTGCCCCGGCCGCGGCCAGCGCTTCCCAATAACGACCAGATAAAGACAACGCATGAGCTCCGCTCCCCAGCAGACCACTGCGCAACGCTGGCTATGGCGCATCGCGCGCATCGAAGGCCATGAAGCCGGTGCGTCCATCGCGGGCTTCGCCTACATTTTCTGCGCGTTCACGGCCTACATGATCCTGCGGCCGGTGCGCGAGACGATGGGCATCACCTCGGGCGTCTCGAACCTGCCGTCGCTGTTCTGGGGCACGCTCGCGGTAACGCTACTGACGCAGCCGGTATTCGGCTGGCTCACCTCGCGCTATCGCCGCACTGTGTTCCTGCCGTGGGTGTACGGCTTCTTCGCGCTCAATCTGCTCGGCTTCTACCTGTGGTTTCACTTCGAGAGCGAGCACACCTGGATTGCGCGCGCGTTCTTCATCTGGATCACCGTGTTCGCGCTGTTCGTGCCGTCGGTGTTCTGGAGCTTGATGGCCGACATCTTCCGCCCCGAGCAGGCGAAGCGCCTGTACGGATTCCTGGCGGCGGGCACCAGCGCCGGCGGCGTGCTCGGGCCGTTCATCGCGGCGACGCTCGCGCCCGTGGTCGGGACGATCAATCTGCTGCTGTTCTCGATGGTGTTCCTCGGTGCGTCGATCTTTTGTATCCGCTATCTCACGATGTGGCATGCGCGAGCCGTCGCTGCGCACCAAGCCGCCGCCGAAGTGCGTGGCGATGTGAATCAGGCGCTTGGCGGTAGCCTGTGGGCCGGCTTTACGCTGGTCGCGAAGAGCCCGTACTTGTTGAGCATCGCGGCGTTCGTTCTGCTGCTGACGTGGGTCTCGACTTTCCTTTACCTGCAGCAGGCGGAGCTGGTCGAGAAGGCTCTGCCCAATCGTGACCAGCAGACGCAGCTTTTCGGCTGGGTGGACTTCACGGTGCAGTCCCTGTCGCTGGTGATTCAGCTGTTCGCATTGAGCCGCTTCACGAAGTGGCTGCGCCTCTCGACGGTGATCATGATGGCGCCGGTCCTGATGGTCTTCGGCTACAGCGCGCTCGCTCTGTTCCCGGTACTGTCGGTGCTGCTCGTCGTCATGGTGATCCGGCGCGTCGGCGAGTACGCGCTGGTGCGGCCCTGCCGTGAGATGCTGTTCACGAGTGTCGACCGCGAGACGAAGTACAAGGCGAAGAACTTCATCGACACGGCGGTCTATCGAACCGGCGATGCGACGAGCGGCTCGGCGCACGCGCTGCTCTCGTGGTTGGGAGTTGCGACTTCGGGTATCGCGTGGGTCGGCGCAGCGGTTGCAGCCGTCTGGGCGGTGTTGGCGTATCGCATCGGCAATACGCACGAGCGCAACGTCGTAGAGCCTACTTCACCTCGAAGCGAATCCGTACCGCCGCGCGTTGCTGAACCGCCGCACCGTCACGCATGACTGGCTCGAAACGCCAGCGCTTCACGGCATCGACCGCTGCCTGATCGAACATGCGCTGCGGCTGCGCGTTGCGCACCACCAGGTCTTGCGTAGTGCCATCCTGCGTAATGGTGAACTCCACGTCCACCCAGCCGGAAAGACCTTGCCGCTCCGCTTCGCGCGGATAAACCGGCGGCACTTCGCGTACTCGCTTGAGCGTTTTCGCTTGGACGATTTGCGAGGTGAGGTCGTGCTGCTGCTGCGCGGCCGCCAACTGCGTTTGCAGCGACTTGGTCGCCGGCAGATTCGGTACGAGCGTGTCGACTCGGCTCAAGAATGCGCGCGCAGTGTCGACGTCACCCGCTGCGAGGGCAGTGCGGGTCCGTTCCTGAAACGTGGACGCGAGTTGCTGCAGCTCGGTGCGAACCTCGTTCGAGTCCGGGTACTTCGCGCGCAGCGCCAGCAGTTGCTCGTATGCGTTGTTGCCGGGCGGTTCGAGCAGAACGCCTCGACCGCGCAATCGTGCGACGTTCTCGAGCTCGTTGGCGCTGGGACCGGACGCAGTGGCCGCAGTCGGTGCGGGCGCTTCTTGACGCGGTGTCGGCGGCGGCTTCGCGGCCGGCGTCGACGTCGGTGCAGATGACCGGGCAGGGGCTTGCTTCGGTGGCGGAGGCGGCGGCGCGACGCTGATCGGCGTGCGCGAACTGCGTGAGAGCGTCACCAACTCGGTGCGCAGCTCATCGAGTCGCGGATACTCCGGGATTGCGTTCTGCAAAGTCGCGAGTGCTGTCGCACCGCGCGCGGGATCGCGTGCTTGCAGCGCTTCCAGGACACGCGCTTCGAGCTTCATGCCGACGCGCTCGAGTCCGGTATGGGCACCGACGTTGTCCGGCTGCAGGGCGAGAACCCCGCGGAAGTACTCGACCGCGTTGTTGCCGCGCGGGTCGATCAGACGATCTGTCGCGAGCGCCATCTCACCGCGCGCGAGATAGTCCGCGACCTGTTCTTCCTGCGTGAGCGTGCCGACGGCGCGCGGTGGCGACGTGACTGCAACAGGCTCCTTGCGACTCTGCCACCAGTACGCAGCGCCGGCCGCGGCGCTCAGCAGCACGACGAGAACTACGACAATCGCGGTGGCATTCGAGCGCGGGACAACGTGCTTTCCCGTGACGAGGTCGACCGGCACGGCGTTGCGCAATTCGTTGTAGCGGCGTGTCGCGGCCTGCAGAAACAAGTTGGCGCGCGCGGGTGAGACGGGCTTGTGCAGGAACCGATAGATCCGCTGGTCGCTGACCAGCATCGCGACCGAATGCTCCTCGTCGCGCCGTCCGGTCGCCATGAGGATCAATTCGGGAAACTGTGCGTGCAGGCGATCGAGTAGTGCGGCGGCATCGCCACGCAGTGCGCCGAGATCCGCGATCAGGATGCTGCAACGACCGCCGACCAGGAGGTCGACGGCGCTATCGGCAGCAGGGGCGTGCCAGATTGCGTGCTCGGGACCGGCTGCCTCGCGCAGCGTCGCGAGCACGCCCGGATCCGACGTGAGCACTACGACATCGAGAACGTGGCCTGGAAGCCCGGCGCCGGCTTGCAACGCAGCGAGGTTGGGATCTTGCCGCGTGCTGTGCACAGCATTCTCTTGAGCGTTGGCGGGAACCCCGCTGGCGGCCTACTCGAGGCAGACGACCAGCTGCGCCGAATGGCTGCGCCAGTTGATCGGGATCACGAACGAGCGGATGTTGTCCGGCGTGACAACTTTCTCCGGCTCGCCGGCGACCACCGTCGGCACCGAGATCATGAAGTCCTTGCCGAAGTCGCGGCGCGCGTTGCCGGAGATCGTGTTGGCCACCTCGCCGACGAGGTCGCACATGTTCTCCTGCGTCAACTCGGTCTCGCCCATGCGCATCAGCATGACGGTGAGCATGGGGCGCGAGGCGGTGAAGTACACGATGCCGCGGCGCTTGCCGGCGATGTTGATGACACCGGTGAATTCCTGGATCGCGGGACGACCTTCCTGGACGATGTACGGCGAGCCGACCGACGCGGGCTGATTAGCGGCGGTCGCGAAGTAGTGGGTCGTTCCTTCGACGAACGTCTCCAGTTCGACTTTAGTCATCATT
>Ga0075421_100013865_pt1 | contig 10058 bp, 8 predicted proteins | sample SoiMetdeltSBSDD5_FD_75292 | JGI IMG/M metagenome (GOLD analysis project Ga0075421, IMG submission 75292) | Bulk soil microbial communities from a Populus tree surrounding site in Tennessee, USA - Soil MetaG P. deltoides SBSDD5 | ecosystem: Environmental > Terrestrial > Soil > Tree plantation... | reverse complement strand
AACGATCAAGGAGCGCATTGTGGACCTCACGCTCAACCGCTGTGGTGTGCATGCTATCGTCCGGGGCCTTGAGGTCAGTTCTGCAACCGTTATGGTCAAGAGATTACTCAACCGGGGAGGTTTGTCATCTTTAATCCCCGCGTCCGTAACAGGTCGTCCAGTTCCCACGGATTGAAGCCGAGCCATTCGGAAAGTGCGCCGTCGAGATGTGGAGTGTCTGCCATTGCTGGTACAGTTCGGTGAGGTGTGTCTCAAACCCGGCTCTGAGCCATTCCGCGCCTTTGGCGGGGTCTCGCGCAAGCCCAGGCTTCAGGACGTCTTCAAGGTCCTCTGGCACAGGAATCGAGACCATACTCATGGGGGGAATCTCCCCAATAGTGCGAGTCAGTGTGGCACAAAGCCTTGGGGATCGCGAGTGCTGATGGCTTGGACAACCCGTTGGGCCTCAGCCGCTCGTAGTGCCTCGCGTCGCGCTCGTCCGACCACAAAATCGAGCAATAGGACGGCAAGCCCAAATCATCGGTGATAACGCTGCATCCATTACTGCGCGCACCCATCGCTCGGCATAGGTATTCAGCTGTACGGGACAAGAGTTCGGATAGTTACGCTGAAAACCTCGGACGGGCCTATTCAATACGGTGGTTTACAAGACTTCCAAATGAACCGAGCATGAACCTTCTGAGGATCAGGGCACCCACTCGATTAACACCGACCAGCCATCGGTAGCACGATCCAGGAGATAATTTGGCAGCAAACCGCGCACTCGGAAACCCTGGCGCAGTTGCATCGACAAGGTCGGATCGAAGATCTCTCCGGCCACGACCTGCTCGACATAGACCTGCGCGTCCATAGCGGCTTTGTAGTGCACATAACCTGGAATCATGGCCCCGGTCACGATGCCGCGCAGCCCCCGCTGGCGCACCAACGCTTTGCGGGCATCATAGAGGCGACGGCCGATGCCACGGCGGCGATATGCCGGGTGCACGCTGACATCCGCTCCATAAAAATGCTCGCCCTGCGGATCATGCCGGGTGAAGAAACCATAATCGATGATCTCATCGAAGCTATGATGGGCATGCTCAAAGTCGAACGTATAGAGAAATCCCGCCGACATCCCCACCGCCCGTTCCCCATCGAGGGCTATCCACTGCCCCTCCGGAAACACCCGCAAATGGCTCTCAAGGTGCGCCGCTTTAAAGCGACTGGTGTCTGCCAGCGTTGGATAGCAGACGATTTGTAACTCGACCAGTTGTGGGATCCAGTCGAGCTGGGTATTGACGATGACGATCTCAGCCATCGTTCCGGCCTATAAAACAGTGCATCCCTGGTGTCCTCTCCGAGCCCCTCATCGTCGCGCCTCAAAAAGCCCTTGCACTCGTGTCAGAGCCTCGCTATGATAATGCTCACTCTTCTCCCCCTAAACCTTTCTGACCATGGGCGGCATAGCCAAGTGGTAAGGCAGAGGTCTGCAAAACCTCGACTCCCCGGTTCGAATCCGGGTGCCGCCTCTGACCCTCGTGGTAGCGCTGCCCCGCTCTCCCTTCTCCGCAGCGTCGAGTTCCAGGCGACTCTGGAAGCGCTGCATATAGAGTCGCATCGGCGCCATACTCAGATTGCCTTCAGCCCAGCACAGCCCGAAATTCCGACCAGTTGGCGATGACATGGTCTGGGCGGATAGCTTCGGTCTCTTCAGCTACCCCCAGAAACTGTCCGAGCGGTGACGGGCGCTCCAGCTGCTGGCGATAGGTCATCCACACCGTGCGTAGGCCCGCCTGTTGCGCTCCCAAAATATCCGTCTGCAGTTCATCGCCCACGAAGACTATTTCCTCCGGAGCGAGCTTAAACCGCCTCGTCAACTCCACAAACATGGCGGGATGAGGCTTGCGGACCCCGATCTCCCCGGAGATGAGGATCTCGTCGAAACATTGTCCGATACCGACCCGGGCGAGGATTTGCTCCACCGCCGGCGCGTGGGTGAAGTTGGACACCAGCGCGATCCGGTATTGACCTGCGACGTCGGTGAGCATCTCCCAAGCACCAGGGATAAGCTGACAGCATGTGATAAAGGGCTCAAAATATTCATCAACCGCCTGCTGCACACGCGGGTCGTCAGCTGCAACCGTATAGCCCAGCACCTGCAGCGCCCCGCCAATCCAGAAGCGATTATGGCTCTCCCGTCCATCCGCCGTGGCCTGCTCCAGGAAACGGCGGGTCATCTGACGATAAACCTCGACAAAGCGGGGCTGATCCAGTACGAAGCCACTGCTCAACAAACTATGATATAACTTATCGAGACACTGCTCGAAGCTGAAGCGCTCCTGGAGCACAAGGGTTCCAAATAGATCAAACCCGATCCCCTTGACGGTTTCCATGATCTGACAACCCTCTGCGTGGGTAAGTCGCCGCGGCCGCTTGGACATGCCGCACGACGGTAGCACAACCCCCTCTCCTTGGACAAGGGGATTAGCGAAGTAGCGCAAACACAAGTTCCTCAACCGCTGGTGACCGGGCATCATCGTCGAACGCCGACTCGATGGTAGAGTGCGGCGCCTTATGGCTTATGCACTTACATGACAAGCCGCTTCCTGGCACTCCTACGTTGCAGCGGAGGCGCATGATGGAGTTTTCGATCCGACCCAAGGCACCATTCAACCTGCACCTGACATTGCAGCGTTACCGGCTGTTTGGCCAAGACGCGGCACATGCCTACGTCAATGGCATCTATCATCATGCCATCGAGATCGCTGATCAGTTGTGGGTCTATACACTGGGTGAAGAGGGCACCCCGGACGATCCGCTGCTTCGCGTCCACATCCTCGGGGGACAACCGCAGACCCAGCACCACATGGCGGTGGAAGCCGAGGTGTACCATACGCTGAGCCTTGATGTCGACCTGCGACCCTTCTACCACTGGGCCAAGGCTGACCCTCTTTTGACCCAGCTCATCGATCGCTGCTACGGCATGCGACCGCTGCGCGCCCCGACGCTGTTCGAGGCTTTGGTAACCTCCATCAGCGCTCAACAGGTCAATCTCGCCTTCGCGACGACGACGCGCAGTCGCCTAATCCAACGCTTTGGCCGATCAATCCATCTCAACGGCACGACCTTCTATGCCTTTCCGAGCCCTGCCAGCCTCGCCAATGCCTCATTGCAAGAGCTCCGCGACATGCAATTCAGTTGGCGCAAGGCCGAATATCTTGTGAACCTGGCGCAACGGGTGGTGACTGGCGCGCTCAGACTGGAGGAGTTTCCCCTCCTGTCCAATGAGGAGATTATCGCACGGATCATTCAGGTCAAGGGATTGGGGCGTTGGACGGCGGACTGGCTGCTCGCACGAGGACTGGGGCGTGGTGAGGTGATCGCCGCCGGTGATCTCGGGGTGCGCAAGGCAGTCGGCAGGTTTTATGATGACGAGCCAATCGGCTCGATCGATGAGATACGCTCGTTCGCCACACGCTGGGGGAGCTTCCAGAACCTCGTCGTGCATTATCTCCTGACCGGTATGCGCCTGCCGGATCTTCCCCTCGCGGCCTCGCCGCCGACGAGCGCTCGCGGGCCTTCGAAGCGGCGCTAACGCGAACCAGGGCCACCGCAGCGTAATGCCGCTGCCACCGGTAGGTCGAGCAACTGCCGCCGCAGCTCCTCCGGCCGCTGCAAGCCGTCCTGCCCAATGATGCCGCTACACAGCTCCAGCGGCGTGCACTCAAAATAGGCATTTCTGATGGATACCCCCGCAGGCGGATCGTGCCACACTTCAGCCTCTGGCTTGAAGGTACTGAACCCACGGGTCGCCGCCGCTGCGGGCACCCATTTATGGCGATCGGCGATCACATAACAGGGGATGGCCAAATGCTGGCAAACCAGAGCCAGGCTGGTGGTGCCAAGCTTATTGATGACCCCCTGCACGGTGATGCTGTCGGCTCCGATCAGCGCCAACTGAGCCCGCTCTGCCAACGTGGCGATGGCGGCGTCGACGCCGAACTCTACGGCAATGCCGGCCTTCGTCAGCTCTGTGGCGAGGTGTTGACCCTCCAACATAGGACGGCTTTCAGTACATAACACCCCCGACAACCGTCTGCGCGCATGGGCTCCGAGCAGGACTGCTAGGACGCTAGAGCTATATGAAAACGTCAAAATTCGCGCCCCTTGCGGGAGCACCCCCAATGTCGCCTCTGCCAAGCTTCGGTTCGCACGAGCTGTCTGCTCGAGGAAAGCCTGAACCGCACGCCGCACAGCCGGACGAACCTCTTGCGCGACAGCCGTTGACTCCGACGCTAGCAACATCTCGTTAGCCAGGTTGAAGAGTGTCGCCATGGCCGGCTGCGCCATGGAAAGCGCCGTAGCAAAGGCCGACAACTCCACCTTCCACTCAGGCAGGAGATCGGAGGCCGTCTGGTTGATCCATTCCAGCACCCCGATCGCCGCGGCCCGAGCTAATTCCGCAGCTCCTGATGTGTTGTCGACCCCAATCTGGTTGACAAGCACGTGCCAGGTCACGGTGCATTCTCCTCCGGCATGGCTTATCGTCATGAATCGACGATCTCCCCGCTGAAAAAGTCCAAGCAGGAGTGATCCATACCTCTGGGCAAGAAGTGTTGCCATCACAACCATTCAGCGGCTTTTAGCATGGATAAGAAAAGACAATTGCAGTATGACATGAACTGATATATTCTGATCATAAAGAGATAGATCGGAAGGTCCTAGAGCACCTGATGCCGATTTCCGCCAAACTCTGAATAGATTTGCCTCACGCTCACGGAAGCCTCTGCAGGCCACATGGCTTTAAGACATAAGGCTCTCTAATATACAGCGATCTTGTGGCGACGATCCAGCTGGTTGAGGAGAGGAGTTTATGGTAGGTGGCGAACGCATCTTGATTGTCGAAGACGAAGAGCTCATGCGTGAACTGTTGACGAAGATTCTTGCTGGGGAAAATTATCGTCTTACCCAAGCCTCCAGCGCCGAGGAAGCCTTAAAACTGATGCAAGATCAAGCCTACGATCTTGTGCTCACCGATCTTCGGCTGAAAGGCATGAACGGCTTACAATTGCTCACCGAAGTCCGCGCGCTGGACCCCGAGATCGTCGTCATCGTCATGACGGCCTATGCCTCCGTAGAGACCGCCGTTGAGGCCATGCGCAAGGGTGCTTACGACTACATCACCAAGCCCTTCATCAATGAGGAAATCCGGGTGATGCTGCGTCGGGCCCTCAACCAACGGCATCTCTCGCGTGAGAACCGACATCTCAAGCGTGAGCTGCGTGAACGCTACCGTTTCGAGAACCTCGTCGGCAACAGCGAGGCCATGGAAAAAGTCTATCGCCTCATCGAGAAGGTGTCGACCATCTCAAGCAACGTGCTGATCTTCGGGGAGACAGGTACCGGCAAGGAATTGGTGGCTCGCGCCATGCATTATAACTCTGAGCGGGCGGAGCGCCCATTTGTCGCGGTGAACTGCGGAGCGTTGACCGAAACCCTCCTCGAAAGCGAACTCTTTGGCCATGTCAAAGGCGCGTTTACCGGGGCCATCGCCAATCATGAGGGCTTCTTTCGGAAAGCCGATAAAGGCACTCTATTCCTCGACGAGCTCAGCGAGGTCTCGCATGGCTTGCAGGTTAAGCTCTTGCGGGCGATCCAAGAACGCGAGGTCATGCCGGTGGGGGGACGTGAAGTGCATAAATTCGATGTCCGACTCATCGCTGCCACGAATAAAGACCTCGAAGATGAAGTGAAGAAAGGCACCTTCCGCGAGGACCTGTTCTACCGCATCAATGTCATCACCATCCCCCTGCCACCCTTGCGGGATCGCAAAGAAGATGTGCCCCTGCTGGTGAATCATTTCTTACAAAAGTACGCGCAGCGACTCGGCAGACCCTCGGTCAAAATCTCGCGTGAGGCCCTGCAGGTGCTGGTCAATTATGATTGGCCCGGCAATGTGCGCGAGTTGGAGAATATGATCGAGCGCGCCGTGGCCCTCTGCGAAGGTAATGTCATCGAAGCCACAGATTTACCCGAGAAGCTGACCCAAGTGCGCATCGCCATCCGCGATTTGGACGAGTACGAGATGACGCTCGACGCCCTGGAGGAGCAACACATCAAGAAAGTGCTGCACAAAGTCAGTGGTGATAAAGTCAAAGCCTCTCAGATCCTGGGAATCAACCTCTCCACGCTGTATCGCAAATTGGCCCGGTATGAGGCCTAAAAATTCCTCAGAGCCTCTGTATATCCTGCGATCAGCCGCCCAAAGGGGACACCAGACCAGCCCTGACATGGCTCTGAGGCCATGATTCTGATCTCTCCTCTCTGCCTTCAGCATCACTCTCCCGCTTCTCGGCCATGGTGCTGCACCGAATCTATGCCCAAACGCACCGCTCATAGCCAACTCGCGAGAGCAGCTGAGCGCCGCGAAGCCTCTCGGTGCACACAGCGAATGAAACCCTGCCTGCCGCTCAGGCTGACCATGGTCACGGTGTAAGCGGCTTCGGGATCACCATGTGTTGAGGGCCCCACTTCAGGCTCACGCCGCCAATGACCGGTGCAAAGTACCATCTGTAGTCACTTTATGCGATAATCGCGCCACGGTGTTTCTGCCAAAGCCTACACGACCCGCGGTGTGTTTGCGGTCAAGCGATGAGGGAGCCTCAACGCATGCCCAAGCTTGGTATGTGGAGTTTCAGCAATGGTATTCTGGTTGGCGCGATTCACCCACGAGAGCCGGCGCGTGTTCGCGGTGCTGGAGGTCGGCTCTCGCCATGGCTCAGACGAGCTGATCAATACGTTCGCCTGGTCAGCCTGGCCACGGCCATGCTGCTGGCGTGCGTCGGGTGCAAAGCTGATTCTTCGGCCGCCACCAAGCCGCCTCGGAGCGGACCAGAGGCGTCGGCCGCCAGGGAAGTGAGAGTGACCCCGGTGATGACCAAACCCCTGGAGCGCGCCATCGTAGCCCTTGGATCTCTGGCCGCGTTTGATCAGGCGACCGTCAGTGTCAAAGTGCCGGGGCGCCTGCGCAGCGTGACGGTGGATTTAGGCAGTGTGGTCCAGCAGGGGCAGTTGATTGCCCAGATCGATCCACAGGATTATCAATTGCGCGTCCAACAAGCCGAGGCCGCGCTGGCACAGGCACGTGCGCGCCTCGGCTTATCGCCCGCTGCGAACAATGATCGCCTCGAGCCGACCCAAACCAGTCTTGTACGCCAGGCTCGCGCCCTCCTGGAGGAAGCCAAGACCAATCGAGAGCGCCAGGCCGCTTTGTTTGATCAGGGCATTGTGGCGCGTTCGCAGTTGGACAGTGCCGATTCGGGCTACAAGGTCGCCCTCAGTCGCTATGAGGATGCTCTCGAAGAGGTGCGCAACCGCCAAGCCCTCATAGCACAGCGTCGCTCTGAATTGGCCCTCGCTCGTCAGCAGCTGGATGATACTGGCATCTATGCCCCGTTCGAGGGCGCCATCCAGGAGAAGCGGGCCAGCATCGGTGAGTACTTGGGCGCAGGTGCCCCCATCGCCACCGTCGTGCGCGTGAACCCTTTACGCATGCGGGTCGAGGTTCCCGAACGGGAAGCCCCACAGGTCCGCATCGGTCAGATTGTACGCGTGACCACCGAGGGCGATCCAACCGTATACCTGGGTCGCATCGCCCGTTTGAGCCCGATAATCACCCCACAAACACGCATGCTCGTGGTGGAGGCGGAGGTCACGCATGAGGGCTCCTTGCGCCCAGGGTTGTTCGCGCGGGCTGAAGTCGTCGTGGACGAACAAAGCCTGGCGGTGGCCGTCCCGACCAAGTCTGTGGTCACCTTTGCAGGCATCGAGAAAGTCCTCATTGTGCAAAACGGCAAGGCCCTCGAAAAGCCGATTACCACCAGACGACGGACGGGTGAGTGGACGGAGGTGGTGAATGGTATTGATGTCGGTGACGTGGTCGTGCTCGAACCAGGCAACTTACAGTCAGGCCAGCCCGTGACGATTGTGGAGTGATCCATGCAAAAGCTTGCCGAGGTCTGTATTAAACGCCCCATCTTTGCCGCAATGATTATTCTAGCGCTGGTCGTGGTCGGAGCCGCCGCCTATTTTCGTCTCGGTGTCGACCGTTTCCCTTCCGTCGACTTACCTACAGTGCGCATCCTGACCGTGCTACCGGGAGCATCTCCCGAAGAGATCGAGACCCAGGTGTCGCAGCGCCTTGAAGAGGCGGTGAACACCGTCGAGGGCATCAATGAGCTGCGGTCGATCTCTGGCCAGGGCCGATCCCTCCTCATCGTCACCTTCAACCTCGAACGCGACATCGACACCGCCGCGCAGGATGTTCGCGATCGTGTCGCGACGACGCTGCGCGACCTGCCTCCCGGCACGGATCCGCCGCTGATTTCGAAATTCAGCAATGACCTGGCCCCCGTGTTAACCATTGCGCTGTCGTCCCCCAACCGCTCCATCCGGGAGCTCACTGAGTTGGCAGACAAAGTGATCAAGACCCAACTCGAACGCTCAGCGGGCGTTGGCGAGGTGCTCCTGGTCGGCGATCTCAAACGGGCGATCAACATCTGGATCGATGCCGAACGTATGGCGGCCTATAAGATCCCGATTACCGCGGTGCGCAATGCCATCGTGCGGCAGAATGCCGACGTCCCCGGTGGCAACGTCACCGCCGGAGCGCGCGAACAGACCCTGCGCACCATGGGCCGCGTCACCGATCCCAGAGCCTTTAACGAATTGGTCATCACCACCATCAATGGCTCGCCCATTCGCGTCCAGGATATCGGCCTGGCCGAGGACGGCACCAAAGAACAGCGCTCGGTGGCACGCTTAAACGGGGCGCCGACCGTGATCCTCGAGGTGCGACGGCAGTCGGGGTCCAACACCGTGGAAGTGATCAAGGCGGTGAAAGCCAACCTGCAGCACGTGGTGGGACAGTTGCCCACTGATGTCGAGACCGAGATCATCCTTGATCAATCGCGTTATATCTATGCAGCACTGCATGAAATCAGCCTGCATCTGGTCCTCGGTAGCATCCTCGCCTGTCTGGTGGTACTGGCCTTCATGCGCAGCTGGCGCTCGACGGTGATCGCCGGCGTGGCGATTCCGGCTTCCGTGATAGCCACCTTCGGCATGATGCGGGCGCTCAATTTTACCCTCAACAGTGTAACCATGCTGGCTCTGGTCCTGATGGTGGGCATCGTCATCGATGACGCCATCGTCGTCCTGGAGAACATCTTCCGCTTTGTTGAGGAAAAGAAAATGCGCCCGTTCGAGGCGGCGCGCGAAGCCACCGCCGAGATCGGTCTGGCAGTAATGGCCACCACCCTCAGCTTGGCGGTGATCTTCATTCCGGTCTCGTTCATGTCCAGTATCTCGGGGCGCTTCCTGTATCAATTTGGCATTACGGCGGCGGTGGCGGTGATGGTGAGCCTCCTGGTCTCTTTCACCCTGACGCCGATGATGAGCGCTCGTCTGCTCCGCCCCGAGGATGCCGCTGGTACAGACCATGACGCGGCGGCCCGATCACGCAGCGGCTTCTATGCCTGGCTCGATCGTGGCTATACCTGGCTGCTGGCGGGAGCCCTGCGTCACCGCGTGGTGGTGAGCCTCCTGGCGCTGGCGGTGATCGCCTCCTCCGTACCGCTCTACTCCTGGGTAAAACAGGAATACATCCCCAGTGACGTCGACGAAGCGGAGTTTCAAGTGACCGTCAGCGCGCCGGAGGGAACCAGCCTGGCAGCTATGGATGAGGTCATGCGGTTGGTCGAGGCGGAGATCCGCTCGATTCCAGGCGTGCAGTTCGTCCTGGGCACGGCCGGCGGCTTTACGTTGGGCAATGTCAATACCGGCAATGCCTACGTGCGGATTGCGCCGCATGAGGAGCGCGTGTTCTCGCTGGGTCGCCTGTCGCAAGGGCTTCTAGCTGGGGACCCGGCCTCAGCCTGGCAGGGTAATTACTCCCAGCGTGACGTGATGCAGGAAATCCGCAATCGGCTCAAAAAATTCCGCGACATCCGCATCATGGTCCGCAATCTCCCGTCATTCAATATTGGCAGCGGCAATTTCGAGATCGAGTATGTCATCCG
>Ga0075421_100013864_pt1 | contig 10058 bp, 13 predicted proteins | sample SoiMetdeltSBSDD5_FD_75292 | JGI IMG/M metagenome (GOLD analysis project Ga0075421, IMG submission 75292) | Bulk soil microbial communities from a Populus tree surrounding site in Tennessee, USA - Soil MetaG P. deltoides SBSDD5 | ecosystem: Environmental > Terrestrial > Soil > Tree plantation... | reverse complement strand
GGGTGGAGGGCAAGGAGTACGTCGTCCAGGACGGCGACTGCATGCACTTCCGCTTCAACGTCTAGAAGGCCGGTGCGGCGGTGCTGGCGGCGCTCCGGCGGCTCAACCTCCTGAAGGACCCCGGCCCGGGCTCCGGCGGCGAGGGACCGCCGCACCTGCTGCGGCTGTGCGCCGAGGGCGCGCTGGAGGGTGGGCTCTCGGTGGCCCTGGACGTCCGCCCGGACGAGCTGTTCGGCGCGCTGGCGGCGGCCGCGGGCGGCCCGGCGCGGCGCCTCAAGGTCCTGGACGTGCGCGACCGGCCCGAGCCGCGGATGGTGGTGTCCCGCGGCCCGGGCGCGGCGCCGGAGACCTGGGAGGTGCCGGACGTGCGGGCGCTGGTGGAGCGGCTCAACGCGCTCGCCGCCGAGGATGGAGGCCCGCAGGCCCGGCTCGTCGCCGTGCTGGGCGAGTGGGAGGACGCGCTCCAGCTCTGGTGCCTGCCCCGGAGCGCGGTGCGGGCCCTGCTCCGGGAGCGGGGCTTCCAGCCGGAGAACCTGGCGGAGCTGCGGGGCCTGGCTACCTCTTGACCCCGGACACGCAGCAGGTGCTGGGCACCTTGGGCGGCACGCGCTCCTTGAGCCTGCAGCGCCCGGGCTTTCCCTTCGCCGGCCTCACGAAGGTGTAGGCCTTGCACTTCTCGTCGCCGGCGCAGTCCAGCGCGCACTTGGAGGGGTCCGCGTCCGAGCTCTCGTAGTCGCGGAAGTCCCCGCCCGGCCGGTCCGCGTTGGCCTCCAGCGTGACGTCCGGCTCGTCGCCGTCGCCCTCCGCGTCGCCCTCGTCGTCCGGTTCGTCGTCGAGCTCCAGGTCCTCGTCCCCGCCGGGCGGCGCGTCCGAGGGCTCCACGCCGGGGAGGTGGATGACCTGGTTGTTGGGGGCGAGGACGTCCAGCCGCTCGAAGCGGATCACCTCCTTGCCGCGCTCGCGCGCCACCAGGTGGAGCGAGCCCTCTCCCCTGGGGCCCTGCAGCGGGATGCGCGCGCGGGTGACCGTCTCGCCGTTCCGCGCGCTGACGTTGAAGTTGACCATCAGCCCGGCCTCGATCGGCTGGCCGAGCGCCGCCTGGACGTCCGGGTCCGCCTTGGCCCTGGCCAGCGCCTCCTGGTAGGCCCGCGAGCTCTTCATGCTGTTGAAGGTGAACAGGACGCTGCCGCCGATGCAGCAGCCGCACGTCGCCAGCAGGGAGAGGCACCCGACGGGGACGAACCACTTCCAGTTGCGCGACCACCACCCGCCCTGCGGGATCGTCTGGTCCATTCCCCCCTCCGTGGGAGCGGCCATCATACGGTCCTGCGGCGTGGAGATTGCGACGTTATTCTGGGCTGACGCGATGCCGCGGCGACGCCTGTTCCAGGTCTTGATGGGCGCCACCACCATGATCTCCCTGGTGGTGCTGCTGCACGTGTACCTGGGCTCGCGCCTCATCGGCGGGCTGGGGTTGACCGGGCTGGCCGCCTCGGCCGCCTGGACGGCGCTGGCGCTGCTGTTCGTCTCGGTGCCGCTGGGCTTCGCCAGCACCCGCGCGGGCCCCCGCTGGCTCGGCGTCCCGCTCTGGTGGGTCTCCCACCTGTGGATCGGCGTCTTCGGGCTGCTGCTGGTGAGCGTGCTGACCGGGGACGTGGCGCGCTGGCTGTGGGCGGCGGTCGCCTCCCCTTCCGCGGAGGGGGCGCGGCGCGCCATGCGGGTGGAGGCGGCGGTGGTGCTGGGCCTGCTCGCGCCCGCCATCGCCTGGGGCTGGCGCACCGCGCGCGGGCCGGCCCGCATCGAGAACGTCACCGTCCCCATCCCGGGGCTGGGCGCGGGGATGGCCGGCCTCAAGGTGGCGCAGATCAGCGACCTCCACATCGGCCAGACGCTGGACGGGCGCTTCCTGGAGCGGGTGGTGGAGCAGGTGAACGCGCTGGAGCCGGACGTGGTGGCGATCACCGGGGACCTGGTGGACGGCAGCGTGGCCCGCCTGCGCGACGACGTGGCGCCGCTCTCCCGGCTGCGCGCGAAGCTGGGCGTCTTCTACGTGAACGGGAACCACGAGTACTACTCCGGTCCGGTGGCCTGGGAGCGGCACGTGGCCTCGCTGGGCATCACCGTGCTGCACAACGAGCACCGGGTGGTCCAGCGCGGCGGCGACTCGCTGGTGATCGCCGGCATCACCGACCACGACGGCGGCGCCTTCGGCCCCGAGCACCAGCCTCGCCCGGACAAGGCGGTGGCCGGCGCGCCCCAGGGCGTGCCGCGGATCCTCCTCGCCCACCAGCCGCGCTCGGCGGAGGAGGCGGCGCCGTTCGGCTACGCGCTCCAGCTCTCCGGCCATACCCACGGCGGGCAGATCTTCCCCTTCATGTTCTTCGTGCGGCTCCAGCAGCCGGTGGTGAGCGGGCTGCACCGGCTGGCCGGGATGTGGGTCTACACCAGCCGGGGGACGGGCTACTGGGGCCCGCCGCTGCGCATTGGCCCCGCGCCGGAGATCACCGCGCTCACGCTGGTGCCGGCCCCGCTCGCCGCCCAGGCCTGAAAAGCGGCGAGGCCCCCGAGCGCCGTGCGCCCGGAGGCCTCTTGTTCGCGACCTTCGACTGCCGGGGGAAACGCCTTACGACTGGCCGGGCTTCGCCGTGGGCTGCCCGGCGGCCTTCCAGCCCTCGATGCCCGCGGGCAGGACCGCCACGTCCGTCCAGCCGGCCTCGGTGGCGCGCTTGGCTGCCTGGTGCGATGCGCCGCACTGCTCGTTGTAGCAGTAGAAGACGATCTTGTCGGACTTGTTGGCCGGCAGCTCCTTGACGGGCTCGTACTTCACCGCCGAGGTGAGCAGCTTGGCGCCGGGGATGATGCCGCTCTTCTGGCGGGTGTCGGTGCTGTTGGCGTCGTAGACGGTCGCCTTCTTCTCCTGCTTGAGCGCCGCCAGCTCCTTGACGCTCATGCTCTGGACGGCGGCCTGCTTCGTCTTGTGCTCCTCGTCACAGGCGAGCGCCTTGGTGGGCGCGATGAGAGCGACGGCGGCGAAAGCCGCAACGAACCACTTCATGGTGACCTCCGGGGTCGGGTACGTCGGGTTGAAGACCAGGTGACACGTAGAGATGCCCGAACCTCCCTGAAGGTTTCAAGGCAAAGCAGCGAACGGGCGGGCACGAGCCAGGATCGCCGCCTTGAGCAGCGCGGAGATCATGGGTTCCGCGTCGGCCCGCCCCTTGCCGGCGATGTCGTAGGCGACGCCGTGGTCCGGCGAGGTGCGCGGGAGTGGCAGGCCCAGCGTCACGTTCACCGTGCGCTCGAAATCCAGCGCTTTCACCACCACCAGCCCCTGGTCGTGGAACATGGCCAGCACCGCGTCGAAGCGCGGGCGCCGGGCGCGGAGCAAGGAGGCGAACAGGCCGTCGGCCGCGAACGGGCCCTCGCACCGCACGCCGCGCCGCGCCGCGTCCTTCATGGCTGGCGCGATGACCGCCTGGTCCTCCCGCCCGAGCACGCCGCCGTCGCCCGCGTGAGGGTTCAGCCCGCACACCGCCAGCCGCGGTGAGCGCCCCAGCAGCGGCCGGAGCGAGGCGTCCAGCAGCGCGAGCGCGCCCGCCACCCGCCCGCGGGTGAGCGCCCGCGGGAGGTCGCGGATGGAGACGTGGTTGGTGGCGAGGGCGACCTTCAGGCGCGGGCCGTCCAGGAGCATCAGCACCTCCCGGCCGAAGGACTCCGCCAGCAGCTCGGTGTGCCCGACGAAGCGCTCCCCGGAGCGGGAGATCTGCTCCTTGGAGACCGGCGCGGTGCAGAGCGCGTCCACCTCGCCGGCCCGGGCGGCCGCCACCGCGGCGCGCACGTACGCAAGCTGCGCCCGGCCGCCCGCGCGCGAGGGCTTGCCGGGGCGGCGGTCGGCCGCGGGGAGCCGGGTCACCGCCCGCACCTGCGCGCCCTCCAGCCGCCGCAGCGAGGGGCCGTCCCCGAACACCACCGGGACGAGCGCGCGGCGGACGCGGGCGTCGGCGAGGGCGCGGGCGACGATCTCCGGCCCGATGCCGGAGGGGTCGCCCATGGAGATCCCCACCCGGGGCCTGCGCGGCGGCACTACAGCTTGATCTCCACCGAGGCGCTCTGCCGCAGCTCCTGCACGTAGTCCTCGGTGTACTTCTCCAGCTGGCCGAGCAGCATCTTGTCGCGCAGCTCGTCCTTGATCTCCTCGAAGGACTTCACGCCCACCACGCGCCGCTCGTCGACCTTGATCACGTGCCAGCCGAACTTGGTGCGGATGGGGTCCCCCACCTCGCCCTCCTTGAGGGAGAAGGCCACCTGGTCGAACTCCGGCACCATCACCCCGCGGCGGAAGAAGCCGAGGTCGCCGCCGTCCGCGGCGGAGGGGCCCTCGCTCCTCTTCTTCGCCAGCTCGGCGAAGTCCACCCCGGGCTTGCGCGCCTCCTGGGCCAGCGCGGCCGCCTTCTGGCGCGCCTTCTCCACGTCCGCCGCCTGGGCGCCGGCGGGCACCTGGACCAGGATGTGCCGCGCGTGGACCTCCGGGTCCGCCGCCTCCGACTTGACCCAGCGGGCGTACTCCGCCTTCACGTCCTCGTCGGCGATCTTCACCTTGGGGCGGACCTGCTGCGCCACCAGCTTCCGCCGCGCCAGCGTCTTGCGCAGCATCTCGCGGTAGCTGGCCATGGTGTAGCCCTGGTCCTGCAGCGCCTGCTCCAGCTGCTCCGCGCTCAGGTGCTGCTCCTGCTTCACCGCCTCCACCGTGGCCTCCAGCTCCTGGTCGCTCACGTCCATGTTCCGGTCGCGGAGCTGCTGCTCCATCAGCTTCTCGCCCACCATCTGGTCCAGCGCCTGGTGGACGATCTGCTGCCGGAGGGCGGCGCGCTCCTTGGGGTCCTTCACCTCCGCGCGCGCCAGCGCCGGGAGGGCCCGCTGCTCCACCTCCGAGAGGGTGATCACCTCGTTGTTCACCACCGCGGCCACCCGGTCCACCAGCTCCGCCCGGGCGGCGGTGGAGAGGGCGCCCAGCAGCGCGGAGGCGACGATCGCGGCTCGCTTCATCTTCATGATGACGCTCCGACTATCACGGTTCGGCCAGCCTGGGCGCGGCGCCGGCCCTGGATTTCAGCGGGACGGCGTGGAGGGCGGCCTCGTTCACCTGGATCTGCGCCTTGTCCCTGAGCGCCTTGAGGTAGTCCGCCTGGGCGCGGGACCGCTTCTCCTCCAGCAGCCTGGTCTCGATCTGCCGGCGGACCTCGTTCAGCTCCCGGCGCCGGCCGGCCCGCTTCTCCGTCACCTTGAACAGGTGGAAGCCGTATTCGCTCTCCACCACGTCGGAGATCTGCCCCACCGAGAGGCTGAACGCCACCTCGTCGAACTTCTCCGGCATCACCCCGCGCGGGAAGAACCCCAGGTCCCCGCCCACCTTGGCGTCCGCGGAGAGGGAGTACTTCCGCGCCAGGTCGCCGAACTTCTTCCCCTCCTTGAGCTGCGCCTGGATGCGCCGCGCCTCGTCCACGCCCTTGACCACGATCTGCGCGGCGCGGACCTGCTCCGGCTCCGCCAGCTGGTCCTTGTGCGCCTCGTAGTAGTCGCGCAGCTCCTCCTCGGTGACGGCGATGCGCGGGTAGACGTGCTGCTCGAACAGCTTCTCGATGCTCAGAAGCTGCGCCGTCTTCTGCTTCAGCTCCGCCATGGTGAGCTGGCCCTGGGAGAGCGCCTCGCTGAAGCCCTCCGCCGGGTAGTCCGACTTGACCCGCATCACCCGGCGGTCCACCTCCTCCGGCGAGACCTGGATGTTGGCCTGCCGCGCCGCCTGCAGCAGCAGGGTGCGCTCGATCAGCGTGTTCAGCAGCGTCCGCTTCACCAGCTCGGCCTGCTCGGTGGTGGGCGGCGACTCCAGCGGCTCACCGGCGGTCTCCCGCCCCAGCTCCTGCTCGAAGTCCACCCGGCCGACGATCTCCCCGTTCACCGTGGCGACCGCGTTGGGGTCCTCGCGGTCCCGGTCCTTCTCGGGGCAGCCGGAGGCCAGCGCGAGGGCGGCGAACGCGGCGGCGAGCGGAGCGCGTGAGAGGGGCATCATGGGACGCTAACGCCTGGGCGCCGGAGGAGCCACGGTGGGCGGCGGCGGACCGCTCACCGGTGGACCAAGGAAGCCGGGGCCCGGGCCGGCCGGCTGCTGGATGGGCGCCTTGAGGTCCACCACCACCTTCGCCAGCGCCTCCCGGTCCACGGTGTAGCCGGCGCGGCGCTTCAGCTCCTCCAGGAGCTGCTCCATCCGGGCGGTGCGGCGCTCGTAGTGGATCCTCGACTCCAGCTGCACCTTCACCTCCGAGACGGACTGGCTGAGGGCCGGCTGCCGCGCGCGCAGCTTCAGCACGTGGAAGCCGGCGTCCGTCTCCACCACGCGGGGGAGCACGTCGCCCGCCGCCTTCAGCTCGTCGGACGCCGCCAGCACCTCGGCGCCGTACTGGGCGGACAGCTCGTCGCGGGTCAGAAATCGCAGGTCACCGTCCAGCGGCTTGGTCCTCGGCTCCTCGGAGCGCTGCTGCGCCAGATGGCCGAACGCGCCGAAGTCCGCCGCGTTGAGCGCCTGCGCCTCCTTGAGCACCTGCCGGGCCAGCTCCAGCTTCTGCGCGCGCTGCGCGTCCCCCTTCGGCGCGGCGAGGAAGACGTGGGACAGGCGCACCATCTCCGGGCGCTGGAAGTCCGACCGGTGGCGTTCGTACTCCGCCTTCAGGTCCTCCTCGCTCACCGCCGCCTGGCCGGTCTTCTCCAGCTCCTGGTTGAGCAGCCGCTGCACCATGACCTTCTTGGTGCTCTCCAGCACCTCCGGGTCGTTGGCCATCCCGCGGCGGACCGCCTCCTGCGCCAGCAGCTCGAAGCGGACCAGGCCCTCCAGGTAGTCGCGCCTCTGCTCCACCGTCTGGAAGCGGGCGCGGGCGTAGGGGCTCATCTCCAGGAAGCGCTGCTGCAGCTCCTCGGCGCTGATGGAGTCCCCTCCGAAGCGGGCCACCGGGGTGCCGGGCGGGCCGCGGTGGGAGAAGTCCACCCGCGGCGCGCGCTCGCTGGAGCACGAGCACGAGGACCCCCCGGCGCACAGCAGCGAGGCGAGCAGCGCCCAACCGGTTCGCATGGGCGAAGGCTTCAAGCAGCTTTTCCGGCGCCCGTCGAGTGCCGAGCTAGAGTGCGGGGTCGATGTGGAGCGTCTACATGCTCCGGTGCGGGGACGGGTCGCTCTACACCGGCTGCACCAACGACCTCTCCGGGCGGCTGGAGCGGCACCGGGCGGGGCGGGGCGCGCGCTACACCCGCTCCCGGCTGCCGGTGCGGCTGGTGTTCGCGGAGGCGGCCGCGGACCGGAGCGCGGCCCTGCGGCGCGAATGGGCGCTCAAGCAGCTCACCCGGACACAGAAGCTGGCGGTGCTGCGAAAGGCTAAGGCGTCGCGGGGAGGGCGGCGCGCGCCATCCGCCGCCGGGCGACGATCACCCCCACCGCGGTGAGCAGCACGGCGCCGGAGACGGCGCCGATGAGCTGCGCCCGGATGAGCTGGGCGAAGATGGTCTGGCTCATCTCGCGGACGTCGCAGATGGTCTGGATCGCCCCCGCACCCGGAGTGTTGTACCAGGTGAGGAGGCTCGGCGCGGTGAGGGTGGCCAGCAGATCGCCCACGATGGTGCCGATGAGCGCGAATACGCCGACGGTCTTCATGGCCGCGAGGTTCACGAACAAGTCTCCCAGGTCGCGGTTGACGCCCCGCGCAGTCGCCGAGTATGCGTCAGGTACGGATGGGCCTCGTACTTCTTGCCACCCTGCTGGCCGCGATCAGCGCCGTCTGCGCCATTTTGATCCTGGTCCACGCGTTCGGCCGCGGTGTAGGTACAGGTGTGATGGTTCTGCTCATCCCCTTTTACATGGCCGTGTACGCGTTTACCCAGTTCGAGCACCGCTGGAAAGGCCTGATCGTGACCACATGGTTGGCAAGTCTCTTACTTTCTGCGACGATTTCCGCCGTTGGATTCCATCTGTCGGTGGGTGTGCCCACTCCACGCACGTGAGCCCATAGGCCATCTAACTCCGCTCCCCAGAAGGGTTTTTTGGATGTAGGCAAATGCGCCGATCCGCGGGTCAAAGACCTTCTAAGCCAGCGAAACTTTGGCTCTCCCCCGGCGAGAATCTCATGAAGAGTCACTCTCCCACTGTGTGCTCTGAGGGTCTTTAAGGAGTCGGCGATGGCAGTCACACCCGTCGGACAAAATCGCCCGCAGGTCGCCGCCCAATTCGAGGCGACGGACAAGGCTGCCCAGAAGTCGGGCAGCGGTGGCGCCGTGGCGACGGCGACCGCCAAGGCGACTGTTGGGGCAGACACCGGAGTTCAGGCTCAGGCTCAAGTTCAGGACAAGGCCATCCAGGCCCAGCTCGCGCGCGACGCGTTCGAGCCCGCGGTGGCGGAGCAGCAGTTCGCCAAGGACTTCTTCGAGCCTGCGGTGATGGACCAGGCCCCGGTGGCGCTCAACGAGGAGCAGCCCGGGAACGAGCAGCCTTCCTTCGCCCAGGCGCTGAACACCCTGGTCTCGGCCCTCAACGAGGTCGTCGACCTCGTCCAGAACCTCCTGCCCCCCGAGGTCAACCAGAGCATCGACCAGGCGCAGGGCGACACGGGCCAGAACGACTTCCTGGACGGGGTCGGCGGCGGCGCCAACCCCCTCAACCGCAACCCGCTGGGCCTCGAGGGCCCCGGCGCCTTCGGCACCGGGATGGGCGCCTTCGGCGTCCCCGGCATCAACCAGAACGACCCCAACGCGGACGGCGACAACGGCGACTACAAGTTCGGGCAGACCAACTGCGCCCCCACCGCGCTGGCGCAGATCGCCCGCGGCAAGTCCCTGGAAGATCCCGACTTCGCGCTCAACTTCGTCGACGAGAACGGCGTCCAGCAGAGCAAGCGCGTCGCCGACATGACCAACGAGGAGCTGGTCAGCACCCTGGGCAAGGTCGCCGGCACCGACAACCTGGGCACCTCGCCCAACGGCCTCATCGACGCCGCCTCGAAGCTGGGCATGGACGTGACGGACGCCGAGGTGAAGCACGACCCGAACTGGAAGAAGGGTGGCCCGAGCAACTCCTTCGACCAGGCCTGGCTGGACGACAAGCTGGGCAAGGGCGAGAAGGTGATCATGAACGGCGCCTACGAGGGCAAGGACGAGAAGGGCAAGGACGCCCTGATCGGCCACTTCGTGACCATCGCCGGGAAGAACGCGGACGGCACCTACGCGGTCGTGGACCCCTGGGACGGCCAGGCGAAGAACCTCTCGCCCGGCCAGCTCAAGAAGTTCATGGAGGCCAACGAGGCCAACGGCGGCGTGATGATGGCCATCGGCGACACGCCTGAAGAGAAGACGGCGAAGGCGGCCAAGGCGGCGAAGGCCAACGGTTAGAGGTAGGCTTGGCGGATGGCCAACGCCTGCATCTCCTGCCAGCGGACGATTGAGCCCCCGGCCCTCCGGGGGACCCTGTACAACTGCAAGAGCGAATCGACCGGTGCCGTCATCCAGTTCTGGATGTGCAACCCGTGCGCGATCCCGCTCGGACCGGGCCAGGGGCCCATCCCCAAGTTCGACCCCAAGCAGAAGCCGCGCATCCCGGGCGACAACACCCCCGACAAGAGCTAGCCGCGGCGCCGGGCGCTAGACGCCGCGCGCGTCCGGGTCCCAGAGCACCTTGTGCTGCTGGAGCTGGAAGCGGACGTCCAGCCGGTCGGCGACGATCCACTCCGCCAGCGCCCTGGGCTCCAGCGCGCCGAACACGGTGGAGAAGAGCAGCCCATAGGGCCTCCGGTCGAGCCGGTGCTCGGCGATGGTCCTCCGGGCCCAGTCGTAGTCCTCCCGCGAGCCGATCACGAACTTCAGCTCGTCTCCTTCGCCCATGGAGGCCAGGACCCGGAGGTCGTTGCGGTCCGACTCCCCGGAGGAGGGCGTCTTCAGGTCGACGATCTTGTGCACGCCCGGCGGCACCAGCCGCACGTCGATGGCGCCGGAGGTCTCCAGCAGGACCGTCCGCCCGTCCGCGAGCA
>Ga0075421_100013862_pt1 | contig 10058 bp, 4 predicted proteins | sample SoiMetdeltSBSDD5_FD_75292 | JGI IMG/M metagenome (GOLD analysis project Ga0075421, IMG submission 75292) | Bulk soil microbial communities from a Populus tree surrounding site in Tennessee, USA - Soil MetaG P. deltoides SBSDD5 | ecosystem: Environmental > Terrestrial > Soil > Tree plantation... | reverse complement strand
CCAGTGATCGTCACGGCCGCGCGCGAGCGCGAGATTCGCGGGGCGATCGAGCTCGCCGAGAGGTACAAGCTGAAGCTCATCATCAGCGGTGCCGACGACGCCTGGAAGGTGGCCCCGCTGCTCAAGCAGAAGAACGTCCCGGTGGTCATCTGCCCGGTCCTCGAGTTGCCGGCGCGCGAGGATGACCCTTACGATACGCCCTTCGCCAACGCCTCGGAGCTGCACAAGGCCGGGGTCAAGTTCGCCATCCAGACCGACGACGCCTCGAACGTCCGCAACCTGCCGTTCCAGGCCGGCACGGCGGCGGCCTTCGGCCTGCCGAAGGAGGAGGCGCTCAAGGCCGTGACGCTTTACCCAGCGCAGATCTTCGGAGTTGACAGCCTGGTCGGCAGCGTCGAGCCGGGCAAGGTCGCCAACCTGGTCGTCGCCGACGGCGACATCCTCGAGTTCCGCACCCAGATCAAATACCTGTTCATCAACGGCCGCCCGGTCGACCTCTCCACCAGGCACACCAGGCTCTACGAGAAGTACATCAATCGCCCGTGACAACGGCACCCCTGAGAACAGCCCGCGGGTGACACGAATCGCGCCGATGAACCGCGCGATTCGTGTTACCCGCGGGCCATCATGTGCTAGGCTGTACGCACTGTGGAGCGCACAACCATGGCATCAACACGCCCCCGCTGGTTGGCGATCGCCGGGATCGCCGTCCTCTTGTTCCTCGTCTGGCCGGCCTGGGTTGGCTTCTACACCGACTGGCTCTGGTTCTCTGAGGTCGGTTACCGGACGGTCTTCTCCCGATCGCTCACCGCCAAGCTGCTGCTCGGGGTCAGCGGCGGGGCCACCGCCTTCTTGCTCACCTGGCTCAACCTCCGGCTGGCCCAGCGCCTGAGCATCGAATTGCCGGACGCCGAGAGTCACATCACCTTCAACGAGGAGCGGGTGGCCATGCCCAACTTCGGCCGGCTCTCGCGCCGGCTGATCCTGCCCGTCTCAATCCTCGTCGGGCTCTTCTTCGGGTCGGCGGCCTGGGACCACTGGGAGGCTGCTCTCCAGTTCCTCCACCAAACGCCGTTCGGCGAGGCGGACCCGATTTTCGGGCGCGACATCGGGTTTTACTTCTTCACGCTGCCGCTGCTCGGATTTGTCTCGGCGCAGCTCGCGGCGCTGGTCGTCATCGGCCTCATTGGGGCGGCGGCCCTCTACGTCGCGCGCCAGTCGATCTTGCTCGGCGGCGGCGGGCTGGCGATTGAGCGCGGGGCGCGCACGCACCTGCTCGTCCTGCTCGCGGCGCTCTTCGCCGTCCTCTCCTGGGGGGCTTACCTCGACCGCTTTGACCTGCTCTACTCCACCCGCGGCCACGTCGCCGGCATGAGTTACGCCGACCACACGGCGGCGCTCCCCATGCTCACGCTCCGGACGGTCGCGGCCCTGCTCGCCGCCGCGCTCACGATCGCCAGCGCGCGCCGCTCGCGAAACCGCCTCGTCTGGGCGGGCGTCGGGCTCTACTTCGCCGCCCTCCTCATCGGCGGCGGCCTCTACCCGTCGCTGGTCCAGCGTTTCTCGGTCGCGCCGAACGAGCTCGCGAAGGAGACGCCCTACATCGTCAACAACATCGCCGCGACGCGCAAGGCCTTCAACCTCGACCGCGTCGAGGAGCGCGAGCTGACGAGCGACCAGGCGCTCACCGCCGCCGACATCCAGGCGAACCGGCGGACGATCAACAGCATCCGCCTCTGGGACCAGGGGCCCCTGCTCAGCGCCTTCGGCCAGATCCAGGCGTTCCGCACCTACTACAACTTTCAAGCGGTCGACAACGACCGCTACCGGATCAACGACGAGCTGCGCCAGGTCATGATCTCCGCGCGCGAGATCTCGACCGAGAGCCTGCCTTCGCGCAACTGGATCAACGAGCGCCTGACCTACACGCACGGCTTCGGCCTGACACTCGGCCCGGTCAACCAGGCCACCACCGGCGGCCTGCCCGTGCTCTTCGTCAAGGACATCCCCCCGGCCGCCTCCGAACCGCGGCTCAAGGTCGACCGGCCCGAGATCTACTACGGCGAGGTGGCGGACGAGCACGTCTATGTCCGGACGAAGACCGAGGAGTTCAACTACCCGTCGGGCGCGCAGGACGTCTTCGCGCGCTACGACGGCGAGGGCGGCGTCGGGATCGGGTCGTCGTGGCGGAAGACGCTCTTCGCGACCCGCTTCGGCGACATGAAGCTGCTGCTCTCGAACGAGATCACGCCCGAGAGCCGCGTCCTCTTCCACCGCCGGATTAAGGACCGGCTGGAGAAGGTCGCCCCCTTCCTCCGCTTCGACCCCGACCCGTACCTGGTCATCTCCGAAGGGCGGCTCTTCTGGATCTGCGACGCCTACACCGTGAGCGACCGCTACCCCTACTCGCAGCCGGCCGGCGGCATCAACTACATCCGCAACTCGGTCAAGGCGGTCGTCGACGCCTACCACGGGCACGTCCGGCTCTACGTCGCCGATGAGGCCGACCCGCTGATCCGGACCTACGCGCGCATCTTCCCCGGCACGCTGCGCCCTCTCTCCGAGATGTCGGCGGATTTGCGCGCGCACCTGCGCTATCCGGAATACATCTTCAGCCTGCAGACGGCGGTCTACTCGACTTATCATATGGATCAGCCGCGGGTCCTCTACAACAAGGAGGATCAGTGGGCGGTGGCGGCGGTCAGCGAAGCGCAGGGGCAGGCGCAGACGATGGAGCCCTACTACACGGTCATGCAGCTGCCGGGCGAGGCGGCCGCGGAGTTCCTGCTCATGCTGCCGTTCACGCCGCGGGGCAAGGATAATCTCGCGGCCTGGATGGTGGCGCGGGCCGACGGCGAAAATTATGGGCGACTGCTCGTCTACAGCTCGCCGAAACAGAAAGTGACCTTTGGGCCGAAGCAGGTGGTCCAGCTGATCAATCAAGACGCCGAGATCTCGCGGCAGCTCTCGCTCTGGAACCAGCGCGGCTCGCGGGTCATCCCCGGGACGCTCCTGGTGATCCCGATCGAGCAGTCGCTGATCTACGTGCAGCCGCTCTACCTGCAGGCCGAGGGCGGGAAGATCCCAGAGCTCAAGCGCGTCATCGTGGTCGCCGAGAATCGGCCGATCGCCATGGAGGAGACGCTCGAGGCGAGTCTGGCGCGCGTCTTCGGCGGGGCGCCTCCACCCGCCCCGGCTCCCGAGGAGGCGCTGGCGCAGGCGGCGCCCCCGCCCCCGCCTGCCACGCCGGGCGCCCCGGGGGGGCTCGCCGCCCAGGCGCGCGGCCATTACGACCGCGCCATCCAGGCCCAGCGCGAGGGCGACTGGGCGCGCTACGGCGACGAGATCAAGCGCCTCGGCGCGGTCCTCGAACAAATGTCGCGGGCGCAGTAGGCAGAGGCTCAGGCGGAAGACGCGGAATCAACGGAAATACCCATAATGGTTTTCCGCCCCTTCCGTTGATTCCGCGTCTTCCGCCTGAGCCGTCCCCATCCGAAAATTTGGAAAAATGCAGAAAGTTGTATTCTGAAGTCCGCCCCGCCTCACCCAAAGCCTGAATTATCTCCGGCTTACTCCTTGGTCCATGAGTTGCATTTTCCTTTGTCAAAGGAGGACAAGCACATGAGAAAGCAGGCAATCTTGGCCGCGATCCTCGTCTCTTCACTGCTCGCCCCGGCGCTGGCGCAATCGACGGCCGCGATCCAGGGGACGGTCACCGATCCCTCGGGCGCGGTCGTGGCGGGCGCGCGCGTGACGGTGCGGAGCCCGGCGACGGGCGTCGAGCGGACGACGCAGACCGACGAGTCGGGCATCTACCAGATCGCGGCGCTGCCGGTCGGGGTCTACCGGGTCGAGGTCCAGGCCCAGGGCTTCGGCCCGCAGGTCGCCAGCGATTTGACGCTCCAGGTCAGCCAGACCGCGGTCCAGAACTTTCAGCTCCGCGTCGGCGGCGTCACCCAGGAGGTCAACGTCGCGGCCGACGCGCAGGTCGTCGAGACGACGACGATCACCGTCGGGCAGGTGATCAACCAGAAGACCGTCCAGGAGATTCCGCTCAACGGGCGGCACTTCGTCGACCTCGGGCTGCTCATCCCCGGGTCGGTGACGCCGCCGCAGAACGGGTTCCTCACGGCGCCGCTCCGGGGCCAGGGTTCGTTCGCCTTCAACACCGCCGGCAACCGCGAGGACACGGTCAACTTCATGATCAACGGCGTCAACCTCAACGACCAGCTGCAGAACCAGATCACCTTCCAGCCGTCGATCAACACGGTCCAGGAGTTCAAAGTCGACAACTCGACCTTCAGCGCCGAGTACGGGCGCAACTCGGGCGCGATCGTCAACATCGCCACGCGGGCGGGGACCAACGAGTTCCACGGCGAGGCCTTCGAGTTCCTCCGCAACGAGAAACTCGACGCGCGCAACTTCTTCGACCGGACCAAGCCGCCCTTCAAGCGGAACCAGTTCGGCGGCGCCCTGGGCGGCCCGATCCTGTCCGACCGGCTGTTCTTCTTCGCGAGCTACGAGGGGCTGCGCCAGCGCCAGGGACTGACTCTTAACAGTGGCGTCCTCACCGCCGACCAGCGGGCGCGCGCCACTGACCCGACGGTCAGGCAATTACTCGATTTCATACCCCTGGCGAACACGACCGTCAATGGCGCCCCACGCTACCTCAGTTCCGGCACGGCACCGGTGAACCTCGACCAGGGGACGATCGACATGACCGCGACGCTCGGGGCCAACGACCGCCTGCACGGCTACTACGCCCTGCAGCAGGACCTGCGCGGCGAGCCCAACCTGCAGCTCAACACGATCCCGAGCTTCGGCGATACGCGCCAGTCGCGCCGCCAGATTTTCACGCTCAACGAGACGCACACCTTCGGCCCGAGCATGGTCAACGAGGCCCGCCTCGGCTTCAACCGGATCAACATCACCTTCACGCCGAACGCCCAGCTCAACCCGGCGGATTTCGGGATCAACAACGGGGTCAACCAGCCGATCGGGCTGCCGCAGATTGTCGTCAACGACATCGGCCTCAACTTCGGCGGGCCGATGGGCTTTCCGCAGGGGCGCGCCGACACGACGGTCGTCTTCTCCGACACGCTGAGCTACCTGCGCGGGCGCCACTCGTTCAAGTTCGGCGGCGAGTTCCGCCGCTTCTACAACAACAACTTCACGCTCGACACGGGGCAATTCACCTTCACCACCGCCGAGAACTTCATCGCCGGCAACGCCAACGCCTTCCAGATCACGCTCGGCGACCGCGCGAGCAGCATCGCGACCGGGGCGCTTGGCTTCTTCGCGCAGGACAGCTTCAAGCTCCGGCCCAACCTGACCCTCGAGATGGGCCTGCGCTACGACTGGAACATGACGCCGAGCGAGCGCTACGACCGCTTCGTCGTCTTCGACCAGGCGACCGCCTCGCTCGTCCAGGTCGGCACGGGCGGCACCGACCTGATCTACAAGCAGAATAACAAGAACTTCCAGCCCCGGTTCGGCATCGCCTGGGACCCGTGGGGCGATGGGAAGACCTCGGTGCGCGGCGCCTATGCGATCCTCGTCGACCAGCCGGTGACCAACATCGTCACCCCGACGAGTTCCAACCCGCCGCTGGCCACGCCGCTGACCTTCACCGGGGCGATCCGCTTCGACAACGCGGCGATCGTCGCGGGGACGGCCGGCCTCGCCCCGTCCTCGGTCAACCCGGACTTCGACAACGCCTACGTCCAGTCGTGGAACTTGAACGTCCAGCGCGAGCTGACGCCGAGTCTGGGCGTCCAGGTCGGCTACTTCGGCTCGAAGGGCACGCACCTGCGCATCTCGCGAAACATCAACCAGTTCATCAACGGGGTGCGGCCTTACCTGCGCCTCTCGGCAGACAGCCCGATCCGACCCGGCGCCGCGCTCGGGAACATTACCGAGATCGGCAGCGGCGGCAATTCCAGTTACAACGCCCTCTGGGCGACGGCCAACCAGCGGCTCTCGCGCGGGCTGCAGTTCAGCGCCTCCTACACCTGGTCGAAGTCGATCGACTACAACTCGCTCAACTCGCAGAACGTGGTCGTGGAGGACAGCTACAACATCCGCAACGACCGCGGCCTTTCGGACTACGACGCGCGCCACCGGTTCGTGGTCAACTTCCTCTACGAGCTGCCCTTCCGGGGCAACCGGCTGGTCGAGGGTTGGCAACTGTCGAGCATCGTCCAGCTCCAGACCGGCAACCCGGTCAACATTGTGACCAACCTCCCGGCGCTGACAGGGGTCACGAACACGCCGCGGCCGGATTTGATCGGCGACCTCCGCGTGCTGGAGAGCCCGAACCGGTGGTTCGAGAACACGGTCTGCGACCCGCGTCAGAGTTGCCCGGCGGGGACGGTCTTCGCCCTTCCCGTGACGGGCAGCGCCTTACGCTTCGGGACGCTCGGGCGCAACGTGCTCATCGGACCCGGCTTCAGCAACGTCGACTTCTCGGTGCTCAAGAACACGCGGATCACCGAGGCGGTGCGCGTCCAGTTCCGGGCCGAGTTCTTTGACCTCTTCAACCATGCGAACTTCGGCCAGCCGGGCCGCATCGCGCAAGTCAATAGCTCGGCCTTCGGGGTGATCACCAATACGCGCTTCCCGACGGGGGATTCGGGCTCGTCGCGGCAGGTGCAGTTCGCGCTCAAGCTGGTCTTCTGAAGCAGGCGCGGATGGGCGCGTTTTTTCCGTGTGCATCCGCGCTCCTTTTTGTCGTATAGTTACGGCATGCTGAATTTCGAGCTGACCGAGGAGCAGGAACAGGTCAAGCGCACGGTCCGCGAGTTCGCCGAGGCAGAGATTCGGCCGCACGTCTCGGAGTGGGACGAGGCGCAGCACTTCCCGCGCGAGCTCTTCCCGAAAATGGGGGAGCTGGGTCTCATGGGCGTGCTCTTCCCCGAGGAGTACGGTGGGGCCGGGATGGGCTATGTCGAGTACGCGACGATCATCGAGGAGCTGGCCCGGGTCGACGGCTCGATCGGGCTTTCGGTCGCCGCGCACAACTCGCTCTGCTCGAACCACCTCTTCCAGTACGGCAGCGAGGAGCAGCGGCGGAAGTTCGTCGCCCCGCTGGCCCGCGGCGAGAAGCTCGGCGCCTGGGCGTTGACCGAGCCCGGCTCCGGGTCGGACGCCTCGAACATGCGGACGACGGCCGTCCAGCGCAACGGCGGCTGGGTGCTCAACGGGGCGAAGAACTTCATCACCCACGGTATCTCGGCTGACACCTGCGTCGTCATGGCGGTGACCGACCGTGAGCTGCGCTCGCGCGGCGTGACTGCCTTCATCGTCGAGCGCGGGACCTCGGGCTTCGCGGCGGGCAAGAAGGAGAACAAGCTCGGCGTCCGCGCCTCGGAAACTGCGTCGCTGATTTTTGAGGATTGTTTCGTGCCCGACGAGAATCTGCTCGGCGAGCGCGGTCGCGGTTTCGTCAACTCGATGAACATCCTCGACGGCGGCCGCGTCTCGATCGCCGCGCTCGCGGTCGGGATCGCGCAGGGGGCCTACGAGTCGGCGCTCAAGTATTCGAAGCAGCGCCACCAGTTCGGCAAGCCGATCGCGGAGTTCGAGGCGATTCAGTTCAAGCTCGCCGACATGGCGACGCAGATCGACGCGGCACGGCTGCTCACCCTGCGCGCGGCCCAGCTCAAGGACGGCCACCGCCAGACGACCCGCGAGTCGGCTATGGCCAAGCTCTTTGCTTCGGAGGTCGCCGTCAAGGTCGCCGAGGAGGCGATCCAGATTCACGGCGGCTACGGCTACACCAAAGATTACCCGCCCGAGAAGCACTGGCGCGACGCGAAGATTTGCACCATCGGCGAAGGGACGAGCGAGGTCCAACGCCTGGTGATCGCCCGCCAGTTATTGACCGGCAACACCTAACACTCGTGCGGCCCCTCGTTGCCGCAAGGGGGATGCAGCCATGTCCCCTCTCTTCCGCAACCCTCTCTTCTCCCTCGTCGGGAGGATCTGGTGGCTCTCGGTCGTCATCCCGGCCGTGGCCTGGGGCCTCGGCGGGCCGGGCGGACTGCGTCTGGCGCTGGAGGTCCTCGCGGCCTTTTGCGGGGTGCTCCTCGGCATGATCGGCGCGGCCCTGGGGCATGACGCCGTCTTGGTACGCCGCGAGCGCGCCCGCCGCCGCGCTGCGGGTCACCGATTCCTCTGTCCCCAATGCCTGCAGTTCGGCGACTTCCGCTTCGCCTGCCGGGCCTGCGCCAAGGAGGTCGAGGCTTTCCTGGTGCGGACCGGGGGCGCTTACGTCAATGACTGCGGGGTGTGCCGGGCGCCGGTCTTCCCCCGCGGCGGGGCCGAGGGCCGGGGTGTACGCGCCTACTGCGACAACTGCGTCGGCGGCTTCGAGGTCGACCCGCACCAGCGGCGCCGCGTCCGCGTCCTGGCGGCACCGCTGCCCGCGGATTTCGAACTGTTCTCTCGGGCCGACGGCGCGCGCCGGGGCCGCGCCCTGGACGGCACGAGCTTCGTCGTCTTCGACGACGGCGACTGTCTCTCCTACGTCCTCGCCTGCGACCCGGCGGCCGGGCCCGAGGAGACGGCCGCGCCGGCGCACGCATTCCGGGACGCGGCTGCCGTCTGGCTGGACACCTCCGGGGTCGAGCCGTTGCCCCTGGCCCGCGCGGTGGACGCGTTGATCAGGCAATCGCAGCTCCCGGAATCAGAGTGGAGGCGGATGCAGGTCTGCGTCCGGCAGATGTTGATCGACCCGCTGATCAGAAGCCGGCTCGAGGCGCAGTTTGAAAACATCAGGTACGGGGTCGAGCCGGAAGAGTTCCTGGCCCTCGACGAGCCGGTCAGGGGCTCTCAATTGGCGGAGCCTTCCGCCACCGATCTCGTGCGCGAAGTCGCCGGCCTGGCGCCGGAGAGAGAGGAGCGACCCCGATGACGACCACGCTCGTGCTTTCGACGCTGCTCGGCGCAGCGACGAGTTACCCGCTGCTCAGGTGGTGGAACGATCTCGACGGCAAAGCGCTGGAGAAAATCTCCCGGCTCTGCGAGGCGGCCTCGCTGCCGCTCCTCGCCGCCGCCTTGGCCTTACCGTTCGTCATCTACCCGTGGTCGTACGCTGCGCCGCTGCTGCTCGCGGCCGCCTTGACGACCGTCTTCCCGCCGCTGCCCCTGGTCGGTTTGCTCTTGGCCAGCCCACTCACGCTCCTCTTCGGCATGCTCGTCATGGGCGTGATCATCGCGGTCATGATCCGCGAAAATTACCGGCCCGGTCTGCCGAGCCTCTCGCTACGGAAGGTCGCGATCCTCGCGGCCGTCGGCATCATTCTGACCGAGAGCCTGATCGCGAGCGCCAATGCCGGCCTCTACCCGAGGGATCATCCGGGGTTCTGCGCCTGGGTCGGGGGGCAGCGCGCGGTGCCGGCGCTCACCAGCGCGCTGCGGAGCCGCAAGCCTGAGGTGCATCGGCGGGCGAGGGAGGAACTGCTCAAGATCGGACGCTCGGCTTTCCCGGCGCTGCGGGCGATGAGCGACGACCCCGACCCCCGGGTGCGCCGCGACGTGGCGGCCATCCTCATCAAGAACGGAGAGGTGGCGATGCCGGCCGAACTCCTCGCCGACGCGCTCACCGACGAAGAATTGACCGTCAGGATGACGGCGGCGAAGGAGCTGAGAAGGATCGGCGACCCGGCGCTCCCGTCAGTGATCTCAATTCTCAGGATGAACTATCGGAAACAGGACGCCAACGCCGCGGCGCAGGTGGCGCTGAGCGGCATGAGCGAAGAGCAGGTGGTCCCGGCCCTGCTCGAGGCGTTTCGCGGTGACGACGATTCGTTCAGACACGGCGTCCCGCTGAATCAGTTGAGAACCTTCGGCCCGCGGGCCATCCCGCAGCTGGTGGAAGGATTGGCGCACTCCGACTCCTGGGCGCGCTGGTGGGCGAGACAGGCGCTGATCCAGATTGGGAGCCCCGCGGTCCCGGCCCTGGAAGGCGCCCTGCGTCACCCGGCGGCCGCGGCGCGCGAGGAAGCGGCCGTCGCGCTCGGTCAGCTCAGGGCGCGGTCCGCGGTCCCGGCGCTCAT
>Ga0075421_100013861_pt1 | contig 10058 bp, 8 predicted proteins | sample SoiMetdeltSBSDD5_FD_75292 | JGI IMG/M metagenome (GOLD analysis project Ga0075421, IMG submission 75292) | Bulk soil microbial communities from a Populus tree surrounding site in Tennessee, USA - Soil MetaG P. deltoides SBSDD5 | ecosystem: Environmental > Terrestrial > Soil > Tree plantation... | reverse complement strand
GAAGAAATTCCCGAGCTCCGACGTTTGATCACGGATGACGGGTATGATATTGTGAGTGGTTGGAAGAAAAAAAGATACGATAATACGCTTACTAAAAATATTCCATCGAAGTTTTATAACGCTACTACAAGATGGATGTCCGGCATCAAGCTTCATGATTTTAATTGCGGATTAAAATCATATCGCAAAAATGTGGTCAAGGGCATTGAAGTGTATGGTGAAATGCATAGATACACACCTGTACTTGCAAAATGGGCGGGCTTTAATAAAATAGGAGAAAAAGTAGTAACACACCAGGCAAGAAAATATGGTAAAAGCAAATTTGGCATTAGTCGCTTTGTCAATGGCCCTCTTGATCTTGCTTCCATCATGTTTGTAGGCAAATACGGAAAACGACCCATGCATTTTTTTGGATTGTTTGGGTCTATCTTCTTCCTTTTGGGTATCGGTATTTCCATTATTTTAATTATAAGAAAGATCATCGATATTGACTTCACATTAACAAACAAGCCGGGGTTTTATATTGCACTTGCCACTACGATCATCGGTGTTCAGCTTTTTCTTTCGGGCTTTATCGGTGAATTGATATCAAGAAATGCACCCAATCGAAATTCGTATCTTATTGAAAAGAAAGCCGGGTTTTAATGAGCAGTATCATTATCATAGGGCCCGGCCATCCGTTGCGGGGAGGATTAGCTACGTTCAATCAACGCCTCGCAAAAGAGTTCATTCAATCGGGACATGATTGTTCCATCTGTTCTTTTTCACTGCAATACCCCAGGATATTTTTCCCCGGTAAATCACAATACACAAATGAGGCGGCCCCGGAAGGGCTGGTGATTCGTTCTTTAATAAATTCAATCAACCCTTTCAACTGGATAAAAGTTGGTAACCGGCTTAAAAATGAAAGACCAGATATTATTGTTGTTCGTTTCTGGATCCCTGTCATGGGGCCGGCACTCGGAACTATCTTAAGACGGGTTAAGAAGAATGGTCATACAAAGATCATCTGCATTGCTGATAATGTAATTCCGCATGAGCACCGCCCGGGCGACAGGACATTTACCCGTTATTTTCTAAAAAGCTGTGATGCATTTATTACAATGAGTGAAAAGGTGATGGCCGATCTCCGCCTGTTTCAAAAAGATAAACCGGGTAAAATTGTGCAGCACCCTTTGTACGATAATTTTGGCAGCCCGATGCCGAAAGAAGAAGCCAGAAATAAACTCGGATTACCCGTGGAGGAAAAGGTCGTTTTATTTTTTGGGTTTATCAGGCACTACAAAGGTCTTGATATTCTTTTGCAGGGGATGGCAGATGAAAGGATAAAAAGATCAGGAATAAAGTTGATGGTGGCCGGTGAGTTTTATGAAGATAAAAGGCAATATTTTGATTTAATAGATCAACTCAGGATCAGGGATCAACTTATTTTAAAAACAGATTTTATTCCTGATTCGGAGGTACGAAATTATTTATGCGCTGCTGATGCGGTGATCCAACCTTATCGCAATGCCACGCAAAGTGGCGTTACACCACTCGCCTATCATTTTGAAAAGCCTATGGTGGTAACAAATGTTGGGGGTCTTGCATCGTTGGTTCCTCATGAAAAAGTTGGATTGGTTGCAGAGCCAAATGCCGGATCGATCGCTGACGCTATACTCCGTTTCTATCAATTAGGAGAGCATTATTTTATTCCGCATCTTCGCACAGAAAAACAAAAATATAGCTGGGCTAATTTGGTTAATGCAGTGCTAAATCTCAGCCGTCAATCGTGAAATGTTGCTAAATAAAACTTTTGCAATGCTTTCAAAAATGATGTAGATGAAGGAGCCTGCTTTTCACGTTTCACTTTTCACATTTCACGTAAAATGATCTACAGAAGCAAAGCGCCTTTACGAATTGGATTAGCCGGTGGTGGCACCGATGTAAGTCCGTACAGTGATCTGTACGGCGGTGCCATATTGAATGCAACAATTTCATTATATGCACATGCTACACTGGAAGTATTATCCGAAAAGAAAATCATATTGTCAGCGACCGACAGGCAGGAAGAACAGTCATTTGATGTTGAAAAAGAATTACCAATAAACGGTAAGCTGGACCTGATGAAAGGGGTTTATAACAGGATACAAAAAGATCATGGCGTGCAGTCAGGGTTTAAGCTATCCGCTTATGTGGATGCACCTGCCGGTTCAGGTCTTGGTACATCGTCCACGCTGGTAGTTGCGTTGATTGGTGTGTTTGCGGAAATGTTGCGTCTGCCCCTTGGCGAATACGACATGGCACATTATGCTTATGATATCGAAAGAAAAGATCTGAAATTTGCCGGGGGAAAACAAGATCAATATGCTGCCACATTTGGTGGAGTAAATTATATGGAGTTTTATAAAAATGATAAAGTAGTGGTAAACCCGCTCCGCATCAAGCAGCAATATTTGTTTGAATTGGAGAATAACCTGTTATTATACTATACGGATACGAGTCGTGATTCTGGAAAAATAATTGAGCAACAAGCAAAGAATGTAGAAAATAAAAAAGAAAGCTCTATCGAAGCGATGCACCAGTTAAAACAACAAGCACAGATGATGAAGGAAGCACTGTTGAAAGGAAGATTACATGAGATCGGTGAGATACTTGACTTCGGGTTTCAGCAAAAAAGAAAGATGGCAGAGGGGATCAGTAATAACTTAATGGAAGAAATTTATGAAACAGCAAAAACAGCCGGTGCATCCGGGGGAAAGATCTCCGGAGCAGGTGGAGGTGGTTTCATGATCTTTTATTGTCCGCGAAGCACAAAGCATTCAGTAATGAAAAGTTTAGAGAAGTTTGGCGGCAAATCACGCAATTACCAGTTTGTGGAGCACGGACTGGTGACCTGGACGATATAAGTGGAAGTATAAAGATTGAACTTTATGAAAAAAATCAAAGAGATACTACAATCATCAATTGATACGAAACAGAAATTATTGCAGGATGAAGTTTTATTAAAAACAATTTGTGACACCGTTGATGCCATTGTTACTGCGTTTAAGAATGGCAAGCATGTTTATTTCTGCGGCAATGGAGGAAGCGCTGCCGATGCACAACACCTGGCAGCTGAATTTTCAGGACGATTTTATAAAGACCGGAAAGCATTGCCGGCCGAGGCATTGCATTGTAATACTTCGTACCTAACCGCCGTTGCCAATGATTACAGTTTTGACGATATCTATTCCAGGTTGATCGATGGTATTGGTGCTAATGGTGACGTACTGGTAGGATTATCCACTTCGGGTAATTCAAAAAACATCATCAAAGCATTTGAAATAGCTAAACAAAAAGAAATGATCACTGTCGGGTTTACCGGTGAAACAGGCGGCCAATTGAAACCGCTTTGTGATCATTTGATCAATATCCCGTCAACCGATACACCAAGGATTCAGGAAAGTCATATTACGATTGGTCATATTATTTGCCAATTGGTGGAAGAAAAATATTTTTAGCCTTGTATACTTTTGATCTGAAAGACGATGATCCATTGCAAGCTCCCTTTGCGGCACGGGGTGATAGTAAAGTCGCTATAGTGCTGGCGGGTGGTTTTGGTATAAGGCTTCGTGATGCTGTACCTGACCTTCCTAAATGCATGGCCCCCGTCAACGGCAGACCATTTTTGTTTTATGTCATCAATTATTTGCGCGAACAGGGAATTGAAAAATTTATTTTCTCTCTCGGCTACAAGCACGAAATAGTGACCGACTACCTGGAATCACAATTTGCTACTCTTGATTATAGTTGTTCAATTGAAAAAGAACCCCTGGGTACGGGTGGGGCAATTCTTGCGTCATGCTATTTGTCACCAGGCAAAACTGTTTTAGTAGTGAATGGTGATACACTTTTTAAAATTGATCTTGAAAAGGCCTGGCAGGAGCATATAAAGTTCAATTCTGATTGCACATTATTATTAAAACCGATGGAGGATTTTGACCGATATGGAGTTGTTGAGCTAAATGAGGATTCCAGTATAAAAAACTTTAAAGAAAAACAATTCTATAAAAAAGGGTTGATAAATGGAGGCGTATATGTTCTGAATGCTGACCAGTTTATAGCAGAGGAATTACCTGCAAAATTCTCATTTGAGAAAGAATATTTAGCAAAGTATTTTGCAACAAGACGAATATATGGTTGCCTGCAGGATGGTTATTTCATAGATATTGGTATCCCTGCAGATTACTATAAAGTGCAGGAGAATTTAATGCAGCCACCCTTGGATCTGAAAAAAATTAATGCCGGCTGGACACTTTTCCTGGACCGGGACGGAGTTATCAATCATGAAAAAAAAGATGATTATATCCGCGATCCACAAGAATTTATTTTTTATGAAGGTGTAAAGGAAGCTATGAACATATTTGCCAATAAGTTCGGGTGCATCATTGTTGTCAGCAATCAACGGGGAGTTGGCAAAGGACTGATGACCGAAGATGATGTTATCGACATACATTCCTATATGAAGGAACAGATCGAAGGTTCAGGAGGCCGCATTGATGATATTTATTTTTGCACTGCTGTTACGCCAAAAGATCCCTATCGCAAACCTAACCCTGGCATGGCATTTAGTGCAAAAAGGGACCATCCGGAAATTGACCTAAAAAGGTCGATTGTTGCAGGTAATAAACCAAGCGATATGTTATTTGGCAGGAATGCGGGTATGTACTCGGTATATATTGCGTCCACTCACCCGGAAACGCCTTTTCCCCACCCCGACATCGATCTCCGGTTCAATAGCCTGGCGGATTTTGCCAAAGCTTTATAAAACGTTATAAAATACTGCAAACCTTTCAGCGTTATTTAACGTCTGGTGAAAGCAGTGTAACTTCGCCCCAATGCCAATGGTAAATTCTGTGAAAAAATCGATTCTCTCATTTTTAGCCCTTATCATACTGCTGTTTACGGCTGTTGATTCCCCCTCACAGAGCATTACCTCTGCCAATAAAAAAGTATTAAGAGCAAAAGAAGATTCGCTTAAGCAAATGGCCAGGTATATGATCCTTGATTCTCTCGAGGCCGTTCGAATGATTGCATACAAGGATTTTGTTCCAACATTTATCCGGGCATTACAGGTTAAAAATTCTTTTTATTATCCGTTCGATTCAGTGCTTGGTATTTCCAAGTTATATGCCCCCGATAGCAGTTTCAGGATATTTACCTGGTACCTGGAAATCGATGATTATCGCGGCTGGCAGCGTGGATTTATTCAAATGAAAACTCCGGACGGTTCTTTAAAGGGTTTCAGGCTTCATGATGATTCCGAATGGTCCTCTGATGTATATTTTAAATCCTGTCGCGATACAAATTGGATCGGCGCGGTTTATTACAACATCATTAAAACCCAGCACCAGGGAAAGAACTATTACACCCTTTTTGGAATAGATCGCGAAGGACTTCGCAGCCAGAAAAAATGGATAGAGGTCTTATCTTTTGATGAGAAGAATCAGCCCGTATTTGGTGGCGCGTTTAGTTTTAAAGAAGATAGCGTCGCAAAAAAGACCCAATCGCGTTTTAGCATTGAGTATAAAAAAGATGCGAGAACTTTTGTGAATTTTGAGCCCGAACTAAAGGTGATCTTATTTGACCATCTTATTTCAGAATCCGATGAACCAGAATTTCCATGGACCCTTATTCCTGATGGCGATTATGAGGGATTTAAATGGCAAAATGGACAATGGGTTCATATTGATAAGGTATTTAATTATAAATTGGAAGATGGCCAGGCGCCGGTTGGTGATCCTCTCTTAGATTCTAAAGGAAACAGGAACGAAGAAAAATTAAAACAGAAATCGGACGCCAATAAGGGCAAGAAACCCGGTGGCAATTAATTTTGTTTAAACTCTTCAGCTTCTTCAATACTTTTATTTCTTACAAGCTCTGTAAATTTTTGCTCCACTCTTCTGAGTCTTGCATAAAGTTTTAGTATAAGAAAAAATAAGAACAGAATGCTGGAATAAGATAGCAAGTCTGCTCCCCTGCTTACTCCTACCCAATGAGCGAGCTTATTTGTCGTTTCCGGAAATAAAACAAAGAATATGCCTGCTGCAAAAAATAGTGCGACCAGTATCACATCCAGCAACGAACTGCGAAGACGCAAATACATGTAGATAGTTATGACTACAATGCCAATGGTAAGAATGATCTGGATGATTGTCATTAGGAAAAGATTTTGTAAAGAAGTATTTCAAAAAATATTTTTATTCCATCCCAGTTCCTTAAGCCCTTTCCTGACGAGTATTCTGTGTATTGAATATTATTTGGATACTCGGAATAGCGCAACCGATTCTTTGCCGACAGCACCTGGAACTGTGTGGCATGAGCCATCTTGTTTTCGGTAAGCCTGATATTATCTGCTGCCTTACGATCCAGGAGTCTTAAACCGTTATAGGCATCTGAAAGAAGTATACCCGAAACAAAATAATTGATATACCTCGCCATATTTAACACAAAAGTTCTTGAGCCGGAGGCATTGGTCTTTGACCCAGGCAAAAATCTTGAACCAAAAACGATGTCGCTTTTATCCTTTTCTATCAGCTTTATCATTCCTGCAATGTCATTACTATCATGCTGACCATCGGCATCAAATGTCACAATATAATTAGCGCCTTTCTTTTTTGCGAAATCAATACCGGTTTGCAACGCCGCCCCCTGCCCCAAATTCACCCGATGACGTAAGTAATAAATTGGCAAGCCGGTTAATTGTTTTTTGGAACCATCCTTTGAGCAATCATCGACCAGGATGACGCTATAACCTTTTTCCAAAACATCAGCAACAGTTTTTCGTACGACTCTTGCTTCGTTATAACAAGGGATAATTACAAATATGGATCTGTTGTCGTTCAAAGATTTTTATCTTATTCTAAATAAAAGGAAACAATGATTGATCTGTTCATCAGGGTTTACTGAATATATCCACGAGTATTTATGATCTCCTTTCAGATCAAGATAATCATTTACTCCAATTACAAATGTACCTTGTTTCCCTGCTGGCGTAACCGTCACAATTTTTACATCGGGATGGGCCTTCAGGTATTTTTCCAATGCATACCAACCTTGTCCAAAATCGATATTGGAATCAGCCATCACTTTATAAGCCTCTTTCTTGATCGGGATAAATTCGTTTGAATAGGAAATGAGATTCGGGAAAAAATAATAATAAGTGGCGAGGGAATAGATGACCACCAGGGCAGTCACGAATTTCATGCGCTTATGAAAAGATGGTAATTGAACGATAAAACCTACAAGCACATACAATAATGGATAAACCATTAATGCGTGCCTTATCCCTATCTGGACATTATTCTGAATACCTAAGACAAGCAGGAAATAAAAGATCGATCCAAGTAAAAAAAGCATAGTACTGGGATGCCCCTCAAATTTTTTTCTTATAAACAGGAAAACTGCGGCGCCCAGTAAAAGTAATAGGCCGGTTAACGGTGTTTTGAAAATAAATACCACCAAATAATAATACCAAAACCCCGTACCGGTTCTTTTTTCACCAAGCAAATAATTCGCGTCAGAAACATTGGGATCACCAGCGCCAAGTTCATTCATGTTCGTTGTCCAATCAAGGCCCCGGATATATGGTTGTGGCAATGGAATTGGAATGGAGCCAATAAATGATCCCTGTAAATTCTTAAATGACTGGCTGGCAAATTCGAACTTATTTAAGCTCATTCCCGGGGCATTGAATAAAAATCCAAGATTAATGATCAATGTTATGATCAGGCCTAAAGCAATTAATCTTAGAAGATTTATTTTGAACCTGCTGAAAAGCGTTTTTCGTATGATCAAAACTAATATTGAAATAATAGCAAGCAAAATGATCAGGTGGAGCATGGAATATTTTACCAGCTGTGCCACACCAAGACTAATGCTAAAGGCAATAAAATATTTCCAACCTGATTGCTTGATAAACTTCCAATAGAAGTAACATGTAGAAACGGTGAACAATGCGGTGTAAGCGTCAGTTGTCAGCAACATCCCGTGTCCGTTGAGGTTTGGACAAAAAACAAATAAGAATAGTGAAAGCAGCCCGCCATTCTCGCCAAACAATTGTTTTGACCATGTATAAATGAAAAATCCTGTAAGCAAACAAACGACAAGCGTAACATAGCGTCCGTTCATGATATCACTAAATCCGCCATCTGTTTTTAACAATCCAGGAGATGATAATTGTTGAATGGCTCTTGGTATTGCATTCACTCCCGTTATCGGCATGGCGCTGGCATCATCATAAGGATAGATCTTATCTGTTTTCCGCATCAATATTCTTTTGCCATAGCTCCAGTGATCCATTTCATCGTAGGTAACCGAATTGCGGGGAATAGCGATAAGACCGTTGACCAAGTAAACAGCAAATAACGCAATCACTAAATAAAAATGAATCCCTCTTCTGCGGAGCATGGTGCAATATAAAAGGTGGCATCATAGGCACCTCAATTATTTATTCACTACTCACATCCCGATAGCTATCGGGACACTATTGACGATTGACGATTCACCACATCAATCATTCAGTTTCAACACGGCAAGAAACGCCTCCTGAGGCACTTCCACTGTTCCTATTTGGCGCATTCGTTTCTTTCCCTCTTTTTGTTTCTCCAATAACTTACGCTTACGGCTGATATCACCACCATAACATTTAGCTGTAACGTCTTTTCTCATGGCAGAAATATTTTCTCTTGCAATGATCTTTGCGCCAACAGCTGCCTGTATACTTATCTGGAATTGCTGGCGGGGAACCAGCTCTTTTAATTTCTCGCAAAGCTTTCGTCCGAAATCCTGCGAACGGCTCCGGTGTATCAAGGCGCTCAATGCATCCACCTTATCACCATTCAATAAAATATCCATCTTCACAATATCACTTTCGCGATAGCCGATAGGATGATAATCGAACGATGCATAACCACGGGTTTGAGATTTTAGTTTATCATAAAAATCAAAAACGATCTCGGTCAATGGCATTTCGAATATCAACTCAACTCTTGTTTGCGTCAGGTAATGCTGGTTGATCAGGATACCACGTTTGCCCAAACAAAGTGTCATGATATTACCGATATATTCAGGCTTGGTAATGATCTGTGCCTTGATAAAAGGTTCTTCGATTCGTTCGGTCTTTACCGGGTCAGGAAATTCAGTGGGATTGTTTACAGTTACCTGTTGACCGTTTGTGGTATAGCCAATGAACCCAACGTTGGGCACCGTAGTTATCACCGTTTGGTTAAATTCTCGTTCCAATCTTTCCTGTATGATCTCCATGTGGAGCAAGCCAAGAAAGCCGCAACGAAAACCAAAACCAAGTGCCTGCGAGGTTTCCAATTCATAGGTCAGCGAGGCATCATTGAGCTGCAACTTATCCATACAATCACGCAACTCTTCAAAATCATCTGTATCTACCGGGAAGATACCGGCAAACACCATGGGCTTTACATCTTCAAAACCCTGTACCATTTGCGGATCAGGATTTGATGCAAGTGTTATGGTATCTCCCACTTTTACTTCTTTTGCCACCTTGATACCGGTAATGATATAACCCACATCACCACAATTCACCTCGGGTCTCTCGGACATTTTCAATTTCAGGATACCTACTTCATCGGCTTCATATTCCTGGTCAGTAGAAACAAATTTTACTTTATCACCTTTTTTAATTTTACCATTCAGTATCCGATAATAAACAATGATCCCGCGAAAAGAATTGAATACGCTGTCAAAGATCAGGGCTTGGAGTGGCGCGCCGGGGTCGCCTTCAGGCGCTGGAATTCTCTTTACGATCGCATCTAAAATCTCGGGTACACCCATTCCTGTTCTTGCACTTGCCAGCAAAATATCATCGGGCTTACAACCTACCAGGTCAATGATCTGGTCACGAACTTCATCCACCATCGCGCCATCCATATCAATTTTATTGATGATAGGAATGATCTCAAGGTCATTATCAATAGCAAGGTATAAGTTGCTGATAGTCTGCGCCTGGATGCCTTGTGTCGCGTCCACTAAAAGCAAGCAGCCTTCGCAGGCGGCCAGTGCCC
>Ga0075421_100013860_pt1 | contig 10058 bp, 10 predicted proteins | sample SoiMetdeltSBSDD5_FD_75292 | JGI IMG/M metagenome (GOLD analysis project Ga0075421, IMG submission 75292) | Bulk soil microbial communities from a Populus tree surrounding site in Tennessee, USA - Soil MetaG P. deltoides SBSDD5 | ecosystem: Environmental > Terrestrial > Soil > Tree plantation... | reverse complement strand
TTGCAGCGCTCATGCATTTTCACCACTCGCTTCATTTAGCAACTCTTCAAGCCGGTGTTGAATCAGGGCGATCGGGGCAGCGACACCATTCACATATTGCAGGTTGCCTTCCCTTTTATTATTTATTGATAATTGGATGTGACTTGCCTGGCTTTGCACAGCATTGGCCCGGAACTGCCCGAGTTCGTTGTCGTACACGATGTATGGAGCCCCGGATGATCCGAATCTGAAATAACCTTTCACGAGGTAGCGAAGACCTTCAAGTATAAATGGCGCGATAATATTGCCCTCTCTTACAAAATTATCCATCAGCCCGTCGATACTAACTTCGTTTACAATTCTTCCGAGGTTATCGTAAGGTGCTGCCTGTAAACAATAAAAATTTGGGCTACCTGTGTCGTAAATTTTGAAATCAACGGGTAAAATGGGCATTTTGCCCAGTACATCCGGGTGGGGATTCCGAAGTTTGTAAATGGCAAGGTCCTCACTGTCGAAAGTTTCAATCACTTCCAATTCAAGTAAAAAAGTGAACCTTTTTATCCCGGGTTCATGAAAATGATCACTGGCCGCAAAGTGAACGTTCAACGCCGCATCGCCGCAAAAAGCGTCGGTTCGAAAGCTCAATATTAAAAAGGGTTTACAGCAGTTGTGCGCATAAAGGGTTGCATAGCGCCTGTCGACTTTCGCGGTATTCAGTTTTTGTATTGCAACTTGCGCGTCAGGCTGATTCAATGGTTTAGAAAGCCTTTGCATCCCTGCAATATTAGCGTATATACCTTCAAACAAAGTGCGATCGGCTGCATCCACCTTTGCCAGCAGTTCATGCTGAAAATAGTGCTCGGTGATGACTGGTGGAATCGATTCCACCGTTTTCAACGAATGTGCGACACTTAAGATGATGCCCTTCCCAATATGAAATGCGCAAACATTATTTCCGAAGCCGCGATGTGCTCCATTCGCAGTGTAAATAGACATGATTCTAAACAAGGGGGATGAATTCTCATCTATAAGTTGAAGTTTTTTTGCTAACATTCTGTTGAAAATTAAGACTTAGAAAAAAAGTCTTTTCAAAAGTAAGTTAAGGAGATGAGGTTGCGATTTTGCATTTGTACGTGATGAATGGCCGAAGGAATCGGGTTGCCTATGCTGGCGCCTTCTGCGCCCCGCGAGGGGTTGCAGGAGGATTGCATTACTGTTTGCGTACTGGTGAGATCCCGCATGCTACGCACGCGGGATGACGTAGTGCCCAGCCGCTGCATACTGCGTACGCGGGATGACGTAGTCCCGAGGCACTGCATACTGCGCACGCGGCATGACGTAGTCCCGAGGCACTGCAAGCTGTGCCCCGCGCGAAGTGTTTCGTCATCCTGCGCCCCGAGCATGCGAGGGGTTGCAGGAGGATTGCATTACTGTTTGCGATCCCGCATGCTGCGCACGCGGGATGACGTAGTCCTGAGGCACTGCAAGCTGCGCACGCGGGAAGTGTTTCGTCATCCTGTGCCCCGAGCATGCGAGGGGCTGCAGGATCTACGAAAACTTTGGGATTACATTACTGTTTGCGAACTGGTGAGATCCCGCATACTGCGTCCGCGGGATGACCTAGTCCCGAGTCGCTGCAAGCTGCGCCCCGCGCGAAGTGTTTCGTCATCCTGCGCCCCGAGCATGCGAGGGGTTGCAGGATCTAACTCGTATAAAAACGGAAAGCAGTCTGACAAAAAACGTTTTCCGACAAGTGAAAACACTGATGTGATTGTCGTCAGAATAGCAAACTTGCAAGTATGTACTACATCTACATTTTAACTAACATAAATAGATCTGTTCTCTACACGGGCGTTACCAATAATCTTCGAAGACGCATAAGTGAACATTACCTAAAGCGTGGAGATATTTCGAGCTTTACTGGCAGGTATAATTGTTTCAATCTGATATATTATGAGGAATATTCGTCTATTAATGATGCAATAGCAAGAGAGAAAGCTATAAAGAATCGCTCGAGAGCATGGAAAGAAAAACTAATAAACACTAGTAATCCTGAATGGAATTTTTTGAATGAAGTGCTACTTGATCCGTGGCCTCCTGATGTGAATCCTGCGCTGCCGGCGTACAGTCGGGGTGCAGGATGAAGCGAACACCAAACGCCAGCCTCATGGGTACTATTTTCTTGAAACCAGCCGCAATTGTTTCCGTATCTCTGTCGGTGACAACTGCGCCTCAATAAATCTTCTGTAGTTTCTTGAATTGTTTATGAATAATGTTGCGGGTATTGATCCGGCCCAGTCTTCATCTATTATCGGGCAAAATACTTCTGCGTTAGTTTCGTTCAGCCATATCAGCGTAGCAGATATCTTTTTTGCTTTAACGAAAGATTGTATTTTGGCGGGATAAGCGCTGTTGTTATCGAGGCTTACAAAAACCAGCTCCACATTTTTATTCTGATTGACAATTTTGTTGAACCAGGGCATTTCTTCAACACACGGTGCACACCATGTAGCCCAGAAATTAATAATCGTGGGTTTCGTTGCCGACTGTATGAATGCATCGAGTTCATCGATCTTCATTGTTCTTATTTCCTGCGCAAGTGACGAAAAATGACAGGTAATAACCAGACAAACAAAGAGGAGCCTTTTCATAAACGCAAGTTACATGCTCTCACTGTATGAAAAAATCGCATTAAATTCCCTTTTCAATCAAAAGGAATAAATGAAAATCGCTACTTACAATGTGAACGGCATAACCAGCCGCCTGCCCGTATTACTGCAATGGTTAAAAGAAACATCTCCCGATGTCGCGTGCCTGCAAGAGCTGAAGGCGCCACAGGAAAAATTTCCTGAATCAGCAATTAAGGATGCGGGGTATGATGCTATCTGGCATGGACAAAAAAGCTGGAACGGTGTTGCCATACTTTCCAAAAACCATCCAATAGAGGAAATATGCAGGGTGTTGCCAGGCGATCCGGAAGATACCCATAGCAGATATATGGAAGCGAAGGTAAACGGCATCATCATCGGCTGTCTTTACCTGCCGAATGGCAATCCGGCTCCCGGACCAAAATTCGATTATAAGCTTAAGTGGTTCGATAGACTAACGCTGCGTGCTGCAGAATTGCTCTCGCTGAAGGCACCTGTAATACTTACCGGCGATTTCAATGTAATGCCAGCTGAAATTGATGTATACAAGCCCGAAAGATGGGGGAACGATGCGTTATTTCGTCCCGAAACAAGAGCAGCATTCAGAAGAATCATTGAACAGGGGTGGACAGACGCCATAAGGAAACTATATCCGAGCCAAGTGATTTACACCTTCTGGGATTATTTCAGGAACAACTATGAGCGAAATGCAGGATTACGTATTGATCATTTTTTACTTAGCCCTGAACTGAAAGATAAACTTAAAGCCGCAGGAGTGGACAGGCATGTGCGCGGATGGGAAAAAACCAGCGACCACGGACCTGTATGGATCGATCTTGCATCATTGTGATGTTTTCACAAGGCCGCCCGCAGGCTTGTCGGAAAATACGATGTAGTGATAGGTGTTGAAGGAATATCGTGTATCCGGATTCAGCACCTTAATATGTACATTATGCTTTTGCTTTTGTAATTCGTATTGCCAAAACAATTCAAGACGACGCGTCGTAAAGCTCGTCGGAAATTTTGACGTTTCTGATTTCTTTCCATCAATATACATCTCGACTTCAAAAATGTAATCCGGATCTTTGTCTGATTTCTTTTCTGCTTCTCCAGCGAGGATAAATCCAGTTCCTTCGAAATCAAACGTTACTTCTTTAACATCCTGTTTGTGCAGATTTACATCAAGCACAGGAAATGTTCCCGCAAATCCCTGTTCCAGCTTCACTGTAACTGGTGATTGAACAGCTATTGTTATGTTATTGCCATTTATTTTGCCACCGTTTTTTTCAATATTATGTAGTGCATGTTTCAATCCAATCTCGTAGACTTTATTCAATGAGATAGTCGTGTATTTAAAGTCGATGTCTTCAGCTTCTTTCAACGCTGCTTTCCAGTAATCCGGAATTTTATCGTAGCCCAGTATTGTTCCCAGCACACCGCCGGCTGATGATGGGTTGCAATCCGCGTCCTGCCCGGCACGGGTAGCCACTTCAAGTGTTTTTGTAAAGTCGCCATTACCATATAACAAACCCAGCACCACATACGCCGAGTTCAGTTTTGCGTCGATATTGAATGGCCTGAAAATACCATCTGCACACGCAATATCGTCCGACCATTTCTTTTGCAGTTCATACCAGTTCTGGTGCCAGTCGGCCGGGTATTTTTTATGCCATGTGATCACGTCTGCAATGCACTTGTAAAAAGAGGATTGTTTTGGAATTGTTTTCAATGCTTCACTTACGATGTAATTCAAATCGCTTGAAACAAAAGAAAGTGAATACATCGCGCCGATAAAAACACCGCCGTACCATCCGTCGCCATAATTCATGATGTGTCCGATCTTGTCGCTGATAGCCGATGCTGTATTGGGCATACCCGGGCTCATCAGTCCTGCGTAATCAGATTCTATCTGGTAGTCGATATCTTCAGCGTGAGGATTATATTTCCAGTGACCCGATTGGGGCGCCTTTACTCCGTTGAGAATATTATATCGTGCCGCCTGGTTTGCATGCCACAGCATGTATCCGGCGTTAGCAAACGCGTTTGCGAATGAATCGACAGGTGCATCAAATCCATATTTTTCGAAAACATCAACGAAGGTGAGATCCATATACAGATCGTCGTACAATCCGGCATTGTAAAGCATATTGTGTTTTACGAGAGAGTCATTCCAAAGTAATGGCTGGTAATCCTGGATGAATGTTCCGTTGAACCTGAATTCGTAAGGACCTCCGAACGTAACACCAATGGTTTGCCCGGCCCAGCCTCCCTTGATTTTATTGTGAAGTTGTTGTTTTGTGAGAGTAATTGTTTTTTGGGCAGACGCATTTAATATGATGCAGGCAGCAGTTATCAGCAATAAGGTTTTTTTCATTAATTCGTTTTTGGAACCTGAATATATATGATTTTTCGGGCAATCGATCTTGTCGCAAAAAACCCCTTCTTTGCCGTATTTACACTTGTTTAATCTTATCTGACCTTATTAAGTTTGTACAATCAATGTAACAATAAAAAAAGCGAAAATGGAAACAGCAAACAAAACAAAGATTACGGTACAAACCACAGTGCATGCGCCGGTTGAAAAAGTGTGGGAATACTGGTCTGCGCCTGAACACATCACAAAATGGAACAATGCCTCAGACGACTGGCATTCGCCACGTTCGGAAAATGATCTTCGCACTGGCGGAAAGTTCAGCACACGCATGGAGGCCAAAGATGGCAGCATGGGGTTTGATTTCGGTGGTGTTTATGATGATGTAAAGATTAACGAGCTGATAGAATTTACTATGGGCGACGGCAGAAAAGTGACAATAAACTTTTCGAGCCGCGGAGACGAAACAAATATTGTAGAAACTTTCGACGCAGAAGATACCTATTCAATAGAAATGCAGCGTGGAGGATGGCAGGCGATACTCGATAATTTTAAAAAATATACGGAGGCGAACTGATCAACCTTAAAAAATCATTTTATGGACAGCAAGAAAATTACTCCTTGCCTTTGGTACGACCACGAGGCCGAGGAGGCAGCAAAATTTTATGTTTCGGTTTTTAAAGATTCAAGTATTAACAATGTAAGCCGGTACGGGAAAGAAGGTTATGAAGTGCACGGACAGAAAGAAGGAACAGTAATGACTGTTGAATTTACTTTGAATGGCCAACGGTATCTGGCGCTCAACGGAGGCCCGCAGTTCAAGTTCAATGAATCTGTTTCATTCATGATTCCCTGCGAAACGCAGGAAGACGTTGATTATTACTGGAACAAACTTACCGAAGGTGGGGAGGAAAGCATGTGCGGGTGGCTTAAAGACAAGTTCGGACTATCATGGCAGGTAGTACCGACTATTTTACCAAAGTTGCTACAAGATCCGGCAAGGTCTGAAAGGGTAATGAAGGCATTTATGCAAATGAGGAAATTTAATATTGAGGAACTAAAGAACGCATAAGAAACCAATCCCTCTGCCCTCTGCGTTCTGCCCTCTGCCCTCTGCGTTCTGCCCCTTGCCCTATCTTTGCAAAAATGAAACACCTCCGTTCGCTAAATAAGTATTTCTGGAAATACAGGTATAGATTTTTCTTCGGGATATTTTTCATTATACTGTCTAACTACTTTAAGATACTGGCGCCACAGATAACCGGATTTATATTCGATATGCTGCAGGGCCAGCTCGGTAAGCCTGTTGCAGCGCGTCTTGTTCCATACGACCCACTTGTAAATGTGTTCATCACCGAGATGAATGAATATGAATTGTCGTTCGCTGAAAAGGTAGCCACCTTTAGCATTGCAATTCTGGTATTTGCTCTCTTGTCGGGTTTTTTCATGTTCCTGATGCGGCAGACAATAATCGTAATGAGCAGGCACATCGAATATGATCAGAAAAATGAGGTGTTCAACCATTACCTTCAGCTCGACCTGAATTTTTATAAGGTTCATAGTACGGGCGATCTGATGAGCCGTATATCTGAAGATGTAAGCAGGGTTCGTATGTATACTGGTCCTGCCGTCATGTACCTTGTTAACCTGCTTTTTACAATATCGTTTTGTGTGTTTTATATGTTCCGTAAAGACTGGGAGCTTACACTGTACGTTCTTTCTCCTCTTCCGGTGCTTGCACTCACCATTTACCTGGTGAACACAGTGATTCATAAAAAGAGTGAGCATATTCAATCGTTGCTGGCGGCATTGACAACAAATGCGCAGGAGTCGTATTCCGGAATAAGAGTGATAAAATCGTTTGTCCAGGAAAAAGCGATGCTTGGATTCTTTCGCCAGAATTCAGAGATGTATAAGAAAAATGCCATCGGGTTAGCCAGGCTCGAGGCAATCTATTTTCCTTCGATGGGACTATTGATCGGCTTAAGCACTCTCCTCACGATACTCATAGGAGGAATATATGCCATATACGGCACGCATGACGTTACAATTGGAACTATAACTGAATTTGTGATGTACATAAATATGCTTACGTTCCCTGTAAGTGCTATCGGATGGACGGCAAGCATGATCCAGAGGGCTTCGGCGTCGCAGAAAAGGGTGAATGAATTTCTCGACACAAAGCCCGATATTATTAACCCTCCAAAAGCAGTGAAAGAGCCAATTGAAGGACACATAGCATTTAAGCATGTTGATTTCACGTATCCTAATACAGGCATTCATGCGTTGAAAAACTTTAACCTGGAAGTCAGAAAGGGGCAGAAGGTGGCCATACTTGGGCATACCGGCAGCGGGAAGACCACCATTGCTCAGTTACTTCTTCGTTTATACGACAGGGATAAGGGTAGTATATCAATAGACGGAATTGATGTTAAGAACATTGATCTAAGCCATTTAAGGAAGGAAATAAGCTATGTGCCGCAGGATGTTTTTTTGTTTAGCGACACAATTGCCAATAACATCACATTCGGGGTTAAAGATGTTTCGAGGGAACTTGTTCACCAGGCGGCTCAATACGCCAGTATTGAAAAGGAGATATTGAATTTTCATGATAAGTTCGAAACCATGGTTGGTGAGAGAGGCGTAACACTCAGTGGCGGGCAGAAACAACGTATATCCATAGCCAGAGGACTTATCAAGGATCCCAGAGTAATAGTGTTTGATGATTGCCTGAGCGCGGTTGATGCCAGGACCGAGAAAGAAATACTAACCAATCTTACTACCTTTTTAAACGACCGTACCGCCATTGTTATCACGCACCGCATACTGCCATTTTTCAGGTTCGACAGAATCGTGGTACTGGAAGAAGGTAAAATAATCGAGGAGGGTACCCACGAAGAGCTGCTGGCAATGAACGGATATTACAATTATTTGTATGAGCACCAGCAAACGGAGGAAGAAACCGAATAATTTTGCCAATACTAAAACAATATTATATTTGTAGAACTTACCTTAAACCAAAACTTAAACTGTAAAACAATCGATTGTGGCGTACGACAACAACGAAAAGCGGATGGAAAGCGTTTATAGCAAACGCATTAGAGCTGGAAAAAGAAGAACATACTTCTTTGATGTAAGAGCAACCCGCGGTAATGACTACTACATCACTATTACCGAATCACGCAAGAAATTTAATGAAGACGGCTATGACAGGCACAAGATCTTTCTGTACAAGGAAGACTTCAACAAATTCCTGAAAGCATTGACAGAAGCGGTTGATTATGTTAAGACTGACCTGATGCCGGATTTTGATTTTGATGCATACAACCACGATCAGGCTCCTGAGCACGAAGCAGAACATGAAGAGAATACAGTTCCTGAAGTTGCAATTGCAACACCCGTAGGTACTGTTCCCATAGTGCCAACTCCCGGTGATGTAAGCTCAGCAAGCGAAGAAGTAGATAAATGGTAAAATAGTTCTCCATCCGCTTTCCCGCGGGTGGAGTTTTACATTTTCATAAACGCGGCGGCCTTAATCTTTTCGCCTTTCTTTCCAAAAATCTTAATGTAATAAATTCCCCTGGCCAGGTTACCTATGCTTATGGTTTGCTGATGCCTGCGGGTGTTCACATTGTATTTCTGAAGAAGTACCTGTTGCCCCAATGAGTTTACGATCGATGAACCATAAGTACCGAAAGTTTCATTGGTAACACTGATGATTTCTACATTTATCTGACTGAATGATGAATTGGTAGCAAGATTCACTGTTATGCCTCCATTATCAGAGCGGTTAAGCGCAACAACTTCGGAATACTGAATGGATCCGGAAGGGCTCTGAACACGCATGCGGTAATAATTTGCTCCGGGGAACGGATCAATATCGGAAAATTGTCCGGACAGCTGCTCGTCACTGAGTATCTGGTGTATCTCTTCATAGTTCACGCCGTCATCACTTCTTTCAAGCACCATTTCAGAAACTTCAAACGATGAATCCGTTGTCCATGATAACTCGTTATGATCGCCAACAATGGCGCCGTTCAAGTCAGTTGATTGAATTGACAGCGCAGAGCCGGAGAATTTAATATCAAATATGGCCTTGGTATTTTGAATGCCATCTACTGCAATGAGATAGGTGCTGTTTGCCGAAAGACCGCTTAAGGCTGGCAATGCGCCGTTATCCTTGAACGTCTGATATTCTATCGGGACAGGGAAAGATCCTCCTGTTGGGCAGGAAGGCACTTTATAAATCGAAATTTTTACACCGGTAACCTGTACCCCAGTTGCGCCCAGATCACAAGCTGCTATTGCTGCAGGACTCGTGGAATAGTTCGACACTACCATATTCAGGGTGCCGCCGGATTCATTTGTTTTGAAGGGTAAAAATGCGGTGTTGGTAACATTCGTGCCGGTACCATCTTTTTTCCACTGATTATATGCCGGGTCAACAAACTTGTTGCTCGTAGCGTGTGCCAGGTCGAAATTTACTTTGGTATCTGTTAGCAATGTGCTCACAGGAAATGTTGCAGGGCAATCATCTTTTGCTTCCAGTATAGTTTGAACCGGCGACATTTCGGGGGTGCCTACGACGCAGTTACCGAATGTATAACCGTGGGGTGTTACCATATAAAGGCCCCCCGTTTGAGACGCGTAATCAAGGCTTATCCGGCGAAGATTGTATGCTATTGAATAGTGCATCACCTTGCCTGGTGTGGCAGTGCCGGCTCCGGAGCCTTGCAAGGGGTCGACTATGTGCCCGAGGTTAAGTGCATGACCGAGTTCATGCAGCAAGACAGTTTCCAGATCAACCACGTTGGAAAATTCAGAAAGCGGGGGACAGGGGCCAAGCGTAAAGGGAGTGGATCCATTCGAGAATCCTGTGTTTCTAATAACGATGTCGAAGCCGGTTTTACGTGCCTGATTGGCTGCTGGATCGTTTGTGCAGATGGTAATACCAGAAAAGCAGGTAGCGAGCACTCCATCAGCCAGTGGGCCCATTCCCGTACCGCCATTGTCGTATTCGATGATGTTTTCACCATCATCGGGGTTAACTGTTTGCAATG
>Ga0075421_100013859_pt1 | contig 10059 bp, 9 predicted proteins | sample SoiMetdeltSBSDD5_FD_75292 | JGI IMG/M metagenome (GOLD analysis project Ga0075421, IMG submission 75292) | Bulk soil microbial communities from a Populus tree surrounding site in Tennessee, USA - Soil MetaG P. deltoides SBSDD5 | ecosystem: Environmental > Terrestrial > Soil > Tree plantation... | reverse complement strand
GAAACAATTGGATGGGACTGTTGTTCAGGAAGGAGAATCGCCGGCCAAGGAAACGGCGCCGCGCGTATCGGCACCCCTCCGCGACTGAGTGCGCAAGAGGAACGACGCCATCGGAATCAGGTGCGCCCATGGGCGTCGATGGCCGCGATGAGCTCGGATATCCCCTCGCCCTTTACCGCAACCGTTTGCATGACGACCGGTACCCATTCTTGGAGATCGCGTGCGGTTGCGCCCGCGTTGTCCCGGTCGGCCTTGTTCACGACGACGATATGGGCCACTTCAAAGAGCCCTGCCTTCATCGCCTGAACCTCGTCTCCCAATCCGGGAGCCACCACGGCGACGACCGTCTGCGCCATGTCGGCAATCTCGATCTCATTCTGGCCGACCCCCACCGTCTCGACCAGGATGACCTCATAGCCGGCTGCTTGTAAGACGCGGATAGCGAGTGGGCATGTCTCGGTGAGACCCCCCCGATGGCCGCGTGTGGACATGCTTCTGATGAAGATTCCCGGATCGCCGGCGTGGTCCTGCATCCGAATGCGGTCGCCGAGGAGCGCTCCACCGGAGATCGGGCTCGAGGCATCGACGGCGAGAATGCCGACCCTCCGGCCCTGCCGGCGGTAGCCGGACGCCAGTCCGCTGATGAGCGTGCTTTTTCCGGCGCCGGGATAGCCCGTGATGCCGACCACCTTTGCCGTCGTCGGCGTTGCTTCGAGGGACTTCAGCGCGGCAAGCCCCAGCGCATCATGGTTCTCGATCAGCGTGATCAGGCGAGAGACGGCGTGGATCTCGCCGGCTCGGACGCGAGCGGCGAGAGCAGACGGATCAATCGGTTGGCTCATGATGGGGGCGGTCAGTTGTCATTGGTCATAGTCGGAACTGGTTCGCATTGAGTGCCACTCTCGATCGTCGGGATGGTCCTTGAGCGCTCGTGACAGACGAGACGACAGGGGGTGTTTCAACACGCGCGAGATGCCTCGCGCTGCTTCGACGACTTTCTCTTCATCCACCTCCACGCGGGCACCGGAAGCCTTCAACGCATAGACGAGATCCTCCGTCGCGACGTTCCCGGATGCGCCGGGCGCATAGGGGCAGCCGCCCAGGCCGCCCGCCGAACTATCGAAGCGCTCGATGCCGTATTCCTCCCATGCCATGAGGGCATTGGCGACTGCCATGCCGTACGTGTCATGGAAATGAAGGCTGAGATGGGCACTTTCGGTGGAGCGCAGCACCGCATCGAGCAGTCGCCGGACGTCATTCGGCGCGGCCTTGCCGATCGTCTCTCCCAGCGAAATCTCCTGGATTCCGATCTGTGTCAGCCGATCGACGACTTCTACGATGCGTGACGGCTCGACGCGTCCTTCATAGGGGCAGTGCACCGAGGTGGAGATGTACGCGCGGACCGCGAGACCTGCGGCTTTCGCGCCGGCCACTACTGGGCTGAACCGTCTGATGGATTCCTCCATCGACGCGTTGATGTTGTGTTGCGTGAATGTGTCGGATGCCGCGGTAAAGACCGAGATCTTTTGCGCTGCGGCGGTCAGAGCCCGGGCCAGCCCGCGTTCATTGGGGACCAACGCGGAATACGTCACACCGGGCCGGCGCTCGATCTTTCGGAAGACCTCTTCCGTGTCGGCCATCTGCGGCACCGCTTGTGGCGACACGAACGCGCCCGCTTCGATTTCTGTGACGCCCGTTCGTGACAGAGCATTGATGAAGGCGACCTTGCTCTCCGTGTCGACGGCGCCGGATTCGTTTTGCAACCCGTCGCGCGGACCCACTTCGGTGATCCACACGGGCGAATGGGTTGCCCTATGTCTGTTGGTCGGCATCCTCGGACAGATCCTTGTGACGGCGCGGCGCGTGATCGGCCTGCACCCAGACTGGACGACGTTTCTCCACGAAGGCGTTGATGCCTTCGCGGGCCTCCCCGGAGAGGCGGGCGCGAACGTTCGTATCCGCGGCGATGTGCCGGCGTTCCGCCTCGTTCACCGATGCGAGGCTTCGGAACAGCGTCTTTGCGTCTCGCACGGCATTCGGACCCACCCGCCGCAGGATATCGGCCAATTCGTCGACCCGTTTATCGAGGCCTGACCGATCGACGACCTCATGGATCAGGTGGAATTCTTTGGCGTCCGATGCCGTAAAGGTCTCGGCGGTCAGGCCATACCTTCGTACGAACGATTCTCCGCATTTGCGAAGCAGGAACGGCGAGATGACGGCGGGAACGAGTCCTAATCGGACTTCGCTCAACGAGAAGGTCGCGAGGTCGCTCGCCACGGCGACGTCGCACACGGCAATCAAACCGATGCCGCCTCCGAAGGCCGATCCGTGAATCCGTCCGATAACCGGGCATGGGCACTCGTCGATGGCTCGGTACATCGCGACGAGGTCATGCGCGTCCTCGCGCGCCTGCCCTTCGGAAACCGGTGAAGACGTGCGCATCCAAGCCAGGTCCACACCGGCGCAGAACACCGGTCCCGTCGCGGCCAGGACAACGCCTCGAACCGATCGATCCTGTCCCAGGGCCGTAAACGCCCCGTGCAACTCGCTCACCATGAGCTGGTCAAAGGCATTCCTGCGGTCGGGGCGATTCAACGTCACCCAGGCAATCCCTTGCCGAGTCTCGATGGTTAACGCCTTCATGGGGGCTTCCGTCACATGCGAAAGACGGGTGGCCGGCTTTCTCTGGGGGGAATCATCATCGCGATATCCAGGCAGGCACCAAGCAGGCGACGCGTGTCGGCGGGGTCGACGATGCCGTCGTCCCAGAGCCGGGCCGTGCTGAAATAGGGGCTGCCCTCCAGCTCATATTGCCGGCGAATGGCATCCGTGATCTGACGCCGTTCATCTTGCGACAAGGCGCCCCGTTCCCGCTCCCGCTGTTGCTGCTTCACCGTCACGAGGACCTGGGCTGCCTGGGAGGCGCCCATCACGGAAGTCCGGGCGTTCGGCCAGAGAAATAGGAATCGAGGATCATAGCCCCGCCCGCACATCGCATAGTTGCCCGCGCCGTGTGACGCGCCGATGATCACCGTCAATTTCGGCACGTCGGCCGTCGCGACCGCCTGCACCATTTTTGCGCCGTCCTTGATGATCCCGCGGGCCTCATACTCTCTCCCGACCATGAAGCCCGTGATGTTCTGCAGAAAGATGAGCGGAATCCGTCGCTGGGTGCACAGTTGCACGAAGTGCGCGCCTTTGAGCGCGGCTTCGGACAGCAGCACGCCGTTGTTGGCCACCACACCGACGAGATGTCCCGTCCAATGTGCGAACCCGCAAACCAGCGTCGAACCGTACCGTGCCTTGAACTCCTGAAAGCGGCTGCCGTCGACGAGCCGGGCGATGACCTCGCGGGCCTCGAAGGCCTGTCGCGGATCGCTCGAGATGACCCCGTAGATTTCTTCGGCGGGATACTGCGGCTCTTCGATCTCGGGCCGGCGTGTCCTGACCGGCTTGCGCCCCAAGGTCGCCACGATGGATCGGCATAGCGTGAGGCCGTCCTTATCGTCGTCGGCAAGGTGGTCGCTGACCCCGGATAGGCGTGTGTGCAGGTCGGCCCCCCCCAGCGCCTCGGCGTCCACCTCCTCGCCGGTCGCCGCCTTGACGAGAGGCGGGCCGGCCAGAAAAATCGTTCCGGTATTCTTGACGATGATGTTTTCATCGCACATGGCCGGCACATACGCCCCGCCTGCCGTGCACATGCCCATGACGACCGCGATCTGAGGGATGCCGAGCGCGGACATGCGCGCCTGATTGTAGAAGATGCGACCGAAATGCTCTTTGTCCGCGAACACCTCTGCCTGCATCGGCAAGAACACGCCTCCGGAGTCCACGAGATAGATCGCCGGCAGCCGGTTCTCCAGCGCGATCTCCTGGGCGCGAAGATGCTTCTTGATCGCCATGGGGAAATAGGTCCCACCTTTGACGGTGGCATCGTTCGCCACGACCACGCACGGCCGCCCGGACACATAACCGATGCCGGCGATCACGCCGGCCGAGGGCACCTGATTGTCGTACATGCCGAAGGCGGCGAGTGGGCTCAGTTCGAGCCACGGCGCATGAGGATCGAGCAGGAACGCGATCCGCTCGCGGACCGTCAGCTTTCCGCGCTTTTTGTGGAGCGTCACGGCGTCGGCGCTGCCTCCTCCTTGCGCCTGGGCCAGGTGTTTTCGTAGATCGGCAAGCAGGTTCTCATAGTGCGCATAGTTGCGCTTGAACTCGTCGGAGGTGTTGATGATGGAGGTTCTCAGAGCGCGCATAGCCTGCTCTTCACGGGTATCATCGAAGCGTCTTGACGAAGCCCACGATCTCGGACATCGGCGTGCCGGGACCATACAGACCCCGGATGCCGAGCGCTTTCAGTGCGGCCAGATCGTCGTCTGGGATGATCCCGCCGCCGAAGACCGCGATATCATCCGCGCCTTTTTCCTTGAGCAATTCGAGAATCCTTGGGAACAAATAATTGTGCGCGCCCGACAGGACGCTCAAGCCGATCGCCCCGACGTCCTCCTGGATCGCGGTGTCCACCACCTGTTCAGGGGTTTGGTGAAGTCCGGTATAGATCACCTCGACCCCCGCGTCTCTGAGCGCTCGCGCGACCAACTTGATCCCTCGGTCGTGACCATCGAGCCCGACTTTTCCGATCAAGACTCGAATCGGCTGTGCCGCGACGGTCATGGTCGTACCTCTTCGAGATAATACTTCCCCTCGATGTCGGTCTTGACGTGTCCCATCTGCACGCGGGGATCGTGCTCGAACAACAGCAGCCACCGTTCGTACAGGGCCCGCTCCAAAAGCCACCGCTTTGTCTCCAACGTCTGCAAGGGATAGAGGTCATAGCCCATGATGTAAGGGAGGGGCAGATGCGATACGGTGGGAATGAGGTCGCCGAGGAAAAAGGCGGTCTTCGCGTTGGACTGAAGCTTGACGCCTTGGTGGCACCGGGTGTGGCCCTCGGTCACCACCACGGACACGCCCGGGAGCAGCTCCACGTCGCCGTCGAGGAACTCCCACTGGTTCGTATGCGCGACGGGGGTGAAATTCTCACGGCGGTAGCTGGCTTTCGTCCGCTCGTTGGCGCGCGAGGCGTCCTCGTACTCGCCACGCTGAACGAAATATTTGGCTTTCGGAAATGACGGCACGATGGCCCCGCCGTCGTCGTGCGTCGTGTTGCCGCCGGCATGATCGAAGTGCAGGTGCGTGTTGATGACCATGTGAATGTCGCCGGCCGTCAGACCGTGGTCTTTTAAGGAGTCGAACAGCGGGGGCCGCCGTTCGATCGAGAACATGTCCAGGGTCTTGGCATCCCACTTGTCGCCGAGTCCCGTATCGACCAGGATGTTCTTGCCCCATGCCTTGACGAGCAGACACGTCAGGCCGAGTGCGATTCGGTTCTTGTCATCCGCCGGGCAGCATCGTTCCCATAAGACCTTGGGGACGACGCCGAACATCGCGCCACCGTCCAGACGAAACCGGCCGTCCGTCACCGGAAAAATCTCAAACTCTCCGAGTTTCATCTCTTTTCAATTCTAATATACCGCCTCGGCTGGAAGTGATGGGTCCGGAGGATTTCGCCGTGGCGTTTATTGCCTCTCAAACGTGTAAGAGCGCCGCGGCGCCGGTCCGGTGGTCCGATAAGGCGCCGTGGCCAATAGCAAGGTACCGTGAGCCATCCGACCACCGGCATTACGGCGAAACCGGAGCTGCCTGCACTTCGTCAGCCGAGGCCACCATTCTTTTCGTGGCGGAGACGGAGCCGCCCGCTCTTCGCCGGCCGCCGACACCTTCAGAGCACCACCGGCTCCTTGTACGTCCCAAACACTTCGGTCAGTGCGGTGCAGATCTCACCCAACGTCGCTTGTGCCTTCACGGCTTCAACGAGATGCGGCATCAGGTTTTCGCCGGACGCGGCGGCTTCCTGAACCGCTTGGACGCGTCCGGCCATTTTATAAGAATCCCGGCTTGCCCGGAAGGTTTGCAACCGCGTGATCTGTTCTCGCTCGACGTCCGGGCCGATCTTCAGTATGGGAATCGGCCGGGACTTTTCCTCGACGTAGTCGTTGATCCCGACGAGGATACGCTCCTTCTCGTCGACTTCACGTTGATAGCGTAAGGAAGCCTCGAGAATTTCCCGTTGAGGAAATCCGCGTTCGATCGCGGCCACCATGCCGCCCAGCTCATCCAGCCGATGAAAATACTCGCGCGCGGCCTCCTCGATCCGATTGGTCAGCGATTCGACATAGTACGAGCCGCCCAAGGGATCGACGGTGCTCGACACGTCGCTTTCGTGGGCGATGATCTGCTGCGTGCGGAGCGCCAGCTTCGCCGACTCTTCCGTCGGCAGCGAGAGGGTTTCATCCATCGAGTTCGTATGGAGCGATTGTGTACCGCCGAGGACGGCGGCGAGGGCCTGGAGCGTCGTCCTGACCACGTTGTTCATCGGCTGCTGGGCCGTCAGGGAGCAGCCTGCCGTTTGCGCATGGCAGCGCAGTTGGAGCGAGCGCGGGTCTTGTGGCTGGTATCGCCGGTTCATTTCGCGGGCCCACAGCCGGCGCGCGGCTCGGAATTTCGCGATCTCTTCGAAAAAATCGTTATGAACGTTGAAGAAGAACGACAACCGCGGGGCGAAGGCATCCACGGGAATGCCGGCTTTGACGGCGGCGTCGACATAGGTCAATCCGTCGTAGAGCGTGAACGCCACCTCCTGGACGGCTGTCGATCCTGCTTCACGGATGTGGTACCCGCTGATGCTAACCGGGTGCCATTTCGGGAGGCGCTCGGTGCAGTAGGCGATCGTGTCGACGATGAGCCGGATATGCGGCTCGGGAGGAAACAGCCATTCCTTCTGCGCAATGTACTCTTTGAGGATATCGTTCTGCAGCGTTCCCCCGATCCGATCGAGTGGAATGCCGCGGCGTTCGGCGATGGCCAGATACATGGCGAAGATCACTGCGGCCGGTCCGTTGATGGTCATCGACGTCGTCACGTCGTCGAGTGGAATGCCGTCGAAGAGCCGCTCCATGTCATCGAGCGACGAGACGGCCACACCACAGTAGCCGACCTCGCCGCGGGCGCGGGGATCATCGGAATCCAGGCCCATGAGCGTCGGCATGTCGAAGGCGACGCTGAGGCCGGTCTGCCCATGCTGGAGCAGGTACTTGAACCGCCGGTTCGTATCGTCGGCTGCCCCGTAGCCGGCAAATTGCCGCATGGTCCAAAGTCGCCCTCGGTACATCGTCGGATAGACGCCGCGCGTGTACGGAAATTGTCCCGGGTCGCCGAGATCGCGCTCGGCCTGCCACTCTTTTAAGTCGTCTTGATTATAGAGGCGGGCGATCGGCAGACCGGACAACGATGTGAACCGTTCCTTCCGTTCGTTCTTCCCGGTGTCTTTCGGCTCACGCATCGGCGACCCCTTTGAAGACTTCGCGGGCAATCACGAGCCGCTGGATCTCGGAGGTACCTTCGTACAGCGGCAGGGCGCGGGCGTCGCGAAAATAGCGTTCGACCGGATAGTCTTTCATATAGCCCGACCCGCCATAGATCTGCACGGCATGGGAGGCCACGCGGTTCGCCATCTCCGAAGCATACAGTTTGGCCATGGAGGCTTCGCGCGTGAACGGCTTCTTACCCTCGGCCTTCAACGTGGCCGCCTGGTATGTGAGAAGCCGAGCGGCTTCGATTTCTGTCGCCATATCGGCGAGCATCCATTGAATCGCCTCGAATTCGGCGATCGGCTTGCCGAACTGCGACCGTCGCTTGGCATACGAGACCGCCGATTCGAATGCCGCCTGGGCGATCCCGAGCGCTTGTGCCGCGATGCCGATTCGGCCGGCATCCAGGGTGGAAAACGCCACCTTGTACCCCTCGCCGACCTTCCCCAACACCTGATCGCTGCCGACGCGAACGTTCTCGAGGACGAGCTCGCAGGTATCCGAGGCCAGCAGTCCCATCTTCTTCTCTTTCTTGGCGACCCCGAATCCCGGCGTGCTTTTGTCGACGAGAAAGGCGGTGACTCCTTTGTGCCCTTTGGTCTTGTCCACCGTCGCGAAGATCACCGACTGGGAGGCGATCTCGCCGTTGGTGATAAAGAGCTTCGTCCCGTTGAGGACAAACCCGCCGTTCGTCTGCACAGCGGTCGTCGACAGCGACATCGCATCGGAGCCTGAGCCCGGTTCGGTCAGTGCGTAGCAGCCCAGACGTTGCCCCTTCGCTGCGGGCGCCAACCATCGGGTCTTTTGCTCATGCGTCCCGAACCGCAACAAGGGTTCGGCAAACAGCGTATTGTTGACCGTCATCGCGAGTCCGACACTGGCCGAGGCCTTGCACATCTCTTCGAGCGCGATGATGTAGGCGAGATAATCCATGCCGGCGCCCCCGTACTCGGGAGGCGAGCAGATGCCCATCAAACCGAGCTCGGCCATGTGCCTGAGGAGGTCGCCGGGGATCGCTCCCTGTTCGTCGAAGGCCTGCGCATGGGGGGTCACTTCCTTCGCGGCGAAGTCCCGGACCATGTCGCGCAGAGCGTGCTGTTCATCGGTGAGTCGAAAATCCATGGCACCTCGTGTTATTCGGCATTCGTTGTTCGTGAATCGGGTCTGAGTCTGACCCCCTCTTTGTGTATAACGCTGCAGATGGTTCACGACTTGTCGTAGACGTAGAATCCTCTGCCGGTCTTCCGGCCCCACCATCCGGCCTCGACGTATTTTCGCAACAGCGGGCACGGGCGGAACTTTGGATCGCCCAAGTCCTCGTGAAGAACGTGACAAATAGCCAGGACGGTATCGAGCCCGATGCGATCGGCCAATGCGAGGGGACCGACCGGCTGGTTTGTGCCGGCGGTCATGGCCAGATCGATGGCTTCCGGTCCCCCGACGCCCTCTTGTAAGGCAAAGATCGCTTCGTTGATCATCGGGATCAAAACTCGATTGACGAGAAACCCCGGGGAATCCTTACACACGACCGCCGTCTTGCCGAGGCGTTTCGCCGTTTCCAACGCAAAGGCTAACGTCTCTTCCGATGTGCCGACCCCTTGAACGACCTCGACGAGCCGCATGACCGGAACGGGGTTCATGAAGTGCAGTCCGACGACCCGGTCTGGGCGGCCGGACGCCGAGCCCAATTTGGTGATGGAGATCGCCGACGTGTTGCTTGCCAGGATGGTCTCCGGCCGGCAAACCCGCCCCATCTGGCCGAAGAGATCGACTTTCAAGCCGGCGTCTTCGGGAACGGCCTCGATGACAAGGTCCGCATCGACCAGTCGTCCCAATTCAACGATCGGGCGAATGCGTGCCGTGATGGCGCCGACTTGATCGGGCGTCAACGCGGCCTTGTCGACAGCCCGGAACATCATGTCGTGGATTTTTTTCAGCGACGCGTCGAGCGCGTGTTCGCTGACATCGACGAGGAGAACGTCCCAGCCGGCCGCTGCCGATACCTGCGCGATGCCTCGTCCCATCTGGCCCGAGCCGACGACTGCCACGCAGGTGACGTTCTGGACGTTCATGTACTCCATTCGCAGGGGCCCGGCCCTATGCCTTCAAAGGCTCGTGCCCGACCAACCACGCACGACTGTCAAGTCTTATCCCGTTCGAACACGAGCGCCAAGGCTTCGCCGCCGCCGATGCAGAGGCTGGCGAGACCTCTCCGGGCATTGCCGGACTCCATGGCGTGCAGCAGCGTCGTGATGATGCGTGCCCCCGTTGCCCCGATAGGATGGCCCAACGCAACCGCGCCGCCGTTGACGTTGACTCGCGTCGGATCCAGCCCCAGTTCGCGATTGATGGCGAGTGAGACGGCCGAGAAGGCCTCGTTGATTTCGAAGAGGTCGATATCGCCGATCACGAGGCCGAGTGTCTTCAGGACCTTCCTGATTGCCTCGATGGGCGCGATCGTGAACCATTCGGGGGCCAGCGCGGCTCCGGCATAGCCGATGATTCGTGCCATCGGTCGCAAACCGAGGCGGTCCGCTTCGTCCTCATTCATGACGACCAGTGCCGCGGCGCCATCGTTGCACGACGGCGAGTTCCCGACGGTCAGCACGCCGTCGTCCTGGAA